>Ga0182027_10001879_pt1 | contig 34342 bp, 27 predicted proteins | sample 712E1DmetaG_FD_121300 | JGI IMG/M metagenome (GOLD analysis project Ga0182027, IMG submission 121300) | Permafrost microbial communities from Stordalen Mire, Sweden - 712E1D metaG (Illumina Assembly) | ecosystem: Environmental > Terrestrial > Soil > Wetlands > Permafrost | place: Sweden...
CCGGTCGTAGTCCATTTTCACCATGGCGGTGCGCAGAAAACCGAACAACGCATTCGCGTCATTTTCCATGACCGCATGATTGATCTGCGCCAAATCGTCGCCGCTGTCGGAAGGAATGACGACCTGTCTTGACAGATCGCAATGCACCTGGCCCGGGCGCGTGGCCACGGGATTGCCGAATTTATTGGTGATTGAAAGTTTGTACGACGGCTCCGTACCGTTCCCGCTGCCGTTTCCGTCGGGCACGACATTCAGGAGGAACGCTCCGCCGTCCGTCGAACTGCCGCCGCGGGCATTCCAGTACATGTCTGCCACGGGCGAGAACCTGGAATCTTCTTTACCAAGATTCGCCAGAGTCGCGTCAATTGCCTGCTTCTCCGAGCAGATCAGCCCGATCGAGACCTCGCCCTCCTGCAGTGCAAAAACCTGTGGCCGCAGCATCGCAGTGTCCGTGATGCCGAGAAGCTGGAACCCTTTTTTCATAAGATTGCGCGCAATGATGAAAAACCACGGGCCGTCGGGCGAAGAATGTATCTGCGTTGCCTGAATCTCACGGTAAATGCGCTGTTTTTCAGCGGGTAGTCGGTCGAAATCGAGCTCGGTCGTCGGCGCAAGCGATTCGATGATGTATTCAATGGGATATTTGTACACGCGGTTCATGAGGTCGAACAGCATAATTGACGCTTCCGTATCGGTAAGAAACTGCGGAAACAAATTGCGTTGCGCAAGGTATTCGCACACCGAATGATAATTTGCAAAGTCGCCGTTGTGAACGAGTGCTTCGTTCATGCCGATGAACGGATGGCAGCCGCCCGGGTGCCAGACGCGGCCGCGGGTCGGGTACCGCTGATGAGCGATCCAGACATGGGCTCGCGAATCTTCCATGCAATAGTACTGCACCACGGCTTCGGCATATCCCACGACCTTAAGTATGATAAGGTTGCGGGCATGCGATAGTACGAACGCACGTTTGTCTCCCAGGGAAGCGTAAAACGTGGCGTTCAACTTGTTCGAATTCTGATATACGAACTCGTCTTCGATTTCCCGTGGCGCAAGTGCGGATAACTTCTTTTCGCTTGCGAATCTTTCGAGCACGTCAGGTTTGACGCGAACGAAATACCGCGCGACGTCCGGCGGTTTCACCTCAAGGAGCGGGACCTCGCGGTGGTCCTTGACCGTCGGAATGACGCCGCCCTGGTCGACGGTGAAATACGGTTCGATGAACTGTTTCTCGACATCGCCCTTAGCCGTGGGGTCGAGAAGCGCGACCTGCAGGATGTAGTCTTCGTCAAGCACTGAGCGCGAAACGCCGAAATCCTGGGGGGCCAGACCGCATGCGGCGATGCCGCCGCCCTTGCCGTTGCCGCGGTTTCGCATCTGTATGCTCGGCTCGTAAATATGTTTGCCCCGTACCGGAATCGTGCAGGCAAAGCCAGTGACGCCGCACCCGCCTTCGGCTTCAGGCGACTTGCGGAACCACTCGCCGCTCGGACGCATTGTCTCGCGGCTGCGTATGAGCGCCTGTGCCCGGTCGAAATCAGACAACATGTTTGACATCATATCACTCTTTTTCATAATCAAGATGCATCAATAAATCGGTTCTTCCCCGAAGCGCGGTCACGGATTCGACACCCAGGCGGTATAGAATGTCAACCAGAACTTCCCTGAAGGCGCTGTGCATGTTGATGAGCCGCTGCGTGCACCAGTCGACCGTGAGCAGTTCGAGAAGTTCGGGGTCAGTCGTGCAGATGCCGCGCGGACATCCGCGTCCGCTTTCGCAGCAGCCGCAGCGGATGCATCCGAACGAAACGATTTCGGCCGTGCCCAGAACAACGCCGTCTGCGCCCATGGCAATTGCTTTTGCAATGTCCCAGGGATTACGCAAGCCGCCGCTGACGATCAGCGTGACCTCGTCCCGCACGCCTTCACTGACAAGAAATTGGTGTACGTTGCTAATTGCGTATTCGATGGGCATGGCGATGTTTTTCTTGGCGATATTGGGCGCCGCGCCCGTGCCGCCGTAACTGCCGTCCATGTGCACGATATGTGCGCCGGCGCAATAGGATCCGACCGCGACCATCTCGACGTCATTGGGCGTGGAGACCTTGGCGGACAAAAGCGTGGTGCGATTGACGTGTGCGATCCAGTCAAGGTGCTTTTTGTGGTCTTCAATCGAATACACACTGTGGAACGGGAACGGCGAGAACAGGGAGGTTCCGACGACCGCTTCGCGCATTGCCGCGACAGCCGGCGTGTTCTTGCTGCCGAGGAGATGGCCGCCCAACCCGGGCTTTGCGCCCTGAGCGTATTTGAATTCCACGATGCGCGCGCGCTGTATGGTCTCTTCCCGCACGCCGAACAGACCGGTCGCGACCTGCGTAATCATATTGTCTTTGTACGGAATAAACCGTTCGGGGTAGCCGCCTTCGCCCGTGCAGCTGAACGTGTTCCACGCCTTTGCGGCCCGCACCTTGGCGAGCTGGGCCCGGATGTTCGTTGAGCCGAACGACATGCCGCCGCCGTACCACGGAACGTCTATTTTTACTTTTGGCCTTGAATCGTTTTTCCTTTTGTTAAGCGGCAGCACGGTATTGATGTCTTCGCGCCGCAGGCCCTTCGGCGAAGCCTCGGGAAACACGAACCTGATCCTGTCGAATCCGCCGCCGGAATTTCCGATCTCACTTTCCAGAAATGACGGGGGCTTGTGACCGGTTTCGGCCATATGCCAGTTACTTGACAAAAGGTCAGGGGTCCACCGGTGGTCGCCGAGCGTCTTGAAAACCGGGCTCTCGTCGAGCGACAATGCCTGGTTCGGGCAATTCTTGACGCAAAACCCTTCTGTCTTTTCGCAGTCGTTGCCGATGCAACGGTAATCGAACGGCCGTATAACCTGCCGGTATCCTTCAGGCTTCGAATGCACGCCGTGCTCGCAGACCTCCACGCATTTTCCGCACGAAACGCAGGTTGACGCGCGATGAATGCTGAACTTTCCCATCTCGTTACGGTATCGTGGCAGCGCCGGACGCACGACGCGGCCGACATCCGCGAATTCGGGGCTGGTGGAAAATTCTTCGACCGGTTGCGGGATTTTTTTGTCTGCTGTTTTGGTTGTCATATTTTCTGCTGTTTAAGAGAATGATTTTCTCTGGAACCGTTTGACCTCACCCTTTCTCCCCCTTCCCCTCTTTCCCTCTCCCAATGGGAGAGGGAAAGAGGGGTGGCCGATAGGCCGGGGTGATAGAGTGAGGTCTACCTAGTTTTCTTTCCTCTTCCCGAAAATCCGTCCGAACGCCGCCTTCTCCAGGTCTTCGAAGAACATGCACCGGCCGACTTCGCCACGCAGGCGCCGGGCCTCGCGGATTCCCATTGCACCGAGCATTTCGAGCAATTGACTGTGCCATGCGCCCATGAGGTTCACGACTCTTCGCGTTGCGTATTTTTCGTCGATGTTTTCCAGATCTACTTGACACATCTCACCATGTTCGCATTCCCCGCACAGCCTGCATTCCATGGCCAGAATAAGCGGAATGTCAATGGCAACACAATCGGCGCCGCAAATGATGGCCTTTGCCATGTGCTCCGGCAATGCCACGCCGCCGGAACTGATCAGCGTAATCTCATCGCGAAGCTTCTCTTTCACCAAACCCGTGTGGACTTCCCGGAGAACGTCGCGCATGTGGCGCGGTTTGGTCGCTTCAAATTCCTTGCCGTGCTTGTCGAATACGATGTTGACGACTTCGACTCCCTGGTGCGCTAGTGCGATGATACGTTTTGCAGAGTCTTTGTTTGCCGAGAGACGCACAGCCACGATGCGGGATGGAATTTCTTTTTTGAGCTTTGCTATGGCATCGGACGCATGGTCGGAATCAGGAACAATGACCATTGCTGCTGTGGCTGCAACGTCACCGGTCCCTTGCGCGTCAAGAAGCGGCACAACAGTGCCATTCTTGCCCGTAGCCTGACCCAGTTTCGGATCAGAGTTTATGGCGAACAATCCAAGCTCGGACGCCGCCGTTATGATGGAAGAAACGACTGCGCCACGACGCCAGTGTTTCGGGATATCGTCGAACATGAGCGGCATCGGGCTTTGAATAAGCGTCGCCGGAGTTTCGAGCATTTCCATGCCCTTAAACGAGAGACGGGGTGACTTTTTCCCTATGTCAATACCCGTATTGATGTATTCGCGGCCATGGATGCCGTCGCGCGTGGGCCGGACGATTTCAGACATATCGGTCCACATCGAGTCAAAGCCTTTGCCGGAAAAGGGACCGCCGTATCCGCAGCCGGACACCGGGACACTTCCCGTCTCTGCCTGAAACCAGGTTGTCGTAACAATGTCAGGCGTAAAATATGCGTCGCCCAGCCGCTGGTATTCGGGGTTGACCACGCGGGTCAGAATGTTCTTCGTGCAATTCTGGACGCAGGTAAGGCAGCCCTTGCACTGGTAAATGTAATCAAGGTACCCGAGTTCGTCATGCAAGGCATCGGCTTCGTCGCGGTATAGGCCGTACACACAGCCCTTTTTCACGCAGTTCTTGCAGCTCGAGCAGTCTTCCCGCCAGTCAACAATGCCGAGCTTGCCTTCAGGTCTGAAGCGCGGTGGAGCCGATTGCGTATGAATATGGAATTTTGCAGGCATAGCTGATTATCCCAGGTTTTTTACAAGCAAAGAAAAGACTTTTTCTTTAGTTAAAATCATGATAATCATTTTAATCTGTTTAATCCAGGTCCGATTTCAGGCTGTCTAATATTTCAAGCGCTGCATCATGGTCTTCATCGCACACGATTTCAAACCCCCGCAGTCCCTGCGCTGCCGAAAGCTTTTCAACGGTCTCAAGGGCTATTTTGATACCTTCCTGCCTGCACTTTTTCGCATCGGTTTGGGATGCGAGTCGACTTAGAACCGACTCCGGAATCAGAGGCTGAGGCCGTTTTTCAGCGTATGCCTTTGCAGCAGCAGAATCGGTCAACACTTTGATCCCCGCAATGAACGCAGACTTTTCATGCAGCGACCGCGCGGTCACTTCTTTCCACCATACAAAGAACCGATCGATGTCGAAAACCGGCTGAGTAATGAGAAACTGCGCCCCAACAAATATTTTTTGCGCAAGCCGCGGCAGTTGCAATTCCACCGGATCTGCAAATGGCGAGGCTACTGCACCCAGGCAATACGATACATGGCCGTCGATATTTTCCTCGCCCACGATTGATGCATTTTTTTCCTGTTGCAAACCCCTTAGGCTCTGCAGCAAAATTGTTGCATCGATATCAAAAACATTTTTTGAAGCGTGAAACGGCTGCAGCGACTGATGCGTGCCGCTAGTGCAGAGAATATTATGGATACCAAGTGCATGAGCACCAAGGCAGTCCGAAACCAGTCCGGCACGGTTCCGGTCGCGCGTGGTCATGTGCAGTACCGGCTCCAATCCTTCCGCGGCAACGATCGATGCGGCTGCCATCGCGGACATACGCACGCCGTCCCTGTTGTCGCTGACGCCAAGGGCATGAACGTGCCCGGCAAACTGCTTTGCCAGCGTCCGGACAAGCGATGCGTCAGGAGATCTGGGGGGCGATATCTCGGCCACCAAAATCTGCTTTCCTGATTCTATCCTCGCTTGCAGTTTTGTCTTCTCTTGTTGCATGGTATCAACCTTTAAGGAAAGAGGCGATGTCTTGTTCAAATTTCTTTATTTATTGATCGCGGCTGCGACGGCCCCGGAGAATCGCCGGGCAGCTCCGTTTATGATCTCTTTTATTCCATCCACGGTTGAGTCAGGGGGGCACTGGACAAGTCCTGCGCGCTGCGGGTCATCGCCGATTTCCGAAAGAAGCCGCTGCACGGTCTTGACTCTGATCTCGGCACGGTAATTTCCCTGTGTCAGCGTACACTCGCCGCGCGGACAGGTTATGACGCAAACGCCGCGAACCCCGCCTTCCAGGGAATGCAGAATATACTGGGCATCAATCTTGCCGCTGCACGGGATTTCCTTGATTCCAACGCGTACGCCGCTCTCCGTCCAATGAGCCGGGAGTTTTGCACCTTCGGGAATGCAGTTTTTGCAGAGATAGACAAGGAAGTCCGGGATACTTTTTTGTACCATTTTATGCGGTCGCTGCCATTTCTTTTCTTGATGCAGGTTTTAAAAGTTTTTTAATATAGTTTTTGCCGCAAAGTCGCCGCTATAAAATGCTTCAAACATTTTTTCCCGGTATCTAGTAGTTTGTCAAGTAATACCAGACGGGTTCCGGAAACGGTGCAAATGAGGTTTGCGAGAGTTACGATGAGGACAAAATGGCATGAAATGAGCTCGTGAGGAACCGACCACATACCGCCGGGTCCTCATTGATTGGCCTGCAAACATTGATGGCCACTGAGGCGACCTTGTCAGACCTCAATTACTGCGATTTCACTTTCTTGAGTTTGGAAAGGTGACTCGTGGCAGCGACCCCGGAGATTTCTTTCAGGGTCATGGCGCCGGGCGACTCAAAACCCTGGGGCACGATCTCGAAATATCGCACGCTTCCTGCAGACAATGCAACGTCGACTTTGAGCGGCACCGTGGTCTGGGCCGGATCGCCGCTTCCCGTGGAGAGCGAGTATTGTCCGTCAAGCAGTTCAATCTCGCAATACGAACCCGCCGTCAGGCTGGCGACCACACGGTTGTTGCACATCAGAGGCATTTGAGCATTTGAATCCATCCGGTCCTGAGAGCACAAAACGATGATTCTTCCTTTTCCCGTGTCCTGTGCAAGCGGTGCATGTGACAAATGGGAAGCGCATCCGATAATAGCGCATGAAAATGCAAGGCACATAACGACAGCTTTGACCATGATTCCTCCTCATTTCCGGGTTCAGGTTACTGCGTTTAGAGCAAAGGGGTTCCTCGGTAAAAATACCTTTCGTTTCCGCCAGAAGAAGCGTTTTCTGACAGAAAACACTTTGGTGACGCCGTTCGGAATCACGCCGATTGTTGGATTGACCGTCCGGTACTAGCCTCAGACCCCGAATTAGGCGCTAAGAAAATCGCCTGCAACTTCATGGTCGATCAGAATGCTTCGGCACCTTGTAACGCATCAGCCTTAATATCTGTCTAATAATTGAGATCGGGGAAGATCGGAGCTTAGCGACCGGTTATTTAACTATCGAAGCCGGTCGGGAAATATGAAGAAAAGGAAGATACACTGAACCATTTCAAAGGAAGGCGGATGTTATGCATATAATACTTCCAATCATTGGAGCGACTGTATTGGTGTTTTTTGGGTATTTTGCAATCTGGAGTTCCAGCCAGCCGGCAACTCCGAAAGGTATTGCTTCTTTCGGAAGAATATTATCGATAATCCTATTTGTCATTGCAGGGCTGACCCTGCTCTCACCGGTAGCCTCCAGACATTTTCATCACGGGTACATGATGAACAAAACGGAATGCTGCGGAAATACCTCGTCCATGGGTTGTCCGCAGGGACAATGGATGAACAAGATGCACATGCGCGGCGATAAGAATCGTCCGGAAAATGTGCCGGAAGAAAAGCCGGAAGCCCCGGCCGCCAAGTAATGGTTCCGGAAATAAATAAAAAAAGCCCGCATTTTCATGCGGGCTTTTTAGTCAAATGGCGCCTCCCAGAATCGAACTGGGGACACAAGGATTTTCAGTCCTCTGCTCTACCGACTGAGCTAAAGCGCCATGATAGCCGAAAAAGAAAGTTTAAAATAAATAACTCACGGCAAAAAGTAAAGAATGATTACAGTTCGCATTTAGTCAGGAACCATGGAGTCCCTGCGTAACAGGGAGAATCTGGACAGCAACTTTCCCGGGAAGCTGTTCCATGTCGAGCAGAAAGCATCCTTCTTCTCCGCGCAGACGATACGACAGGATCGCACCGTATTCGGACTTTATTGCCGTAAACGCCTGCGCCTCGTCGGCGCTTACCCCGACCTTCCTGGGCACAGACACGGTAAGAGGATTGACAAAACGGCCTGCGCACATCATCCGGTAGTCCAGGTGCGGGCCGGTGGCGAGGCCGGTCTGGCCGACGTAGCCTATGCAGTCGCCCTGCTTTACAATTGCGCCGACATGCACCCCTCGGGCAAACGATGAAAGATGGCCGTAGCCAGTCTCATAGGAAGCGCCGTGCGAAATCCGCAGGTGGTTGCCGAAACCGCCGTCAACTCCAGCCGAAATGATCTTTCCATCGGCTGCGCTGTATACCGGCGTTCCGATCGGCGCAGCATAGTCTATGCCGAGATGCGGGCGCACGATGCCGAGAACCGGGTGCTTTCGGTGCAAAGAAAACCTGGACGAAATGTGGCTAAAATGGAGCGGGGCTTTGAGAAATTCTTTTTGCAGGGATTTTCCTTCGAGATCATAGTACTGTATCTGCTCATTCCCCTGTTTCACACCCAACGCGGAAAACACGTGTCCGTTGTTTGTGTATCGTGCAGCCAGAATATCACCGTATCCCAAAAAACGTCCTTCCGCATACCGCTTTTCAAAAACAATTTCAAAGCTGTCCCCTATCTGGGGATCAACAAAGAAATTGATGTCCCAGGCAAAAATGTCCGCGAATTTCGCTACACAGGCGTCTCCTACGCCCAGATATGAGAGATCCTCTGACAAGGAGGTTGACAATGTTCCGCGCACCAGGCAACGCTGTGACGAAGACGCGACGGGCAGTTTGCTTGCCTTGACGCGGCTGCTGTCGAGGGTGAGGCGATACCAGTTCTGGAGCCTGCTCAGCACGGAAAATGCAGACATGGATCCGTTACTTGACATGGCAAGAACGCAGGAATCGCCGGGGAACAAGGAAGACAGGCCCAGCTGCCCGAACGCCCGGTGCAGGGTCATTGCCAGTTCCGGTTGGAACCCGTGGCGAGAAAGGATGCTTAAGAATGTATCGCCCGGTTTTACCACGTAGGAGATGAGCCGCCTGTAGGTTTCAAGGGGTGTTTGAGCAACCCGAGGGGTAGTCCTCGGTGCCGCCGAAGGCACTCTCGTCGAAGATTCGCTGAAAACCCCGCATAAATACCACCACGCACCTGCAAGTGCTGCCAAAAAAAAGAGCCGGAAACCAAGGAACATTGTTTTCCGACTCTTGATGTTTAGTACCATGTGAAACCGACCGTCTGCGTTGCGTTATTTCAGGTTCACCAGTTGGGAAGGATTGTCACCCGATTTGAATGACATGTCCTTGGTGACTTCCTGGGTCCCCTTGACAAATCGCATACTGTGGGCCCCGGCACTGACGTTCAGCTTGGTGATGTTCGTCTTTCCGATCAATTTGCCATCCATATACACGTCCGCAACCGGAGGGATCGATGCGATGAAGACCGTCGCAGGATCGCTGCTTGACGCGGATTTCGGCGCCTCTTCGGCCGCTGGCGCCGGTGCTGCCGCCTCAGGAGCGGGAGCGGCTTTGGGCGCAGGCGCGGGCTTGGGCGGCGGAGGCGCGACCGGTTCCTCGGCAGCCGGTTCGGGTTCCGGGGCTCTTGGCGCAGGAGCAGGCTTTGCAGCCGCTTCTTCCCTCTCAAGTTTGACCGCTTCCGAAATATTGGTGCCGGTGAATTCTACGGTCTTGACAACGTCACTATATCCCTTCTTAGAGATTGTGAGCGTGACTTCACCGAAAACATTCGGTTTGTTCCAGGTATAAGGGGTTACGCCAATCACTTTGTCGTCGACCTTGACCATTGCCCCGGACGGACTTGAGGTGATCGTAATCTTCCCGGTCGGAGCCGATGATTCCTGTTCCGCGCGCGACGGCTTGCGAACCGGTTCGGTCACTCCTGCGGCAGCGGCGGAAGCCGCGGCTTTTTCTTTTTTGGTAAGCGGTTTTGTTTTTTCCTTCTTCGCAGGCTTCTCGACTGTCTCTTCAACAACCTTTGCGGGGGCCTGGGGCGGAGGCGTAACAACCGGTTTTGCCGCAGCAGCCGGCGCGGCCGCAGCGGGACCTTGCGTTTGCCCTTGAACCGCCGCAGGTTGTTCGGCGGCAGGCGTCGCAGGTTGGCTCACCTGGGGAACCTGTTCCTGAGGCTGCGAAACCGCAGGGGCCACGACAGCCTTTTGGCCGCCTTTGAAGATAGTAATGTAGGCAAAATATCCGCCTGCGCCGAGCAAGAGAACGATAATGATCGTGATGAGCGCGGGCACAAACGATGCTTTTTTCGGTTCAGGAGATTCTTCATCGCGAGCAAAATCTTCGTACTCGCGTCCGGGGCGCTCTTCCATGGCCGGCTTGGCCTTGGGCTTTTGCCGAGAAGGCTCCGCATGGAATTCTTCTTCAATGTCAAGATGAATGGGCTCCGCGGGTTTGGGCGGCGCATATTCGGGACGCCGTGGTGCGGGCCGGGGTTCCTGGATAGGGGCAAAATCCTGCTCCGGTCGCTTGGGCTGTCGCGGAGGGGGCGTCTGCGGAGGCGGCGTGAACGGCTCCGCATACTGCTGTTGCTGCGGAGGACGCTGTACGATCGGGGGCTGCTGCGGTGCGAACGTATCACGTTCGCTTTCGAACGACTTGTAGGCAGCCTCGAATTCCTCTTCTTTGAACGGGGCCTGCTTGGCGCCATATTGCTGCTGAGGAGGCGGTGGCTGACGATACCCTCTTTCCGGCTCTGTTCCCATACCGCCGACTCCCGGCGCCATTGCCGTGCTGATCTCAGATCGGAAATCTTCAAATTCGGATTTCGGTTTGGCAGGCGGAGGGGGCGGCGCCTGCTGATAGGTCTGAAGATCCGCGAGATTATACCGCGTGGTCTGCAAGATGATGTCCTCGGAACTCTTGAGCAGCTCGGCCTCGGTGTCGAATATCTTGAGGATGTTCTGTATGCCGGTGCGTTCGAGAATCTGCCTGACTTCCGGGCTCGGGCCCATGAGGGAAAGCCGTCCGCTCACATCAAGGATGCGTCTGTTCAAGGCAAGGATCACGTTGATCGCATCGGAATAAATGTAGTCGAGCGGGGACAGATCAATGGCGAAGTTCCGCTTGCCCTCTGCGATGAGCGAGTTGATCATGTTCTTCAGGAGCGTGGAATCAAACACCTCTCCTTTTTCAATCACCGGCTGTATGATCTCGAAGAGACCACTGGTTCTGGTACGGAATTTGATATGGACCCCCTTTGTAAACTAGGTTCATTTTAATACGCCAGGAGGGAGTCGAACCCACGACCTTCGGCTTCGGAGGCCGACACTCTATCCAACTGAGCTACTGGCGCAAAAGCGTTCTGTTATTCTTAGGCTATCCTGATCCTCAAAGTTGCACTTAAATAAAATAATTAATATAGTACGGAGAAAAAGTAAATTACATAAATTGCTGCATGGTTAGCAAATTCAAAAGTACTTACAGACCCGGCCGAACCATGTACCCGCCCAGCCCGGACCCCGGATTTTGCCGCTCTAGGACACCGGGTTTCTGGAAATAAGTGACAGGATCGTGTCGGTTATCTTCAGGACGGACAGCGCCTCATCGCCCTTTATGCCGCTTGGTTCAGCCCCACCCCGTATGTCACCCACGAACGCGGCGAGCTCGGTCTCAAGCGCGTCAGCGTGCGGCACGGTCTCGCAGGAAAAGGCGATCGGAAGCCCCGCCGGCAGAGGCGTACCGGGCGCCGCCGCCGGGGACGCCGCGCCGTTCCTCGTCAGCGAATAATGCTCAATCTCCTCTTTGTCAAGATCGACCGAGTAATAGTTGTCCCGCTCGAACAACCGCAGTTTCCGCATGCGCTTTGCGCTGATGCGGCTGGCGGTCAGATTGACCACGCAACCCGAGGGAAAGGGGATCCGGGCGTTTGCGATATCGATGTCGTCGGAAATGACCGCCACTCCGGTTGCGGCAATTTTGTCGTACAGGGGTTCCTCTTTGCAGAGCCGCAGCAACAATTGCAGGTCGTGCACCATCAGGTCGAGTACCACGGGAACGTCGGTACCGCGCGGGGAAAACTGGGCAAGCCGGTGAATCTCGATGAATCGCGGATGCGGCCCAAGCGCAAGGATTTTCACAAAAGCCGCATTGAAGGCCTCGGAATGCCCCACATGCAGCACGAGGTTGCGTTCCTTGGCCCGGGCAACAAGCGTCCTGCCCTGTTCATAGGACGGCGCGAGGGGCTTTTCCACCAGGACATGTTTTCCTGCGTCAAGGCAGCGCATTGCCATGTCAACATGCGTCGAGGACGGCGTCGCCACGATCAATGCATCGCACCGTGCAATCAGCGATTGCGGGGTATCAAAGGCAACAACGCCAAGTTTCTCGGACACCTGGGCTCTCCGGTCTTTTGACAAATCATAAAACCCGCACAATTCCACGTCGTTGTTTTTCTGGCATTTCTGCAGATGAAACGACCCCAACACTCCTGCGCCGATCACACCAACGTTAACGGTTGCCATTCACGGTACCTTCACTTTCTTTACCACCCTTCTTCGCCGAGCAATGCGCGCACCCGGGGTGGAACATGCACGCCTTGTGTCCCGATCTTCTTTAACGCGTCGCAATACAACTCGACCTCGCCTTCGATGGAAATCCCCTGCCGCACGAATACCACATACTGGCCGGACACTCGGGCCAGCCCTCCCTGGGAGTCAAAGCTGCCGTGCCTTATTTCGACGCCCATATTGTCAAGCGTCCTGATAAGGAGCAACCGGTCATCTTCGCGTTTTGCATCCTTCATACGGCATGTTCCGTCTTTTCAAATGCCGTTTTTTGTAGAGACGCACGGCCGCGACCCTTGGAAGTACCCGACGGGGTGTGCGTCTCTATTTCTTCGGTACGGTTCCTGTCGATTCAGCCGCGCGCGCGATCCGTTCCCGCAGCCTCGAGTAGCGGTGGAATGTCTCGTTATTCTGCACCGCAATCGATAAGGCACGCTGCGAACCTACGATGATGCCGAGCTGGCGGGCCCGCGTAAGCGCGGTATACATAAGATTGCGCTGCAGCATAATATAATGCTGTGTCATCGCGACAATGACGACCGCCTTAAATTCGCACCCCTGGCTTTTGTGAATACTGATGCAGTACGCGTGGACCAGTTCGTCAAGGTCCTTCTGCTCATACGAAACGGCGTGGCCGTCAAAATCAACGGTTAGGCTCGTGCCGCCTGCGTCCACCTCTTTCACATACCCGATGTCGCCGTTGAACACCCCTCGATCGTAATCGTTCCTCACCTGCATGACCTTGTCGCCTGCGCCGAAGCACGTTTCCCCGCGCCGGACGCCTTCGTCACCTGGATTGACCGCCTGCTTCAACATGAGGTTCAGATTTTGTGTTCCCACGATTCCCTTGTGGATCGGCGACAGCACCTGGATGTCCGTGGCCGGATGGAGCCCGTACGCCGAAGGAAGGCGTTTGGTAACAAGGTCAACGACCGTTTCCGCGCACTTTTGCGGATCTTCTTCCTTGACAAAAAATAAATTACCGCCGCGTTCGTTGGGAAATGCCGGGACCGCGCCGTGAATGATGTCATGGGCCGCCGTCACGATCCGGCTTTCGGCGGCCTGACGGAAAATGGTGGAAAGCTCGACATGGGGAACGATGCCGCTGGCGATCATGTCGGCAAGCACGCTCCCGGGCCCGATCGAAGGCAATTGATTGCTGTCGCCCACGAACATGAGCGCGGTCGAGGGCCGAATGGCCGCAATGAAATTCTTCATCAGCACCAGGTCCATCATCGATACCTCGTCAACGATCACCATGGAAGCGTCAACCGGATTGTCGGCGTTTCTCGCAAATCGGAATCCCTCCGAGGATGGTCGGAATTCGAGCAGCCGGTGGAGCGTGCAGGCCTTGAGCCCTGCGATGTTGCCCATCCGTTGCGCGGCCCTGCCCGTCGGGGCCGCCAGAACCACAGGCACCGAATGTTCGCGCAAAAACGACACGATCACTTGAAGCGTCGTGGTTTTTCCCGTGCCCGGTCCTCCCGTGAGTACAAAAACGCCATGCGACAGCGCCCCGTGCACCGCCTCCATCTGCCGCGCGTCCCCGGTCCACCCGCTCCGACTTGCGTATTTGTCAAGCCATTCGTCGACGAACGATTTGTCGTAGCGGGCCACGACCGGATTGGCGCCTGCAGCCCTGCGCGCAAGCTGGTCTGCAACAAACGCCTCCGCGCCGAAGAGGAGCGGAAGGTAAATCCGGTCCTCGTCGCGGATAAGAACGTTTTCCTTGATGATGTGATCGAGGGAAAAAAGGACCATTTCCTCGTTGACTTCGAGTAAAAGGGCTGCCCGGGACACGAGCTCGTTCTGCGGCAGGTAGGTGTGGCCATCGGACGCAGCTTCCGAGACCACATGCGACAGACCGGCGCGGATCCGCTTGTACGAATCATGCGTAAACCCGAGTTTTTGGGCAATGGCGTCTGCCTTTTTGAACCCGACGCCCCAGATATCGTCGATGAGACAGTAGGGATTCTGCGAAATCTTTTCCTTTGCGTTCTCTCCGTATGCTTTGTAAATTTTCGACGCCATTGCCACCGTGATGGCGCTTTCCGACAGAAAGAGCATGAGGTCGAGAATGTTCTTCCGTTTCTTCCATGCATCCTCGATGCCGGCGAGCATTTTGCGCCCGATGCCGTGCACCTCTAGGAGCCGGCGCGGCTCTTTATCCAGTATGTCAAGTGTTTGGAGCCCGAAAGCGTCGATGATGCTTTTTGCCCGGACGCCGCCGATATTGGCGATGAGCCCCGATCCCAGGAGGGCCGCAATGCCTTCGATGGTCACGGGCTTGATTATTTCATAGGATGAGACCGAAAACTGAGCGCCGTATTTCGGGTGCAGACCTGTCTCGCCTGTCACCTTGATCGATTCGCCGGGTTCCACGCCGGGAAGCAGCCCCACACAAAGTGTGGGATGCACGGAACCGGCAACGGCCAGGCGGAGAACGGTAAATCCGTTTTCCTCGCTCCTGAAGGTGATGTCTTTTATTATTCCCTGTATGGTCTGCATACGTTCATCTTCCAGTAAAATAAAAAAGGGTGAGAATGCTCACCCCTTTTCGACAGAAACGCAAGCTGCTTACGCCTGCCACGTCCTTTTCTTGTGACGGCTCAGCCTTCTTTTTTTCTTCCGCTTGTGCTTATTGATCTTTGCTTTGCGGTGTTTCTTGACACTTGACATGTGACATCGTCCTTTCATTGAACGCCGTACGGCGCCAGGAGCGCCGGTGTTTGGTAATGTCAAAAATATGGATTGTGCCGCCCAATGTGTCAAGCAGGGATTCGGCGGTTCGCTATTTTGAGACTCTCACAACAGCCTCCGGAATCACCGCCGCAATCACATGTGCCCTTATCCGGATCACCCTTGGTCAATAAGCCGTTGATCATTGCGACCGCGCATCCGACGCCGTTTTTGACCGCAAGTGCGCCAAAGGAGCAGTTCTGAGAGCAGGCTCCGCATTCCATGCAATTGTCAAGTGCAACAATTTCAGCGCATTGAATCCCTTAAGATGATGCAACCATTTTTTGGGAATTTCGCTATTTCACACCACGACAGACCAAACACTTCCCGCCGTTGCATTCGTGACGTCCGCACCTTATAATCAATGCATGAAGTTCGACGTCATCATAACGCATATCGGAAGCCCCAAAGCGAAGAATATCATAGCGCGGCACCTCGCGCACGACCCGTCCATTTCGTTGCAAAAAGCACTGTCGTTGCTCGAGACTCCGCCGATCGTGTACATGACCGGCCTCCTCAAGGACGATGCGCTGTACCAGGTGCGGCAGCTCGAAAAGATACAGGTATCTGCCAAGTGCGTCGAGGTCCAGCTTGGGCCGCTCCTTCCGCACGCCGTTGCGCCGTTCGTTCCGGAGCATGCTGCCTCCCTTGATCCGCCTCCGCAACCAGTCCAACATCCAGGCATGACCAAACCCGTCCCGGTGACAGAACCGGCGCTTCCTTCATCTGGCGCGCCGGCCTCACAAAACGCCAGCCCCGCGATAAGAATGACAAAAAAGAATATAATCGTCGTTTCATCCGTTTGCGTCGCGATTGTCATTACAGCCATCACCGTACTTGCGCTGAAAGGCGCATTCAACTGGGGCCACGCTTTCGCACTTGACTGGAGCAAATCAGGGCTCGTTTCCGCCGACAGCCAGCCCAAGAAGACGGACACCAAGAAGACAAAACCCGAGCGTGGCACGACGGGTTCTATAGACACCGCCAACGACCGAGACAAAAATTCAGGTCCCGACTCAACCCTGGATCCTGACGAGCCTTCTGATGAGCTAAAAGGCAAGGCTGAGGCATGCGTTGACTCGGGAAAAAATTCGCGGGACCTTGCGCAATCCGTAGCGTTTTACCAATTGGCGATAGCGTTCAACAAGCGGAATGTCACGGCGTGGTACGCGCTTCACGACGCCTATGTTTCGGCGAATATGAGCAGCGAAGCGGAGACGACGGATAAGGCGATGCGCAAGCTTTTCGGAGACAACATCTTCTCGGTTGCAAAGATTATCGAGCCCTTCGGGACGGCCATAAGCACCTCACTCACGCGCGACGGAATCTACCGGGTAGAATATCAGTCGCGCGAGTCCAACCCGTCAAAAGGACTCGCGGACAGTTACCTTCTTGTAAAGGCCCTGAAGAATTCTTGCCTCTGCAGCGCGATTTCGATGTATGCCCGCACGACGGCAGGCAAAGGCATGCTTGTGTACGTCCGCACCGAGTCGTTCCCCGCCTCGTTCGAGGAGTTCAAGGCCTCCGCAAATATCACCTATTTGAAATAACGGCTACTGGACAAGAAATGAAAGAAGCGCATCGGCAATGCCCAGGCCGGTCTGGGGAAATTCTGGCTCATCGCAGTATATTTGCAGGATCTCCAGGGCCGTGAGGAGATCGGTCTTGGAAAGGGCGGAATTGTTTTCGGCCAAGCGTTCGGCAAGCTCTTCTACGTTGTCAAAAAAGAACACGATGCGGCCCTGCGAGTTCTCTATGGCGTCGATTTCGTTGCCAAGTCGCAGGGCGTATTTCATCATCAGTTCTTTTTCTTCAGGAGAAAAACTGACGTCCATGATGTCTGCGGTGTCCAGTTCTGCGTGCTGGATATCCTGGAAGCTGAATGATTTGAGCCGCTCACGGGCGTCGGAATATTTCACCGTGAACATGCCGCCGGCACAGTCAAAGTGCGTGGCAACCAACGCTGTCGCCTTGTCCATGAAATCCTTGTGCACATACACATGAACCAGATTATTTGCGTCCTGGCCTCCAAGAGGCGACATGGTCACATTAGCGTCCATGAAATAGGGAACATTCTCATCGGCAAACATTGCGCGGATCAACCCGCTCGCATTCTTTGCGAAAGCGCCCTCGAGTTTGACAAAATCATCACGTTTGAAATGCTGCACCTCAACATTGCCCGCCATGCCTTCATCGCCGATGAGGCTCTGCTTCGCGAACGCATCAATATCCGCCTGGCCGAGCTTCCGTCTGGCAATTTCCTGCTCAAGAATGGCGACGGCTTGAGGGGTGTACTCATTGCGTTGGTGCACATACTGTTCCAGGAGCATAGGCGTGGAATAACTTTGGACGCGTTCCTTCAGATCTTCAGCTGACAATACCGCCCTCCTTTGTGGATGGTCATGAAAATACAACATTACCCGCGTGCCGGGAATCCCGAACCCTACTCTTCGCGGAATTTCAACCTGGACTTCAGCACAAGCTCAAACCTCCCTCGATCGGTTTTCGCAAGAGTGATTTCAGGCAGCTTTTTCTCCAGGATCCGGGTGAGTCTTTGCAGCCTGAGGGAAAAATTATCCGCCGGAAATGATTCCCGGACATCGGCGTCCAGGGTAAAATCGCTGTTCGAAAATTCGGTGATTCCGGTTTCACCATACCGTTTGACGATACTTCTCAGGATGAGGGCCGGTGCGGAACGGGCAAGTCTCCTGCCGTTGGCAAACATCGTTCCATCTGATTTCCTGTATGTCAAAATTATTCTCCGACCCAGATCGGCGATGAGGCGGGAGTGCAGATCTTCTGCCCGCCTCCATGCATCGTCGCTGCCGGCGAGGCTTTCGGCGATGATCGGCACAAGAAAATTGTCCGAAGGTTTCATCTTTGATTGATACCTGAGCCGTATAAGATAAAGCGGAGCGCCGTAGATGCACCCTTTGAAAAGGACCGGCCGACCGCGAACCGGACACAGGTAATCCGAGGTCATTTCGACCACCCTCGCATCCGGGACTTTCAACCCGTCACACGAAAGGCCATGTCTGAGGCAGAAATCCGAGAACGTCGTCTTGAACCCGAAATCATTTCCCCGCACCACGAAACGGTCACCTTTCATGGTCCATTCGGTCCGGGCCAAAACGCTGTCAAGGGGGCGAACATCGCTGATGATACGAACTTCCTCGAACGGAGGCAAGCCGATCCGCACCGGCCCCACCTGGATCGGCCGGGCGATGAACAGGCCCGCATCGTAGGGTTGGGTTCTTAAACGAAATGTCTTGTCCAATGCCAGAGCCATCACGGTCGCGTTGTCGACACCTTTCTTTTCATGCTTGACAACAGAACAATAGACCGAGGGAATGACTTTCTCAAGTACAAAGGGCATGACGTTCTTCAGGGTGAAGTACCGGAGATCGTCGGTGTGGAATAGAAATTTCAAAAACGGTGAGAAGTACTTCAGTACCGACGACACGTTTATGATGGCGCCTTTGTTCAGGCCGGTCAGCAGCCTATCGACAAACTCCGGGGCCAATAGGCGCTTCGAAACGAGAAAAGGATCCAGCGAATTCAATGCCGAGGTCACGTACCCAAACGAAGTCGTCTCGTGGTCGTTCCAAATATGACGAAGCTGGTCTTCGAGCGGAAGCTTGTGACCTCTCACGATCAAGGGCAGACCCGTCCAGAATTCCTTGACATCTTCGAGCGGCAGCTCGTGGAGCATGGTAGCGTACAGAAGTTTCAGAAAATCGTTGCGTACAACGATCTCTTTGGCCCCTCCTGTTTTCATGAATTCCAACTTCCAGTCCGATCCAACGGTCCGTTTTTGTTCTTTGAATAAGGTGGTGAATATAAAATATGGTGAGGACAATTTTGCCGTTGTGATGCCGGTCACGATCAGACTCGTGCTCAACAGACCAGCGCCGGCCTTGAAGGCGCTGTTTTTCCCCGTCGGTACGGACGCCTTGAATATATTTTTTTTGTCATGGACATGTTCGATCTTCATCGAGAAAACCTGGTTTCGAAAAACGCACCTCTTGCCGACCGGATGCGGCCCCGGACGCTGGATGAATTTGTCGGCCAGGACCACATCATCGGCCAGGGCAGGCTGCTGCGGCGCGCAATACAGATAGACCAGCTCTCCAGTCTTATTTTTTACGGCCCGCCGGGCACGGGAAAAACGACCCTAGCCCGCATCATTGCCGCGACCACTAAAGCTCAATTCCTATCTATCAACGCCGTCCTCGCCGGCATCAAAGAGATCCGCGACGCCATAGAAAGCGCAAAACAGTGCCTCTCGCTCTACGGCAAAAGGACAATTCTCTTCATCGACGAGGTTCACCGGTTCAACAAGGCGCAACAGGACGCGCTCTTGCCGCATGTGGAAAACGGCGTGCTCATTCTGATCGGCGCGACCACGGAAAACCCCTATTTCGAGGTCAACAAGGCCTTGGTTTCGCGCTCCCGGATTTTCCAGCTCAGGACCCTGAACCCCGAAGATCTTGCCCAAATCGCCAAAATGGCCCTTCGCGACAGGGAGCGCGGGTACGGCGACCGGACGGTGACGATCGATGACGACGCGCTTGATCATCTTGTCAAGGTCGCAAACGGCGACGCGCGCGGCGTGTTGAATGCCCTCGAGCTCGCGGTGGAAACGACGAACCCGGATGCAAACGCAACGATCCGGATCACGCGCGACATCGCCGAACAATCGATACAGCAGAAAGCGGTTTTGTACGACAAAGACGGCGACGCGCATTATGACACGATTTCCGCGTTCATCAAATCGGTGCGCGGTTCGGATCCCGACGCGGCCCTGTATTGGATGGCGAAAATGGTGTATGCGGGCGAAGATCCCCGTTTCATTTTCAGGCGCATGTTGATTCTTGCATGTGAAGACGTCGGGCTTGCCGACCCCCATGCGCTTTCCGTGGTCATGGATGCCGCACGCGCCTTTGACTATGTGGGAATGCCCGAAGGACGGTACCATCTGGCGCATGCGTGCCTGTACCTTTCTACCGCGCCGAAAAGCAATTCCTCCATGGCCTTTTTCGATGCATTGTCCCAGGTTTCCCAGGAAACCAAAGACGATGTGCCGGTCCACTTGCAGGATGCTTCCCGCGACAAGGAAGGCTTCGGACATGGCGAAGGATACCAGTACCCGCATGCATTCCGCGACCATTGGGTTGCGCAGCAATATCTTCCCGATTCCCTGCAGGGCAAGGTCTTTTTCCAGCCGTCGGACCAAGGCTATGAACAGTCAATTAAGGTGAGGGTAACCCGGCATCGTGAAGCCATGGTCGAAGCAATGACCATCGGAACCGAAGCAGTCGACGTTTTTACCGGCGAGAGTGACGCCGCACGCAGCGGCGGAGCCGACGGGCAGGAATGGGTGAATCGCACCCACGCCGGCGATTCCCTGGGCGAGATACGGGACAGGATGTTTGCAAGCGCCAATATCGGACGCCATGACCTCATTCTCGACCTCCATTGCCGCACCGGATTTCTTACCTTCGAGGCACTCCGTTTGGCTCCCGACGGTAGCGTCTGGTCGTGCGCTCTTGACGAGACGGAATTTGACACGGTCACGAAAATGAGCCGACAGTTCGAAACGCTGGCGCGGCCGCAGGTGGTCAAAACGACCCTTGCAACGTTTGAGAGGGACATAAAAAAAGCCGCAGGTGACAGCGTCGCGTTTGACGTCATCCTCGGTCGGGCGGTCGTCGGCGGAGAACCCGACAAGCCGGCGTTTTTCGAACGTGCGGCCGCGCTCCTCGGAGCCAACGGTAGGCTCGTGCTTTCCGAAACGGTTCATGGGCTTGGCCAGCACATTTCCGAATTGGTGTCGTTTGGGTCAGGCGCTGCGGAACGCGCGAACGCATTCGCCCAAGCGGAAAGATCGCTTTTTTCCGATGGTTCCGATCCGCAGGTAAACTGGACCCCCGAGACTCTCGAACTGCAGTGTTCGGAAAAAGGATTTCTCAGACTGACGTTCCAAACCCTATCCTCAACGGTCACAAAGCGAATCACGCCTGACCTTGTCGATCACTGGTTCAGGCCCGTGACACCGGGCCAGCGCCTGTCGCTCGGCGCGCGCTGCGCCGCGTTCATGGATTCAGACGAGGTCGATCAGGTCAGACGCCGCATTCATCTGCAGCTTGATAATAAGGACGTTCCATGGAGAATCGTCAGCGCGATTCTCAAAATCGTGAGAATATCCTCATGATGCTTTACGGATGCCTTCACAATACTTATTTTGTTCATTCATGGTTGATGTCGACACTGTTCTCACCCCGGAGATCGCAGCAATGACCCAGAAAAATGTGCGGCAGCCCTTCCGCCACTTCTTTTTGAAAAAATCGATGCAGTACAAGATCATCGCGGAAATCGTTTTTGTGGTTTTGTTCACCGCTCTTGTTACCACCGTTTCACTGACGTTCATGTATAACAGCAAATCCCGGAGCGGAACGTTTTATTACATGAGCAACGACACGAAAAAGGACCTGGAGCTGAAGAACGTTCTCGAGGTCATCTTGCCGAGCGTCGTTGGCGCCCAGATCTTTTCGATAGTCATCGGACTGGGCATCGGGCTTTTTTCATCGAGGAAAATGGCGGTGCCTATTTACAAATTCGAAAAATGGGTGTCGCAGCTGAAAAGCGGGAATCTCAACACGAAGATCTCATTTCGGGAAAACGAGGAGATGAAAGACCTCACGTTTCAATGCAACGCACTGTCGCATTATTACAAGGAGGTCTTTACGGACATCGACACTACGGTGCAAAAACTTGAAAAATTATCATCCGACAACCCTGCCGCTCTTGATCAATTAAGACAGATACGGGCAATCCTGCAGAAAGTCAATTTTAGCTAGGTAAAGAGATCCTTGATCCTCTCAAAATTTCCCTTTTCCTTTCCTTCGAGCTGCGCCAGTTTTTCGAAAAGTTCCTTTTCTTCGCGCGACAGCCGCTCGGGCGTTTTGACCTGAACCCGGACAAGCTGGTCGCCGCGTTGCGAACTGTGCAGAACGGGCAGCCCCTTTCCGCGGAGACGGAATATCTTTTCCGACTGGGTCCCTGAAGGAATCTTGAGGCTTACCTTTCCGTCAAGCGTGTCGATGGTCTTCGAGGCGCCGAGCGCTGCTTCGGAAAAGGTCACGTCCATGGAGCATACGACATCGATGCCGTGACGTTCGAAAAATTTGTCAGCCTCTTCCTGGATGACAACGATGAGATCTCCGGCAGACCCCCCGTTCTGGCCGAGGTCGCCCTTCCCGGGCACCGATATATAATTGCCTTCGGAAACACCTGCAGGGATGTCCACCGACACGGTTGTCTCAACGGCCTGACGTCCGCTGCCCGAGCATTTCGAACACGGATCAGCGACGACCTGTCCCTCACCGCGGCACACAGGGCAGACTGACTCCTGGACAAGCTGGCCGAAAAACGAATTCGAAACGTGTTGGATGCGGCCCGAACCGTTGCAGTGCTGGCACGTTCCCCGCTTGCCGCTTTTGGAGCCGGTTCCTTTACATTCGGTACATGCGTCCTTGCGTTTCACCTTAAGCGTCTTGGTGACGCCTGTTGCTATTTCGGAAAGTTTGAGCGAAAGATGAACCTGGAGGTCGTTGCCGCGCGATCCGCCGCCGCCGCGCCTTGCGCCGCGCCGCCGGCCGCCGCCTCCCATGCCGAAGAGGTCGGAGAAGAACGAGTCCCCGCCGAAATCGTTCATGAATGCGCGCAACGCGTCGGAGATGTCGAATCCCTGCCCGCTGAACCCGCCGCCGAACCCACCTGCACCAGGCCCTTCGAAAGCCGCGGTGCCGAACTGGTCGAACTGCGAGCGCTTCTTCGGATCTTTCAGGATTTCGTACGCTTCGGTCGCTTCCTTGAAATGGTCTTCCGCGTCCTTATCGCCCGGGTTTTTGTCCGGATGGTATTTCATGGCCAGCTTGCGGTAAGCACGCTTGATGTCTTCGTCAGAGGCATTTTTCTGAACACCCAGCACTTCGTAAAAATCTCGTTTTGCCATAATTGGTTTCTATTTTATCATAATGGCGAAGGGGCACGGCATGCCGTGCCCCTACCGGTTATTAGAAATATTTGAAACAATATTATTTATCATCCACCACGGTAAAATCCGCGTCAACCGGTCCATCGCCTTTGCCGTCCTTTTTCTCGCCCGAGTGCCCGTCGGCCGACCCGGATGGGCCGCTTCCCGGCTGACCCTGCGGACCGCCTTGCGGGCCTCCGGCCCCTCCGGCCTGGGGTCCGGCATTTTTGTACATTTCTTCCGCCATCTTATGGGACGCCTTCATCAGCGCGTCCATGCTCGCCTTGATGGCGTCAATATCATCGGTCTTGGTCTTTTTGCGAAGATCGTCCACCGCCGACTGGATCTTGGTCTTGTCGTCGAGCGGTATCTTGTCGGCCATTTCGTTCAGGGTTTTTTCCGTCTGGTAAATGATCTGGTCCGCTTGGTTCTTCACGTCGATCATTTCGCGTTCTTTCTTGTCACGCTCGGCGTTGGATTCCGCCTCCTTGACCATTTTCTTGATTTCCGATTCGGAAAGACCGCTCGACGATTCGATGCGGATCTGCTGTTCCTTGCCCGTGCCCAGGTCTTTTGCACTGACCTTGAGGATGCCGTTTGCGTCGATATCGAAGGTCACTTCGATCTGCGGAACACCGCGGGGCGCCACCGGCAGGCCCACAAGATCGAACTTGCCGAGCAGCCGGTTATGAGCGGCCAGTTCCCGTTCACCCTGGTAAACCATGATCGACACCGCGGTCTGGTTGTCGGACGCGGTTGAAAAGATCTGGCTCTTCTTTGTCGGAATGGTCGTGTTGCGCTCGATAAGCTTTGTCATCACCCCGCCCAGCGTCTCGATGCCGAGGGACAATGGCGTTACATCAAGGAGCAGGATGTCCTTGACCGTTTCGTCGCCGCCCAGGATCGCGCCCTGAATTGCGGCGCCGACAGCCACCACTTCGTCCGGATTCACGCTTTTGTTGGGGACCTTACCGAAAATCTCCTCGACTTTCTTCTGCACTGCGGGCGTCCTGGTCTGGCCGCCGACAAGGATGACTTCGTCGATATCCTCGATCTTTACTTTCGCGTCTGTCATTGCCTTGCGGCACGGCTCCACCGTGCGTTCAACGAGGGACGCGGTGAGCTGGTCGAACTTCGCCCGTGACAGCGTCATGTCTAGATGTTTGGGCCCGCTGGCGTCCGCCGTTATGAACGGCAGATTGATGTTCGCCTGCATCGCGGACGACACCTCCCGTTTCGCCTTTTCCGCCGCTTCCTTGAGCCGCTGCAGCGCCATGCGGTCCTTGCGAAGGTCGATGCCCTGTGTCTTCTGGAACTCGTCGGCGATCCAATCGATCAGCACCTGGTCGAAGTCGTCGCCGCCGAGATGCGTGTCGCCGTTGGTCGACCGTACCTCGAAGACTCCTTCGCCGATATCAAGTACCGAGACGTCGAACGTTCCGCCGCCGAGGTCGTACACGACAATCGTCTCGTTTTTCTTCTTGTCAAGGCCATAGGCCAATGACGCGGCGGTCGGTTCGTTGATGATGCGCTTCACGTCCAGGCCCGCGATACGTCCCGCGTCCTTTGTCGCCTGGCGCTGCGAATCGTTGAAATACGCCGGCACGGTGATAACCGCTTCCTTGACCTCCTGGCCGAGATAATCTTCCGCGGCTTTCTTGAGGTATTGCAGGATCATGGCCGAGACTTCGGGCGGCGTGTAATCCTTGCCGCCGGCTTCCACTTTGACGAGTTCGCCGGCCCCGCCGATGACCTTGTACGGAACACGCTTTTCTTCGTTTTCGACTTCGCTGTGCCGTCGTCCCATGAACCGCTTGATCGAATACACGGTGTTTTCGGGATTGGTGATCGCCTGGCGACGCGCGATCGAGCCCACGAGCTTCTCTCCGGCCTTAGTGAACCCAACCATCGAGGGAGTCGTGCGTTCGCCTTCGGCGTTTGGTATGACAACCGGTTTTCCGCCTTCCATGATCGCCACACATGAGAACGTCGTTCCCAGGTCGATACCTATGATCTTTGCCATAAAATCTCCTTCTGTTCGCCCCTGTTTATAGTTACGTTTTTTTTTCTTCGTTATTCACAAAAAGCTTTTCAGCCCTGCTTCATGTCCTGCCTTTTTTCATTCTTGTCCACGGCGACCTCGATCACCGCTTCATCGTCGTCCTTTTTCTCCTGAACAGGCGTCGATGGGACAGGAGGCTTACCGCACGAAACAATGACGCGTGCGTGTTTGATGACCTTGCCCTTGAGCTTATATCCCTTTTCCAGCACCTCGGCAATGTGGTCTTCGGGAATTTCTCCCTGCGGGCATTTCATCATTGCGTCGTGAAGTTCCGGATTGAAGGCCTGTCCTGCTTCGCAGTACACTTCGAGGCCATGTTTATTCAAAACGGTATCGAGCATGGTGAATATCAATTTCATGCCCTCGATAAAAGCGGTCTGGTCCCCGCCAGCCTTATGGTGCTTGAAAGCGCGGTCGAAATTTTCGCGAACCTCGACGATTTCCTTCATTAGTTTCTCGTTCGCCTGCTCAATGAGCTGCTGGTATTCCTTGGCTGTCCTGCGCTTGAAATTATCGAATTCCGCCATGAGGCGAAGGTACTTGTCGCTCCCGGCCTCGACCTTTGATTTGAGTTCGTCAATCTCCTGTTCTTGCTTTTGCACATCCGCCTCGGCCGCATTGGAAGGGTCCTGCGGTTTCGAAGAGGCCTCCTGCGCCTTGGCTTTCGGATCCTGGTTGCCGGCTTTGCTTTCCGGGCCTTTTCCTTCTGGTTTCAGTTCTGCGCCCCCCTGCTGATGCACGCCAACCTTCAGGTTTTCAATATCAACTTCTTCATCCGTCACGTCCTGATGCTTGTGCTCGGTATGATTGCCGTTATGCTTGTGATTGGGGCTATTCGGATGATCGTGTTTGTGGTTTTCCATTTTGTATTTCCTTTGAGTATCTATTATCCATGCTTGATTTGCAAACTCACTCCGGCCACGTTACCGAAGCGGGGTCGGGGGTGAGGTTCTCGAGTACATCTCCCCCAGCAATTTCGCCGTATAATCGACCGCGGACACCAGAAACGGATACGGCATGCGTTTGGGACCCATCACCCCGAGCGTTCCTTCGAGGTGTCCGACCTGGTACTTTGTCTTGACAACAGAAAACGACTGAAGTTGCCCGTCGCTATTTTCCCCGCCAATGGAAATGATGACGCCCGATTTATTTACCTGCTCCTTCTCAAACAGGTGCAGAAGAAGACGTTTTTCCTCAAGAATTTCGATGACAGCGCTGACCTGGTCATGCGAGGCGAATTCCGGTTGCATTACGATATTGGTTTCGCCCTCAGTATACACGGCGTCGTTCTGTTCGGCCTCGATCAGTTTTTTTATGGACGGCACGAAAAGCCGTATGAGGCCGAGCTCGTACGGCTCCACGGTGTCGAAGAAACTGTCTTCCTTTTTGAGCATTTCCGAAAGCGTCATGCCGAAAAAGCGTTCATTGATCACCTGGCACGCCCGCTCCAAACGGTCCGGAGAGACTTCGGTTTTTAGTTCAAGAACCATGGTCTTGACAAATCCTGAATCAATGGTAAGGTGCAGGAGAACGCGCTGCGATTCGAGCGGGTAGATATGAACGTTCCGAAACACGCCGAGGCCGAGTTTAGGCGCAAGAATGATCCCCATCTGGTGTGTTGCCCGTGAAAGCGCCTTTGAGGTCGCCTCCATAAGTAAATGCAAATCGGACGGCTCTACCTTGACGAGCAAGTCCTTGATCTGATTCTTCACCTCACCCGGCAGTTCAATCGATTTCATCATGCATTCGACATAATAACGGTATCCCCTGTCGGTGGGAATTCGTCCTGCGGACGTGTGGGGCTGCGCTATGAAGTCCCGGTCCTCGAGATCGCCCATGATGTTGCGTATCGTGGCCGGAGAAAAATCAAAGTCCGGTTGTTTGGAAAGAAAACGGGAACCTGTCGGCGATGCACTGAGGATATAGTTCCTCACCACAGCCTCAAGCACGTGTTGTTCACGGTCAGATAATTCGTGTTCATTCATAAGTGAATATTGATGGCCGTGGAGCCCATCGACTCCACGGCCATCCTCCATGGTTACAAAAGAGCGGGAGCGATCAGTACATGTCGCCCATACCGCCCATGCCACCCATACCGCCCATGCCGCCACCGCCGCCCATGCCCGGCGCAGCTTCTTTTTCATCCTTGGGCTTTTCCGTAACGATACATTCTGTTGTCAGAACCAGGCCCGCGATGCTCGACGCGTTTTCAAGCGCGGAACGCACGACCTTGGTCGGATCGATGACCCCTGCCGCAAGCAGATCTTCGTACTTGCAGCTGAATGCGTTGAAACCGTATCCGCCTTTGTGGCTCTTGACTTCGTTTGCGACAACCGAAGGCTCCATTCCCGCATTCTGAACGATCCAGCGGAGCGGCTCTTCAATAGCCCTGCGAATGATATCCACGCCGATCTTCTCGTCGCCTTCAACCTTGAGGCCGTCAAGCGAACCGGCCGCGCGGATCAGCGCGACGCCGCCGCCGGCGACAATGCCTTCCTCGACAGCTGCGCGGGTTGCATGAAGCGCGTCTTCGACGCGTGCCTTCTTTTCCTTCATTTCGGTTTCCGTGGCTGCGCCGATATTGATAACCGCGACGCCGCCCGCGAGTTTGGCCAGGCGTTCCTGGAGCTTTTCACGGTCGTAATCCGATGTGGTGTCGTCGATCTGCTTGCGGATCTGGTTCACGCGGCCTTTGATGTCCTCTTTCTTTCCCGCGCCTTCGATGATCGTGGTGTTCTCTTTGTCAATGGTTACCCGTTTGGCCTTGCCCAGCGAGTCAACGGTCGTGTTCTCAAGCTTGAAGCCGGCTTCCTCCGAAATCAGGATGCCGCCCGTGAGCGTCGCGATGTCCTCGAGCATCGCCTTTCTGCGGTCGCCAAAGCCGGGAGCCTTGACAGCTGCGACTTTGAGCGTTCCGCGGAGCTTGTTGACCACGATCGTGGCCAGGGCTTCGCCTTCGACTTCTTCGGCGATCAGAAGAAGGCTCTTGCCCATCTGCGCGGTTTTTTCCAGCAGCGGGAGAAGGTCCTTCATGGCGCTGATCTTCTTGTCGTGGATCAGGATGAGCGGTTCTTCCATGATGCATTCCATGGTTTCCGAATTCGTCACAAAGTAGGGAGAAATATAGCCGCGGTCGAACTGCATCCCCTCGACGACTTCGAGGTTGGTGTCGATGCTCTTGGCTTCTTCAACCGTGATGACGCCGTCTTTACCCACTTTTTCCATGGCGTCCGCGATGAGGTCTCCGATTTCCTGGTCGTTGTTGGCCGAAATGGAGGCAACCTGCGAAATTTCTTTCTTACCGGCAATGGGCTTGGACTGTTTCTTGAGGTCTTCGACAATGGTTTTCACCGCTTTGTCAATGCCGCGCTTCACGGCCATTGAATTTGCGCCGGCAGTCACGGTCTTGATCCCCTGGCGGGCAAGCGCCTGGGCGAGAACGGTGGCTGTCGTGGTGCCATCGCCGGCCACGTCAGATGTCTTTGAAGCGACTTCCTTCACCAGCTGCGCACCCATATTCTCGAACTTGTCTTCAAGCTCGATTTCCTTTGCAACGGTCACGCCGTCTTTGGTGATGAGGGGTGAACCGAAGCTTTTGTCAAGAACAACATTACGGCCGCGGGGACCCAACGTTACTTTTACGGCGTTGGCGAGGATATCGATTCCCCGGAGAAGCTTTTCCCGTGCCACCACATCAAACGCTAACTGCTTTGCTGACATAATTGTTACTCCTGTTTTTATTGATTGTTAGTGATTAAGGTCCGTTGTATTGCGATCCCTCTCAGATCACTGCGAGCACGTCGCTTTCTCTGACAATGAGCAAATCCTGTCCGTCAACATTGACTTCCGTTCCTGAGTATTTTCCGTACAGGACCTTGTCCCCTTTCTTCAGTTCCATCACGATCTTGGTGCCGTTGTCCGCGATCTTGCCCGGGCCAACCGCAATCACTTCACCCTTCTGGGGTTTTTCTTTTGCGTTGTCCGGGATGATGATTCCACCCTTTGTTTTTTCTTCGGCTTCCAGGGGCTTGACAAGGATCCGGTCAGCTAATGGCTTAACGTTCATAACAACTCCTCCTTATTAAAATGTTGAATGGTGCTGATGATATTACGTGTTGAGCAAGAGACATATTAGCACTCGTCTCTAATGAGTGCTAACAAATATAACACAAAAACAAAGGCCCGTCAAGGGAGTATTCTTCTATTCTACCTGCGTTTCTACCTTAAGGCTTTTCAATTCATTACCGATATTGTTATAATAAGGGAAGCATTAACTCAGGTTTTCGGCGGAAAAGGGCCTTGCAATGATCGCAAAATTACTCGCAAAACTCGGCATCGGTGAAAAAGAACAGAAGATAATCGCCAAGGTGTTCAAACTTTCACTGACCTGCGCCGTCTTGATTGCTGCTTCCGCCTGGGGAATCCAATATTTGATGATCCAGAAAAAAATAAGCAAGCGTACGCAGGAAGCGAACGACCCGACCGTTTTCTATGAAAAGAAAAGTAAAGACCTCCTTGCGATTGACATAGAGGCGCATCAGTTCACGGCACAATATTACCTGAAGAACGACCAGCCGCAGGCTGCCATCGAGCATATTCTGCGGATCATTCCAGTACAGCGGGCAAACCGTGGGTTAAAGCTGGATTTGGCCACCGCATATCTTACAGCAGGACAATATGACAAGGCATACGTCTGCTTCACCAAGCTTTCCGAGTCCGAACCTGATTCGGCAGACCAAATGACTGATCTTATTCGGGCCAGGACCGGCCTGACGCTCTTTTATCTCGGGAAAATTCGGGAGAGCATAGAGGCTCTTGACAAGTGCATGACCTCCGGAAAGAATTGCGCGGAGGCTCTGTGCTACCGCGGGGAGGTTGAGGCTGCGGTGTCTGTGGCGCCCTCGGCAAAGGCAGAGGAGTTTTTCAAAAAATCCATCCTGGCCGACTCCGCCTATGTGGAGGCATGGTACCAGCTTGCACGGGAGTATATGAATAACGGCGATTATTCACGCGCACGGATCTGTCTCCTACGCGTCCTTGACATCGAACCGTTGCATGTCAAAACCCATTCACGGCTCGGCATGGTGTACTATTACCTGGATCAGCCTGAACTGGCAAAGAAATCATATCTCACTGCGCTGACCCTGAATCCCGGTGACTACAATACCCATTACAATCTTGGCGAGTTGTTCTACTCCAAATTGAACGATGAGAAACGGGCTCTTGACGAATTCAAAAAAGCCATTGAAGGGAATCCGCTTCATGCCGAAGCAAATTTCAAGATCGGCCTGATCTGCCTATCCAACAACATGGCAAAGGAGGCGGTCACGTTCTTTGAGAAATCCCGCGCAATCGACCCCAAGAATCTGCGCGTTCTTCTGCAGCTCGGAGTCGCATATGAAAAGCTTTCAATGAAGGACGATGCGGTTCGGGTATACGCTTCGATTCTGGAAATGGACCCGCTCAACCGCATCGCTCTTCAAAAAACAAAATTGCTGGCTAGTGGCCAATAATCCCTTGCCACACAATCTGTTGTGTAATTTCAGGTTCATTGCCATCGTTTCAAAAACTTGACAATTTGAATAATAGAAAAAACTTGATTTTATCATTAAAACAAATATATTCTATTTATTGATAAAGACATATGCCGATGATTTAACAAAGTCGTTTCTTTGTTTGCGGTAAGTGGAGAAAAAAAGATCAACTTCTCACGGAGTAGGCAGAATGGGAAACGTAACAAAAAAAGACCTGGTTGAAAAAATATCCGATAAGACCGGCCTCACGCAGGTTGATACGAAAATCGTCGTCGAAAGCCTTCTTGATGCCATTTCAAAGGCACTGCAACAGGGCAAAAATATAGAAATCCGTGGGTTCGGCAGGTTCAAGATCAAGGAAAGAAAAGCGCGCAGTGCACGGAATCCCCGCACCAATGAGCACATCGAGGTGCAAGCAGGCTTCAAGCCGGTTTTCGAGGCATCAAAAGAGCTCAGGAAGCGGGTGAACGATATCTTCTGGTCGAAAAATCCCCCGCAAGACGACGCTTCGAAGTCCCTGTAGAGGGACGACGCTTCGCGACCCTTGTGCCCCTTCGGGCATCCCTGAAGAGGGGGAAGTACACTCTTTCGAGTGCTTCGCCCGACGGGGTAAAGCCCTGACGAGGGAATCTCCGGTAAGCCCTACGAATTCATGAAATAGTGGTAGCGCTTCAGATTCGAATCAAGATCCATTTCCCTGAGGATTGCCGAAAGCTGTTGTTTGGAAATTCTTTCCTCGCCGAAATCGCTTTCGCTGAGACGAGCCCGTATCCAGTTTTCGTCCGCAAGCGGGTTTTCGAAAATCGCAATCTTGATCTTCTCTCCAAGTTGCAAAGATGGATCAGGCTTCTTGCGGGGTTGAACGGTGGGCGCAACCTTTTTCCCGTCTGAATCAGAATCGACCCTCGCCGTGAGGTCTTCCACAACAGGCTGAACGGGGATCGCCGTGGTCTGCGGGGGCAGCGGCACGTCCTCGCGAGATTCGGCCACATCGGTTTGTTCCTTTGGCGCCGATGCGTCCGAAACCGAGGCGCTTTCCAAACGCACATCCGTGTCGGTTCCTTCAGGTTCATTATGCTGGACAGCTGCGACATGCGTTTCGGCCGAAGGCCCCGATTGCAGCGGCTCAGGAGAAAAAGTAATGGCATATGCGCCGACCGTGATTCTGTCACCGTCGGAGAGAAATGCACTGTTGATTCTGATATCATTGACATACGTACCGTTAAGCGACCCCAGATCGGCAATGGTCCAACCGTCCGCAGTATTTTCTATTCGGACATGATTGCGCGACACAGCCTTGCTTGCGATGGAAATCGTGTTAGTTCGGGACCGGCCGATTGAAACTACTGTCTTTTTCACGACATAGGTGCCGAGCACTTTGTTGTTGACTGAAATGGTGAACGTGGGCATAGTCGGAAATCTTCTTCTAAGGTTATCAGCGTGTTGCAGCCGTGTCCGCACCCCACAGGGATACGGCGACCTTCTTCAGATCCGCATACCATTGGTGGAGATCAGCCGATGTTGCTCCGATGCTCGTTGCAACCTTATCGATCGGCTCGCCGCATTCCACTCTGGCAATGGCGTTCCATTTCTGTTTTGCGCTCAACGCCGGCGCGGGCTTTTTCGGTTCTGTTCCCGCTGCCGCCGATAGTGGCGCAGCCAAAGGCGCCACGACTGGTGCGGCTTCCTCCTGGATCGGGACAAATGAGCCGGTGGCGTCCGGGATCTTGATTTTTGTACCGGTCTTGATTGCCTTGACTATCGATTCGAGTTTGGGCTCAAGCGGATTTTTCTCGTCGTACCCGAGCGACGAATACCTGATCACGCCCATGGTGTCGATAACGAACAGCGCCGGCAGCGACTTGACACCGTACCGCTCCGAAGTTTTGGTGTATGGATCGAGCAGCACCTGGACCGTATAGTTTTTTTCCTTGACAAAAGGTTCAACGATCGTGGCGCCTTCCTTGTCGATGCTGACGCACAGCACCACGACATTGTCGGTTTTGTGTTTGTCCGCAAACGAGATAAGTTCGGGGATTTCCTTCTGGCACGGCTTGCAGTAGGTCGCCCAAAAGCTCAGAATCATGGTCTGCCGGATCTTATTCACATAGGGCTTGGAGAGGGTTTCGCCGCAGTACAGGGACAGCGATACTCTGTCACCGGACAGGGTCGGCAAGGAAAAGCTCGGCGCAGCAGCCCCGGGACCGAGAAGCTTGCCCTCGGCAGGTTTCTGGGCCCAGGAAAGCGCGGCAAACGAAATCAAGGCCGCAAAGCAAACAGGCAATCTCATAGGGAATTCTCCTCCACGAAGAAAATATATTCCGACATACCCTTCTTTACAATCAGTCTTGTTTTCCCAATTCCTCGGCGCGAAGCGTCGCGTCCGTGACCGCTTTGATAACGGAATATTTAAATTTGTTCTTCTCCAGCGCCAGAAGTCCCCGTACCGTTGTGCCGCCGGGAGACATGACCCGTGATTTGAGCGTTGCAACGTCGTCGTCACTTTCTTCGACCATGCGTGCCGCGCCGATCACAGTTTGAACCGCGCATTGTTTCGCGATGCCGTAGGGAATGCCGGACGCGACACCGCCTTCGATCAGCGCTTCGATGAAAAGGTAAACATACGCCGGTCCTGACCCGGAAAGACCTGTGACCGCGTTCATCATTTTCTCCGGCACGGCAATGACCTTGCCGAAAGCCCCCAGGACCTGTTCGATTATTGATTTGTCGGAATTTTCGCAGCGGGCGTTCACGCAATATGCGGACAGCGCCTCGCCGATCAGCGCAGGCGTGTTGGGCATGACCCTGCAGATACGCGCGCCGTGGGGAAGAATCTGTTCCAGTTTTCCAAGGGGGACGCCGGCTGCGATCGAAATGAATACCGGGCTGTCGGCTCCCTGGTCCATTGCAGAGAAAACCTTGAGCGCCTCAGCCATATCCTGCGGCTTGACAGCGATGAGAACGGCGTCAGGGCAGTTTTCATCCAGGTCCCACTCGTCGGGCGATACCACGAGCGCCTCGTCCGGCAGGTGTTTGAGGCTGGCGTCGCTCTTGTCGTAGGCAATAATAGAGATGTCATCATACCGCTTAAGCAGGCCGGCGATTATCGCCCGCCCCATGTTGCCGCAACCGAGTACCGCTACCCGCATGCAAAACCTCCCGCCTTTAGCTCTTCATCGATTCCAGGAAATCCTTGTTTGTCTTCTGGTTGCTGATTTTCTCGTTCAGGAATTCCATCATTTCCACGGGCGTCATGGTGGCCAGGAACTTGCGCAGAACCCACATCCGGTTGAGTTCTTCCTGGGTCAACAGAAGCTCCTCTTTGCGCGTTCCGCTTTTCATGAGGTCGATCGCCGGATAAATGCGGCGGTCTGCTATCTTTCTGTCAAGAACAAGCTCCATGTTGCCCGTACCTTTGAATTCCTCGAAAATGACTTCGTCCATGCGGCTGCCGGTTTCGATGAGCGCGGTCGCAATGATCGTGAGGCTGCCGCCGTTGTCAATGTTGCGCGCCGCGCCGAAGAAACGCTTGGGCTTGTACAGGGCCTGTGAG
>Ga0182027_10001880_pt1 | contig 34323 bp, 25 predicted proteins | sample 712E1DmetaG_FD_121300 | JGI IMG/M metagenome (GOLD analysis project Ga0182027, IMG submission 121300) | Permafrost microbial communities from Stordalen Mire, Sweden - 712E1D metaG (Illumina Assembly) | ecosystem: Environmental > Terrestrial > Soil > Wetlands > Permafrost | place: Sweden...
CATGGCGGTGTCGCAAGCCCAGCACGCCGTCAAAGACCTGGCCGACGTGCTCGGCGAACGCGGCATCGACGTAAGGTACGCCGTGCACCCCGTCGCCGGCCGCATGCCCGGCCACATGAACGTGCTGCTGGCCGAGGCCGGCGTGCCCTACGACAAGCTCTTCGACATGGACCAAATCAACGACGACTTTCCCCGCGTCGACGTGGCCATCGTCATTGGCGCCAACGACGTGGTCAATCCCGCCGCTCGCAACAACAAAGCCAGCCCCATCTACGGCATGCCCATCCTCAACGCCGACAAAGCCAAGTCGGTGCTCGTGCTCAAGCGCTCCATGGCCCCCGGCTTCGCCGGCATCGAGAACGAGCTGTTCTACATGCCCAATTGCATGATGGTGTTCGGCGACGCCCGCAAGACAGTCACCGAATTCTCCGCCGCGCTCAAACAGAAGGCCGCGGCGGCGTAGGTGGCTACTTCGCCGCGCGCGCCGAGCGGGCCTCGAGGTCGCGCTTGCGTGCTTTGTAGAAGGCGACGTCCTTGGAGGGGGCCCAGCGCAGGCCGGCCTCGGCGGTGGCGGCACCGCTGTACTTGATGCAGTCGTCGAGCACGGCGTAGCGGCTCTCGTCGGACTTCATGGCGGGCAGGGTCTTCTTGCACAAGGGCGCCACTTCGGCCGTCTCCTTCCGTTCGCTGTAGGTCTTCGCCAGCAGGTTGAACGCGCGCAGGGTCGGGCGAGCAGCGATGGACGCGTGCAAGGCCTTGATGCCATCGTCGCTGCGGTTCGCGGCCAGCAACAGCTCGCCCTTGCGGGCCAGCAGATCGGGGGCCTCGTCCGGCAGCGCATCCTTGGCGCTGTCGAGGCAGCCCACCGCCTCGTCGACCCAGGTGGGTGCGGGATTCTGGCGCTGGGCGATGCCTTGGGTGTAGAGCATGGTCACTTCGAAGGCGAAGGCACCGGCCTCGCTGGCCGAACCGGGTGCGGCCAACGCGCGCGCTCGCGCCTTTTCCATGCGCTCGATGCGCTTGCCGTCGTTCGCGGCCGCGGGATCTGCGGGCGCGGCGGGCGCCGCTTTTTTGTGGGCACAGGACACCAGCGCCAAGCTGGCGAGCAAAACCGCGGCAAGTGGTTTTCCACCGATACGTATTCTGGAATGATCGATCATCGGCTCTCTCCCACGCATGAGTGTCATGTCCCGGCCGCGGCAACTGGTCGTGCGCCGCGGGCCGTGACCCCACCCTAGCAGAGGAAGATCGACGGAAGAAGGGGATCGGCGGCCCGAACGCGTCCGAGCCTCTGACGAGTAGCGCCAGTCGTGGACTACGGGTGGAAGACGATGGTGCTCACGCTCTGGGCGGGCATGGAGTAGCTGAAGGCGTTGGGCGCAACTTCGGTTAGGCCGGCCGCCTTCTGCGGCGAAGCTGCGGTGCTGGTCAGGGTGTAGACGTCCGCGGCCGGCAGATGCAGGGGGTGGGTGAGCGTGATGCCCGCCACCAGAGCTTGCGTCTGCTTGTTGATGGCCACCACGACCACGTTGGTCGGATCGCTTGACGAAGTGCTTGCGTAGACCGACGACTGAGCCGCGTCGGACGTCGTCGCGGACACCGAGGTATCGCCGAAGGTGGCGCCATTGCCATCGTAGTTGCGGTACATGGCGAAGCCGGCGAAGAGATAGGTGTTGGTCTTGCTCATCAACCACGCGGCGGCGGCGAAGAGCCCCTCGCGGCCGTACACGCCGAGCACATCCGCTTGCGCGATGCCGCCCGAGATGTCGCCGCCAGCGCCGTAGTCGTATTCGCTGATTGACAGCTTGGTGCCCGGATAGTGGGCGGCGATCTTCGCCATCAAGCGTGGGATGAGATAGATGGGGCCGTTCGTGCTGTACTGGGTAATCCAGCTCGATTCGGTGTAGGTGGTGTCCCAGAGCGAGCGCGGCGCTTGCAGGCGCGCGACGACCTCGTCGGCAGCGACACCGTCGTCGGTGATACGCACGCCGCTGGCGCTTTGGGCCTCCGGATACCAGTGTACGTCGAGCACGTCGACGAGCCGCTGGCCCGCGGTCTGTTCCGCCGCCTTCATGGCATCGAGATAGAATTCCAGGAAGTCGCGGCCACCGGCGTCAGGCGCGGATTGCAGATTGACCATGCCCTGCCAGCCGTAGTTCACCGGCGCGAAGATGAGGGCCTGGGGCGCCACGGCCTTGATGCCCGAGGCGAAGTCGGTGCTGCGCTGGACGATCTCGGCGTAGGTGACCGGCGCGGGATGCATCTCGCTGTGCGTGCTCGACCAAAGATCGGGCTCGTTGTCGAGCATGTAGAAGATCCGCCGTGTGGCATCGGTCTGCGCGCTGGGAAACTGCGATTCGAGCCACCACACGAATTCGTCGGCGTACACATTGCCGTCGGTAAGGCTGGGTGGGTATGCGAAGGCGCCGCCCTTCTTGGGAAGAATGGGAAAAAAGTGCTGGGCAATTTGGGCGGCGGTGGGCTTGGCCGGGCAAGGCCCGCTCTCGTCGGCGGACACCCAGCCCGCCATGGGCACGGTCATGACAATGCTGGCCGCCGAGGCGCTAGCGGCCTGCGCGGCCACCTGCATCGCTTGGCCCGCCACCGTGCTGGTGCTCATGTAGTTGTCGTTTTCGTACAAATAATCCGAACCCGCGTTGGACGCGTTGGTCTCCCAGTTGTAGGCGCTCAGGCGGTTGCCGCCCATGCGGGTCAACGTCAGGCCCTTGGCCTCCTTGGTGAGGTCACCTTGGTTGGTGCCGTAGACGTAGGGCGAAATGGGGTGCGCGTTGGCGGTGGTGTCGATGGTGAACGTGACGTCCGCGGTTCCCGGGCTTCCTGGAGCGCCCGCACTGCCTGGCGCGCCCGCGCTGCCCGGTGCACCGCCGTTTCCCGTGCGCCCGCCGCCTGTCATTCCTCCGCCTTGCGGATTTGCGGGGGCGCTGCTTCCGCTGCAAGCGGCAAGGCAGAGCCCGGTGAATAGGATGGCGGCGATTCCGGAACGCTGGGTGATCGTCTTTTGCATGGTCACTCTTTTCAGTTGTAGTAGTAGCCCTAACGTTCCAGGTCCGCCGAGTGGGAAGGCAGAGGTCGCGGGCTGAACTGTGCGCACTCGACGAGCGACGCGACGCGGGTGGAGCGCAACGCTGGCGCGAATCTCAGAATTCTGAGGCGCGCACTCCTCATTTGTCGTCGGTCCTGTGTAGATGTTCCGAGAATCACGGGCGCTCATAGAAAGTCGGCTGGAACACAACTTGCTTCGTTCGGATCGGAAACAGGAGAAGCGCATGCGCACATTTGTCCCCGGAATTGCACTGTCGTTGCTGCTCTGCCCAATGGGCTGCCAAAAGGAGGGCGTGTCGAGCGCCAATCGCGACGCCAGCATTGGTGGTGGTATCGCAGCGGGTGGGAACGTGACCACCGGTGGCGCCGTGGGGACGGGCGGAAACCTCGGTGCCGGTGGAATCCTTGGTACAGGCGGAAGCCTCGGCTTGGGTGGAAGGTTTGGCGCAGGAGGAGTTACCGTCACGGGCGGCGGCGTAACATCCGTCGGCGTCGGCGGCGCGGGCGGACGTTCGAGGAGCGGCGGTAGCAGTGGCAGCGGCGGCAAGATCGGGACTGGCGGCAGCGTCGCGAGCGGCGGCGCAGTCACGGGCGGCGCGGTGAGCACGGGTGGTGGTGCCGTGGACGCGCCGGTCGTCGACGCCACGGTGTCGGACGCCCCTATCGATCGAGGCGGATCTGCGGGAGGTGACGCTGGCGTATGCGCGACCTGCGGCGTGGGCAGCGTCTGCGTGGAAGATCAAACGGAGGGCGGTGCGATCCGCCTTCCCAACGATGCCGGCCAGTGCCAGGAGGGATACTTCATTGTTCCCGGAGGGCTGGCGACATGTTCCCCGTTGCCCAGCTTTCACTGTGCACAACTACCGGCGGCTTGCAACACAGCGCCCGGATCCATCGCCGTCGCCCACTGCGTTTGCGCGCCCAACCTTTGCACGGCCGCCACCTGCACGGATCTGACACCGACGCTGGTCCAGTGCCTACAGTTGGTACCCTGACGAGAGAGTGCTACAGCACGAACGGAACGATCGCTCGTCGCTCTTTTGGGTAATCGGCGAATTTTTCGCGGTACCAGCGGTGGTGGCGGATGGCCCGTGGCACCAGGTTGGCCGCGGTCCACAGCACAAACACGAAGCCCGGCGGCGACCAGGTGGCGATGGCCCAGCCCGACCATTCGACCATTTCGCCCAGGTAGTTGGGACACGAGACCAGGCGAAAGAGTGGCCCGCGCGGAACAGCGTATTTTCCGTCGCTGTGTAGCCGTCGCAGCGACCGGTCCGCCATTACGTGGGTGCAAAGACCAACGACAAAGAGCGCGCAGCCGAGCACGCAGCGCGGGCTTGTCAGCCACGACAGCGGTCGCGGATTCGACAGCGAGAAAAGCCAGCGGCCATTGATGTAGCCGTTGACCAGGTTGAAGAATGCCCCCGATGCCAGCACGGCCACCGGCATCGGCCGCGCGCCCGTTGGCAGCAACCAGGGGTACACGAAGGCCCGGTAAAGGTAGTGCATGAGCCACAATCCCAGGAACATCAACGCCACTCCGTTCGCGTGTCGGTTGCCCAGCGCAAACATGGCAATCATCAACAGCGGCGAGGGCGCCTCCATCAACACCCAGGCCAGCCGCGCGTTGACCGTGCGTCCCCAGCCCGGCCGTGCGTGCCGCCCATAGGACGCCGGCCGCAGCAACAGATAGGGCACCACAGAAAGCGCCACGGCAATCCAAGCGACCAAGAGCCAGCCATAGATTTGGGGTTCGTTCATGCTAGCGTGGTGGCCTTCCGCCAAACGACATTGGTGGAGACATAACATGAACGCCATTCGCATCGAGCACGTCGCGATCTGGGTTCGCGACCTCGAACGGATGCGCGAGTTCTATGTGGTGATGCTCGGCGCGACGAGCGGCGAGCACTACGAGAATCGTCGAACCGGATTCCAATCCTATTTTCTGTCGTTCGGCGCTGGCGCCCGCCTGGAGCTGATGAGCCGCGCCGCGAGCAAGGTCGAGGGGCATTCACAGCCGCCGACGTTCGGCTACGCGCACATCGCACTCCGCCTGGGCACGCGGGAAAACGTGAATGAAACTGTCGCCCGTTTGGAAGGTCAAGGTATTGTTGTTCTGAGCCGGCCGCGTGTGACCGGCGACGGCTATTTCGAAGCCGTGATCGAGGATCCCGAGGGGAACCGGATCGAGCTGGTGGAATAAGGCATCGTCGTTGCCGGGTGCCATTCCGCGGTGACCGGCGGCGGAATAGCGCGAGGTTTTGGCTACGCGCAGCCACCCTGGGGACACAGGTTGCAGAAGATCGTCGCGCCGCTCGCGATGGACGCGTTCACGACACAGCCGCCTAAGGCGGTGCCGCATTCCGGAGTGACCGGGCCCGAGCCGCAGCTGTTGGCGACACATTGGGCGCCAATCGTGCCGCTTGCCGTGACCAGGCAGATTTGGCCAGATGGGCAGGTGTTGACTCCCGGAGCCTGCGTGCAAGTGACGGTGCCGCAAGCGCCGGTTTGGACCGCCCAGACGCCGCCATTGCAAGTGGCCTGCGTTCGTCCGCCGCTAGGGCAATTGTCGTAGAAGCAGCTCATGCTCGTGCTGCCGCAGGATGAGCCGTTTGTGGGTGCTGTCTGGGGACAAGCGAGAGCACACGCTCCGTCGGCTAGCTTCGTGACACCGGCAGAAATGCGTTCGCAGTCGTTGCCGTAAGTCTGCCCATCGCAGCCGCACACGGGCTGATAGTTGGCGGTGCAGCCACCGTTCTTGGCTGCGCAGATTCCGGTCATGTCAGCGGAATTGCACAACCCAGCCGGCAGATCGCAAAACTGATCTGAGGCACAGGTCATGCCGCGAAGACCTCCACAGATCGTGCCGCTTCCCGCGGCTGCGTCGGCAGCGCCAGCATCCGGCGGCGGACAGTAGATTCCCGTGCACGCTGTCGCGCAGCTTCCGGGGGTGCCGAGAGTTGCACAACCCGGGCACCAGAACTGTCCCGCTGGGCAGACGCCGGCATCCGTGGGGGCGCACACTCCGTCGGCTAGCTTTGAAACGCCCGCGGCAAGGCGGTCGCAGTCGTTGCCGTAGGTCGTCCCGTCGCAGCCGCACTCTGGCTGATAGACAGCGGGGCAGCCGCCCACGCCCTTGTCCGCGCAGCTTCCAGTCATGTCGACCGAATTGCAGGAACCCGTCGGCAGGTCGCAAAATTGGCCTGTGGAGCAGCTCATGCCGCGAAGCCCGCCGCAGACTACTCCGCTCGCTCCGCCGACGGCGCTGCCGCCCGAGCCAGTGCCGCCGTGGCCGCCGGTACCCGGCGAGCTACCGCCCACACCCGTGCCACCCGAACCGAGTCCACCCGAGCCCGCGCCGCCGCTCGGCCCCGCACCGCCCGCCGCTGGGCAAGGTGCACAGATCCCGGCCTGAGGACTAAGACACCGACCGCAGCACAGGGTCCAGCCCGGCGCACAGCCTGTGCTGCCGCCGGTCCCGGAGCCACCGGTTCCAACAACGCCCCCGCTTGGGCTCGCACCACCAGTTCCCAGGGTGCCGCCAGCGCTCAGCGTGCCGCCGCTCGCGACAGCGCCCCCGCCAGAGGTCGTGCCGCCGCCAGCTCGGCCGGCCGCCGCGTCTGTCTGTCCGCCGCTGTTCAGCTGGCCAATGGCCACCTTCTCGCTGTTGCAGCCAGCGGACAACGCCGCCAAGATGCCGCCCACAAGAATCGCAAGAGTCGCCGGGGTCGAAGTCGATTTCACCATGGTCTGTCTCCTCGTCATGTCGGTACGGTTCCCAGCCCGACGCAACTTCGTTGGCCTATTTCTCGGTGTCAGCGGATTTCTCACAGACCGATCGCACGCGTTCTGCCAGGGGCGACTCGGGCGCGGTTCGCAGAAAGCGCCCGGCCTCGGCCTGTGCCGCCGGCCCGGGATTGGCTTGGCAAAGCGCGATGGCCGCGACGGCTCGTCGTTCTTCTTCCAAGGCGCCCTTGCCAAAGCGGCGGTCGTATTCGGCCAGCCGGCGTAAGGCCTGGGCGGGAAGGCCAGCGCGCAGGTCCTCCTGCGCCTGGCGAAGCACGGCCAATTCTCGGTCCAGGGAGTCGAGCCCAGGGGCGGGAGCTTTTGTGCTCTCGCTTTCGGGCGGGCCATTCATGTCCGGTCGTCGCGACACGCTTCGAACCACCTCGCGCCGGCGCACGTCGAGCTGGATGTCAGGTTGGCCTTCGGGCTCGGATGCCGTTGCGCGAGCTTCCGTCACGACGGCAGGCACTTCGGGCACGATCGCTGCTCGCTTGGGCAGTGTGGTGTGAATTCGCGGCGCCGTCGGCGGAGCCGCCGCTCGTCCTTTCCATGCCCACAGAGAAACCGAACCACCACCAAGCGCCGCCACTGTGAGCACGGTCAGCGTGATCTTGGTCGCCACGGACATAGCGGCGGCGGCGCCACTTGCGGCCGTCGACGCAGCCCCCAGCACGGCGACGCGCAAGAGCACACCGTGCTTGATGCGCGCGCGATCCTCGCGCGTCGGCACATCCGCGCCGCGGGCGGCCTCCACTATCGATCGCGCTTCAGGTCCGAGGTCGTTCATAGCTGCCTCCGCAATTCGTGCGCCCGAAAGCGCGCCAAGGCCTTCTCGAATTCTTGCCGGGCCGCGCGCAGACGGGAGGCGACCGTGTTCACGTTTGCCTCGGCGATCTCCGCGATCTCCGCCGCCGTCATCTGTTCGATCTCCGCCAGCACGAACACCGCGCGCTTGTCTTCATCGAGCGCCGCCAACAAACGATCCAAAACGCGCACGGCCTCGACCCGTTCCAGCGAGGCCGCGGGGCCGCTGGCGCGATCTTCGATGAGGGACTGAATCTCGGTTTCGTTCTCGCCTGCCCGGTCGCCGGGTTTGCGCTGGTGGGTTCGCCAGTAGTGCTTCACCACGTGCAGCAGAATCTTGAACACCCAGGTCTTGAGTTGCGCCCGTCCCTCGAACTCGGCCAGGCGGCGGTGAACGATCACGAAGACGTCTTGCACCACATCGTCGGTGTCCGCGCCGCGCACGCCCATGCGGCGCACGGTTCGCCACACGAATTGCAGCTGGTCTTCGTAGACTGCGTCGAAGTCCAGTGCCGAACCCGCCGCAGGGCTTGGCAAGCCCGCGGCTTCGAGGGTGTTCCCGGCAGTGGATCTCATGCTGATAGCTTGGTTCCCAGGACCGCGAAAATCCGTGATCAAAAATGCAGCTCGACTCCGGCGCTGACGCGAACGCCAACGGGCGGAGCCTGGAAGACTCGGCTGGGGACGTTCGTGAACACGAATTCGGGACGCGCGAGGGGAGCCAGGACGTCGAGGTGCAGGGGAACACTCCAGTGAGGACCGAGAGAAATCGCCGCGTAGCCGCCAGCGCCCATCGCGACCCACAGGCTGCGCGCCGAAATGCTCTGGCTGATGCGAAACCCTTGTGCAGATACCACGCCCAATTCGGCATCCGCGCAGGGACCGAACGCCCAGGCTTGTCGCCCCAGATTGAAACAACCCGCGAGCGTGGCGGCGACGAGATTGAACCGGCCATAAGCGCCCGACGGCGCCGGCGCGTCGGCAACTTGATCGCGTCTCAGACTGTAGGCTCCGCGGAGCTCCACGCGAAAGCGGCGGCCCACCACGCCGACGCTGCCACCCAGGCCGACGTCGACGGAAGGCAGGGTGCCCTGGTTGCCTGTCCCTTGAACCCCGAGCAAGAAGTCAACGGGCGCCGGTACCTTGGGGGGCGAGGGTCTCGTGTCTGCCGAAACGGACGGCGCTGGCAACTGTTGGCGAGTCGCATGAGAGGCCGCCACATCTGGATCGATGGTCAGCGCAAGGATCAGCGCCGTGGCGTCGGCGACTTCCTGACAGGAAGCGGCCTCGAGCGTTCGCCGCCCAGATCGGCCCGCGAGCTCAGTCTCGATCGACACCGACCAGATCGGTCCGTGCACCACCGACGCAACAGCTTTGAAGCGGCGGCTCGCTGGCAGAAGGATTTCGCCGCCCAAGAGCCGCGCGACTTCGGCGCGTACATCGCTCGTTGCCGGGCAACCGTCCGGTGCCTGCCACGACAACGTGAAGGTTTCCTCCTGACTGGCGTTGGCGGGCAAAGCCCAGCCCAGCGGGGCCAGACTCAGGACCGCGACGAGGGTAGTATTCAGCGGCGGCAACGAGCTCACGCAAGGCACACTACACCTGGTCGGCCCTCAGTGAGAAAGCGGCTCGCCGGGCGGACGCCTATTGCTAGGCCGGGCGGTCGGCGTGTTCGGTGCCGTCGAAGCGCAGCAAGCGCGGCTTGCCGTCGATGGCTGTCAGTAGACAAATGGGCCGGTGCCACACGCGGTATAGTGACGCCATGGTGGCGCGGCTGTGATCGAGGTGAAGGTCCACGCCTTCGTGGCGATGGCGGAGCAGGAGCTCGCCCCGGTTGTCGTAGTTGCCATCCTGGACGAAAATAAATGGCTCGCCGAAGTTGGTCAGCTGGAAGAGTAGCTTGTCTTTGATCTTCTTGAACTCGCGCGAATCGATTTCGTAGTTGCCCGAGCTGGCATTGCGCGCAAACGAGAAGAATTCGTTCTCGTAGCAGAAATCCTGCGTGAAGAATTCGTCGATGAAGGTCAAGTCATTGTACAGCTTGCGCACTTCGAAGATTTTCTGCCGGCCAAGCCCCAATTGTCGGTCCCAGGTGCGGCGCCTTTCGTAGTCGTCGCATTCGTTCCATTCCTTGCCGAACCGTCCCTTGTTCCAGCGTTCTTCCACGTAGCGCAACAGGGAGATTCCGACCTTGTAAGGATTGAACTGCCCGGGCGCCGCGGCCAGCACGCCGGCGTTGTGGTCGGCGTAGTCGATGAGCTCGGAGGCGACCAGGATCTTCTCGGTCATGAGCTTGCTGTGCCAGTAGGCGGCCCAGCCCTCGTTCAGAATTTTGGTCTGTCGTTGCGGCGCAAAGTAGTAGGCTTCGTCGCGCACGATTTCGAGCACGTCGCGTTCCCAGGGCTCAAGCGGCGCGGCTTGCAGTAGGAAGAGCAGAACGTCGCGCTCGGGCTCGGGCGGGTTGCGCTTGGGCTTTTCCTGCTCTTCTTGCAACTGCCGCCGCCGCTCGTCGAGGTATTCGGGCGGGTTGATGAACTTGTCCATGTAGGACTTGGCGCGCAGGCGCGGTACTTCGATGGGCGGCTTTTCCTTGTTCTCGTCCTGCGCCGGCGCGTGGCGCGTGATGAAGGGCGACATGGGATCGATGAGGTTGTCGAGCGACAGACACACGTCGATGAAGCCTTCCACCTTGTCGAGGCCCTGCCGCTCGATATGCCGGCGCACGCGCGTGGCGTGGTTCGCCATGTTGTCCATCATTTTTCGGTTGGTTTTGGAAAAGTAGTAATTGTTCTTGAAGAAATCGACGTGACCAAGCACGTGCGCCATGACCATTTTCTGGTCGACCAGTGAATTGCCTTCGAGCAGATACGCGTAGGCGGGGTTGTTGTTGATCACCATTTCGTAGATTTGCGACAAGCCGTAGACGTGGCTCTTGCTCAGGTGATCGAACTCCATGCCGAAGCGCCAATGCGGGTAGCGCACGGGAAACCCGCCGAACGCGGCCACCTCTTGCATGCGTCGGTAATCGAGCATGGCAAAGCTGGTTTCCCAGAAATCCAGCCCGTACCCGCGCGCGTGTTCCTCGATGGAACGCTGGATTTCCAGCAACGACTCAGGCAACTGGGCCGTACGGTGTGGCACTGGCACTACTTCCCCTTTCCCAGAAAGGCTCGGATGGACGTGGCGATGTCGTCCTTGCTTTCGATCTCGGTGGTAACGACGTTGGGCTCTTCCGCGAAGCCGGCGCGCAGATCGCTGACGAACTGGCCGGAGCCGTATGGGCTTTCCACCTGGCCATAGCAAAACAGATTCACCTTGGGCAAGATTTCCTTCTTCAGAACCTCCAGGCACACTGTGGTGTCGTCGGCGGACCAGTTGTCGCCGTCGGAGAACTGGAAGGGATAGATGTTCCATTCCGAGGGCGGGAACTCGTCGTCGATCATCTTGGCGCAAAGTTTGTAGGCGCTGGAAATCATGGTGCCGCCCGATTCGCGCGTGCGGAAAAAGGTGTCGCGATCCACCGCGCGTGCGGCGGCGTCGTGAACGATGAAGCGCGATTCGAGCCCCGCGTATTGCGAGCGCAGCCAGGTGTCGATCCAGAACGAGGTGATGCGCACGATCTCTTTCTGTTCGTCGCCCATGGAGCCCGACACGTCCATGATGAAAATCATGACGGCGTTCGACTGAGGCATGGGCGTGGTTCGCCACGAACGGTAGCGCTTGTCTTCGCGCGCCGGCACCACCATCGGCCGCTTGGGATCGTAGCTGCCCATCATGATTTGGCGCCGCAGCGCTTGGCGAAAAGTGCGCTTGAAGTGGCGCAGCGATTCGGGGCCGACGCGGCGGATGCCGACGTAGCGATCTTTCTCGGTAATCAGGCGTTCTTTGCCCTTGGGCAAAATGCGCGGCAGCTCCAGCTCCTCGCCTAGAATCTCGGCCAGCTCCTGCATCGAGAGCTCGACTTCCAGCATGTGCTCGCCTGGATCGGATCCTGCCTTGCCCTGTCCGTCCTTGTCGGGTTGCGCTGGCCCGAGGCTGTCGCCGACCTTGCCCGGCCCCTGGCCGACGCCGCCTTGCCCTGGCTGCCCGAAGTGGAAATGGGGAACCTCAATCTGGGGCACGGGAATGGACACCAGATCCTTGCCCTTGCGGCCGATCAATTCGCCATTGGAAATGTACTTGCGCAGGTTCTGTTTGATCTTGCCGCGTACGATATCCCGGAAGCGGTTGTGGTCAGGGTCGATGCGCAGAGCCATGGGGATCCGATGGTCCGACGCCCTAGTCCTTGGCGTCACCTCGGGCAAAGATGGAGGCTACGAAATTAAGCACGTCGGTGGCGCAGATTTCACAGTAGCCGTGATTGCGGATGAGGCGGTTCTTCACCACGTCGATCTTTTCCTGCGTATCCTTGTCGATCACTTGCGACACCAGACTCGTGAGCTTGATGGAATCCTTTTGGTCCTCGAACAGCTTCAGCTCCAAGGCTTTTTGCAAGCGTTCGTTGGTGCGGAAATCGAACTGACGTCCTTCGATGGCCAGGGCGCCGATGTAGTTCATGATCTCGCGGCGGAACTCATCCTTGCGCGATTCTGGGATATCGATCTTTTCCTCGATCGAGCGCATGAGGCGCTCGTCGGGTTCTTCGTAGTGGCCGGTGTAGCGGTTCTTGACCTTCTCGCGCTGGGTGAAGGCCTTGATGTTGTCGATGTAGTTGGCGCACAGCTTGGCGATGGCTTCCTCGTCGGCGCTGATGGCGCGCTGGACTTCGTTTTTGACGATGTCCTCGTATTCCTGTTTCACCAGGCCGAGCAGGGTGGTGTACGTCTTGCGTTCCTCTTCGCTGGTGATGAGCGAGTGATGGCGCAATCCCGATTCGAGCTCGTTCATCACCATGAAGGGATTTACGCAGCCCTCGCCGCGGTCGCTCACCAGGGCGTTGGAAATCTTGTCCTGGATGTAGCGGGGCGAGATGCCGCCCATGCCTTCGTGCTGCGCTTCCTTGCGCAGCTCTTTGATGTTGTCCTGGGTGAAGCCGGGCAGGGTCTTGCCGTCGTAGAGCTTCATTTTTTGCACGAGTGAAAGCTGGTGCTTCTTTGGATCTTCCAAACGCGTGAGCACGGCCCACATGGCTGCGGTCTCCAGCGTGTGCGGGGCGATGTGCTTGCCGCGGATCTTCTGCGCGTTGTAATCCTTTTCGTAGATCTTGCGTTCTTCCGAGACGCGCGTGATGTAGGGAATGTCGATCTTCACGGTGCGGTCGCGGAGGGCCTCCATGAATTCGTTTGACAGCAGCTTCTTGTACTCGGCCTCGTTGGTGTGGCCCAGGATGACCTCGTCGATGTCGGTCTGGGCGAACTTCTTGGGCTTGATCTTGTGCTCTTGCGAGGCGCCGAGCAGGTCGTACAAGAACGCCACGTCGAGCTTGAGCACCTCGATGAATTCGATAACGCCACGGTTGGCGATGTTGAACTCGCCGTCGAAGTTGAAGGCGCGCGGATCGCTGTCCGAGCCGAATTCGGCGATCTTGCGGTAGTTGATGTCGCCCGACAGCTCGGTCGAATCCTGGTTCTTCTCGTCCTTGGGCTGGAAGGTGCCGATGCCGACGCGATCTTGCTCGGACAAAATCAAACGCCGCACGCGCACGTGGCTGACGACCTTGGCCCAGTCGCCTTTGTAGTGCGCCATCAGCTCGCGGAAAATGAGACGGCAGGCTGGATCGAGATCGCCGTCGACGCGGACCCGCTCCTGATCGGGCGTGTTGACCCCCATACTAATGAGGGCACGCTCGCGCCAATCGGGCGGGATCAGGTGCAGCGGCTCCTCGTGCATGGGACAGCGGAACGAAGCCTGGCCGCCTGCGACGTGTTCCAGCTCCGGCGGCAGGACCCATTGAAAGGTGTAGAGCGCGCCTTCCGGAGTGCGGGAATAGTCCTCAAGCCCTCGCTTGAGCAGACGTGCAATGGTCGATTTCGAGCTGCCCACCGGGCCATGGAGCAGGACAACCCGTCGCTCTGTGCCGTAACGCTCGGCGGCACTCTGAAGCACGCTGACCAGTCGCATGAGCGGAATGTCGAGCCCGAATATCGCGTCCTGGCCGCCATGCTGAGCGTCTTTGAAAAAGTTGAAGCGCATCAGCCGCTTCTTGTTGTCGAGGTACTCCTCCTGCCCATAGGACAGGATCATGTCGTAGACGCGCTGAAACGCCGTGCGCGTTACGGCCGGAGTTTGGCGGACGATCGCCAGGTATTCATCGAACGCACCTTGCCAAGACAGCTCGGCGAATACGTTTTGGTTTTGCAGCGAGGCGATAGTTTGAATGAGTGAAGAGGACGCAGACGGGCTCATCCAGGCTCCTTGCCAGCCAGCGCTGGCGGTAGACCCACAGCGGGATGAAGTCATTTTATCACGTGAGACCGCCAGACGCCGCGTCTGACACAGAGTAAACGACGCCTATATTGCGCGCCGAAGGCTGCCGATACTTGCGGGGCGCAGGGGCGCAACGTGTGAGCGCTGCCATGACGCGACAGGAATATATTTTTTTTAAACACTATAATATGTAATCGATGTTACTCTATATACCCGAGCGTTTGAGGGGGAAACGAATGATGGCAAAATCAGATCGAATCAAACCGTCGGGATGTTGTCTTCGGGGTGCGCTGCTTGTCGCGGCCGCGATCGTTGGTGCCGCCTGCCAGAACCCTGGCAGCCTCTCCAACAATATTTCCGACGCCGGGCCGAACCCGCTTGGAGGCGGGGGCACGGATGCCATCAGCGTAACGATCACGCTGGACGCACCTCTCACCTCCGGAGACGGGTGCGTACGGTCTGTCCAAGCTTCTTGTAACGTCCTCGGAGTCCAGTATTGCGGTCCGATTGGCGACAACTGTGGCGGCACCCTCGATTGTGGAAGCTGCGCGAACGGCCAAGCCTGCGTAAACAGCATGTGCTCGGCCAGCCTCGATTGCGACGCCGGCCCGCTCACCAGCTGCCAAGTCAGCGGCGGTCGCTACTGCGGCACCATTGGCAATCGCTGCGGCGGCGCGCTCGAATGCGGCGACTGTCCGGACGGGCAGGTTTGTGACGGCCACGTTTGCAAGGGCGGCCCCACGTGCGTGCCGGTCAGTTGCGGAATCGGCGAAAACAAGTACTGCGGCATCATCGGCGACCAGTGCGGCAATGCTCTCGATTGCCAGGGTTGCCCGGCCGACCAAATCTGCGCCGACAACCAGTGCATCCCCGCCGGCATCTGCGCGCCGCTCACTTGCAATCCCGTGGGCGGGATGTACTGCGGCGGCAAACTCGGCGATGGCTGCGGCGGCACGATGAACTGCGGCGACTGCCAGACCGGATGGGCTTGTCAGGGCCACCTTTGCGTGGGCGGGGTCGGTTGCACCAAATTGTCCTGCGGCACGGGACAGGGCAAATACTGTGGCAGCGTAGGCGATGGCTGCGGTGGCAGTCTTGACTGCGGCGCCTGCAGTGCCGATCAGATCTGCAACAACAATCAGTGCGTGACCGCAAGCGGCTGCACGCCCTTGACCTGCAATCCGGCCGGCGGTCAATATTGCGGCGGCGATCTGGGCGACGGCTGTGGCGGGAAGATCACCTGTGGTGACTGCGCAGCCGGGTGGATCTGCGACCATTCCCTGTGCAAGGGAGGAACCTCCTGCGCACCGATTGCGTGTGGCACCGGCGCCGGCAAGTACTGCGGCGGAATCGGCGACGGATGCGGCAATAGCCTCGATTGCGGCGGCTGCGTTACCGGGGAACACTGCAGCGGCACCCAATGCATCCCCGATGGCGTGTGCGACCCGCTTACGTGCAACCCGAAGGGCGGCACCTACTGCGGTGGCGACCTGGGCGACGGCTGCGGCGGCAAAATGACCTGTGGCGGTTGTCAGACCGGCTGGATGTGCAAGAACCACTTGTGCAACGGTGGCAGTTCTTGCGTGCCCATCGCTTGCGGCACCGGCGCCGGTAAGTATTGTGGCACTGTCGGCGATGGCTGCGGCAACGGCATCGACTGCGGCGTCTGCGCAGCGGACCAAGTCTGCACCCGCAATCAGTGCGTGCCGGCGGGGGCTTGCACTCCTTTGAGTTGCACACCGTCAGGCGGAACCTATTGTGGCGGAGAGCTCGGGGACGGCTGCGGCGGCACGATTTCCTGCGACGCATGCCCCGCCGGATGGTCGTGTCAGAATAATCTTTGCAAAGGCGGGCCGGACTGTCGACCCATCGCTTGCGGGACCGGCGCAGGCAAATACTGTGGCAGCATCGGTGACGGTTGCGGCGGAAGTGCCGACTGTGGCGCCTGCGACCCCGGCCAAACCTGCGCCAACCATCTCTGCGTGCCCACTGGCTCGTGCACGGCACTGACCTGCGATCCGACCGGCGGCAAATACTGCGGCAGCGACCTCGGCGACGGTTGCGGCCACTCGCTCTCGTGCGGCGATTGTCCGGCCGGCTGGATCTGTCAAAACCATTTGTGCATGGGCGATTCAAGCTGTGTTTCCACAAGCTGCGGTGTGGGCTCGCGCAAATACTGCGGCGACATCGGTGACGCTTGTGGCGGACGCCTCGCGTGCGGCGGCTGCATCGCCGGGGAAGTCTGCAACGCGGGCCAATGCGTGCCAACCGGCGCGTGTGCGCCGCTCGTCTGTAGCACGAACGGAGGCCAATACTGCGGCGGGGAAGTCGGCGACGGCTGCGGTGGTCAGTTGACCTGCGACGCCGCCTGCCCGAACAACTGGATTTGCAACAATCATCTGTGCGTAGGTGGCCCCAACTGCGCGCCGACAACCTGCGGCGTGGGTTCGCGCAAGTACTGCGGTAGCATCGGGGACGGCTGCGGCGGCAGCCTCGATTGTGCTTCCTGTATAGCGGGCGAAACCTGCATCAACAGTCAATGCCAGCCCGCGGGAACCTGCACGCCACTCACGTGCACACCGGCCGGCGGCCAGTACTGTGGAACGGGGATTGGCAATGGGTGCGGTGGCACAGTCGACTGTTCGGCGCCTTGTCCTGCGGGCTGGGACTGCACAGACCATCTGTGCAAGGGCGGACCGAGCTGCGTACACGCTACCTGCGGAACCGGCTCCGGAAAGTACTGTGGGACTATCGGCGACCAGTGCGGCGGCAGCGTGGACTGCGGTACCTGTGTCGCGGGTGAAACCTGCGCCGGCGGTCAGTGTATTCCAAGTGGCACGTGCACGGCCCTGACGTGTAATCCTCCCGGCGGCCAATACTGTGGCGGCGATCTGGGTGATGGCTGTGGTGGAAAGATCACTTGCAACGCCGCTTGTCCAGCTGGCTGGTCCTGCCAGAACCATCTCTGCGTTGGTGGAGCGACTTGTGCCGCGGCGGTCTGCGGCAGCGGTGCAGGTAAGTACTGCGGTAGCATCGGTGACGGTTGTGGCGGCAGCGTCGACTGTGGTGCCTGCATCGCCGGTCAAACCTGTAACGGTCATCAGTGCGTTCCGAGTGGCGCGTGCACGGCGCTGACTTGCAATCCGGCCGGCGGCGAGTACTGCGGCGGGGATCTGGGCGATGGCTGTGGTGGAACCCTGACCTGCAACAGCCCCTGCCCGTCCAACTGGGTTTGCAACAACCATCTGTGCATGGGCGGATCTAGCTGTGCGCCGACCGCTTGTGGCACGGGGACGGGAAAGTATTGTGGCATCGTTGGTGACGGCTGCGGCGGAAGTGTCGACTGCGCCGGTTGTGTCGCGGGCGAGATCTGCAGCGGTGGACAATGTATTCCCGCGAACGGCTGTACGCCGGCAACCTGCAATCCTACCGGCGGCCAATACTGTGGCGGCGATCTGGGCGACGGTTGCGGAGGCAAGATTTCCTGTAACGATTCTTGTCCGTCCGGTTGGTCTTGCGTCAACCACTTGTGCGTGGGCGGATCGAGCTGCGCGAAGAATACGTGCACCCCTCCTGGCGGCCAATATTGCGGCAGCAGTCTTGGCGATGGTTGTGGCGGCGCGTTGACTTGTACCGCTCCGTGCCCGGACGGATGGAGCTGCCAAGACGGTCTGTGCGTGGGCGGACCGACCTGCACGCCCAAGACTTGCACGAATCTGGGGGGCAACTACTGTGGCACCGTCGGCGACGGCTGTGGGCATTCTCTGGTATGCAGCAGCGACTGCGGTACCGGCAAGGTGTGCGTCGGTAGTCTGTGCAAGGGCGATTCCAGTTGCGTGCCACTGACTTGCAAGACCGCCAACGGCGGTCAGTACTGCGGTGGTACCCTGGGCGACGGATGCGGTGGCTCGATAACATGCAACGACACATGCCCGACTGGAACGGCCTGCAGCAACAACGTGTGCACTTGCAACGCCGGCCTTATCTGTCAGGTCGCCAGTTGCAGCTCGGGAGCTACCACCATCAAAGGAAAGGTGTACGACCCGGCGGGCCTCAACGCTATTTACAACGTCATGGTCTATGTCCCCAATACTGCGCTTTCGCCGATTACTCATGGTGCGACCTGCGACCAGTGTGGGACTCCCTCGGGCAGCCCGATTACCGCAGCACTGACGGGAACGGACGGGAGCTTCACTCTGACCAATGCACCGAGTGGTTCGAACATTCCGTTGGTCATGCAGATCGGAAAATGGCGGCGCGAGGTCAAGATTCCCACCGTTACCGCGTGCCAGGACAACATCGTCACGGACACCAACCTGACTCGCCTGCCCAGAAATCAAAGCGACGGCGACGCGGGAACGGTGTCGTTGCCGAGAATTGCGCTGACGGCCGGCCAGGCGGACCGCCTTCAGTGCCTCCTGCGACGCATGGGGGTCGATGCCGCCGAGTTCACCAGTCCCGGTGGAGCGGGCTCGGTCAGCATGTACAAAGAGTCCTCGGATCCCGGCAAGTGCATTGGGTTTGACGGAACCGGGACCACCTACCCCGACGCCACCGGCAATTTATGGGACAGTCAAGCCCACCTCAATCAATACGACATGGTCGTTCTCAATTGCGGTGGCAACCAGAACGCCGTGGATCCGACCAGCAACAATACCTACATTTCCCATCCCGGTGCCGTGGACCGCATGAAGGCTTACGTCAACGCGGGTGGCCGAGTATTCGCCGAACACTTCCACTGGGGTTGGATTCGCTCGTTCACCGGGTATCCCTCGACGTACGGCGAGGTTGCCACGTGGAGCACCAACACGGGCACGCTCGGTAGCACCGCGCGGGATACGCTCATTGATGAATCTTTCCCCAAAGGGATCGCCTTCGCCGACTGGCTGATGAAGGTCGGCGCCTCGACCACCAGCGGGCATCTGACGATTTCCAGCAAAGTAAAGTCCACCGCCATCGATCAAATCAATCCGCCGTCGCAACGTTGGATCTACGAACCCACCAGCACGTCTGCCCCCACCGGGAGTGCACAACACACGCACTATTTCAGCTTAAATACCCCCATTGGCGCAACCGCTGCCAATCAGTGCGGTCGCTTCGTGTACACCGGCCTGCATGTCACCGATACGGCGAGCGACCCCGGTGACAACACGACGGGGACGTACACGACGTTCCCCAGTTGTTGTGCTGCCGGTGCGCTGACCGCACAGGAAAAGGCGCTGGAGTTCATGATCTTCGACCTTTCGTCGTGCGTGAGCGACCAGAATCTGCCCCCGCCGCCCATCCCAGTCGCCCCGCCGCCGGCGGCTCCGCCTCCGCCGCCTCCAGCGCCGGTTCCCCCGCCGCCGCCAGCCGTCCCGCCGCCGCCTGCGCCACCGCCGCCGCCAGCCGTGGCTCCGCCACCGCCACCGCCTCCGCCACCCACCGTCGCGCCGCCGCCGCCTGCGCCGCCGCCTGCGGTCGTGCCGCCGCCACCGCCACCGCCTCCGCCACCGTCAGTCGTGCCGCCGCCGGCTGCGCCGCCGCCGCCGGTGGTTGCGCCGCCGCCGCCGCCGCCGCCACCGCCCTCGGTTGCGCCGCCACCGCCCGCACCACCTCCGCCGTCGGTCGCGCCGCCGCCGCCGCCGCCGCCGCCGCCCTCGGTTGCGCCTCCCACGGCGCCGCCGCCCGCGGCGGCACCGCCGCCGCCGCCCGCGCCGCCCCCGTCGGTGCTACCGCCGCCGCCGCCGCCCGCGCCGCCGCCACCACCGCCACCGATCTACTAGCGGCGAGAAAGGCGTCGTGCTCCAGCACCGCTCGACCAAACCTCAGCAATGCTGACGATTTGGTCGGGCGACATGCGCCGCCGCTATCCCTGCGGGGCGAATTCCTCGAAGCGCTTTTTGTTGCTTGCCTTCAGCCAGGCGTCCTCGCCGCTGATGCGGCCTTCCCTGGCGAAGGCATAGAGGGCGTCGTCCATGGATTGCATACCGTCTTTTTTCCCGCCCTGGATGATCGAATTGATCATGGGCGTATTGCCTTCCCGGATCACGTTGGCAAGGCCCGAGGTGCGTAAGAGTAATTCCAGGGCAGCAACGCGGCCCTTGCCGTCGGAGGTGCGCAAAAGCAACTGTGAGGCAACCGCTGCCAGCGATGAGGCCAGCATGCCGCGCACCTGCCGTTGTTGGTCGGTGGGGAAGACGTCGATTACGCGGTCAATGGTCTTGCTGGCGCTGTTCGTGTGAAGCGTACCGAAGACCAGAACGCCCATCTCGGCCGCCGTGATGGCCAGGGCGATGGTTTCGAAATCGCGCATTTCGCCGACCAGAATGACGTTGGGATCCTGGCGGATGGCCGCGCGCAGAGCGGACGAAAAGCTTTCCGTGTCGGTGCCGACCTCGCGCTGGGAAATGGTACATTTCTTGTTTGGGTGAACGAATTCGATGGGGTCTTCGATGGTCACAATGTGCCGATCGTGTACCTGGTTGATCTTGTCGATGATCGACGCCAGGGTCGTCGACTTGCCCGAGCCCGTGGGGCCGGTCACTAGAACCAATCCGTGCTCAAGATTGGCCAGGCTTTCCGTTGCCGGCGGCAAATTGAGCTTCTCAAGCGGAATGATTTCTTCGGGAATGATTCGAAACACCGCGCCCACGCCGTTTTCCTGATTGAGATAGTTGGCGCGAAAGCGGGCGACTCCTTCCAAACCGTAGGCGAAGTCCAAGTCCAGGTTCTTTTCAAAGTGTTCCCATTGCTTCGACGATGGGATTTCGCACAGGAGCTTTTTCAAGTCCGCATTGGTCAATAGGGGCCAATTCGGCACCTTTTCCAGGTGGCCATGCCGGCGAATTCGCGGCTCGAGACCTGCAACCAGATGCAAGTCTGATCCTTTGTTGTCCTTGAGATAACGGAAGAGCTCATCGAGGCGTGCCATGTTTCCCTACGCAAAGAGCTTGGGATCTTCGCAGTGCCGTCGCGCCGTTTCTTTGTTGATAGTCCCGCTTCGCACCAGCTCCAGCAGCGAATCGTCAAACAGACACATGCCGAGGCTTCGGCCGGTCTGCATAACCGAGCGCAACTGAAAGACGCGCTCCTCGCGAATGAGATTCGACACGGCGATGTTCACCAGCAAGATTTCCAGCGCGGGCACTCGCCGCGATCCATCGGCGGTGGGCACTAATCGTTGCGAGACGATGGCACGCAGCGATTCGGAGATCATGGAACGGATCTGCGATTGCTGGTCGGGCGGATAGGCATCGAGGATGCGGTTGATGGTGCGGGCGGCATCGTTGGTGTGCAGGGTGCCGAGCACCAGATGCCCGGTTTCGGCCGCGGTGATGGCCAGAGAAATTGTTTCCAGATCGCGCAGCTCGCCGATGGCAATAACGTCGGGATCCTCGCGCAGGGCAGCCCGCAGCGCGCTGGCGAAGGATCCGGTGTGCTTGCGCACTTGGCGCTGATTGACCACGCACGTCTTTGAACGATGCACGAATTCGATGGGATCCTCGACGGTGATGATGTGGTCGGGCCGGTCTTCGTTGATGAGATTGATGAGAGCGGCCAGGGTGGACGATTTTCCGCAGCCGGCCGGTCCGGTGACCAGCACCAGGCCCTGATGGTAGGCGGTGAGGCGCGCCAGCGAGCTCGGCAGCCCGAGCTGGTCGAGCGTGGGCGGTTCGGGTGGGATCGGGCGAAACACGGCGTCGATTCCCCGTCGCTGCCGGTAGGCATTGCCACGAAAGCGGCCGACGCCGGGGATGGCGTAGGCGAAATCCAGATCGTTGTGGGCGGAAAAAGCGGCGCGTTCCTCCGGCGTCAAAATCTCCAAGATCAGGGACTCGGATTGCACCGGATCGAGCGGCGCCGAGTTGGCGTTGAGCAATCGCCCACCGAGTCGCATTTGAATTGGCAAACCGGTGTGAATATGGACGTCGCTGGCATGCAGTTGCATCCCCTTGGTCAGGATGCGGTTGAGCATGGGTTCGGCGGGCGCAGCCTGTGGCAAGCGTTGCTTTTGCTCTGGCGTGGGCGCCGGTGCTTTGGCCGAGGCGGACGTCTGCACAGGAGATGCCTCCCGCTGGGGCATGGTGATGGTTCCATCCTCCGACACGGATCGCCGCCGTTCGATCGTCGTCCGGCGCTGGGCCTCGGCTTCCGCCGCTTGCTCGCGCTGCAACAGCGTCTGCTGGGCATTGAGCAACCATTCCAGTTGAGCCTGGGAGATGTAACCGAGCTCAAGCAGGATATCGCCGAGGCGCTTGGTCGCGCCCACGCGATCCTGGGCGCGCAGGGCTTCGAGCAACTGGTCTTGGGTGATGAGTTTGGCGGAGACCGCGATTCGTCCGAACAGTGAAATCTGCCTGCCAGCAGCCATGGCCTAGAAGATCTTGTGGGCGACAACGATTTGTCCGGAGTCCTCAACCACGCTCGTGATAGTCGATGCAGTGTCCGTGACGGTGAAGCTGACGCTGTTTTTTTCACACAAGTACGTCTTGGGCAGTCCAGTCGCCAAGGCATCACCGCGAGCCGCCACGGTGCATACGTCGCCCGTCGCCGAGGCGTGGTGGGCGATCTGGAACAGACTCGCCTGCACTAGGATTTGGCAGGTGCCGCTGTTCGCGGCGTAAACGCCGTCCAAAAGGACGACGGTGCCGCCGGCTTGGACGAAGGTATTGAGAGCTGTCGTCCAGTCGAGACCCAATTGATTGAGGGTCGCATCGCTGGCTTGTTCTTGCCCATAGACCAGGAACACGTCGGCGGCGGCGAGCTGTGCTGCAACGTCGGCAGCGGAGATGGCCGTGCGCTGGGCGAGGCGACCGGTGGCGGTGGCCACCTGATTGATGGCACCGTCGGCGCCTGTAATAGCTGCGGGGTTAGCCGATCCCTCGTACACCACCAGGCGTACGGGATTGGTGGGCCACAGGAACACGGCATTGCCCAGAATGCGGTTCATGGCTGGCCGGTTGTTCAAATAGTCGTGGCCAATGACGATGACACGTCCGGTGCCGCTCGTTTCACATTGTCCGTTGCTGCACAGGCCGCTGGAGCAAGGAATGGAACAGTCGCCACAGTTGTCCGGATCGGTCGCGGTGTTGGCGCATTGCTGGCCACACACGGATTCCTCCGCCGCACACACCAAGCAGGTGCTGTTGGTGCATACGCCCGAGGAGCACAGAATGTTGCAGTCGCCACAGTTTTCAGGGTCGGACGTGAAATCGACGCACTGATTGTTGCAGATGGCTTGCTGGCCCGAGCACACGAGCGGGCCGTCGACGGCCAATGGCGCGCCGTCGAGCGTGACGGGTCCGTCGTTGGCCTGCGCGTCGGCTTCCGCGCTGTCCGTCGCGCCGCCGTCGGCTGGGGTCGCATCCTCGGCATCCAGGCACCCCAGGCAAGCCGACCCGTCGTCGCTGGCATCGCTGCCCGCGCTATCGTCGCCCGCTGCCGCATCGTAGGCCAAAAGCGGGGCGTAGTCGGCGTCGCCTTGCAAAGGCACGTCGTCGGCTCCTGCGTCGGCAACAACGACGGGAACCGCCACGGCGTCGTCCTGCACAGGCGCATCGTCCGTCGTTGGTGCGTCGGCTTTTGTCGTGTCAGCTTGCGCAGTATCGTCCCCGCGTAGCTTGCCGTCTTTCGAGACGTCGGCGCGTGCCAGGCTATCCAGAGCCGCGGAATCCAGCGCCTCGTCGGCGTCGGCGGCGCCAGCATCGACGTCAGGGGCTTCTTCGCTGGCCTCACTGTCGGCGGCATCCGCAGCGGTACAAGATCCCGTTGCTACGCAGGATCCGCGGCACGGCGAATGCCCAGCCGCGCATTGCGTTCCCACGAGGGGACTGAGGCACGCCGGCAAGGTCAGCAGGATCAGCAGCGTTAGCAGGGCCGACAGAGCCTGGCCGCCACGCAGGTTCATGGTTCCAGCTCCCCGGCGCGGGCGTGCTCGGGCGGTTGGGTGGCGCCTTCGGTATCGGCCGGCGCTTCACCCTTTTTCACGATGATGAATTCGACTCGGCGGTTCTCTTGATCCGCTTGCTCATCGGTACCTTCCACGCGTGGTTGCTTGCGACCGTAGGCCGCGATCCACAGCTTGTCCTCGGGGAAGCCCATGTCGATGAGGACATTGCGTACGCGTTCGGCGCGCACTCGGCTAAGCCAATCGTTGAACGGATCCGGCCCACGGCGATCGGCATGACCCGCGACGATCAGATGGTCCCATTCCGGATGCTGCTTCCACAGATTGAGGACGGCGGCGAGCGCCGGTCGGCCCGTGGCGCGCACGCGCGCCCGATTGGTGTCGAAAAGCAAGTGTTCGGTGAGCCGTATGCGGCCTTCCTTGACCACGATGGGCGCTTCGTCCGGGCAGCCGTCCTCATCTTGAAATCCGTTGACCGTCTCGGGCTCGTTTGGACAAGCGTCGGACACATCGGGAATTCCGTCTTGGTCGTTGTCTGGATCCGGACAGCCGTCCTCGTCTTCGAAGCCGTCCTTGTCTTCAGGCTCGTCGGGGCACTTGTCGATATCGTCGGGAATGCCGTCGCCGTCGCGATCGCCGACCTTTGCTGGCGGGTCGGCGGCAGGCGTCGGAGGTGCCACCGGGCCTGAAAAATGTGCGTCGTGGAGGGTGATCTCCACGCCCAGCAAGGCCAACTGCCCGTCCGAGCTGTCGAGCCCGTCCGACGGTTGCACCACGCGCAGGTAGCGCGCCGATGGACCTAGCAGCCATCCTGCCCAGCGGAAATTCCAACCCACCGCAGCCTCGCCTACCGCGCGCACAAGATGCCCCGTCAGACCCGGCCCGGCGCCGAGCTCGATCCAGGGACCGACCGCACGCGAAGCGCCGTCGCGCTTGCCGAGAGGGCGAAAGCGGCCCACCGCCGAGAGAACAGTCAACCCGCCGAACCCCGGATCCTTGATGGTGGGATCCGCTGGCGGCGGCCCATTCCACAGAAAACCGCAGCGCAGGCGCACGCCGAAAAGTGCCCATGGAGCCATCGGCAAAGTCGCAGAGACCGAGGGCATGGTTCCCAGGCCAAAGCGGTCGCGCAAAGGTTCGCTGGCCGGGATCGCGACCGGTACCTCGACGTTCACCACAGTCCTTCGCGCTGTCTGCGCGACATCGCCCAGGACGGCACCCGGCAGCGCCTGCGCGGCGACAGCGGCAAGGACAACAGCCGGAAAACGCGCGACCTTCATTCTGGAACGAGATCGCCGGTTTTCGCGAAGATCTTGAGCAGTCGATTGTTGCGCAGTTGCGTGGCGCACTTTTGTTGCGCACTTGGCATGTCGGAGTGAATGCGACGATGAATTGGAGCCGCATCCCAGCCGCTGCTAATCTCTCCCGACTATGGCCATCGCTGTCGCGGCTCTTGCCTGCTCGCTCGTGCTTTCAGCGGCGACCTCCGCCTTCACGGTGGCGATCGATCCAGGACACGGCGGCTCGAACCGAGGCGCTCCGACCCGCAAGTCGGGCACGTTCGAAAAACACCTGACCCTGGCCATCGCCAAGCGCGTGCAGAAGATTCTGGCGACGGAGAAGGACATCAACGTCGTTTTGTGTCGCCCGACGGATGCGCTGCTGCCGGTGCGTGCGCGCGTGCGTTGCGCGAATCGGGCGGCGGCCCGTTTGTTCATCAGCATCCACGCCAACGCCGCCGGCCCGACCGAGGGTCCGGGAAGCCAGCACGGGTTCGAAATCTATGTCTTGCCGGTCGCCGACGTGGACAAGGAAGTCGCCCGCGTGGCGCTGCTGGCGCCGGACGACGCCGAAGCCGCGTGGGCTGGGCACAAGGTCAGGGTCGCGGCCGAGCAGAGCCTGGCTGCCGCCCGGCGCATCGAGTGGCGCCTCACCGATACGCTAGGGCGCGATCGCGATCGCGGTATCAAACAAGAAGGAGCCACGCTGGATGTGCTGCAGGGGCTGGACATGCCGGCTGTGCTCGTCGAAATCGGGTTTCTCGACCACGAAGAGGAGGGTCCGTTCCTGCTGTCCGACGAGGGGCAGGCTGCAATCGCCTCGGCCCTGGCCGGCGCCATCACCGATGTGCGCAGCCGCGAGCAGCGCGGTCAGAGGGAACCCATGACCACCGCCCCGCGCGCCGGCCAGGATATTTCGCGCGGGCAACTACCGTAGGCGGAGGCGCGAAAAGAACGACTTCAAAAGCGCGGCGCTCTCCACGCCCAAGACACCTGGCACGACCTCGACGCGATGGTTGAGGCGCTGGTCGTCGAGCAGCTGAAACAGCGTTCGCACCGCTCCCGCCTTGGGATCGTCGCAGCCATAGAACAGCCGGCGCACGCGCGCATTGACGATGGCGCCCGCGCACATCGGGCACGGTTCCATCGTGACGTATAAATCCGCATCCACCAGGCGCCAACCGCCGAGCGCCGCCGCGGCCGCGCGCAAGGCGACGATCTCGGCGTGGGCCGTGGGATCGTTCTTGGTTTCGCGCTGGTTGTGGGCAACCGCCACGACCTCGCCGCGCACGACGACCACCGCTCCCACCGGCACCTCGCCCGACTTCGCAGCCATTTCGGCGGCGGCCAAGGCCGAGCGCATGTGGACCTCGTCGACCACGGTCGCCTCGGGTGCTGTTTCGAGCGAGAGCTCTGCTGTGTGTGTAACGGACATCGTCGGGCGGCGTATATTAGCGCACTCGCGGCGCAGGCAAAGCAGTTGTGGTGGAAATGTCCTTGGCGGCGTCGACGATGCCGGGCCACGGCCAGCTCGTGCGAGCTTCAGGCGGCAGGACGCCATGGCGGCGGACGTACTCGGCGACAAAGGCCCGCGTGGCGGAATTAACGTAGCCTCCGCCTCGCAGCGTGCCGAAATCGTCCTGATAGTGGCTGGCGATGGCGGCGAAAAGAGCGTCCCGGCGTGCCTTGGCACAAATGCTGGCCGCCGCGACGGCCACGTGGATCGATTCGGCGCGATCGCGGGCTTCGAGGTGCGCGAATTCCGCAGTCAGCGTCAGGAACAGCGTCCGTCCGTCGGCGATGATGCGCGCACAGGCTGGCGCCCGCAGGATCAGAAGGCGAGCGCGTTCGCGTTCAAGTTGATTGAGTGCGCCGCGCGCCACGTAGGCGTCGACATCCGCGACCCCGCAGATTTCCTCTGAAACCCACGCCGCACGCGTGCGGATCAGACCGGCCAGACGGGCGCGGGTTTGCTGGCTAGCGGCGCTGGAGCCAAAGGCCTTGGAATCGCGCACGCCAGCCTCGGCGAGGAACGACGCCGAAGCCTCATCGAGCGCGACCGCGGCCAGGACCATCGGGCCAAGGCCCGGTCCGCGTCCAGCCTCGTCAATGCCGAGGACGAGTTGTACTGTCATGTGCGCGAAGACACTCCGAGGATCACTCTAGGCAGGCCAAACCACGATTTTCTGCAAAAATCGACGTACACTTGCTCGTTCCTTTGATGAGTTGGCCCTAAGCTTCCCTCCTATCGCATAAGCAGTGTTAAGGGGATCAGATGAGCTGCAATTCTAATGATGGCACTCCCGCGCCAGACGTATCCAGCTCCAGCCAGAGCGGCTCGAATCGCCATTTCGATACCTTCGAGACAGAGTTTTTCCAGGCGGGCGACGACGATTCGGCCCGCGCCGTCGAGATAGAGAAGTTCGACGATCTCGACGAAGGCGCGAAACACAGGCGATTTGCGCCTTCGCGCCGATTCATGATGAGCGTGGCGATCGGCAGTGCCTGCATCGCCATCCTGGGCTGCATCGTTTTGTGGCGGGGCAGCGGGCGGGCAGCGCCGCCGGCCGTAGCCGCGGAGGCCCGGGTCGCGCCCGCGGCGCCCGCCCCCGCGCCCGTTCCAGTCCCAGCCGAACCTGCGCCGGCCATTCCAGCTCCGGTGGTGGCGCAAGCCGAACCTGCGCCCGTTCCTCTGCCAGCGGCGGAGCAGATCGCACCCGCGCTTCTGGCAGTCAAGGCCGAGGCCAAATCTGCCGCCCCGGTGCCCGCCGAGAAACCAACGCTTGGGGCCGCCGCGACCGAACCGGCAATCGAAAAGCCCACGCAAGCGGCGCCCATGGAAGAGAAGCCCGCGAAAGTGAAGCCAACAAAAGACGAGCCGACCCTCGCTGCGACTGCTCCGGCCGCCGGCATTCCTGTCGCCGCCGCCACCGTGGTGCGCGACCGCTGCGACAAAGCGATCAGATCCAAGCGGGGTAAGGAGATCCTCGTCGCCTGCACGGATGCGTTTGCCGCTGATCCCGGCGCCGCGGACGTCGCGGTCGCGTTGGCAAAAACCGAATTCGACCGTGGCCGGAGCGCGCAAGCCTTCGTGTGGGGCAAGAAAGCCATTGCCGCCGATCCCAACGCCGCGGAAGCCTACGTCTTCATCGGCGGGGCCGAACAAAATGCCGGCCACGGAAAAGCCGCCAAGGAAGCGTACAAGCGCTATTTGCAGCTAGCGCCGGGCGGTCGCTACGCCTCGGATCTGCGCGCCATCGTCGGATCGCTGTAGCTCACAGCCCGAGATACGACGCCAGGTACAGCAGGCCGAGGAGGACACCCGCGATCACGAACATGAGCGGGATGCTCGGCACGAAATAGGTGTACGCCATGAGTAGGATGCCAACCGCCAAATGCGGGGCTCGCTTCTGCTTCTTGCCGTACATGAACAGCCCGAGCCCGATCGAGCTGACCAACATCGAGGCGAGCAGGAAATTCCCGGTCACGGGCTGGAATCTACCATCGCGCCGGCCAAGCGTAGTCAGCCTTCTGGTCGGATCTTCTCGCGCTTGCGGCGAATGACTTCCAGCTCGACCTCAGTGAAACGGTACTGACCGCCGCAGAAGTTGCACGTCACTTCCGCCTCGTTGGTTTCGAGGATCATCTCTTTCAGATCCTCTTGGCTGAGCATGCCCAAGGTCGATGCGGCACGTTCGCGCGAGCAGGGGCAGAAGAAGCTGACCGGGCGCTCGTCGAGCACGCGCAGGCCATCTGCGCACTCGCCCAGCGCCGCCCGGGCGATGGACGACGGATCGAGCTTGCCTTCGGACAAGGCGTTCTTGAGGACATCCGTGAAGGCGGGGCCGCGCAGGACATCGCGCAGAAACTCCACCACCGCCGCTCCTTGGGCTTGCGGCAGGGTTTGCACGAGCAGGCCGGCGGCGGCCGTGACGTCGCCCGCGCTGTTCACCAGGGTGTCGCAGTGGAGCACGCTGTCGATCTGCTCGCTGGTGTTCAGGTACTGCTCCACTTCCTCGTCGATCTCGCCGCTGCTCAGGGTGACTTGGCCGCTGTAGTTTTGCGCCAGGCCGAGGTCGCGGGTGACGCCCACGATGCCTTGCTTGCCGATGGCATCGCCGAGGGAAATGCGTGGGGTCGCTGCCGAAATCGTCGCCATCTTCGCATCCCACACGACGGCGAGCGGTCGCTTTACGAAACCGCGCACGCGGCCAGACGAGCGAGCGTCGACCGTCACACCGCCGAGCGGGCCATTGCCCAGCACTTGCAGCGTGACCTGTTCCTCGTCCTTGGTCAGGGTAGCCAGTAGCAGCCCGCACAGCGCGGCTCGCCCCAGGGCCACCGCGGGGATCCCCGTCATGCCGTGATGGCGGAGGGCCATTTCTCGCACGGCCTGGGTGGCGGTGACGACCACCAGACGCGCGCGGCCGTCTTCGATCAGGCTGCGCATGATCTGGTCGCCTGGCTGTTTGCTGTCTTCGCCCACCCTGTCTCTGTACCACAGGTCGCGCGCGATTCCCTGCCTGCGGTTTTCCCACGTTCTAGTCCGCGAAGAATCAATTCTGGCTTATGATGAGCGGCCCCGCGCGGTGCGGACTCATCACTTCGTTCAGTCGGCTAGGTGCACATGACAAAGGCTTGGACAAAGCGGCTCGTGACCGGTTCTATCCTGATGGCGGTTATCTCCGTCGGCAAAGCGGCGCTTGCCCAGCAACAGGGCGGATTCACCTTGGACCAGTTTCAGCCGGCCCCGGCGGGGGATCGATTCTTCGGCGTGCAAGGTGGGGATCCCGGCGGACATCTTGTGCCGCGGCTGATGTTGCTTGGTGACTATGCCTACCAGCCGCTCGTGCTCTACCGCGGCACCGGCGAGCAAGCGGTGGGCAATGTGGTGTCGAACCAGGCCATCTTGCACATCGCCGCGAGCATCGCCTTGTGGAACCGGCTTTCGATTTCGGCCGACATGCCTCTGGCCTTGCTCAACAATGGCGACAACCCGTCGGGCGGCGGACAGCCGCTGAGCTCGCCGTCCGGGGTGGCGGCGGGCGACCTGCGCGCCGGCTTGCGCCTTCGTCTCGTCGGTGAACCTGACTCCGCCGCCAGCCTGAGCGTGGCTGGCTATGTGTACGTACCCACGGGTCAACAAGGAAAGTACACCAGCGATGGCGCGATCCACGGAACGCCGGCGCTGGTTCTGTCCGGCGAAGGCGACAGCGTGGCCTATGCCGTGACGGCCGGCGCGGATCTGCGCAAGCAGGGCACGTTCGCAACCACCACGCTCGGTTCGCAGCTCACCTTCGGCGCGGCGGTTGCGCTGCTGCTTTCGGATCGCATGGTGCAAATCGGACCCGAGGTCTACGGCAACACGGTGATGACAGGCAGCGACCGCTTCGGCCGCGCTACCACCAACGTGGAAGGGATCTTGGGCATGCGCGTTCGCTTGGGGCCGATGGTGCTCGGCTTGGGCGCTGGTCCGGGCATCACGCGCGGGCTGGGCACGCCCACGCTGCGCGGGGTGGTCAGCCTGGCCTATTCGCCGCTGCCCGAGAAGCCGCTGCCACCGCCCCCGCCGCCCAAGCGTCCGCCGCCTCGCAAACCAGTTCCGCCCTCCGACCGCGACAAGGACGGCATTCCCGACAAAAGCGATGCCTGTCCCGACGAGCCGGGCGTGAAGACCAACGATCCCGCCACCAATGGTTGCCCGCCGCCTCCGCCGGATCGCGATGGCGACGGAATTCTCGACAAGGACGACGCCTGTCCCGATCTCAAGGGCGTGCACAGCGACGATCCGACCCAGAATGGCTGCCCGCCCGATACGGACGGCGACGGCATTCGCGACGACGTCGACGCGTGCCCGAACGAGAAGGGCAAGGCCGATCCCGATCCGCAGAAAAACGGCTGCCCGACCTCGGTGCGCGTGACGGAGCAGGAAATCATCATTCTCGAACAGGTGCGCTTCAAGACCGGCAGCGCGGTTATTCTCAAGGCGAGCGACGATCTGTTGTTCCAGGTCGCCGTGGTGATGTCCGAGCATCCGGAAATTCGCAAGATCGAGGTCCAGGGACACACCGACAACCGCGGCGGCAAGAAGTACAACCTCAAGCTCAGCGACAAGCGCGCGGCGTCGGTCGTCAAGTGGCTGGTCAAGAAGGGCAACGTCGAGGCTGCGCGCCTGTCGTCGCACGGTTACGGAATGGAGGAGCCCATCTCGGACAACGACACGTCGGAAGGTCGGCAGAAGAACCGCCGCGTGCAGTTCAAGATCCTGGAAAAGTCGGGCTCTACAAAGAGTGAGGTGTCACCATGAAACCCAAGAAATCGATGAAGCAGATGCTGCGCCGAGGTCTCTCGCGGGCATTGGTGCTTGGACCGTTGGTATTCCTGTTGGTTGCCGGCGCGGGCTGTCCTTCGCTGTTCGAGAGTAGTAGTCAGCGCGCGGCCCAGATTCGGCAAGCGGTGCCAGGCCGCGACGGCGCCCGCACTATCAGTGCCGCCAACACCGTGGTCAACGCCTATGCGGTTCTCAATGCCAGCGTCGGCGCTGGCTCCACGGCAGTCACGGTTGCCGACATCACCACCCTGGCCACGGGGTTCCCGGCTGCATTGGCGCAGGGCGATCTCTTGCTCATCGTTCAGATGGCGGGTGCCACCATCGATGTGACCGAAACGATCAACTACGGCGCCGTCACGACCGCCACGCTAGGCAATGCCGGCCGCTACGAATTCGCCGGCGTCGAAAGCGTCACCGGCAGCCAGATCATGCTGGCCTGTCCGCTTAAGAACGCCTACACCGTCACGGGCAAGGTCCAGGTCATCCGCGTCCCGCAGTACACCACCTTGTCCGTCGCCAGCGGGGCTTCCATCACCGCGCCGGCCTGGAATGGTCTGACGGGCGGCGTGGTCGCGCTTCATGCCGAGACGACGCTCCAGCTCGATGGGCAAATCGACGTCTCGGCCAAGGGCTTTCGCGGCGGCGCCGCCCATGACAGCCGGAGTACAACCGGGCTGGCGCCTGTGTTCCGTTCAGCGGACCTGACCACCGCCGCCGAGAAAGGCGAGGGCATTGCCGGCAGCCAGGACGACTACCAGAATACGCTTGGCGGGCGCTACGGCCGGGGCGCGCCCGCGAATGGCGGCGGCGGCGGCGATTCGCACAATGCCGGCGGCGGCGGCGGCGCCAACGCGCGCAGCGGATCAGCCTGGACCGGCCAGGGCGTGATGTTGGCCGTGGTGGGTGCGGCGGCCTGGGCGCTGGATCCGGGATACATCGCCAACACCAACGCGCGCACGACGTCGCAAGGTGGCGGACGCGGCGGCTATTCCTATTCGAACGCGACCCAGAATCCTTTGGCCGTCGGACCGAATGATGCGACTTGGGCCGGGGACAGTCGGCGCGAGGTCGGCGGCCTCGGCGGTCATCCGCTGGATAACGATCCCGCCGCGCGACTGTTCATGGGCGGTGGCGGTGGCGCGGGCGACGGCAACAACGGGGCCGCCGGCCCCGGTGGCAACGGTGGCGGCCTGGTCTTCGTCATCGCGGGCGCGGTCACCGGCGCTGGCAGCATCCTCGCCAGCGGCCAAGCTGGGGCCAATTCTGCGGGCAGCCCCGGCGACGCGCCTGGCGGCGGCGGCGGCGGCGGCACGGTGGTTGTGCATGCGGTAAGCATCGTCGGGATCTCGTTGTTCGCGGATGGCGGTGCGGGCGGCAACCACACCAACAGCAGCAGCGACACGGAAGTGGAAGGCCCGGGCGGCGGCGGCGGCGGCGGCTACCTCGCGATCTCGGGCGGTACGCCAACGCTCTCGGCTGCGGGCGGACCTGGCGGCACAACCAATCGCGCGGTCATGAGCACCTTCCCATCCGATGGTGCGACCGCCGGGAACGCAGGCCAGACCAATGGCAGCGCGGTCACCTTCCTCTATTGCGGCGTGGTCCCCGCTGGCGATGCGGGCGACACGCCCAACACCATCATTGCAACCCATCCCACCGATCCGTCGAGCAGCGCGACTGGGGTGTTCACGTTCGAAAGCACTGAGGGTGCGGTCACGTTCGCGTGCAGTCTCGACGGCGCGGCGTTCGCGCCTTGCCCCGCCGCGTACACCACGCAGCCCTTGCTCGACGGTTTGCACAGCGTCGCCGTTCGCGCGACCGACCTAAGTGGAAATGTGGATCCGACGCCGGCCGTTTTCACCTGGACGGTACAGCTTGCCAGGCTGGATGCGGGTACCGCCGACCTAGATCAGGATAGCGGAGTCGAGGTGGACACCGCCGGCGCCGATGGATCTGCCGTGGATGGTGTGGAAGACAGTGGCGAGGCTATCGACGTGGGGCCGATTCTGGTGGATGCGGAGGCTGAGGATCTGTCCCCACCGCTGTTGTTGGATGCCGGCGCGCCCAATCTTGCGCTCGACACTGCCATCGTTTCCACGCCGGATGTTCTCCCCGCCTCGACGCCGGATGTTCTCCCCGTCATCGCGGAAGATGCTGGAGCGGATGTCGAGAGCGCCGACGCCTTGGTGGTGCTGGATTCGGCGCGATCGACCGACGTCGTGGCCGTCCTCCTCGACGGCGCCGAAGGCGAAGTTTCGACCGATGCGGAGGCGATCGGCCCCGAGACGAACCCGGACATCGCCCCGCGCCCAGAGCCGAATCCGGACTCAGCTGTCGTCGTGGTTTCGGCGCCCGACGCCGCAGTTTCTGTGGCCAACAAGGATGCCGGCCCGGCCGAAAAGTTCGTCGTGCTGGGCTCGGGTTTCTGCGCGGTGGCTTCTGCGCGCACCACCTCGCCCATGCCGTTGGCGCTGCTGGCACTGGCGGGCTTGGCCTTGCTGATCCGGCGACGGCGCTAGCTACGGCTGGCTGGCGACAAATGGGAGCGCTTGAGCTCCTGCCACGGCCACGGCATACCAGTTGGACCGCGGCTCGGGGACCATCAACATGCGCGCTGAGATATCGCCGATGTCGGTGCGGTAGACCGTCACAGTGGTCAGGACCGCGCCAGTCCTGTCGTAGATGGTCGCCAGCTCTGGGTCGCCTTCGGCGGGGACTTCATCCGTGATGGGAATTCCCCAGTGCGGTCCCCGATCGTCGACCAGCAAGACTCGCCAGCGTGAGAGTGCGCCGGGAACTGTGTA
>Ga0182027_10001881_pt1 | contig 34321 bp, 32 predicted proteins | sample 712E1DmetaG_FD_121300 | JGI IMG/M metagenome (GOLD analysis project Ga0182027, IMG submission 121300) | Permafrost microbial communities from Stordalen Mire, Sweden - 712E1D metaG (Illumina Assembly) | ecosystem: Environmental > Terrestrial > Soil > Wetlands > Permafrost | place: Sweden...
AGAGTTCGCCTTGCGCGGCGACGCGAGCGCGGTAAACAGTCGAGTTGCCTCCGTGGCCGAGCTCGTCGAGCAGTTCCCAAGGACCGACGCGCCGGAGTTCACTGGTCACACTCGGACTTTAGGGGATGGCTGCTTCAGGGCATCGCACACCCAGGCCTCAAGCTCTCGCGGACGGATGCAGATCGCGCCTCCCTGCGCCTCGACCCACCGCCACTCTCTCGTCGCAACCACCACGTACGGCAGAATGCGCGTCGCACCGCTTTTGGAGATGTGATGTGAATCGATTATGTCGGGCGGGGCGGCATGGCATTGAATCCCTGCTCCAGATCCAGGCGCGCTTCCAACTAACGCGTGGCGCGGCGTCTCGCTGCCTTCGACCGGCCGACTTGGACGAGGACGCCGCTCGCGTTAAGTCGAAAGCGGGCCATGGCTTTGCTCATGCCGTAACTTGCCCCAATTTCCTCAGGACTGTCCCCCGCTAATGCCGCCTTGAGAAGCACTGGCCTTAAAAGGAGGAGGCAGCCTCCGAGCCAGCCGGCTTCCTCTTCCTGCGCCGGGTCGCAGATGAGAAACCTAAGACTTCCGACTCGTTCGATGGTACGGAGCTCATGGTCGAGCAGGACGTGTGCCAGCTCATGAGCCTGAGCGCTCCGTCGACGCCCTTCGGAATGCAGTGGTTTAAAGACGATCACCAGGTCGACCCCGCGGGAGAATTCGACAAGCGAGAACGCGTGCGTCACGCTGACCACGCGAAGAAAGAGCTATTCCGCATCCCTCGCTCTCAAGTCAGCGATCGCTTGCGCTCCCAGTGTTCGAGCGAATTCGGTCCCGCGGCTTGAGTTCTTTCGGTCAGGTCCCTGCTGTCATGCTGCCCATGGAGGGCGTGCGCAGCCATGCGCGCGGAGCGATCGTCGACTCGGCGTCAGTGACATCCACCGCACCCTCCTGGGACTCGTCGCCCCGATGAAATACCCTTGACTCGTGCGTTCAAAGTGGTCGCTGATGGTGGACGCCTCGAAGGAGGAGGCGCTGCTGGCCGTTGATCTCTATAACCAGCCCAAGCAGCCTCGCCGTCTTGAGGCGTTCTTCGTCCACATGCATTTGGCGTGGCTCTATCTCTTGCACGCTCGGTTTCAACGCGACAAGGTCGACTATCGGTACCGCAAGCGCAACGGCCAGTTCGAGAGGGTAGACGGCGAGCCGAAGACCTGGGAGCTGGCGAAGTGCGTTGCAGAGCGGTGGGGGGATAACGACGCGGTTCGTAAGAATCTGGAACTTACCCTCGCTCTTCGAAACAAGATCGAACATCGATTCTCGGAGGCCACAGGCCTCGCCACCAGTGGCTACACCCAAGCGCTCCTTCTGAATTACGAGGAGGAGCTAACGAGAACCTTCGGCGAATCACACTCACTTGCAGATCGACTGCGTTTCCCCGTTTTCATTGGCACGTTCACGCCGGAGGGAGCACGACAGCTCGTGAAAGCCCAGAAGGAGGTCCCGAAGAAGGCAAGTGAAATCATCGCGTCGTTTACCGCGGACCTCGATCCTTCAATACGCGACGATCAGCGCTTCGAGTTCAGGGTCCACCTCGTTCCGAAGACTGGTCCCACAACTGATGCCGACTTGTCGATCACGTTCGTTCGCGAGGACGATCTCACGCCCAGCCAGCGGGGGTCTTTCGAGGAGCTTGGACGACAGGGTGCAGTCGTTGTTCGTGAGCAGAACCGCCCGGTATCGAACCTGGGATTGATGAGGCCAACAGCCGCGGCCGCAGCGATCGAGGACCGCATTCCGTTCCGGTTTCGACCCTCATCCGAGTTTCCACAAGCCTGGAAGAAGCTCAACTGCCGCCCGATAGCAGGCGCTAAACAACCCCAGCGTACGGATGAGCGGTATTGCGTCTACGACGAACCGCACGGCGACTACGTATACAAACAGGCCTTCGTTGACAAGGTCGTTCGGGAGACCGGCACTGAGGCGAGGTTCACGACCTTCATCGGCCGCAAGCCGACGTCCAAGCCCAAACCACTGAGACGGGTTCCTAAGAGGGTCAAGTCCACATCCGGTACCCCGCCTCGGCGATGACTCGATCCTCAGTGCTGGGAGCGCGAGGGACAGGTCGCCAGTAGTGTCATCAGCCCCCTTACGCATACCATCGAGTCATGGACGACAAGGAGATGGACCGGGTGGTGAAGGAGCTGTTGCGCCTTCCAAGCGAGACCGCGAAGCACCGAGCGGCCATCTCCCGAATCGCCGGAAGACGACGCGAACTCGCCGGACGCCTCGGGGAGGCGATCGGGCCGACCAAGGCAGCGCAGAGGCTCGGGGTCAGCCGACAAACGTTCTGGCAGATCTTGAACCCTGATCAGGCCAAGGAGATCAAGAAGCGGTCGAAGACGAACACCCAGGACGCACCCGTGAACCGTGACGACACCGAAGCGACGGACGGCGCAACGTGTCGGGGCCCTTTGGTGAACGATTCGTGAGTGTACCCTCGCCGGGCCACTTGACGAGGGCGCTGACCTCGTGCGACGGCACCGTTATCGGTTACCGCCAGTTCGGCAACGGCCCGGGCGTCGTGCTGCTGCATGGCGCCAGCCAGAGCTCCCAGAACTTCCTCACGCTGGCTCGCGCGATGGCGGACCAGTTCACTCTCTACGTCCCGGACCGTCTGGCCGCGGCATGAGCGGCCCGAACAGCAAGGACCACGGTCTCGACGATGAGGTGGAGGATGTCGGCGGTGTGCAACCCCATGAGACGGAGTTGTTGGGTCGACTGTTGGGTCGCGAGGGCCTAGGAGCCGCTTCCCGACTCGGAAGCCGACGTACCGCTAGAAGTGGTCGTCGCGGCACCCTCGGCACCAGAGGACCGCTTCGGACTCCGCGACGAGCGTGCTGCGTCGTCTCCGTACGAGGTCTCACGGAGACCACGATGCATGAAGCCGAGCGTGGCGGCTCGAGGTTGCGGGCCCATTCAGCCGCCGGACATCCCTCCGCTATGACCCGGCTTGCTCATACCTTCCTCCGGGGAGGACACTCGGGTGTCGCCAGTCCCCCCTGAGCGGCCGTTCGATATGAAGGAGAGCCGAAGATGGACCTGAACGTGGCAGGCGTCAAAGCCGTGGAGATTCTCGACTCTCGGGGTAACCCGACCTTGGCGGTCACGGTGACCCTCGATGACGGCACTGCTGCCCGCGCCGGGGTCCCATCCGGCGCATCGACCGGCTCACGAGAAGCGACCGAGCTGCGCGACGGCGACCCGGCCCGCTACGGCGGAAAAGGCGTGCTCAAGGCGGTGGCCAACGTCAACGGAGAGATTGCCCAGGCGATCTGTGGACGGAACTTCACCGATCTCGCAGAGCTCGACCATAGCCTGATCGAGCTCGACGGCACCGACAACAAGTCTCGGCTTGGAGCCAACGCCATCGTCGGCGTGTCCATGGCCGCCTGCCGTGCCTTGTCCGTCGCCGCTGACGTGCCGCTGTGGCGCGCCCTCAACCCCTCCGGGGTGGCACCCAGGCTGCCTGTCCCTCACTTTAACGTCGTCAACGGCGGAGTCCACGCGCCGAACAAGCTGGACTTCCAGGAGTTCATGGTGGCCCCCCTGGGTGCGCCGAGCATGAAAGAAGCAGTGCGGGCCGGTGCGGAGGTTTACGTGGCTCTGCGGAAGCTGCTGTCGGGCATGGGACTCGCGACTGGGCTCGGCGACGAAGGGGGCTTTGCGCCGGAGATAGACGAGCCCGAGGAGGTCCTGAGGCTGCTCGTCGACGCGATCCAAAATGCCGGCTACAAACCAGGTCGTGATGGTGTGGCGATAGCTCTCGACCCCGCTTCGAGCGAGTTCTTCCGGGACGGTCGCTACCACGTGGCTGGAGACTCCCTCTCCAGCGAGGACATGATCGACCGTTACGAGAAGATCATCACCGAGTTCCCCGTGTGGCTACTGGAGGACGGACTCGCAGAGTCGGACTGGGACGGTTGGCTTCGCCTCACGGAGCGCCTCGGCGACCGGATCGAGATTGTTGGCGACGACATCTTCTGCACTAATCCTGCGATCATCACCGACGCGATTGTCCGCAAAGTGGCTAACGCTTCGCTCATTAAGGTCAATCAGATCGGCTCCGTCACCGAGACCCTCGACGCGATGCGGATCTGTCGAGACGCTGGGTACGCGCAGTTCGTTTCGCACCGCTCGGGCGAAACCGAGGATGCGTTCATCGCCGATCTGGCCGTCGGCACGGGCTGCGGCCATATGAAGACTGGCGCGCCGGCGCGTGGCGAGCGCGTGGCGAAGTACAACCGTCTCATCGAGATCGAAGCTGGAGAGCCTTTGCCTTACGGCCTCGGTTAGCTCATGCTCGGCGCGATGGCAGGCTGCAGCCACGACGATTGTCGATTGACCTGAGCCCAGGGCCCACCAGCCGGACTAGCGGACAGATCGTAAGGGCGTCGACGAGAGCCACCGTCCTGCCGGGTCCGAAAGACGCCCGTGTCGGAGAGTCAAGGTACCTCGTTTGTCTCCTCGATCGTCCATCGCCAGTTGCCCAGCTCCAGAGCCCGGCGAATGAGCGAGGCAACCTGCTTTGTCGCGTGGTCGGGCCGAGTCGCGAGCCGCTCGCCGATCAGGTGACGAGCGGCGTCGAGGACCGCGACATCCTCGCCCGACATGTCGGCGAGCTCGAGAGATGCTTGATTGATGCCGTCGAGGGAAGACTCCGCAAGCTCGTAGGCTCGGCGAAGCAACCTTTCAACGCTGTCCGGATCAGGCCTCTCAGGCAAGGCTCGATCCCATTCCTCTCGGAGACCGACCAGGTACGTTGAGGGATGAACGGTGCCTCGGGGGTTCCCCGCGACATCCTTGCCTCCAGCCGGTCACTTGCAAGCCTCCGTCCCTCATCCGCAGTTCTGCGGTTTACGCCAACTCGGGGCTCCGACCAGCCCCTCCGCCAGAGGTATCTCACGCGACCTTCCGTAAGTCTGGCAGCAGCAAAGCTGACCGCGTCCGTACTCGAAAGACGCAGCGACGCGTTAAGGCATGCAGAACCGTTACCCGTCGGTGACGATACGCCCAGCGCGCGTTCAGTCTGGTGTCTGGCGAGGTAGCATGCACTAAGGGACGGTGTCCCTGCGGCGATGGATCCCGCCGGGGCCCTTCAGGCCGAGCATGCCTTGTGCTGATGGTTCCTCATCGGAAGACGAGATGAGGCGGTGCAGATGGCTGGCGACGTCCGACACGGTCCGCAGGGTTCTCATGACAGTGGCACAGTGGACAAGTGCCCTTTCTGTGATTGCGTCGCCTTGCGGCAGGGGCTTTTGGCCGTGAGCAACCCACGCGTCGCGTTCTACGATGCTCAGCCACTCAATCCCGGACACGTCCTCATCGTTCCCTACCGTCACGAGCCGGACTTTCTCGCGCTCTTGCCAGACGATCGCAACGCGACCTTGCGTCTGGCCGCAGAGCTCCGCTCGCAGCTCGACGAACAGTATCGGCCGGACGGATTCAACCTCGACGCAAACGTCGATAAGGCCGGCGGCCAAACGATCGGCCACGCGCACCTCCATGTCATCCCCAGGAACTGGGGGGACGTTAGCGACCCAAGAGGCGGTATCCGCTGCTTGATCCCAGAGCGGTCCCGTAATTGGGAGGCCGACGAACGAGGTAACCAGCCATGAAGGACACGGAAGGCCCTCTCTTCGCGGCGGCTCTCCGTGAGAAGGTGCTCGTCGATTACGAGGAGACCTCACGTAATGGAACCACACTCAGACCGGCCAGCTGGAGAGAACGAGAAGAGGGTGAGAGGCAGCACGTGAGTGACGAAGGGGCCGCCGCGGAGGAGTTTCACAGTATTCTCTTTGACAGAGGAGCGCCGGCGAACGGAGCAGACAAGCGAACGGCGCCGGCCTACTTCTCCGATCTCAACCTCGATCAGATCCTCAGCTCAATCACCGCCGGCTATGAGGAATACGACCTTGGGGCATTCTTCTACGAGCATCTCGACGACCCTGACACCATCTCCTACCGTCAGGAAGTATTCGGAGATCTCGAACAAGAGGCCCTGTTTGAGACGATCACGTTGTTCTCAAAACAGATGCGCGACATGCGCGCACATCTTGCTCAGTCAATCGAACTCCGCTACCGGTACCAGAAAGAAGCCTGGTTCGTTGACGCGATCGAGATTTATCACGAAGCGATCGCGTCCTTGGCTGGTGATCTCGCGCATAGCGAACTTGGATCACAGGGCCTCAAACGTTTCCGGGGATATCTCGCCGACTACGCTCGGTCCCCGGCGTTCACTTCCCTCGTCACTGATACGCAGCGCGTGAAACAGAACCTGACTGAGGTCCAGTACTCGCTGCAGATCAAAGGTCCTCGCGTGACCGTTGCGATGTACGACTCAGAAGCCGACTACAGCGCCGAAGTGTTGGCCACCTTTGACCGCTTCAAGCAAGGAGCGGTGAAGGACTACCGGATAGGCTTCCACAACCCTCCTGAGATGGACCACGTGGAAGGGAATGTCCTCAGTCTCGTTGCTCGCCTCTACCCCGACGTCTTCTCCGCGCTCGACGACTTCTGTGCCCGCCATCAGGACTACTTCGACCGCACGATCCGGACCTTCGACCGCGAAGTGCAGTTCTACGTCAGTTACCTCGAGTACATAAGACGGTTCAGATCTGTCGGGCTGCACTTTTGCTTCCCGAAGGTCGCTCGGCAGTCAAAAGAGGAACTCGTAGACGAGACATTCGACCTGGCCCTCGCAAGCAAGCTCGTGCCGCAGGGATCACACGTCGTGTGCAACGACTTCTTCCTGACAGGACCCGAACGGGTCATAGTGGTCTCCGGACCGAACCAGGGGGGAAAGACAACGTTCGCCCGGATGTTCGGCCAGCTCCACCATCTCGCGAGCATCGGCTATCCGGTCCCGGGGCGAAAGGCCCAGCTTTACCTGTACGACCAATTGTTCACCCAGTTCGAACAAGCGGAGGACCTCACGAACATGAGGGGGAAGTTGGAGGACGACCTTGTGAGGATTCGGGACGTCCTCAACGAGGCAACAGGAGACAGCGTTGTCGTCCTGAACGAGATCTTCACGTCGACGTCGTTGAAAGACTCAGTGTTTCTCGGTACGAGGCTGATGGAAAGGCTCATCGACCTGGACCTGCTGTGTGTATTTGTGACCTTTGTCGAGGAGCTTGCCTCACTCGGGCCATCCACGGTGAGCATGGTGAGTACAGTCGTTCCCGAAAATCCCGCCGTACGGACCTATAAGGTGATCCGCAAGCCCGCTGATGGGCTCGCGTACGCTTTGGCGATCGCCGAGAAGTACGGTCTCACCTACGAGACCTTGAAGGCGCGGATCATCCCGTGAAGACGCATCTGATGTTCGAGGATGAGGACTTGGCCCTCGACGTCGTCTTCGATTGGCGCACTGGCTTTACTGTGACCGGACCTGGGCTTCCTCCGAGCACTGAAGAGCTCGTTCAAGACCTCGAGCTCCTGACGCTTCTGAGGGCGATGGCCCGCGGTGACAGTCTGCTCTTTGAGATCTCGAAACGTGCCCTTATCTCAAGCCTCACGGACACTCGAGCGATCACCTACCGCCAGGAGGTCCTTGCCGACTGCCTCAGCCACCCGGAGATGTTCCGGGAGATGTACGCGCTCGCAATGGAGGCGATCACGGCTGAGAGGAAGATCTGGCAGCCCTTCGGGGGACACCCCACCGACGTTCTCCATCGGGCCGTTCAGGTACTCGAGTTGTTCGTGGTGTTGCTGAAACGACTCCGCCGTATCGCCGACGACAATGCGGTCACTGTCGGCTCCAAGGCCATGACGACGCTCTTTGCGATGCTCGCGGCCGAGCTTGACGATGAGTACTTCCGGACGATCGACGATCACCTGAAGCGCCTCAAATTCAGAGGTGGAACTTTGATCAGCGCCGCGCTCGGCAAGGGCAACAAGGGTGTCCGCTACGTGCTACGTGCGCCGAACAACGCGAGACGGAGCTGGAAGGAACGCGTCCGTATCGGGCCACGCACGTCGTACTACTTCCAGCTTCATCCGCGTGACGAGGCTGGTGCCAGGATGTTGTCAACGCTGAACGATCGCGGCCTCAACCTGGTCGCGAACGCGCTCGCCCAGTCGACCGACCACATTCTCAGCTTCTTCACGCTCTTGTGCACAGAGCTCGGGTTCTACGTGAGTTGTCTCAACTTGCACGAGCTGCTCCTCCAAGAAGGCGAGCCGATGTGTACGCCGGTGCCGCTTGGCTCCGACGCCCTTGCCCTTAGCTTCAAAGGGATTTATGACGTCTGTCTTGCGCTACGGTCCAAGACACGCGTGGTCGGCAACGAGGCGAATGCGGATGGCAAGTCCTTGGTGATGATCACCGGTGCTAACTCTGGCGGGAAATCCACGTTGTTGCGCAGCATCGGGCTCGCGCAGCTGATGATGCAGTCCGGGATGTTCGTCGCTGCCAAAGCCTTCCGCGCGAATGTCGGTGAGGGCCTCTTCACCCATTTCATCCGTGAGGAGGACGACAGCATGATGAGAGGCAAGCTTGACGAGGAGCTTGCCCGAATGAGCATGATTGCTGACCGCATCGCGCCGCACAGCGTTGTGCTATTCAACGAGTCCTTCGCAGCGACGAACGAGCGAGAGGGCTCCGAGATCGGACACCAAATCGTAAGCGCGCTGCTCGAGGCGGGTGTCAAGGTCCTCTTCGTCACACATCAGTTCACCCTGGCCGACGCCTTCCACACGCACAGGTTCGACACAACTCTCTTTCTGAGGGCAGAGCGCGCGGTCGACGGACGGCCTAGTTTCAAGCTCATCGAGGCTGCGCCGTTGCCGACAAGCTTCGGCGAAGACATCTATCAGCGCATCGGGGGCTTTGAGCCAGCTGAGGCGAGCACCGGCCTAGTGGACGGGCTTAAGACCGCGGACTTGGGGATCGGCGACAAGGCTGGCAGGTAATGGGACGCGTGCTGAAGGACCTCCGGAGCTTGCGCTCACTGCGAAATGAGCGCGAAACGTCGGTTGGAAGATCTGCGGCACGAAGACGAAAGAGGACAGGAACCGTCGTGGCCCGGTCAACAAGGCGTTCAGCGAGGCGGGGCCGCAGAAATCAACGAGACGACATCTTGGTGGTGCCAGGCGCCGCGCTGCTCGGATGAGATCGGGGACACCTTCATCTGCGACCCGGTGCTTTGCTCGAGTTACCGCAGTCCGAGGTGGCGTGTCGCGCGGGGTGAATTGCTGCCAGCAAGAGCGATCTGACGACAACGTCGAAACAGGGGTTTGATAGCTGAGGTCCGGAATCGGTCGGCGGGTCCCCCTTCCAACACAAATCAGCTGAGGAGAGGTCATGAGACTCGGAGGATGGCTGCACAAGAAGGTCGAGATCGGGGATGAGCAGATCTGGCTCACCCAGAAATGCAGCGACAAGTTCGGTACCCGGCTCCTCGCGATGGTTAGCGGAGAGATCCACGTGACGTCCGGTCAAATCATCTTCACCCCCAACTATCTGGGCGTCCTCGTTGGTCGCAAGGCGTGGTCTTATCCGATAGCGGATATCTCCGAGATGCACCGCGAGGTCGTCGAACTCGGGCATCGGTTCGGAACTGCGTCGGCTCTGCAGGTGACCGTCCTGCAGGGGTCGGACGCCGAGAGTCTGACGAAGACCCTCGTTATGCCTCTAGCTCAAAATGCTGACGAGGTGCTAAGAGCTATCGAGGAAAGACGCCGTGGCTGGTAGCAGCCCAGCTGGTGTATGACCGAGCACGGATGGTCGCGCCCGCGCCGGCCACCGGTCTGGCGAGGCATCGTCGAAGGAGTGTCGCGCTTTCCGCTAAAGTGACGACGCCGGATGAGGCTCCGGCGGGTAGACGATCAGGCGCAACCGAGAGATGCACTCGCTGCGCCGCCCGAACCGCCCTGTGGGCTGATGGCCTCTGCGCTCGTAATGGCGACGCGTGGAGGATGTGAGTGGCGGGAATAGAACTGGCCCCGGCTGAGATCCAGGTCCTGCAGGATCTGACGATCCTCGTCTTTGCGCCGTTCGTGAGCGGGGCCGTCGCTCATCTCGAGGGCCGCTTACAAGGTCGCCGAGGGCCGCGTATCCTGCAGCCCTACTACGACATCGCGAAGCTGTTCCATAAAGAGACGCTCGTCCCCGAGGATGCGAGCTGGGTCTTCCTGGCTGGGCCTGTGGTCGCCTTCGCCTGCTATCTCACCGTCCCTCTTCTCATACCCGTCCTCACCCAGTACCCGCTGCCCCTCGGCTATATGGGCGACATCTTGGGCGGGGGCTTCATCCTTTCCCTGGCGGGGTTCGCGGTCGGCTTGGCTGCCCTCGAGACCGGCGGTGCCTATGCCCAGCTGGGGAGCAGCAGGGCTATGACCTTCGGTGCGCTCATCGAGCCCTCGATCCTATTTGTCACCTTCACCGTCGCTCTCGTGACCGCCACCGACCTGCCCTACTTCGAGGCTGCGGCGGTGCGCTCGTCCCTCGGCCAGGCGATCGACCCGGCCCACCTCCTCGCGGCGGTGGCGTTCTTCCTCGTCGTGCTCAACGACACGAGCCGCATTCCCGTCGAGACGCACGCGAGCACGCTCGAGTTCGGGATGATCGACGAGGCGCGCACCCTCGAGCACTCCGGCCCCGCATTCGCGTTGTTGAAGTGGGGCTCGGCGATGAAGCAGCTGATCCTCTATGTGATCTTGATCAACGTCTTCGCGGCACCCTGGGGTGAGGCGGGCTCGCGCCAGGTGGGTCCCGTGCTCTTGGCGATCCCGGCCTTCATCGGCAAGGCACTCGGTGTCGGGGCGATTTTCGCCGTCATCGACAGCAGCTTCTCGAAGCTGCGCCTGTTCAAGATCACCGAGTTCATGGCGGTTGCCTTCCTGCTCGCCGTTCTCGCGGTCCTCGTGCTTTTCCTCGGAGCCCGGTAGATGGCCGCGCTCGGCACCTCACCCACGACGCTCACCGACGCAGCAGACGTCCTCGCGCTCCTCGTGCTGTTGAGCGAGTTCGCCATGCTGCGCTCGTCGCTCTCGCGCTCGCAGGTACGCCTTTACGCCTTCCAGTCGCTCTGTGTCAGCGTCCTCGCTGGCTTTGTCGCCGCCACACGACATATTGGAGAGCTCTACGGCCTGATGAGCATGTCGTTCGTCTTGAAGGTGATCGTCGTCCCGATGATCATCCTCAGGCTCGTCAAGGAGGTGCGCGTCGACGTCACCGCGGGCCACCGTATCGGTGTCGCCACAATGGTGCTGCTGGCGATCGTGTTGTCGATCTTCGGTATCTTCGTCGTCGGGCGTCTGCCGGTCCACTCCCGCTCGTTGCCGATCCTGCCCCTTGCTCTCGCGGCGGCCGTCATCCTCGTCTCGTTCCTCCTGGTCATCGTCCGCAATGACGTCGTTTCCCAGGCGATCGGATTCTTCTCGTTGGAGAACGGTGTCTCGGTGGCAAGCCTGGTGCTCGCGGCAGGGCTCCCGCTGATCGTCGAGCTCGCCTTTCTCTTCGACCTGCTCGTGGCAGTCGTAGTCTTCGCCTTGCTCATGCGGGTCCACCACGGGCGGGCGGGTACCCTTTCCACCCAGGCGCTCGATCGGCTGCGGGGCTGAGATGGGCGCCGTCCTCATCGCCATCCTCGTCCTCCCCCTCGCGGCGAGCGTCGTGTGCCTCAAAGCCCCGATGCCCACCGCAAAGGCGGTTTCGCTCACAAGTGGCGTAGCCACTTTCGGCCTCGCGCTCACGCTCGTATCGTCTCACCAGGTAGCGACGGCGCTGTCGGGTTGGCTGAGAGCCGACGCCCTCTCGGTCGTCTTCCTCCTGGCGGTGAGCTTCTTGTACGGGGCGACTACGGTCTTCGCTGTCGGCTACCTGCGCCCCGGAGAGGGGCCAGCCGAGGCCCGCTATTCGCGCCGCTTCTTCGCCGGACTGAACCTCTTCGCGTGGGCGATGGCGATGGCTCCGATTGTCAACGGCCTGGCCCTGTTGTGGGTCGCAATCGAGGTTACGACGGTCGTGTCGGCCCTTCTCGTCGCGATCGGTGACACCGACGGCGCCGTCGAGGCGGCGTGGAAGTACGTCCTAATCGCTTCGATGGGCCTCGGCATAGCCCTTTTGGCCACAGTCTTCATGTACTACGCGGGAAGCACCGTGCTCGGTGGGTCGTACGAGATCTTCTACCCGAAGCTGCTTGGGGCAGCGCCGTATCTCCCGCCGGAGATCGTACGTTTGTCGTTCGGGCTCGCGGTGCTCGGCTTTGGCACCAAGATGGGCCTCGTTCCAGTGCACACGTGGCTTCCCGATGCCCATTCGGAGGCGCCGACTCCGGTCTCGGCGTTGCTTTCCGGAGCGCTGCTCACCGTGAGCTTCTATGCCATCTTGCGCTTCTACCAGGTGACCGAGCGGGCGATCGGCCCGGCCTTCCCGCGCGACGTCCTGTTGGTCTTCGGGCTCGCCTCGCTCGTGCTCGCTGCCCTCTACCTCGCTAGCCAGCGTGACCTCAAGCGCCTCTTGGCCTATTCGAGTATCGAGCACATGGGCATCCTCGCCATCGGGATGAGCTTCTCGGCGCCGATCGCGATCGTCGGGGTGCTGCTGCACGTGCTCGCTCACGCAGCGGCGAAGTCCACTGCCTTCTTCGGCGCGGGCAGCCTCATCCGTAAGTTCGGTACGAAGGACATGGATCGAATCCGTGGAGGCATCGGAGCATTGCCCTGGAGCGGGCCGATGTTCCTCCTCGCGGTTCTCGCCTTGTCGGCAATGCCACCGTTCGGCATCTTCAGGAGCGAGTTCCTGATCGTCGAAGGCGGCCTTTCAAGCGGGGCGACGGCGCTGTCGGCAGTGTTGATCGTCTTAGTGACGTGTGCCTTCTTGGGGCTCTCATGGTTTGCCAGCCAGACGATGCTGACACCCACGCCTGAGAGCGTTGTGCGGGGCGAAGTGAGCGTCTGGATGGCCGGGTCCATGGTGATCGGCCTCGTCGCCCTTGTCGTGCTCGGTCTGCATCCACCCGCCCAGCTCTGTGGGCTATTGGAGAGGGCGGCGGCAGAGCTCGGAGCGCGCACATGACGCCTCAGCCCAACTTGGAATGGGTCGATCCGCAAGCTCTCGCCGTCACGGTCGCCGAGCGCGTAAGTGGAGGGGACCGTTTTGCTGGTCTCTTCGCGTCCGCGCAAGCTGACGGTTCGACCGTGATCCGCGCGCTCCTGGCCGGCCGCGGCTTGCTCGACATCGTACAGGCACAACTTCCCCCAGGTGCCGATCGGTACCCGGCCCTCACCCCGCTCGTGCCGCCTGCGTCCTGGTACGAACGAGAGATCCACGACCTGTTCGGCATCGAGGCGGACGGTCATCCGCGACTTGACCCACTCCTACTGCCCGTCGGGCCGGATGAGCAGTGGCGCCCCCGCCCCGGCGCTTCGCGAATGGACCCGAAGACCTCCCTGGAGCTGGACAACTCAGCCCTTTCGAGCCGCGTGGCCGGTCAGGGCCTGTTCACGATCGCCTTCGGACCGGTCCGTTCGGGAGTCTTCGAGTCCGTCGAGTACCTCGTCGAGACCTTCGGAGAGGACATCCCCTACGTGCAAAGCCGCGTCCACTACAAGCACCGCGGGATCGAGAGCCGCTTCGGCGATCTCGGGCCCGACGACGGGGTGCTGTTGGCAGAGCGGGTAGAGGGCACTGCCTCTGTCGCACACGCCCTCGCCTACTGCCAGGCGCTCGAGACCCTGGGTGGCGTTGAGGTGCCGCCACGCGCGGCTCTCGTCCGGGCAGTGCACGCCGAGCTCGAGCGAGTGGCAAGCCACCTCGACTCTGTCGCACGGAACGCCGAAGGCGCCGGTCAGTCGGTCGCCTATGCCCGCATGACACTCCACAAAGAACGCGTGCAGCGGCTCCGGGCGCTGCTGTGCGGCCACCGGTTCGGACGCGGAGTCGTCGTTCCGGGAGGCGTCGCCGGAGCGTTGCTGGTCTCCCCCGCCGAGGCGCTCCAGGCGCTCGGGGTTCTCGAGCACGCCATAGCGGACGACGCCCGATCGCTCATGGACACGCCTTCTTTCCTCGACCGTCTACGTCACACGGGCGTGATCACGCCGGCGGTCGCCGACTCCCATGGCGCCCTTGGCCCGGTAGGCAGAGGTTCCGGTCTCGCGCAGGACGTGCGGTCAGAGCGCCCCTACGGCGCCTACGTGATCCTCGGCTTCGAACCCGCCGAGCCGAGCGACGCGGGCGACGCGTTGGCGCGCCAGCAGGTCCGCTTGGAGGAAATCACCACCGCCTTCCATCTAGCCCGCGAGGCGCTCGACGAGCTCAAGGAGGAGGACGACGGTCCCTGGCACCTCGGCCTACCGGTGCTGGAGGGGGTCGGGCTCGGCACTGTGGAGGCACCCCAAGGAGAGCTCATCTACCTCGTCGAAGCTTCGGCGGGCCGCCTCACAAGGGTCAAGCAGCGCTCAGCCTCGTTCCACAACCTGGCTCTGTTCCCCGAGGCCTTCGGCGGCGACATCCTCACCGATTTCACATTCATCGAAGCGAGCTTCGGGCTCTCCGTGGCCGGGGTGGCGGGCTGATGGCCTGGGTTCTCCGCGGCCTTCGCGAGGGCATCGTCACGACGCGCTACCCGAAGAAAGCCGACGATTACGGAGCGAGCTTCAAGGCCTCCGTCTCGGTACGCGCCGCGGCGACCACGCCGTCTCCGGACGTGACCGGCCCCGTGCCTTCCACGCTCTGTCCGACTCTGGCAATCGAGGAACGCACCGGCGAGGTGGTCATCGATCGTGGGCGATGCATCCTCTGTGGCCGCTGTGTCGAGGCACGACCCGACCTTTTCGCCTTTGAGCCGTCTCCGGAGGTCGCGTCCTTGGACCGTGCCGGGCTCTTCGTGCCCGAGGGGCGCGAGAGCGACGAGGAGCTGGCCCGGTTGCGAGCCGAGCTGCGAGTTCGGGTAAGAGCGCTCCGGCGCTCTGTGCACGTGCGCCATGTCGACGCCGGCTCGGACGGCGCTGAGGAATGGGAGGTGGCGGCTCTCACCAACCCGGTCTATGACGTGCAACGCCTCGGAATCTTTTTCACCGCTAGCCCGCGCCACGCCGACCTGCTGCTCGTGACCGGGGCGGGCTCCGCGGCGATGACCGAGCCCCTTCGCACCACCTACGAGGCGATGCCCGATCCCAAGATCGTGCTTGCCGCAGGGACCGACTCCATAAGCGGCGGCCTTTTGTGCCCCAGCTACGCGACGCGTAACGGGATCGGCTCGACCGTGCCGATAGACGTCTTCGTGCCCGGCTCGCCACCGAGCCCGTTCAGCCTCTTGCACGGGATCCTGCTCGCCGTCGGCCTCCTGCCTGAACGAGGCGCACGATGACCGGCACATTTCTTGTTGCAGCCTTGTCGCTCTGGGCGCTCGGAGCGATCGTGGATCTCCTCCGAGGCACGACCGCGACCTGGGCCCGGGTCTTTCCCTTCATCGCGGGTCTTCTCGGCGGCGGCCTTGTCACGGCCGCGGGACTCCTCTGCGTCTACCACCCAGAAGGAGCAGTGTCGCTCGGAGCGACCCTCGGAGTCGGTGATAGTTCGGTACGCCTCGACGCGTTGGCCGGGCTTTTCCTGACCCTGTGCGGTGGCCTCACCTCGGCGCTCTCCGCCTGCCTCATCGGCTGGGCGCGCCCGACGGGGCGAGTCGCCGGGCGCGGCACAGCCTCCGGCTACCTGCTGTTGCTGGGGGCAGTGACGGTGGTCATCGTCGCTGGGGACGCCTTCACGTTCCTGTTCGCCTGGGAGAGCTTGACGGTCGCCTTCTACATCCTCGTCGGGATCCGCCGCGCCGATCGGGCGAATGCCCGGGCGAGCTGGGCGACACTCGGGATGGGCAAGATGAGCGGCGCCGCCCTCTTGGTCGCATTCCTGCTCCTCGCCGGTCGCAGCGGCAGCATCACTCTGGCTAGCTGGAGCCACGTCCCGGGGGGCGCCCTCCACGCGGGCGCGTTTGTTCTCCTCGTGGTCGGCTTCGGGGCCAAGGTGGGCCTGCTCCCGTTCCAGGTCTGGGTGCCCGTCGCTTACCCGGCTGCTCCCGGGCCGGTCCGTGCCGCGATGGCGGGCCTGGCAGCAAACGTCGGCTTCTACGGGCTCTGGCGCTTCCTCGGCATCCTCGGACCGCCTCCAGTCTGGCTGGCGGTGATGGTCCTCGTCCTCGGTGGGATCACGGCTCTCGTCGGGATCTGCTTCGCGGCGGTGCAGTCGCGCCTCAACCGGGCCATCGCCTACTCGAGCGTCGAGAACGCCGGGATGATCCTCGTCGGCTACGGCGTGGCGCTCGCCGGTGCCACGGCCGACCGCCCCGGGATCGTCGCCGTAGGGCTACTCGCCGCGAGCCTGCAGGTCGTCGCCCACGCCGTGGCCAAGTCCGGCCTTTATGCGTCTAGCGCCTTCATTACTTCAGACCACGGCTCGGACGACCTCGAGACCCTGCGAGGTGCCGGCCGGCGCACCCCGGTGAGCGGAGCTGCTTTCGCCCTCGGCTCGCTCACCCTGGCCGGTCTCCCGCCGACCATCGGCTTTGTTTCTGAGTGGTTCCTCCTCGAGGCGCTCCTCCAGGAGTTCCGCCTCCACGAACTCGCGCTCCGTCTCGGGATGGCTGCTGCAGGCGCCCTCGTCGCCCTCACGACCGGGGTGGCGGCTTTCGCCTTCGTCCGCTTGATCGGATTCACCGTCCTCGGCCGCCGGCTTGGCTCGGAGCCGGACAAGGCCGACGGCGGCGGGCCCGTCGGCCAGGCCGGACTCGTCCTTCTCGGACTTTCGTGTGTGGCACTGTCGGCCATCGCACCCGTGTTTGTCCGTTTCCTCGCCCGTGGCCTGGCACCGGTCGTTCCAGCCTCGTACACCGCGCGGGCGCTCAAGGCGCCCTGGGTGCTCCAGCCGATCTTCTCGGGCTTTTCCATCCTCTCGCCGTCGTGGCTGCTCATCGAGCTGCCCATTGCCTTCCTCACGGTCGGACTCGTCGCAACGGCGCTGTCCAAAGGCCGCTTGCTACGTGTCCGCCGCGTCCCGGCATGGCGATCAGCCAGCCCGGGCGTGACCGGGCCGGACCGCTACAGCGCCTTCGGGTACGCGAACGTCCTGCGTCACGTGCTCGGAAACGTACTTGGCGCGAGCCATGTCGCGGAGGTGGTCGAGCCGCCCGGGCCTGACTCGCCCAACGAACCGGCCGGCAGCGCGCGTGTCCAGGTGACCATGAGCGTGGTCGAGCCGGCAGAGGCTTACCTTTACCGCCCAGCTCGTATGGCTTGGCTCTCTCTCGCCCGCATCGCAAAGCGCCTCCAGTCAGGTCGGCTTGACGCGTACATCGCCTACATGCTTGTGGCGCTGCTCGCCGTGCTCGCCACCGTCGCCGTGCTTCGTTAGCTGACAGTTCGACCCTCGTGGCGGCGCTACGCAAGCGGCTTTCGGTCAAGTCATGAACCCGCGGATCATCGCCTAGAGGGCATGAACTCCCGTAACAGAGGAACACTTGCTAGCCAAGCGGCCACCGGGCCTTCGCGCGCCTTCTGCTAGCGCACGCGGCCAGCTTCGAGGCGGTTTACGAGGCCGAGCACGACCGAGATAATCATCACCGACGCCACGAGCCCAGTCAGCTCACCAGCGGCGCCGAGAGTCAAGAGACCGGCGACGGCCAGCGCGACAGAGCCGACGACAGCGGAACCGACCACGACCGTGACGAGGTAGGTGACACGCAGTCGATCGAGCTGCGCCGCATTCGCTGCTCGAGTGCTGCTGGACGCCGATGAGGAGTCAAACTCGGCAAGAATGAACAGGCCGAGTCCATAGGCCACCGATGCCCAAGACACGACCCCATGCGTGGCGATGGGCACGGCAAAACACACCCCCAGCAGCGCGACGCCAAGCCAGACCAGTGCCGGTGAGCCAATGAGAAGGGCGACGATCGTGCTTACGACAGCCGCGAGACCGGCAGCCACGAGCGCTGCCCGATCGCCAGCGGCTGCAGTCATCACCGAGACCCCAGCCAGCACTGCGGCCAGTACGGGAGCCGCTATCAAAACTGCACGGGCTCTTCGTGCCGGGATCATCTCGTCCTTCGCCCGGTGCCTCGGCGGATAGCGGCTATCTCCTCGAGCATGAGCTCGACCGGGACACCAGATGACCATTCGACCACCGACACACCGCGACGGCGGAACTCCTCCCGACGGTCGCTCCGGCGGAGCACCCAGAGCCGGTGTGCCAAGGGGTCCGCGGTCCGGGGACCGCTCGGGAACATGTCGTGGAAGGGCACCTCGACGATCGCGAGGTCCATTCCCCGGTCGCAGAGATCGCCGAGCACAGCGAGGGCCCGCCTGTCATCGAGACCCGAAATGGCGAGCACGAAGGCGTCCGGTGGAATGGTGCGCGGGGGAAGCACCTGCAGGTCCTTCCATGCGTAGCTTGGCCACGGCGCACTCGACAACAGGAGATCGAGGAGCCGGTAGAGATGGCGCTCGCCGATGCTCGGTTCGACCCATTGCACGAGCCCCCCGAAGCCGACGATCCCGACCCGATCGCGCTCGGCCACGTACGCGGTGACGAGGTTGACAGCCGCCCTCACACCGGATTGCAACGTGGCTTCGGAGAACGTGTCGATGAGCACGACAACGTCGCTGTTGCGCTCGGGATGCCGTCGGTTGACCCACATCTCGCCCCGCTGCGCGGTAAGACGCCGATTAAGGTCTCGGAGGTCGTCGAAGACCGCGTAGGGCCGGGCCTCGGCAAACTCGATGCCGTCCGCAGCCACGCGGGCCTTGTGGCTACCAGAGAGCGCGCGAGTCACCGCAGGCTGGACTAGGCGCCTCAGCTCCTCCGGCCGTGGATGCACTCGTACCGAGAGCCGCTTGTTGATCACTTGCTCAAAGACGACGAACCGCCCGGGGTCCCTAACACGCCACGCAACAGGACCGATCTCCCAGCTGCCCCACCTGGTGGCCGTGCACCTGATCGTCTCGAGCCGCGCGCCACTATCCATAATGATGGCTGTGGCTTGTGTTCCTCCCGGGCCGGCTGTGAGGCCTCGAGGCAGCCGGACGGCGACCTCGAGAGGCCCGACAGGGCGAGCTGCCTGCAAGGCGACGTCGACTCGCACTTCGTCCCCCTCAAGGACCCGAGCTGGAGAGGAGCGAGCTGAGACGACGATGGACGGCCTGCGGAGCGGAGCGAAGCTCGTGACTAGCCCCAGCACAAATGGCAGCCCGAGCACGACGAGCTCGGGCCGATGTGCTGCCAGCCCACCGAACAGCCCGAGGCTCGCGAAAAGTACGTAAGCACCCGACTTCGACGTCAGCCGGGCCGTCATCGGGCCTGAAGCTGCTCAATGGCGGTCTGCTCGGCCTCGGTGGGCGGCGTCGGAACAGATGTCAGGCACTCGGCGACGATGTCCGAACCTTTCGTGCCGCGTACCCACAGCTCGGCGCGAAGGGCCAACCGATGGTCGAGGCACGGCCCTGCGAGCGCCTTGACATCCTCGGGGGTAACGAAGTCGCGGCCGCGGACTGCGGCCCGGGCGCGGGACGCAGCCAGTAACGCCAGGCTGCCGCGTGGGCTCGCTCCGACCTGTACCCCGGAATGCTCACGCGTCGCGGCCACCAAAGAGACGATGTAGCGAACGAGGTCCGGTGCTGCGTGCACCCGCTCGACCGCCTCCTGCATCGCGAGAAAGGTCACCCGATCGGCCACCGCGTGGAGCTCCACCACCGGGTTGCTCCGGGCAAGGCGGCGTTCGAGCATCTCCGCCTCGTCGACGCTGCTCGGGTAACCGACGCTGACCCGTATGAGGAAACGATCGAGCTGCGCCTCCGGCAACGGGTAGGTCCCCTCGAACTCGATTGGGTTCTGCGTCGCGAGCACCACGAACGGCGCCGGCAGCTCACGGGTCACGCCTTCGATCGTCACTTGCTGCTCCGACATCGCCTCCAAAAGCGCGGACTGCGTCTTCGGCGGCGCCCGATTGATCTCGTCGCCGAGTACGAGGTTCGCGAAGACCGGGCCGGGCCGGAAGGTGAGCTCGCCGCTCTTCGGGTTGTAGATCGACCCACCCGTGACGTCGGAGGGCACGAGATCCGGCGTGAACTGGATCCTCGCGAAGTTGAGGTCGATGGCCTGCGCGAAAGAACGGGCGATGAGCGTTTTCGCGAGCCCGGGAAAGTCCTCCACTAAGACGTGCCCCTTGGCGAGCATCCCGATCAGCACGAGCTCAACAGCGTCTCTCTTGCCGACCACCGCTCGCTCCACCTCTGAGATGACCCGATCACCGAACGCGCTGACGTCCGCGGGCAGCACCGGTTCGTTCACAATTGCTCCAATCCCTCGACGATGGCCCCGATGGTCTCGATGCCAAGACCTGGTCCGTGACGGTCCTCTGGCAGGGCACGATCCGGCCGCACGAGGTCCCAGAGCTCTGGGCCGAGGGCAGCCGCCGCGGCTTCGCTATCTCGAGCGTCGACCCCTCTACGCTCAAGCCGGGTCATCGCCAGTTCACTTGCCACCGGCCGCATCGAGAACTCAGCGTCGAGCCTTCGAGCGGATGCGGAATCGACGATCTTTTCGAGTTCTACGAGCTCTTCCGGCCGGGCAACGCCGTGAAGCCGAGCAGGCGAGGCGATGGCGTCATAGCCGAGGTTCGGCGGGTTCGGATCCGAATATAGGAGCGCCCGGCGGGCCGAAACGACGACGATGAGTCCCACCAAGACCTCGAATGCTGTCACGAGCTCTCCGGCCCTAGCCGGAGCGAACCACCACGAGACCGCTAACACGACCGCCGCTAATCCGATCACGACAAATGGAAGATTCCTCGGCCGATCGGGCGACTGCTCGGCCGCAGGCGCCCTCTGCGGTGTCACCGTCACTCCACCTCGGATTGGCCGATGGTTTCGAGCGCCTGCAGCGCTTCGTCTCGAAGCGACGGTCCGATCGTATGCTCGCTGAACCTGGCCAGCTCGAACAACTCGGTCAGCTCGAGGGCGGCCTGTGCTGGGGCGCCGCCGGCGGTAAGGGCGCGTTCCAGGTATTCGAAGGGCGCCTCGTGAGGATTTCGTCCGAGACCACGCTGCGACAGGACCCGCTCCATCGCGGCATAGGCGTGGACGACGGCCAACCTGGGGTCGCGCTCGGCCCTGAGCTCGTCGAGGGCGGCGAGGGCGGCGAGGGCCACTGTACGTGTCGCCCGCCCGCCCGCATCAACGGAGTCCCCGTCCGGGTGATTACGCACACGAAGGAGGAGGAGAATCAGGCTGGCGCCCACGATGGCTCCCGCCACAATCACCGCGGCGGGCCACGGATGGAGCAGCGATGACGCCCCGGAGGTCAATCGCGATCCGGCCGACAATGGCGCCGAGGGCGATATGCGAGATGGCAGCCTAATGACGCTCGACGTGACCGCGTCTGAGTGTCGGATGAGCACAACGAGACCCGTTACCATCGCCGCGAGCGCCCCCAGCACCACGACGAGCACTACGACCTTTTCCCACCAGTAAATCTTGAGAGGCTCGGGGACTAGCGGAGGCGGCTCGTCTCCTCGCTTGCGCCGCCAGCGTGGCCTGAGTGCCCAGGCGAGCAACCCAAGAACCAGCACCGCCGCGACGACTACGAGACTGACACCCGCGTCTCCGATCGCGGAGAGTGTCGCGACCCGCGAAACCGACCTGGAACCACCGATGTGAGCGCTCGCGCCGACCCCAGCGAGGACAACGAGAATGGCAACGGCGACAAGCATGCTCACTCGCCGGACATTGGCAGGCTGCGGCCATGTCGACCCGGTCCGCCCAGCTTGGTCGCTTTGAGCTTGGGCGGTCATCGCGGCCGCTTGAGCAGCATCGACGCGACAGCGGCGAGAACCATCCAGCTGGCGGCGTAGGTGAATCCGGCACCCGGCGAGACCGCGACATAGATGAGGCCAACGGCGGTCGAGGCGGCAAGGCCTCCCGCGCTCTGCACTCCACCCAAAAGCCCGAACCCGGCACCGCGAAGCTCGTCGGGGAGCAGTCCCGCGACGAGTGCAGACTCTGCCGTCTCGGCAAGCCCGATCCCGCTTCCGGCGAGCGAGAACGCGGCTAGCAAAAGTGGCCAGCTTCGCGGTCCGAGCGCAAATGCCGTATAGCCCCCGCCATAGCAGATGGCGCCCGAGGCGAAGACGACCCGAGGTCCCGACCTGTCGATCCAATGCCCTCCGCCGAAAGCGACGACAGACCCGACAGCATTGTGGGCGGCGTAAATGAGGATCGCTAGCGATGTGGCCGCGACGAGCGATCGCGCACCTGTGTGAAGAAGCTGAGTCGCCCTGAGGATGAGCAGCGTGGTGGCGACGTTGCCTACCTCGAAGAGGCCGATCGGCACCATCGCTCCAAAGAGTCCGGCCCTTCGCAGCCTCGCCATCTCGAAGCCTGCTCGGCGCGTTCGGGCGATCGGTACCCTCCGGGCCTCGCGTACCGCAAGCGTGATTGCGATCGCCGCGAACAACCCGGGAATCACCGCGAGCAACATCGTCGTGCGAATCCCGAGGACGTTCACGAAAGCAACCGCGAGCAGCGGACCGGCGACAGCACCGAGGTTGTCGCCTGCTCGTTCCAGCCCGAACGCCCTCCCCGCGGTCGTCGGTGAGGCCAGGGAAGCAAGAAGCGAGTCCCTGGCCGGCGAGCGCGCTCCTCTCGCCACCCAGGCGAGTGCTCTGAGGGTCCCTGCCTGCCAGATCGTGACGCTGAGACCGATGGCACCGGTGGCGACCGCCGTGATGAGGTAGCCGCCGGACGCGAGCCGACCACGCTTGTTGCGGTCGTTGGCGATCGGCCCGGACACAAGCTGGGCGAGGCCGAGCAGGCCGTCGCTGATTCCCTCGATCACCCCGAGCGTTCCAGCGGAGGCGTGCAGGACCGATATGAGAAAACTGGGGAGTAATGCTGTTGTGAGCTCGTGGCCCGAATCCGAGAAGAGACTCGACGCAGCCACGCCAATGATGCCACGGCTGACCCAGGCCTCCTCAGGCGCTGGAGCACTCGCGTCACCGGGCTTGCTCTCCGGTGCTCTGTTCGCGCCCCTCCCGTGGGGGTCGCCGCCGGGCGTCACCACGGCTTCCGGACGACAACCACCATGTCACCTCCCTCGTCTTGCGAGGTAGGAGCCATCAGCCATCTCGGCGTGTCGACCGACTGGAGTGCCAGTCCCGGCGGGATCCATCACCGGTGGGGCTACGCCCTTTAGAATTACTTTAGCCCAAACACGTCGACTAACCAGCTCCCGTCGTGGCCGGGATATGGTGAAGACGGCGATGGGGCTCGCCTGATAACCGCCCTCGTGGCTGATGGCCCCTCGGAAGCTAACCACGCGACCGGAGGCCGGCATGTCAGAGAGAGTCGAAGAGCGAGACGAGCTGCGGCGAGCCTGTATCGAGCTAGCCGAAGCGGCCGGCGCGGACCACGAAGACGTGGAACGTCGAGCCTTGCGCCTAGCCGAGCGCCTCGCAGCAAGGCGATTTCATGTCTCCGTGCTGGGTGAATTCAAGCGAGGGAAGTCGACGTTGCTCGACGCGCTAGTCGGCGAGGCGCTACTGCCGACAGGCGTTATTCCCGTCACTGCCGTCCCGACGGAGGTCTCCTACGGTCCTCCCGGGATAACGGTTGTCCACTTCGACGGAACTCGACGGCCTCTTGGCAGTGGGGAGGACCTCGCTGATTTCGTTACGGAGTCGCGGAACCCGGCCAATGCTCGCCAGGTAGCCAGGGTCGAAGTGCAGCGCGAGGCGCCGCTTCTCGCTACCGGGCTCGTGCTCGTCGACACGCCCGGCATCGGCTCGATTCACACCCACAGCGACCTGGTCGCAGGTCTGGCTGTCAAAGAGACCGACGCGGCCATGGTCGTGTTGTCGGCGGACGCCCCGTTCTCCGAACGCGAGCTAACACTGTTGAAGAGCCTCGCCGCGCGGCAGTCTCCGACATTTTTCGTGCTCAACAAGATCGACCATCTGTCTGGCGACGAGTTGGACCAGATGCGGCAGTTCGTCTCCGAGGCCATCTCTGCGAACCTCGGTCGACCGACGAGGCTTTTCTGCGTGGCTGCGCTTCCTGCTCTTAAGGCGCGTCAGTCCAAAAGGACACCGGGGCCTGAAGCTGGGGAATTCTCAGCGTTCGAGGAGGAACTGTCACGTTTCGCGCGGGCCGATATGGCCTCTGCCGGACTCAAAACGGCGCGGAACGAGCTCGCTCGCCTCGCCGAAGCCCTCGCGGAGACACTCGACCTCGCGGAAGCGGCTCTCCGGCTCGACGTCGAGACCCTCGCCGACAGGGCCCAGCGATTCCACGTGGCCGCCTCGGAGGAGGTTCGGGCTTTCGCCGATGAGCGGCTCCTATTCGCGCGCGATGTTGCCACCCTCGCCGAACGCGTCGCTGCCGACCTGGTTGAGCTCGCGAGCCGGGTCGAGGGCGAGTGGGCGCCGAGGATGCGCAGCCTCGCTCAGTCCGCTCCTGTCCGCCGATTGGACGACGAGCTTTCTCGGCTCGTCATCCAGGCGATCGAGGAGGGCTTCGAAGTTGTGCGCAAGGAAGAGACCCACGTTGTCGATGTCGCCTGGCATGAATTGGCCGAGGGGCTGCGCGCCACGACCGAGTCACGGGTGAACGAGCTGCGGACCCTGGCTGCGAGCCTCTTCGACGTCTCCCTCCCCCACGTGAGCGTCGGTGACGTGAGCGAAGAGAGAGAACGCTTCTTTTCGCTGGTCCTGCGGGTCGACGCGTCTGGTGAGACCGTCGTCCGGCTCTTTTCGCTGATCCTGCCCCAGCGGTCGGCCCGTCGGATGATTCTGCGCCGCTCACTCGTCCGGCTCCGCGCTGAGCTCGAGAAACACTCCGGGAGGGCCCGCTCGGACCTGGCTCAACGAATCGACACGGCGCGGCGTCGATTCGAAAAAACGATGGCTGCCGAACTCGACCGGACGGCGGCGTCGATCGCCGAAGCTGCGCGGAGAGCCACAACGATGCGAGAGAAAGCCGAACTCGAGCAGAACCGTCAACGCGCCGAAGACGAGAGGGCTCGGCAGGCGATCAAAGCCGCGCGGGCGCTCGCGGCACAGCGCTAAGGGTGGGACGCGGTGCGACGGGTGCAGTCAGTCCGACCCAACCACCATCACCGGACAACTGCTGTGACGGACTTGGTGCTCGCTCACCCCTCCTACGCGCGGGTGCAGGGCGCGGTCGACACCGTGCCTCCCGACCACGACCAGGTCGAATCCGTGCTCACGCACGTACGCCTCGAGCGCCGGAGCCGTCTGGTCTGCTTCGATCACCTCGTGACGGAGAGTGACGGTGACGGGAAAGCTTTCACGTCGGGTCTCGGTTGTCATTTCAGCCACCACTTCGCGGCGGCGCTCGAGCATCTCTTCGGCGGCCTCATCTGCTGCCTCGTGACGTGACTGACGCTTCAGCACGGCGAGCACAACAACTTCGGCCCGGACCTCTGCCCCAAGGTGCGCCGCGGTCCGGAGGGCATGTCGGGAGTCCGTCGACCCGTCCCAGCCCACGAGAATCCTTTGGAAGCTCGACACTTGTCCTCCTTCGGGAGAGGTTGCAGACACTTTGTAGACCTCGCCCGCTGCTATTGCAAACATCACCCAGCCAGCCCGGGAGCCTGTGGCATTATGGTCTCGGCGTGACGCGATGAAGCCCGCGCTACGTGGGACGGGCCCGCCCGCCCCGCTGATGGCTTCTACCTCGATTCTGGCCGTAGTCAGGTGAAAGGGAGAAGCCTGGGTGTCTGTAGCAGTTGTGCTGCAAATCCTGCAAAGCCTCGTGGTTCTCGCTTTCGCGCCCTTGTACACGGGCGTGCTCACGAGAGCCGAAGCCGTAGTGGCCTCCAAGCGCGGTCCGAGCGTCGTTCAGCCGTACCGAGACATAGCCAAGCTCCTGCGCAAGGGCGCCACGGTCAGCGACCAGGCGTCCTACGTCTACCAAGCGGCTCCCTTTGTCGTCTTTTCTTGCTACCTGACCGTGTCGGTCATCGTCCCGATCATCACGAACAACCCCCTGCCGCTCGCCTTCCTCGCCGACCTGATCGGCGGCGCCTTCGTGCTTACCCTTGCCAGCTTTGCCACGGCCCTGGCCGCCCTCGACACCGCCAGCCCCTACGGAGGCCTCGGAGCGAGCCGCGCCACCTGGATCGGAAGCTTGACCGAGCCGGCGTTGATCATCGTCTTTTTCACCGTCGGCGTACTCTCTGCCTCCGACAACCCGTACCTCATGAACCATGCCTTGGCGTTGTCGGGTTATGCCCTGGTGCTGCCGACTCACGTCCTCGGGACGATCGCCTTTTTCATGCTTGTCCTCGTCGAGAACGGCCGCATCCCGATCGAAAGCCCGACTGGCAGCATCGAGATCTCCATGATCGAAGAGGGCCGTGTGCTTGAGTACTCCGGTCGTCATTACGCCCTCATGCGCTGGGCCGCGTCGATGAAGTTCTTTCTCATGTCGTCCATTTTCATGAACGTGTTCGTCATACCGTGGGGGCTCGGCAACGCGAAGAGCATCGTCGGTGGCCTCGTCGCCATCCCGGTCCTACTTGGCAAGCTCGCTGTCTGCGGCCTCGTCATCGTCGTGATCGACACCTCTTTCGCCAAACTGCGCTTTTTCCGCATCGCAGAGTTCCTCGGGGCTGCCTTTTTGATCGCCCTTGTCGGGGTCGTGACCTCCTACGTGATCGGGGCGTAGCAGTGCAAAGCCTGTCGTCGAGTTCGATCGAGGGAACGCTCCTCTCCTTGAGTGCGGTCGTGATACTCCTCGCAGCCTTCGCCTGCCTCGGCTCCAAGCTCTTCAACCGCTACGTCGCCTACTACGGCCTGCAGTCGATCGTGCTGTCCTTCGCCGCTGCCGTCGTCGCCTATCACTACGACAACGCCCAACTGTGGGCACTCGCCATCCTCACCCTCGCGGTGAAGGGCCTTGCCATCCCGATCGCCGCGCGCCGCTTGCTATTGCGCCGTCTCGAGCTGAAGCGCGATGTCGCAATGTCGACGGGTCTGTCGACATCGCTCATCATCGGCGCCCTACTGACTGCCTTCGCGTACCTGGCGATCCGGGCCCAAGACCTGCCCCACGGTGTTGTCGCCTCGTCCGTGGTACCACTTTCCACAGCCGTCGTGCTGCTTGGGGCGCTGATCATGGTTGTCCGGCGCCACACGGTGGCCCAGTTGATCGGATGGCTCATCACCGAGAACGGGGTCTTCCTCGGCGCGATCACCTTGGTGGCAACCTTCCCTTTCATCGTCGAGGCCGGAATCTTCCTCGACCTCGTGGCGGCAGTCCTGATCATGGTCGTGTTCGTTTCGGGCATCACGCGCCGCCTCGCCGAAGCGACCTCTTCTGAACTGATGGAGCTCCGCGGATGATCGCCCTCGTTGCCCTCGTCGTGCTCCTCCCACTCACCGGGGCCCTCGCCGTCGCGGTCAGGTGCCGGGCACGCGGGGCTGGCAGCGCCCTTATTGCCGGCGCCATCGGTTCCTTCGCGGCAAGCATCGCCCTCGCAGCCGCCGCGACTGGGCACCCGCACCTACAGGGAATTGGAGGGTTCCTGTACGTCGACCCGCTGGCGGTGTTCTTCGCCATCACCGTCTGCCTCGTCGTTGTCCTTGCGGCCTTCGGCTCGGCCGCCTACCTGCGCGTCGAAGAGGACCGAGGCGAACTCAGCTCCTTCCAGGTGCGGCTCTATTTCGTCTTCTTCTCAGTCTTCGCCTCAGGCATGCTCGGTTCCCTCTTTGCCGGGAATCTCGGCCTACTGTGGGTGCTGATCGAGGCGAGCACTCTCGCCAGCGCGGCGCTCGTAGGTCTCGAAGCCAAGGCCCGTTCTTTAGAGGCAGCCTGGAAGTACGTGATCATCAGCTCGCTCGGCGTGACGATCGCCCTCTTGGCGACGCTATGGCTCTTCTATGCTGGGAGCGCTCTCCATCTGACCTCGAACGAACGTCTCACCTGGTCCTATCTGTTCGCCCACGCCCACGCGCTCCAGCCGGGAAGCCTCCGGCTCGCGTTCCTGCTCGCCGTCGTCGGCTACGGCACCAAGGTCGGGCTCGCGCCGATGCACACCTGGCTCCCCGACGCGCACTCCGAGGCTCCGAGCCCGGCGAGCGCCATGTTGTCGGCTGCACTCCTAAACACCGGCATGTACGCCGTCATCAGATTCCAGGCCATCGCCAAGGCAGGGCTGGGCAACGCCTATCCCGACCACGTCCTGCTCGTTTTCGGGTTCCTCACCTTGTTCGTCGGGGTTATCTTCATGGTGCGGCGAGGGAACTTCAAACGGCTTTTTGCCTATTCCTCCATCGAGCACATGGGCATAGTCGCCATAGCGCTCGGCTTCGGCGGAATTCTCGGTCTCTACGGCGCCCTCTTGCAAGTGCTGAACCATGCCATTGGAAAAGCGGTCCTCTTCTTATCGACGGGTGACTTCGTTCTCGGTTACAGAACACGTGAGTCCTCGGAGGTCCGCGGCGCGCTCGGCGCGCTGCCGCTTGCTGGCGGCGTCCTCGTACTTGCCTCGCTCGCGGTAGCCGGCTGCCCGCCTTTTGGGATCTTCCTCTCCGAGCTCACTATCGTCCGGGCCGGATTCGCGAGGTCCGCTCCGGTGCTGACGGGACTCCTTCTCCTCCTCCTTGTAGTCGGCTTCATCGCCCTCGTTGGCACGACCCTGGCCATGGCGACCGGCGACGGTCCGGAACCGCTTCATCCCTACCCTCGTCGCTCCGGGCGGCTCCTTGCCGCGCTGCCGCTCGTCAGCGGGCTCGGGATTCTCGCCCTACTCGGCGTGTGGATCCCAGGCGGGCTGAACGAGATCATCGTCCACGCCGTGAGGGCAATCTCATGAGTAACAGCGCTTCCGCTCCCCAGGTTGCAAAGGCCGTTTCCCCACAGCGCGAAATGCTGACCTCTGCAACCGGAATCCCATGGCGAACACTGCACTCGGGTGTTGACGTCGCACGGGTGAACGCCCGTGATCTCGAACCAGTCGTCTCTGGCCTCGCCGCGAGCGGGAAGGTCCGCCTCGCCGACCTCTTCGGCGCCCTTGACGACGGCGAGCCCGTCCTGCGGGCCGTATACGCCCTCGACACCGAGGGCACCTACGCGGTGCTGGAGTGGCCGGTCGAGGGCGAGGAGTACCCCCCGCTCTCTGAGATCGCTCCGGCGGCCTTCCTCGAGGAGTGCGAGATCTACGAGCAGTTCGGCGTGCGACCCCACGGTGGCAAGCCCCTCAACTGGGTGATCGTGCCGCCGCTTGCCACGCGGAGCTTCCCCCGGCTCGGCTCGCCCCCGACCCATGTGCCCCGGGGGGTTCATGCCGCCTTCTTCGTTGCAGGTGAGGCCTTCGAATTCCCTTTCGGCCCGGTACGGGCCGTCGGGCAGGAGTCGCTCTACATGGGTCTCGTCACGAGCGGCGAGGAGGTAATCGACCTCTACCTCTTGCAGTGGCACAAGCACCGCGGGATTGAGCGACGTTTGCAGGGACTCGATACGACTCGCGCGCTGTTCTTCGTCGAGCGGGCCGAGGGGCTCTCGGCGGTCGGCAATTCGTGGGCGTTCTGCAGAGCGGCAGAGTCGATATCGGGGACCACGGTCCCTGAGGACATCGAGCGCACGCGAGCTGTCGCCCTCGAGCTCGAGCGGCTATACAACCACGCCGCGGCGTTGGCGGCGATCGCCCAGTCGACCGGCCTTTCCGTGGGTCAGGCACAGGCCGAGATCGCGCTCGAGCTGTTCCTTCGTTTGAACCTCGCCGTGGCGGGCCACCGCTATCTGTTCGGGCTGCTAGCGGTCGGAGGGGTGAATCGCCCTCTTGATTCAGCCGCTCTGACAAAACAGTTGCCGGTCGCCCTCGGCGAGTTTCGCCGGGTGACGGAGGCCCTAATGACGACGAACTCGTTTCTCGACCGCCTCGAGGCCTGCGGGATCGTCGCGCCCGAAGCGGCGCAACGTCTCGGCCTCGTCGGGCCTGTCGCTCGCGCCTCGGGTCAAGACATCGACTGCCGTCGGGACCATCCCTTCGGACCCTACGGCGGGTTCGGGGAGCACGTCTCGCTCCGCCAGGGCGGAGACGTTCTCTCCCGCGTGCAGGTTGTGCTCGAGGAGGTCGAGGAATCGGCGCGGCTTATCTCTGAACTTGTCGGCGCAGGCCTTGGATCCGGAGTAAAACAGGCGGCTTCGAATCCGGTGCGGGGCGAGGCGCTCGGATGGTGTGAGTCGTCTCGCGGTGAGTCGCTCACCTGGCTGGCCCTTGACGACGCCGGCCGCATTACGCGGGCGCGGCTTCGACCAGCCTCGGTGCGCAACTGGCGGGCATTCGATGACGCTGCCCGATCGCGCAACGTGTTCACAGACATCCCGATCATCGAGGCCAGTTTCTGGCTAACAGTCGCCGGGTTCGCCTGCTGATGGCACTCTGGTTCTTTCGCGGGCTTGCTCGCCAGGTCGTGACCACCAGATACCCTGCCACTCTCGATCCATGGGCGTCCGCGCTACCCACGCCGCCGAGCTTCGTCCCGGCCGGTCTCACGTTCGCGCTGGTGGAGCTTCTCGTCGATTGCTGTCCGAGCGGTGCCCTGTGGCGGGAGAATCGAGACCTCGCTATAGATATCGGCGCCTGCACGACCTGTGGAAGGTGCCAACGCGTCGCCCCCGACGCCGTTGTGGCGAGCGGTGTGTTCGAACTTGCTGCCACCGCGCCCGCCCACCTTGTCAAGCGAATCCCCATTCGAGGTGGTGAAGGATGAGCCACGCCGATGCTGCGCCTGGGCCCGACGAAGGTCGCCTCGCCGCAAGGCTTGGCGGCGAGATCCGTGGGCTCTTCGGCCGGAGCCTGCACATCCGGACGATCGATACGGGTTCGTGCGCCGTCTGCGAATCAGAGATCCGTCTCTTGCTTGCCCCGCATTACGACCTGCACCGGCTCGGGCTCTTTTTCACCCCCGCCCCGCGCCACGCCGACTTGTTGATGGTGACGGGACCCGTGGTGCGAGTGATGGAGTCGGCGCTCGAGAAGACCTATGCGGCCATGCCAGAGCCCAAGCTCGTCGTCGCCGTCGGAGCCTGCCCACTTGGTGGCGTCTTTGACGAGGACGAGATTGTCCGTGGAAGGCTCGACCGGGTCCTTCCCGTCGACGTGTTCATCCCTGGCTGCCCGCCCAGCCCGCTCGCCCTTTTGCAGGGCTTGCTCCTTGCCGTCGGCCGGCTTGGGGAAAAAGTGATTGCGCTGAACCTCATCGCGCGAGAGGAGACGGCACGGTGACCGCGCCGCTCCTTTGGACCGCCGGGATCGCCTGGATGGTGGCTGCCGGACTCGGCCTCGGAGCGTCGCGGAGGATCTTCCTCTGGGCTGCAGGCGCAGTCTCGGCGGTGGGCGGCGCGGCGTGCCTGGTAGGTGGCGTCCGTCTAGCGCTGGGCGGTCACGCCATAACGGCCGTTCTCGGTGTCGGAGATATCGTCGGTCGGCTCGATTTGCGCGCAGCTCCACTTGCCGGGGCGTTTCTTGTCCTGCTCGGCCTTGTCACCCTCGCCATTGGCTGCTACGCCCCGCGCTACCACGAGCCAGAACGTGGGACCGCCGTCTACCTGTGCGCCTACAACCTGGCGGCGCTGGCTTCCCTCGCCGTACTCGTCGCCGGCGACGTCACGACGTTTCTCGTGGCCTGGGAGTCGATGACTCTTGTTTGTTCGCTCCTAATCCTCCGCCATTGGCGGCGGGCGGGCGTACGCACAGGGGCCTTTCTCTTCCTCGCGCTCGGCGAGGTCGGTTTCGCCATGGTGGTCGCCGCCTTCCTGATCCTCGCCACTCATGCCCACAGCCTCGATTTGACAGTCATAGCCGCTCGAGCGCAGTCGATTTCCACCGGTTGGAGAAGCACGGCGTTCGTTTTGGCGCTGATCGGGTTCGGATTCAAAGCAGGGCTTGCCCCCATGCATATCTGGCTGCCGGCCGCTCACCCGGTGGCTCCGGCCGATGGCTCAGCGTTCCTCTCCGGGCTCGTGATCAAGCTCGGGGTGTACGGAGTGATGCTCTTTGCTTTCGTATTGCTCGGCCATGGGCCGTTGTGGTGGGGACTGCTCACGATGGCCCTAGGCGCCTTCTCTGCTCTCATCGGCATTCTCTACGCGGTCGTCGAGCGCGACTGGAAGCGCTTCCTCGCCTACTCGAGCGTCGAGAACGTGGGGATCATCATGACTGCCATCGGCGCCTCGATGACCTTCTCGTACTATCGCCAGGAGGTCCTCGGCGCGTTCCTGCTCCTCGTCGCTCTCTACCACGTGGTCAACCACGGGACATATAAGACGCTTCTCTTCCTCGAGGCAGGTGTAGTCGAGCACGCGAGCGGGACCCGGGACCTCGACCGGCTGGGCGGGCTCGTGCACCACATGAGGGCAAGCTCGGTGATCAGCCTCGTGGGCACCCTCGGCATCGCCGCACTGCCGCCGCTTAACGGCTTCGTGAGCGAGTGGATGCTGTTCGAAGGCCTTTTCCAGGGATTCCGCGTCCACAGCCATGTCGTAGGGGTCCTCATGCTGATTGCCGCCGCCGTGATTGGCCTCACGGCCGGCCTCGCCGTGCTCGCCTTCGCACGAGCTTTCGGAATCGGCTTCCTCGGCATGCCGCGAAGCGCCGAGGCAGCAAAGGCTACCGAGGCGGGTCAGCCGATTCTCGGACCCGGACTGTTGGCGGTGGCGTGCGTGGCGCTCGGAGTCGGGGCCCCAGCGGTGCTCATCGCGCTCGACCACGTCGTGCGCGGAGTGACGGGAGTACAGCTTCGCCCGGTGTTGCTCGTATCCAACCTAACCGTGATCCCGGGGCACACGAATTTCTCCGGTTTCTCGCCCACCTATCTGGCCGTGTTCCTCGTGGCTGTGTCAGTTGTTCCGATCGCCATCTACGCGGCGAGTCGCCCCCGCGGAGCCACTCACAGGGGGCCGGTATGGGACGGCGGCCTCATGTCGTACAGAGCACGAATGCAATACACCGCGACGACGTTTTCGAACCCCGTCCGGGTCACCTTCCAACGTCTCTATCGTCCCGACATTCACATCGACCGCGCGTCGGACGATCCCGCCGGCAGCTCTGGTCCTGTGCATTACCGGACCAAGGTCCAGCCAGTTTTCGAAAAGTACCTCTACCGACCCGTGGAGCGCTTTGTCCAGGGCCTTGCACGCCTTCTTCAACCAATCCAGTCGGGCGATGTCAACCGGTACCTGCTCTACATCCTTGTCGTCGTCATAGTCGCCTACCTCGTTTACGCGTGGTAGAGTTGCGCGTCTTTCTCATCCGACACGGTGAGACGGCCCTAAACGCTGCCGGTCTCCTCCGAGGACAACTCGACGTTCCCCTCAACGCGACAGGCGAAGCCCAAGCCGCCGCGCTTGGCCGCGTTTTTGCCGGAGTGCCCCTGAGCACTGTCGTGTCGAGTCCGCTCTCGCGAGCGGCCGATACGGCACGTTCGGTGGCCACGGCCACCCCGGCACCTCTTAGGTTCGACGACCGCCTCAGAGATCGCTTCTACGGAGAGTGGGCGGGATATTCGCTCGAACATGTCAAGGCAAGGTTCGGCTCGATCGACTCGGCTCCTTTTGTTGAGTCCTGGTCGCTGCTCCAGGAGAGGACCGAAGAGGCGTTTCTCGAAGCCACCGCCGCTGTTGAGCCTGGCCGCACGGCCCGCGGCGCTGCAGCGGCTGCTGTCGCGTTCGTTGCTCATGATGCAGTGCTCCGGGCGCTCCTCGGGGGGCTGCTCCCGGCTCTTAGCCCGGCGAGGCTCTATCTCCCGACCGGATCGTGGTCCGAGCTCACTCCCGTGACCTCAGGGCACCACTGGAGGGTCGTACACCTTGGCGAGCTTCCACAATCTGGTCGCCGGCCAGCCCTTTAGTACGAGTTGAGCTTTTTAGCAGACCGAGCGACCCGGCCATATTTCTACAAGCGCGTTCACGCGGGACGGGCTGAACCTCCGAGCAGCGAATCCTTCGTCCGGAACTCTTTCTAACTGAGTTACGCTCGCCTTGCCGTCCTGGGGTCGCCGGCGCCTCAAGCAAGGTCCCCAGGACGGTGACTTTCCACTTCCTCTGGTCCGCCATTCCCCTCGGGACTCACATCTCCATTCCTCGTCCCCCCAGCACCCCCCGTCACCTCAGCGTCTGCCGGTAACCCGACGCGTGAGTCACGTCTGAGGCACGAGGAAGGGGCGAGCCGCAGGTTCGACCTCGAGGCACGTCTCTGGACCTGAGCTGACGGCTTGCATCGGCGTCGCAGCAAGGGGCGTCCGGGCTTCAC
>Ga0182027_10001883_pt1 | contig 34303 bp, 23 predicted proteins | sample 712E1DmetaG_FD_121300 | JGI IMG/M metagenome (GOLD analysis project Ga0182027, IMG submission 121300) | Permafrost microbial communities from Stordalen Mire, Sweden - 712E1D metaG (Illumina Assembly) | ecosystem: Environmental > Terrestrial > Soil > Wetlands > Permafrost | place: Sweden...
CTGCTTGTCGGAAATGACCGCGCCTTCGTCCTGCCACTTCTTAAAGGCGTTAAACGTCTTTTCCGTTATGACCTTCTTCATCGTCAACTCGTTGAACGTGTTGCACCCATAGTAGCTGGAAACTTTCGGGTGCGTTTCCCGCGCTTCAATTTCCACGGATTCGACTGATTGGGTAACTTCAATTCTGCTCACCGGTAACTCCTTTCACAATGTTTACTTGACTTCGACCGTAATATTTTTAAAACATGATACCGTACAAGTTCAATCCCTCTATAATGCGCAGCCTTGTGAAATCGCAATTATTATGCCACATGTTCATGTCAGGGGCTGCGCCAGAAAATTTAAGAAAATAAGTCCAATAAATTAATACAAATTTGTACGAACGCGCAAATAAAAACACAATTTTGTAATTTGTTCATGGATTAGTTTCGAAATTGATGGCACAAATATTGCAACATACACGGATAGTTGAAAATATTGAGTAATTTGATTTCGTGCGATCATCAAGTATTTTTGAAAGTCTATCAAGGCAGGAAATTCATCCGTTTTATGAGGGCCATAATGAAGGAACACGGACTCTACGATCCGATTTTTGAGCATGACAGTTGCGGAGTGGGATTTGTCGCAACGATAAATGGTCAGGCATCACACGAGATTGTCGATGACGGCATGACCATTCTAAAAAACCTCGAGCACCGGGGCGCAATCGGCGGGGATTTAAAAACCGGCGATGGGGCCGGAATGCTGACACAAATTCCACATTTGTTTTTCAATAAGGCATGTAAAAAACTGGGCTTTGCTCTACCTGCTTTCGGGGCATACGGCGTGGGAATGGTATTTTTGCCCATTGAAGAAGCTTCGCGAAAAACAGCCAAAAAACTCATCGAATCCGTTGCCGTTTCCAAGGGATGCACGGTGCTCGGGTGGCGCGAAACGCCCGTACATCCGGATTGTTTGGGTGAACTGGCCCGCGATTGTATGCCGAGCATCAACCAAGTCTTTCTGACTTCGTCCGCTGGGCTTATCGCAGACGCTTTGGAGCGCAAGCTCTATATCGTTCGGAAGTGCATTGAACGCTTGGCCGCGGCTGAGGCCTTTTCACTTGAAGACCTGTACTGCGCATCATTTTCCAGCCGGACGATTGTTTACAAAGGAATGTTCGTGGCCCCGCAATTCGCGGCGTTTTATCCGGACCTTGCGGACGATGATTTTCAAAGCGCGCTCGCCCTCGTACACCAGCGCTACAGCACCAACACCATGCCCTCGTGGTATCTTGCGCAGCCGTTTCGATGCATGGCGCATAACGGGGAAATCAACACGCTGCGGGGAAACATCAATAAAATGCATGCTCGCGAATCCACGCTCTCCTCCGAACTTTTCGGCGATGAAATAAAAGACCTGTTCCCGATAATATTACAAGGCGGCAGCGATTCCGCCATGTTCGATAATGTTTTTGAATTGCTTGAGTTGGGAGGGCGGGCCTTGGAACATTCCATGATGATGATGATCCCCGAAGCCTTCGGTCCTAAGTACCATATCAGCGAAGACAAACGCTCTTTTTACGAATATCATGCCGCGGTTTTGGAACCGTGGGACGGGCCCGCGGCCATAGCGTTTACTAATGGGAGCAAAGTCGGGGCGGCGCTCGATAGAAACGGCCTTCGGCCGGCCCGTTACGTTATTACCAAATCGGGAAAAATCGTCCTGGCCTCGGAAATCGGAGTCCTGGATATTCCCGCCGGAGACGTGGTTGAAAAAGGACGGCTCGCGCCCGGGAAAATGCTTCTGGTCGACATGCAACAGGGCCGGGTTTTAAGCGATAACGAAATCAAAGCTACGATTTCGCGCCATAAGCCTTACCGTCGCTGGCTGGAAAAAAACAAGATCGAACTTAAGGGGCTTTTCGGTTTGCCCGGCCCCGTGAAGGTCGACGCCGAAAGTTTGGCAATCGACCAAAAAATCTTTGGATATACCCTTGAAGACGTTGATATGATCATCACGGAAATGGCTGAAAACAGCCAGGAACCCGTGGGCTCGATGGGTAATGACGCGGCTTTGGCGGTGCTTTCGGAAAAACCTCAAATGCTCTATAACTATTTCAAGCAAATGTTCGCACAGGTGACCAACCCGCCCATCGATCCCTACCGCGAGAACCTTGTCATGTCGCTGATGAGCTTCGTTGGACGGGAAGGGAATCTGCTCGACGAAACCCCCCAGCATTGCTTGCAGCTCAAATTGTCGCATCCTGTTTTGTCGAACGACGACATGGACAAGCTTCGCGCCATTAATACGCGGGGTTTCAGGGCGTGCGTGGTTTCGCTTTTGTTCGATCCGACAAAGGGTCCGCAAGGGCTGGTCGCGGCAATCGATTCCGTGCGCGCTGAAGCCGAATCCAAAGTCGACGCCGGATGCTCCTTGATCATTTTGTCGGACCGTGGCGTAGACCGCGAGAATGCCGCGGTCCCGGCGCTCTTGGCGGTTTCCGCGGTGCATCATCACCTTGTTCGAAAAGGAAAGCGCCAGCTTACGGGTCTTGTTATTGAAACCGGGGAAGCCAGGGAAGTCATGCATTTTGCGACCCTTATGGGATTCGGAGCTTCGGCGGTAAACCCCTATCTTGCATTTGAAATTTTGGCGCGGTTAAAGGAAACGGGAAGGCTCAGTAGCATGCTGACGCTTGAAACAGCCATTGAAAATTATATTACCGCGGTCAAAAAAGGCCTGCTTAAGGTAATGTCGAAAATGGGCATTTCAACGATCCGCAGCTATAAGGGCGCCCAGGTATTCGAGGCGGTTGGCCTGAATGAGGATTTCATACATGAATATTTCGCCGGTACGCCCTCGAGGATCGGCGGCATTGGCATAGAGGAAATTGCGCGCGAAACCCTTATGCGGCACTGCGGCGCGTTTAAGCTTTCCACGGCCGAACCGGCAAACCTCGATTCGGGCGGCAGCTACAATTACCGCAAGTTTTCGGAGAACCATTTATTTTCTCCGGAAGCCATTACCCTTTTGCAAAAGGCCGTGCGGGAAAACGACGCTTCGGTTTACAAGTCGTATGCCGGCCTTGTCAATGATATCGGGGAAAACTTATGTACGCTGCGGGGGCTTTTTAAATTCAAGCAAGCCGCCCCCGTTTCAATTGACGAAGTGGAGCCCGTCGGGTCCATTGTCAAGCGTTTCGTGACTTCCGCGATGTCCTTCGGTTCCATCGGCAAGGAAACCCACGAAACCCTGGCCATCGCCATGAATAGGCTCGGCGCGGCAAGTAATTCCGGCGAAGGCGGCGAAGACGAGGCCCGCTATATTCCTCTTCCGAACGGCGACAGTCTCAAAAGCGCCGTCAAGCAGGTCGCTTCCGCACGGTTCGGGGTCAATAGTAATTACCTTGTCAATTCGCGCGAGCTCCAGATTAAAATAGCCCAGGGCGCAAAGCCGGGTGAAGGCGGGCAGCTTCCCGGTCCCAAGGTCGACGATACCATCGCCAAAGTCCGTTTCGCGACTCCGGGGGTGATGCTTATTTCTCCGCCGCCCCATCATGACATCTATAGCATTGAAGACCTTGCGCAGCTTATCTTCGACCTTAAGAACGCAAACACCGACGCGCGCATTTCCGTCAAGCTTGTTGCCGAGGCCGGTGTGGGAACGGTTGCGGCCGGAGTGGTAAAAGGCAAGGCCGACATGGTGCTTATAAGCGGACACGATGGAGGTACCGGGGCTTCGCCGCTTTCATCCATTAAATACGCGGGAATTCCTTGGGAAATCGGGCTTGCCGAGGCCCAGCAGGTTTTGGTGATGAATTCCCTGCGCGACAAAGTCCGCCTGCAAGCCGACGGTCAAATGAAAACCGGCAGGGACGTTGTTGTCGCCGCGCTCTTGGGCGCGGAGGAATATGGGTTCGGCACGGCTTCCGTCGTAACGCTTGGGTGCATCATGATGCGCAAATGCCACTTGAACACCTGCCCCGTGGGCGTCGCAACGCAAGACCCCAGGCTCAGAAAAAAATTTCCGGGTAAGCCTGAACATGTGGTGAATTTCATGAAGTTCATCGCCCAGGACGTTCGTGAGATCATGGCCGGGCTGGGTTTTCGCACCATCGATGAAATGGTGGGCAGGGTCGATATGCTCGACGTCAAGGACGCCATCGACCATTGGAAAGCAAAAGGCCTTGACTTCTCCAAAATTCTTGCGGCCCCGATCATGCCCAAGGGCGGGTCGCTTCGTTGCACCTCGAAGCAAACGCACGATTTTTCAAAGTCCATCGATCCGATGCTCATTGAAAAATCGAAAAAAACATTGGAAGAAAAAACGCCCGTTACCATAAGCGTTGCCGTTCGCAATTGCAACAGGACGATTGGGGCCATGCTCAGCGCCGAAGTCTCCAAAAAATACGGTTCAAAAGGCCTACCGGCCGATAGCATAAAAATAAAATGCACGGGAGTTGCGGGGCAAAGCTTCGGGGCGTTTTTGGCGCCCGGCATTACCTTGGAGCTTGAAGGCGACGCAAACGATTACGTGGGTAAAGGGCTTTCGGGCGGCAGGATAGTGATCTATCCCGCAAAAGAAGCCACGTTCAGGGCGCATACGAACATTATTACCGGTAATGTCAACCTTTTCGGCGCAACGGGCGGGGAAATTTACATTCATGGGATGGCGGGCGAGCGTTTCGCCGTTCGCAATAGCGGCGCTTTGGCGGTAGTGGAAGGCGTCGGGGACCATGGCTGCGAATACATGACCGGCGGGCGCGTCGTGGTGCTCGGGCGCACGGGCATTAATTTCGCGGCGGGCATGAGCGGCGGCATTGCTTATGTGCTCGACGAAAACCAGCTTTTCGATACGAGGTGCAATCTTGAAATGGTGGATTTGGAACCGGTTATCGATGAGGACGATAAAAAGTTTTTACTCGGCGTCATTGAAAAACACGTGGCCTATACCGGAAGCGAATACGCCAAGCAGTTGCTCAAGGATTGGATGGAAATGTATCCTCGATTCGTCAAGGTCATGCCGATCGATTACAAACAGGCCTTGGAGAGAATTAAAAAAGAGGAATCGCGCGAAGCGGAAGTCCTGACGATGACCGAGGAAGTTTTTAAATAAGCGGTCGCTAAAGAACACAATAGCTTGTAAGCGAGGCGGGAAATTAAATGGGAAAAATTACCGGGTTTATGGAATATAAGCGGGTCAATTACGGAATGCGGCCGATTGCGGAGCGCCTGAATGACTATCGGGAAATCATCGTGCTTCCGGCCCAGGAAGAAATCGCCAGGCAAGGCGGGCGCTGCATGGACTGTGGTATTCCCTTTTGTCATGCAATGGGCTGTCCGGTATATAACCTTATTCCCGAGTGGAACGACCTTGTTTATAACGGCAAATGGCAGGAAGCCTATTGGCGGCTTGAAATGACCAACAACTTGCCCGAAATCACGGGCCGGATTTGCCCCGCGCCATGCGAAACCGGGTGTACGCTTTCGATTAACGATAGCTCTGTGACCATCAAGCAAATCGAACTGGCCATTATCGAAAACGCTTTCAAGCAGGGTTGGGTCGTCCCAAGGCCGCCAAGCGTTGAAACCGGCAAAAAAATCGCAATCATCGGCTCCGGTCCGGCCGGCATGGCCGCTGCCCAGGAACTCAGGCGTCTTGGCCACGCGGTCACGGTTTTCGAAAAGGCCGACCGCATCGGCGGCATACTGCGCTATGGAATCCCCGATTTCAAACTTGAAAAATGGGTGATCGACCGACGTATCGAGCAGCTTCTCAGCGAAGGGGTTGAGTTTGAAACCGGCGTGCATATCGGCGACGATCTGTCGGCTAAATATCTCAAGCGCACGTTCGACGTGGTCTTATTGACCATGGGAGCGGGCGCTCCTCGGGACATAAACGTTCCGGGCCGGGATTTACGGGGCATCCACTACGCGATGGATTATCTTATTCAGTCAAACAGGTCGGTCGCCGGCCTTCCGGTCGACGGCGAAATCATTTCCGCCAAGGGGAAAAACGTCGTGGTCATCGGCGGCGGCGACACGGGTTCGGATTGCGTGGGAACCGCAAACCGTCAAGGCGCGAAAAAAGTTTATCAATTCGAGATACTTCCCAAGCCCATGGAATGGGGCGAAAGCTTTAACCCAAGCTGGCCGAACTGGCCCCAGATCTTGCGCACGTCAAGTTCCCATGAGGAAGGGTGCGCGCGGGACTGGAACGTTTTAACGCAAAAATTCACCGGCAAAGCCGGAAACGTAGAATCAATGCATTTTGCAAAAGTCAAATGGGGCGCTCCGGTAGCGGGAAAGCCGCCCGCCATGTCCGTCGACCCGAACACCGAAACCGCGCTTCAGGTCGACCTGGTGCTCCTTGCCATGGGCTTTTTGCATGTCGAGCACAATAAGCTCTTGGACGAACTCCAGGTGGCTTTCGATACCCGCGGCAATATTCAAACCAACAAACGCTATGAAACATCGGTCCCCGGCGTGTATGCGGCCGGAGACGCGGGAATCGGGGCGTCTTTGGTGGTGAGGGCCATCTTCCATGGCCGCGAAGCGGCGAAGTCGGTCAGCGAATATTTGGGGAAATGAGAGGATCCATATAAATGCATCGTTTGCTACGCCTCACAAATTCCTAGGCCACCTTGGCAAATAATGAATTATCTTGAAAAAAGAGGGAATATACCATGCTTCCGGCAAAAAAACTGACTGAACAGATAACACATACGGTCAAAGAATTATCTTATGAAAAGCAGCAAGAAGTTTATGATTTTGCCGCATTCTTGAAAAATAAAGCTGAAAATAATAGTCTGGGAAATCATCAAGCATCTTTGATGGACCTTATTGGAATTATTGATGGTCCTACTGATCTTGCAAGCAAACATGACGAGATTTATGAATAGTTCCATTTTTATTGATACTTCGGCTTTAATAGCTATAATGAACAAAAAGGACCAATATCATGCTCGTGCTATCGATATCTTTACAGCGACAGCTAAAGGCAAGAACAGCATTATAATTACATCACATGTTTTTGCTGAAACCATTACCAGGATAGAGCGTAAAGTATCGGTAAAACAAGCAATTTTGGCCGGTAAAATGCTATTGAACAACAATGGAATAAAGATTATTATTCCCCAAGAAGACATAATCGATAGTGCATGGAATATTTTTCAAAAATACCAAGACCAGGAGTTCTCCTTTGTTGAATGCATTTCATTTGCAGTTATGAAAGAAATGCGCATTACTAAAGCTTTCGCTTTTGACAAACACTTTAAAATTGTTGGATTCGAGACATTGTAATCCTTCAAAACCTTTTCCGGAAGATCGGCCTTATGCGGCCGAGAATGCTTTTTATTGCACGATCGTTGAATCCACCACAAAAGTATAAATACTTTTCCCCGGCCCGGAAACCACGCCCGTATGTTGCCATAAGGCGAAATTAATCGGGTTCTGTTGGTAGCACACCGAGTCGGTTCCCGCGGAATTTTTAACGGCTATTTGGAGAAGCCTTATTTTGTAATAGGCGGGTACGCTGTCCGACGGTTGCGCGATATTCGCCGTTTGTCCCCAATTTTCATCGGAATAAATCAAGCAGGCGCTGTCCGATGAAAGCGGTATGGTGTCGGAAACGTACTGATCGTTTTGGTTTTGAGTTTGGGCGATAACGATTACATTTTTTAAAGTAGCATTTTGGACATAAAAATCGTATTCATAGGACGGATCGCAGGTCATTAAACCCGCCGCGGAGCATAGGATGCATAACAATAGTCCGGTTTTTTTTCGCATTTCGGCTTCTCCAATCGCCAAGAGTGTCAGGCCAACGTTTCCGTGACGGTCCAACCATAAAATAGCCGGTTTTTTATAATGTGTCAAGTTAGAACAATGTTATTGCGGGGTTTTCAGGCTTGTCCGCCCCATTTTTCCTCGAAATATTAAATAAAATATTTTCTTGACCTTCAAAATATCCCGCGAATTATTTTGAAATCCTTTAAATTCGTTATACAATTTATTTACCCGATTTAAAAGCATGTAAATTTATGGCGACCCCCGCGAATCCCGACATTATCGTCTACCTGTGTAAAAACTGCATTCCCGGCGGAAAATATGCTCCCGCTCAATGGAATGAGGCGGGATTGCATGTGCGAATCAAGGAAATCCCTTGCAGCGGAAAAATTGACGCCCAATATATTTTGCATGCCTTGGAAGGGGGCCTTCGTGGCGTATGCGTGGTTACGTGCCCCCAAGGCGATTGCACGTTTATGCAGGGTAATTACCGGGCCGAAATGCGTTTGAGCACCGTCAGACGGCTTCTTGAGGAAATTGGGTCCGACCCCAGTCGCGCTCAACTTTTGCATTGCTCGCCCAATGATACCATCGAATATTTACGGGGTCTTATTTCTGAGGCGGTCGGGCGTTTATCCAGTGTCGTCAGTTATTCACGAATCGTCCCTGCGTAATAGAAAAGTAGCATTATGACACAAGAGAAGTCTCAATTACTGAAGCGGTTAGAATCGGGAAAACAAGTAGTTTTGGCCGAAATTACGCCGCCCCAAGCTCCGGATGCCGTATTTATTAGGGGCCTTGCAAAAGCCTTTGCCGGAAAAGTCCACGCATTGGGCGTATGCGATAACCGTGAAGCAGTGCGTATGTCCGCGCTCGCCGCCGCTTCGATCATGGTTTCGGAAGGCATGGAGCCGGTATTGCATATGGCAACGCGCGACAGAAACCGTACCGCGCTTATCTCCGACAGCATCGGCGCGCAGGCAATGGGAATCCATAATATTCTGTGCACGAGCGGCACCCATCAATCGCTTCTGCCGTTTCATGCGGCCAAAAACGTATACGACGTAGATGCGACCATTCTGCTTCAAAGCTTACGCGGCCTTGACAAAAACGCCTCGATCGTAGGCGAAAAAAATATTCCGGGCCAAACGCCGCTTTGCCTAGGCGCGGTGGCGTCGCCGAACGCCGACCCGCTGGAGCTGCAAATGCCCCGTCTTGCCCAAAAGATTTTCGCCGGAGCCCAGTTCGTGGTCACGCAACCGGTTTTCGATTTCAACCGGTTTGATCTGTGGTGGAAAGAAGTGACTAATCGCGGCTTGCAAACCAAAGCCGCGTTTATCGCGGGCATCAAGGTCCTTACGGACATTGAATCGGCCAAGGCCTACGCCGAAAAAAGGCCCACGCCCATGGTGCCGGAGGAGGTCATCAAACGTCTCGCTTCAAAATCGGACAAAAACGCCTGCCGCAAGGAAGGCATAAAAATAGCGCTTGAAAGCATGGAGCGGCTTTCGGCCATGCCGGGCCTTCGCGGCTTTGAGATCAATTGTAACGGCGACCGCGACGCGGCGCTTGAAGTTTTGGATTCTCTTAAATCAAATATAGGCTAAATCGAATGCCAGCGAAATTTCACATTCATGCCCAACTAACGCCCCCGCGCATCCGGCCCGAGGGCAAGCTCGGCATCGTCGACTGGCGGGAAGACTGCTCAAGTTGCAAGAACTGCGTGAAAAAAGGCTGCGTGTACGGACTGTACCGCGACGAACAAGACACGCTGCACGACGAACCCGGTTATCTGGACTACATTTACCAATGCAAAGGGTGCCTTACCTGCGTCCAGAATTGCACGAAAAACATCCTCACGCGCGTCGTCAACCCGGAATACGAACGCCTGGGCGACGCGTATTTTACCCCGGACATCGTTCTTACCACCTGGTGGCAGGCCGAGACCGGCGGCGTTCCCGTATCGGGCTGCGGCTATGGCGGGCCTTTTAGCGGCACGGGCTTCGATTCCATGTGGACCGATATGTCGGAAATCGTCAGGCCGACCCGCGACGGTATTCACGGCAGGGAATACATCAATACGGGCGTAGACATCGGCCGCAAAATCGGCCGCCTTGACTTTAGCGGCATGGAACTGACCAGCACGCCGCCAAAGCTCGTTCAAAGCCCCATGCCCATTATGTTTAACGTCATTCCTTCACAATGGGACCGGGGGGCGGTTGTTTCCTCGGTTTTAAATGCCGCCAAGAAAATCGGACTCTTTGCCATTGCTTCCCCGAATCAAATCGCCCAAGCATCAATTGACAAACACAACCATATCGTTCCGTTTTTAAACGACACCGACCTTGCCGGAAATAAAATCGTCGATAACGCTCCGATGGTCATGCTCCCGGATTCGGAAACTATTAAAGACAAGGTTGCAAAACTAAAAAAGGCTAAAGCAGACCGGATCGTTGCCGTGCGTCTTTCGGCCGCGCCGAAAAGCGCCGTCCGCGTCCTTGAGCTTGCGCGCCACGGCATTGAAGTCATTAATCTCGTGTTCGACGATCACGGCATGGAGGCTTCCGCGGAAAAACCGCGCCACATGCGCGACGCCGTCCGCGAAGTCCACGGCGCTCTTGTCAAGGAAAAAGTAAGGGATGAAGTCACGCTCATCGTATCGGGAGGCATTGCCCTTCCCGAACACATGGCAAAGGCCATTATTTGCGGGGCGGATTTAATTACGGTTGACATCCCTTTGGTGCTTGCCATGGATTGCAGGCTTTGCGGGGAATGCAAACGCGGGGAGCCGTGTCCGGTTGAACTCGAAAACGTGGAAGAAAAATACGCTACCCAACGGGTCATTAACCTCATGGGTTCATGGCATAGTCAATTGCTCGAAATGCTCGGGGCAATGGGCATTCGCGAGGCGCGGCGTTTGCGCGGCGAGGTTGGACGATGTATGTTTTTTGAAGATCTCGAACGCGCCGCATTCGGACGAATTTTCGGGAAACGGTTATGACCACCACAACAACCAAAACAACACCGCAAACCGCCGAAGACTTTTCTTCGCACCCGGATTTTGCCGCCGTCACTCGAAGCGTCGCCTCGACAGGGCCGCGCTATCGAAACGAGATGGGAAAATTCAGCATTCACCGGGCGTCAACGTGCATTTCGTGCGGTAAATGCGTTGAAACGTGTAAATACGGCGTGCACACGAAACCCGCAGGGTATCGACAGGTGATTCGGCCGTTCGATTACCGCTGCATCGGCCCGGATTGCGAAAAATCGGGCACTTATTGCATAGCGAATTGTCCTACGAAATCCTTGACGCTCCAAGAGAACCCGGTCTATAAAACGCTCGGGGATTATCGCTGGACGCCCGATTTGCTGTCGAGCACCTGGCACATGGCCGAAACCGGGCACAAGCCGCCCGCGTATCTTGAAAGTCAAGTGGGTAATTCCGGCGGCGGGTTCGACAGGCTTCGCTTCGTTTTCCCCGACAAAATCCCCTCGGGCCTGAGGCGCGAAGATATCGACACCAAATTATTGCTTAACAAAAGAAAAAACGATTCGCGGCCCAAGGTGACGATCGACGTTCCCTGGTACGGGGGCGGCATGTCGTTCGGCTCCACCAATATCCGGGCGCAGCTCGCCAAAGTGCGCGCGGCCCAGGCTTGGAACACGTTCAGTTGCACGGGCGAAGGCGGGTATCCCGAGCGCTTTATCCCCTATAAAGACCACATGATTACCCAGGTCGCGACCGGTCTTTTCGGGGTACGCGAAGAAACCATTCAGCGGGCGCGCATCGTTGAGTTCAAATACGCCCAGGGCGCAAAGCCGGGTTTGGGCGGCCATTTGCTGGGCACGAAAAATACCCCCGCGGTGGCGGCAATGCGCGAGGCCATGGTGGGAACGTCGCTGTTCTCGCCGTTTCCGTTTCATAGCGTCTATTCCATCGAAGATCATAAAAAACACCTCGACTGGATCGCGCATGTCAATAGGACGACGCTTCTTTCCGCGAAAGTTTCAACCCCTAACGACGTTGAAATGGTGGCCGTGGGCTCGTATTGCGCGGGGGCGCATATCGTGCACCTCGACGGAAGCTACGGCGGCACGGGCGCAGCGCCGAACATCGCCAAGAAAAATATCGCCATGCCCATCGAATACGCCATCAGTAACGTCCACCAGTTTCTGGTGGCCGAAGGCGTTCGCGACGAAATAACGCTGATCGTAAGCGGCGGCATCCGCTCGCCGTGGGACATCGCCAAGGCCATTGCCATGGGCGCCGACGGCATCGTTATCGGCACCGCCGAACTCGTTGCGCTCGGTTGCATCCGCTGCGGATGCTGCGAGGGGGGCCGCGGATGCGCGCGGGGCATTTGCACCACGGATTCCGAGCTTTTGGAACTGCTGACCGTCGAGTGGTGTACGCAGCGTTTGGTTAATTTGCACAATGCATTCAGGGAGATCCTCGTCGATATTATGTATCGGCTTGGCGTGCCTTCGGTTTCGGCCTTGCGGGGCCGGACGGATTTACTGATGCACCTTGATTACGACAATGAAAAGGTCAGGACATAATGGCCGTGAAATCCCAAGAAATCGACCGCGCCCTGGCGCTCATCCAAAGTCGCGAACAGTTCCGGCCTTCGGGCGAGTGGTTTCAAAACTCCCCGGAAGCCGAGGGCGGTTGCGGCGTTACGGGCTTTGCCTGCACCATTCCGGTAAGCGGAAAAAACATTTACGAGCCCAGCATTCAAATGCGTAACCGCGGAAACGGCAAAGGCGGGGGCATAGCGGCGTGCGGTTTGGCGCCCGAAGATTTCGGCGTTTCGCGCAAAGTCCTTGAAGACGATTATTTGTTGCAGGTTGCGCTTTTAGACCCTACGGCCAAGGCCGAAGTGGAAAAAGAGTTCATTACCCCGTTTTTTACGATCGACCAGGGCGGAATTATCCCAACGGTCAAGGACTATCGGGACGTTCCGCTCTTGGAAGTAAAGCCGCCCGACGTTGCCCGGTATTTCGTTCGTGTTAAACCCGATGTTCTCGACAAATTCGCGGCCCAGAAAAACCTCAAAGCGCTTTCCGTCCGGGAAATCGAAGACGAGTTCGTGTACCAGAATTCCTTTGCCTTGAACAATAAATATTACGCGTCAATGGGCGAAAAGCGCGCTTTCGTGCTTTCGCATGCCCGCAACCTGCTTATTCTTAAGGTCGTGGGCTTTGCCGAGGCGGTCGTGCAATACTATTGCATGGAAAACTCCCGCGCGCATGTGTGGATCGCGCATCAACGCTATCCGACTCGCGGCCGCGTATGGCATCCCGGCGGCTGCCATCCGTTCATCGGCATGAACGAGGCGCTCGTGCACAATGGCGACTTTGCCAATTATCATTCGGTGTGCGAGTACTTGGCGCAGCGCAATTTATTTCCGCAATTCCTTACCGATACCGAAGCGTCGATCATGCTCTTCGATCTTATGAATCGAACGTATAAGTATCCTATTGAATATATCATCGAGTCGCTCGCACCAACAACCGAACTCGATTTTGACCGGCTTCCAATTGAAAAGCAGCGCATTTACCGCGAAATTCAATCAACGCAAATTCATGCGTCGCCCGACGGTCCGTGGTTTTTCATCATTGCGCGCAATTTAATGAAAAACGGCTTTCAGCTTTTGGGCATTACCGATACCGCCATGCTTCGTCCCCAAGTGTTCGCTTTACAGGAAGGTGAAGTTTCGATCGGGCTTATTTGTTCCGAAAAACAGGCCATCGACGCGACCCTTGCCAATCTTGCCAAGGAAGATAAGCGGTTTTCGCCCATTGCCGACATGTACTGGAACGCGCGCGGGGGAAGCTCAACCGACGGCGGAGCGTTTCTGCTTAATGTTGTTCCGGAATCGGGCATGAATGCAAACGGCGCGCCTTCATACAAGCTTAACATTACGAACAAATTCGGCGCACAGGTATCGACAACCAAGGGGCAAAAGCACGGAGATTTTTCAAGACCGATCGTCATTCCAACGCATACCTCCGAAGATTCCCGCGCCATTCAAAGCGCCTTGGATGCGCAGAATTCCTTGGCGCTGTATAACTACCTTCGCGCGGAAATCCACAGTATGGACTATGATCGGCTTCGCTGGTGCGCGCATGAAATAGCCGACGTTAGCGCCCGAAGCGCGCCTCTTTTCGGCATCGAAACCCTTACGCTCTGTATCGACCGGCGATATCCGACCGGGTCCAAAAAACGAAGTTCCGTGATTGTTGCGTGCCGCGAAGCCTTGGAAAAAATATTTTGTTGTCAACCGCTTTTCGGGCAAAGCGCTTCAAGCATATGCCGAAGAATCGATTGGGAAACGCGCAAAAATCTTCGCGGTCCTGAAAATACGGAAAAAACGCTGCTCATCGATGCGCGCGGATTCCAGCCCGAAGGGCCCGACTGCGACGCCTCTTTGGCGGTCGATGCGTTTCACTTGGGATGGCGCCACATCGTGCATTATAATTCGCGCGGAACGCGCTTTCACGCCGCGGGCTTCGGCCCGGCAACCGACGGGCTTCGCATCGACTGCTACGACAATCCGGGCGATTATCTTGGTTCGGGCATCGACGGGCTTGAGGCGTATGTCCACGGAAATGCGCAAGACCAGCTTTGCCAGATTTCAAAGCGCGGCAAAGTGGTGATTTACGGTGATGTAGGCCAGACCTTTCTCTACGGCGCAAAGGGCGGCGATATTTACGTTTTGGGCAATGCGGCCGGGCGGCCCATGATCAATGCCGTGGGAAAGCCGAAGGTGGTCATCAATGGAACGGCGCTCGATTTTCTCGCGGAGTCGTTCATGGCGGGCGATCCCTTAAGCGGCGGAGGATTTGCCATAGTCAATGGACTGCGCGTGGCCGACGACGGAAAGGTTATCGCGCTCGATCTGCCGTATCCCGGAAGCAACCTGTTGTCGCTGGCGTCGGGCGGCGCCATTTACGTGCGCGACCCCAACCGCACGCTTGTTGCCGAGCAACTTAACGGCGGCATGTTTTGCAAGGTGACGGCCGAGGACTGGAAAGTGATTTTGCCGTATTTACAGGAAAACGAACGCTTGTTCGATATTCAGGTGGAACGCGATATTCTTACGGTGAATGACAATGTCAAATCGCCCGCCGCGGTTTACCGCAAGGTAATGCCGCGAAGCTTGGTGAAAAAAGACGACATGGAAGAGGAAGAGGTTGGAGAATAGCATGAGCGCCGAAACACTACAAAAAACTCCTTCAAAAGAACTCAGCGGCGCCGTGCTCGTGTGCGGCGGCGGCATAGCGGGCATTCAATCGGCCTTGGATTTGTCGGCGGCCGGGTTTTATGTCTATCTCGTGGAAGAAAGCCCGACCATCGGCGGCAATATGGCGCGTTTGGACAAAACATTTCCCACCGGCGACTGCGCAACATGCATCATTTCCCCAAAAGTCGTCGCGTGCATGCGCGACCTCAATATCGAAGTAATGACCATGTCGGAAGTGCTTAAGCTTGATGGCGAGGCCGGAAATTTTACGGCGACCGTGCGCACGAACCCGCGAAGCGTCATTCAGGACAAATGCACCGGCTGCGGCGATTGCATCGAACAGTGCCCGGTGAGAAACCGGGCAATCGCCGTCGAGGCCTTTTCTCCCTCCATCGCGGCAACCGAAGGCGAGGCTGCGGTATTTGAAAAGATCATTGCAAAGCATGCGCTTGACCGGTCGTCGCTTATTCCCCTTTTGCAAGACATCACCGAAGCCTGCGGCTACCTTCCTCGCGTCATGCTTGAGAACCTGGCTGAAAGGCTATCCATGCCGCTTTCGGAAGTGCTTCGCGTGGCGAGTTTCTATAACGGGTTCAGCTTAAAGCCTATCGGCAGGCATACGATTGAAGTGTGCTTGGGAACAGCCTGTTTCGTACGCGGCTCGGGGCTTCTAATGCAGCGTATCGAGGAAGAAATAGGCATTCATGACGGTGATACCGACAAGGACGGTCGTTTTACCCTGCGGTCGGTCAGGTGCATCGGCTGCTGCGCCCTGGCGCCCGCCATGCGCATCGACGGCGTTACCTACGGCAAAGTGAAACTTGACAAAGTAACCGATATTTTAAAGCGATACTCATGAAAATACAAACGGAAAAAGACCTGGAGAAAAGCGCGAAAGCCGGGGAGGCGACCCTTTTCCCCGGTCGCATGAAAATCATGATCGGCTCCGCCAGTTGCGGCATCAGCGCGGGCGCGCGGGGCGTTGAGGAAGCGGCGATCAAGGCCGTTAACGATCTCAAGCTCGACGCCTTGGTTTCGCGCACCGGCTGCGTGGGCTTTTGCCAACGCGAACCATTGGTCGATATTTTGATTCCGGGACTGCCGCGAATCTGCTATGGCGACATGATGCCCGTAAAAATCCGCGCGCTGCTCAAAGCTTATGCCGAAAGTAAAGAACTTCCCGTTCAAGGCGCGCTCTATCGATATGCCGCCGAGGACAATGTTGCTCACGGAACGAGCCGCTCGTATCCGGCCCCTGAAAACGGTCTTGGAAAAGTTCCCGAACGCGCGACCCTGGATTTTTTCAGCAAGCAAAAACGCGTTATCCTGCGCAACTGCGGGACCATAGATCCCCTGGCAATCGAAGAAGCAATTGCGCGCGGGGCCTACGCGGGCGCCCTGCGCGCGATTACAACGCTTAAACCCAAGGACGTCATCGGCGAAGTGCTCGGCGCGGGACTTCGGGGCCGGGGCGGCGCGGGCTTTCCCACGGCCCGCAAATGGGAAACGGCGTTTAATCAGGACTCCGACGTCAAATATATGGTCTGCAATGCCGACGAGGGCGATCCCGGCGCGTTCATGGACCGAAGCATCCTCGAGGGGGACCCGCATGCGCTTTTGGAAGGCCTTATGATCGCGGCCTTTGCTATCGGCGCGCATAAGGCCTTCGTCTACGTGCGCAGCGAATATCCACAGGCGGTTTCAACCTTGACGCATGCAATAACCCAGGCGCGGGAGCGGGGGATTTTAGGCGATAATATTTTCAACAGCGGGTATAACCTGTCGGTTGAGATCAGGCGCGGAGCGGGGGCATTCGTTTGCGGCGAGGAAACAGCGCTCCTTGCATCCATAGAAGGCCGGGCGGGCGAGCCGCGTCCGCGTCCGCCGTTCCCCGCGGTCAAAGGACTTTGGGGAAAGCCCACGGTCATTAATAACGTAAAAACATTGTCGAGCATCGGGCCGATTCTTTGCCGCGGGCCTGAATGGTACGCAGGCTACGGCGCGGAGAACAACCGGGGCACCACGGTTTTTTCGATCGTGGGCGCGGTGAAAAATACCGGTCTCGTTGAAGTGCCGCTCGGCATTTCGCTCAAGGACATGGTCGAAGTCATCGGCGGGGGTGCGCGGGGGAAAAGGCCCATTAAGGCCGTGCAAACCGGTGGACCTTCGGGCGGCTGCATTCCGGCAACGCTCTTTAACATCCCGGTCGACTACGAAAAACTCGGCGAAGCGGGGGCCATGATGGGCTCCGGCGGCATGATCGTCATCGACGAATCGACCTGCATCGTGGACCTCGCGCGGTTTTTCGTTTCCTTTACCACCGAGGAATCATGCGGAAAATGCGCGCCCTGCCGCGAAGGCACCAAGCAAATGCTTAAAATACTAACGCATATGTGCGAAGGCAAAGGGACTTCAAGCGATTTGGACAATTTACAGCGGCTCGCGGCGACCGTTAAATCCGCGTCGCTATGCGGGCTCGGTCAAACCGCGCCGAACCCGGTGCTATCGGCCATCAAGCATTTCCGGGGCGAATTCGAGGCGCATATTCACGATAAAAAATGCGAAGCGGGCGTATGCCGCAGTTTGATAACCATGCATATCGACGCCAAGCTTTGCATCGGCTGCGGCCAGTGCAAAAAAGTATGCGGCGTTAACGCGATCAAGGGCGAACCGAAAAAAGCGCATGCGATCAATGCAAAAACCTGCACCAAATGCGGGGCATGCAAAAGCGTGTGCGCGGTCGATGCGGTGGTTGCCGTATAAATGTAGTGGGCGGGGTTATCCCGCCCACAAAAATGGAAAAAATATGGATACAAATAAAACCGATGCATCTTTAAATCGTCTGAAAATTACCATCGACGGCCGGACCGCATTCGTTGCTCCGGGAACGACCGTGCTCGAATCGGCGCGTCAATTGGGGATTTCCATTCCAACGCTATGTTCCTATCGTGGCTTATCGCCCTATGGCGCTTGCAGAATATGTATCGTGGAAATCGATACGCCCCGGGGGCCGAAACAAGCTGCTTCATGCACGTATCCCGTTGAAAACAACATGGTAGTCCATACCGACACGCCCCAAATAAGAGAAAGCCGCTCCATAATTTTAGAGCTGCTGCTTGCCCAGGCCCCCGATTCAACCGAACTGGCCGTATTCGCCGCGAAGTACGGCGTGTCTTCAACGTCCTTTACAAAAGCAAAAACCGGATCGTGCATTCTCTGCGGACTGTGCGTTCGGGCATGCGGCGATCTTATGGGCAGAAGCGCCATTTCCTTGTTCGGCCGAGGGGCAAAGCGCGAAGTACGGACCGCGTACGAAGAAAAAAGCGATCAATGCCAGGTGTGCGGCGCATGCGATTTCGTTTGTCCCACGGGCGCAATCGAACTTGCGCGAATTGCCTCACGTCCGATCAAGAAACACGATACGGCCTATAACCAATATCTCGAAGCCAGACCCAGTATCGATATGGCGCATCCCCAGGCAGTGCCGCGCGTTCCAGCCATCGACCGCGAGTCGTGCATCCATTTTAAAACCGGCGAATGCGGCGTATGCTCCAAAGTTTGCGGGGCGGGGGCCATTGACTACGAGCAGGAAGCGGAAGTGAAAAATGTCGACGTCGGGGCGGTGCTCTTGACTCCCGGATTCAAGGCGTTCGATCCGGTGCGGCGCATCGAATACGGTTCGGCCTTCGATACCAACGTCATCACCAACCTTCAATTCGAACGGATACTTTCGGCGGCCGGGCCCACGGCAGGCCACGTCAAGCGGCCATCCGACGGAAAAACGCCCAGGCATATCGCTTTTATCCAGTGCGTGGGCTCGCGCGATTCCCTCTGCGGCAACGACTATTGCTCGTCGGTGTGCTGCATGGCGGCGACCAAAGAGGCCATTCTGGCGAAACAGCACGAGCCGCAGTCCGAAGTGACTGTTTACTATATGGACCTGCGCGCCTACGGCAAGGATTTCGACCGCTATTATAACCGCGCGCTTGAGCTCGGCATTTCCTACGTTCGCTGCCGCCCGTCGTCGGTGGAAGAAATAGCGGACGTCAAGAATTTAAAAATCACGTACATCGACGATTCGAACAAATCCATAACCAAGGAACACGACCTGGTTATTTTGTCGCTTGGCCTGGAGCCGAGCGCTAGCCTTAAGGAACAGGTGGAGCGCTTCGGCGTGATGCTAAACCAATGGGGATTCACCGTAACGGGCGAACTGAACCCTCTTGAAACGTCGCGGCCCGGCGTATTTACCGCGGGCGTTTTACAGGAACCCAAGGACATCCCCGATACGGTCATGCAGGCGAGCGCAGCCGCGTCGAAGGCCATGGCCTTGCTTTCTACGGCGCGGGGAACCAGGGTCAAGACCAAAGCATATCCGCCCGAGCGCGATATTACCGACGAACCTCCGCGCATCGGCGTTTTTGTCTGCCACTGCGGCAGCAATATCGCCTCGGTCGTCGACGTCGAGGCCGTTGTCCGGCGTACGGCAAAACTTCCGTATGTGGTCCTTGCCGAGCATAATGTTTACACATGCGCCGACGACAACCAGGACCAAATGAAGGACAAGATCGTTAAGCACCGTCTTAACCGCGTTATCGTGGCCTCGTGTACGCCGCGAACGCATGAGGCCATATTCCGCGACACCCTGCGCGATGCGGGGCTCAATCCGTATCTGCTCGAAATGGCAAATATACGCGACCAATGCTCATGGGTGCATTCTAATGAACCCGATAAGGCCACGGAAAAGGCCAAAGATTTAGTGCGCATGACCGTGGGCCGCACCATGGGGCTTAAGCCGCTTAAGGACGGGGCGGTTCCCGTTAAAAACACGGCCCTTATTATCGGCGGCGGCATTGGCGGCTTGACCGCCGCATATGCGATCGCCGAGCAAGGCTATCCGGTGCACCTCGTTGAAAAGGAAGCGGGGCTCGGCGGCATGGCAATGAGCATTCATCGCACGCTTGACGGCGGCAATGTGCAGGCATATTGCACGTCGCTTATCGAGAAAGTCACGGCCCATCCGCGCATTACCGTGCATACGGCGTCTATTGCTTCCAAGGTCGACGGACACGTGGGGGACTTTTCTTCCGAAATAGTCAATGGATCGAAGAATATTAAGGTTGAACACGGGGTCGTTATCCTTGCGACCGGCGCGAAGGAACATAAGCCGCAAACATACGGCTACGGGCAAAACGAAAAAGTGGTTACCCAGCTCGAACTGGGCGAAAAAATGGCCGGTAATGAACTTTCGCTTCCCGATAAAGCGACGATTGTCATGGTCCAGTGCGTTGAACAGCGCAGCGACGAGCGTCCGTATTGCAGCAGGGTGTGCTGCACGACCGCCGTGAAAAACGCTTTACTCTTGCGCGAGCGCTATCCGCGGTCGCGAATAATCGTATTGTACCGCGAAATGCGCACCTACGGATTTCGCGAAGCCGCCTATAAGGAAGCCCGCGACAAAGGCGTTCTTTTCATGCGCTATGATGCGAATGATCCGCCGATCGTGAACGCAAAGAACGGTTTGTCAATCACGGCATTTGACAAGGTCATCGGGCGCGAATTTATCATGAAACCCGATCTTCTCGTTTTGGCGTCGCCTATCGTGGCGCAGGGTGACCGTCAAACGCTTTCCGAGCTTTTGCGCGTTCCGCTCAATGCCGACGGGTTCTTTTTGGAGGCGCATGTTAAGCTTCGGCCCGTTGATTTCGCGAGCGAAGGTCTTTTCCTGTGCGGCACGGCCCATGCCCCCAAATTCATCAGCGAAACCATTTCGCAGGCCAATGCCGTGGCTGCGCGCGCCTCGTCGATTCTTTCGCGTAAACTAATGCCCGTGGGCGCGCAAACCGCCTGGGTCGATCCGAACAAATGCATTGCCTGCATGACCTGCGTGCATGTTTGTCCGTATTTGGCCCCGCAGGTGGGCAAGGATAATAAGGCCGAAGTTCAAGGCGCGGTGTGCATGGGCTGCGGCAGTTGCACGGCCGCATGCCCTGCAAAAGCCATTACTTTACATAATTATCTCGATATTCAAATTCTGGGCGCCATCAATAGCCTTTTAGGCGATGTATTCGAAGAAAAGCCGGTTGAAACCACGTACCTTGAAACCGTGGGTGTTGCAAAACCGCGGATGAATATAAAATGAAAAACAATATAAACCATAAACCCGTAATTCTTGCGTTCTGTTGCCACTACTGCGCGTATGCGGCGGCGGACATGGCAGGGTCCATGCGCTTGCAGTATCCGGCGAATGTTAGGGTGCTTAGGTTTCCCTGCACGGGAAAAATAGAAGAGAACCATATTCTCGCGGCATTCGAACAGGGCGTTGACGGCGTCATGGTTGCCGGATGTCTTGAGGGAGGATGTCATTTTCTCGAAGGCAATCTGAGGGCGCGTAAGCGGGTCGAACGCGTTAAAACGTTTTTAAGCGAAATCGGCGTTGAGCAAGAGCGTCTTGAAATGTTTAATTTATCATCGGCCGAGGGGCCTCGTTTTGCCCAAATTGTCGGCGAAATGAGCGAACGCATTGCGCCTTTAGGCCCGAGTCCGTTGCGTAAAAACGCACAGGCGATGGACGTGGGACTTGCCGCCATCGAACGACAAACCGAACTGGCCATCCAAGGAGGTAGTAAATGATCGTTGCCGACCGTAAAAAAATCCCCGAAATTCGCGATATGGTCAAGGACCACGAAAGGGTTTTATTGGTTGGGTGCGGCACGTGCGTGACCGTATGCCTTGCGGGCGGCGAGCGGGAAGCGGGCATCATAGGCTCGGCGCTTCGCATGTCCCTGAAAATCATCGGCCGCGAAGCGGTCACGGTGCATGAATGCACCATCGAGCGTCAGTGCGAAGACGCTTTCATCGACGTGCTTGCCCAGCGCGTGGGTGACTACGACGCCATTTGCTCGCTTGGCTGCGGCGCCGGCGTTCAGGCGCTTGCCGAGCGCTTTCCCGGCAAGGCCGTGTATCCGGGCTTAAATACGCAATTTATCGGCATCCTGGAATCGCAAGGCGTGTGGACGGAAAAATGCGCTGCCTGCGGCAATTGCAGGCTTGACCAGTATTTCGGCATATGCCCCATTACCCGGTGCGCAAAACGTCAGCTCAACGGGCCGTGCGGAGGATCGCGCGCGGGCAAATGCGAAGTGAGCGACGGCACGGACTGCGCCTGGCAGCTTATTTGCGACCGCGCCAAGTCCCTTGATAAATTAGATGTTTTCGACGTTCTCATGCCCGCCCAGGATTGGTCTACGTCCAATGACGGCGGCGCGCGCAAAGTCGTGCGTGAAGACCAGTGTATTGCGGGGATGGGGCCAAAGGCATAATCGTAAGGGCGACCGGCGCGTCGCCCCAACAATAACTTGAGGTACGTAACATGACCAAAAGCAATTTAGACGCCATCGTAATGGAAAATCTCGATCCGGGCTTTTGCGAGGAAGTATCGCTTATGCCGGGCGGGGCCAACATAAAAAAATGCTACGCTTGCGGCACGTGCGCGGCGGGCTGTCCGGTCACGAGCATCGACGAGGACTATAATTGCCGGTCGATCATCCGCAAGGTCCTTTACGGGATGCGGGAAGAAGTCCTGAAATCGCCCGAAATTTGGCTTTGCGTCATGTGTTACCGGTGCTACGCCCGTTGTCCGCAACAGGTCAACTTTACCGACATCATGCGGGCGCTTCGGCATTTATCGGTAAAGGGCGGCTTCGCCCCCGAGGCAATGCTTGCCAAGGAAGATGAATTCGATCGCAAGGCGCATATGGTCAGACGCGACCTTGTCAAGCTGGCCGTGGCCGGAAAGAAAAAGCCGGCCTCCTCGAAGGCCGCCGCGGTAAAACCCAAAAAAAGCAAAGCATAAGGTTTGTCGATCATGCATAAAAAAGCGATGGTAATCGGCGGCGGGGTTGCGGGCATACAGGCAGCGCTTGACCTTGGCGACATGGGCGTGGAAACGTTTCTGATCGAACAAGGGCCGTCGATCGGCGGGCGTATGTCGCAGCTCGACAAGACATTCCCCACCAACGACTGCGCCATGTGTATTCTTTCGCCCAAGCTTGTCCAGGCGGGAAGCCATCCTTATGTCCGGATCATTACCAATGCCGAAGTGCTCGGCATTTCGGGCGGTTCTCCTCATTTTAGAATCAAGGTGCTCAAGCGGTCTCGCTATGTCAACGAAGATCTTTGCACGGGCTGCGGCATCTGCGTTTCAAAATGCCCGACCAAGGTCCCCGATCCGTATAACAAAGGTTTGAGCCTTACCAAGGCGATCCGCATCCCTTTTCCGCAGGCGGTCCCGGCAATTGCGGTCATCGACAAGGAAAAATGTTTATACCTTAAGAAAGGGACCTGTCGCATCTGCGAAAAGTTTTGCGACATGCATGCCATCGATTTTACGCAAAAAGACGAAATCATCGAGCTTGACGTGGGTTCGGTGGTCCTTGCGAGCGGAACCTCGGAATTTAACGCCAAACTCAAGGGCGAATATGGCTACGGTATTTTTCCCAACGTGGTCACGAGCATTGAATATGAACGTATATTAAGCGCTTCGGGCCCGTCGCTCGGGCATATTACGCGGCCATCCGACCATAAGGAGCCCAAGAAAATAGCCGTGCTGCAATGCGTGGGCTCGCGTGATATCCAAGCCGGAAATGAGCATTGTTCGGCCATTTGCTGCATGCAAGCGGCCAAAGACGCTATTATAACCCAGGAACATTTGCCCCAGGCCAAAACGACTATTTTTTACATGGATATCCGGGCATACGGGAAGAATTTCGACCGCTTTATCGACAAGGCGCGCGACAAGCACGCTACGCGGTTTGTCAACGGTCGAATCGCTTCGGTCGAAAGCGACCCGACAAATAATGACCTTTTCATTCGGTATATAACCCAAGACGGCCGCATTGTCGACGAAACTTTCGACATGCTGGTGCTTTCCATCGGCATCCATGCGTCGGCGTCCTCCATGAACGCGGCTAAGCGCCTGGACGTCGGGCTTGACAAAGCAGGGTTCGTCAAGGTCGATACGCTCGAGCCGATCAGCACGACCCACGAGGGCATTTTCGCGTGCGGCAGCGTTTCGGGGCCCAAGGACATTCCGGAATCGGTCATGGAAGCTAGCGGCGCGGCTTCGGCCGCTGCGTCAAGCATGGGAAACCTTCCGTCGAAGAAAATAGCGGCGCATCTTCCCAAGCAGCTCGATCTTCGCGGAGAACCGCCGCGAATCGGCGTGTATGTGTGTCGCTGCGGCATCAATATAGCTTCGGTCGTGGATGTTCCCGGCGTGGTCGAGTACGCCAAAAAATTACCGGGCGTCAAATTCGCCAACGAACTCATGTTTTCGTGCGCGCAGGATTCGCAAAAAGCGATTCGCGCGGCCATTGTCGAGCACAAGCTCAATCGTCTCGTGGTTGCGGCTTGCACGCCGCGCACGCATGAACCGCTTTTCCAAAAGACGCTTGAAGAGGCGGGCATTAACCCCTACATGTTCGAATTCGCCAATATTCGCGAGCACTGCTCGTGGGTGCATCAGGGCCAACCCAAAGAAGCCACGCAAAAGGCATGTGATCTGGTCAGGGCGGCAGTGACAAAAGTAAAGCTTGCCGAACCGCTCTACAAAAAAAGCATGGGTGTTACAAAGTCGGCCTTGATCATCGGCGGCGGTATAGCGGGCATGACCGCGGCAATCGACCTTGCCAAGCAGGATTTTCAGGTGACCCTCGTTGAAAAAGAAGCCGAGCTTGGCGGAAATCTGCGGCATGTGCATGCAACGCTTTCCGGCGCTTTGACCGCCCCGAAATTGGCCGCCATGATTAGCGAAGTAAGAAGCGATCCGAAGATCACCATGTTTTTAAACACGAATCTTAAAAGCGTTTCGGGATATGTCGGTAATTTCAAGTCGCAGCTTGACGGGCACGTAGCCCCCATCGAACACGGCGTAGTCATCGTGGCAACCGGGGCTAAGGAATACTCGCCCAAGGAATATTGCTTCGGCCAGGACGGCCGGATCATTACCCAGCGCGGCTTTGAGGACATGCTCTTTGCAAAAAGCGCTCAAGGACCGGCCGAAGGCGTATCTTCGCTTAAATCAATCGTCATGATTCAATGCGTTGGTTCCCGCGATGAAGAGCGCGGGTATTGCAGCCGCGTTTGCTGCTCCAATGCGATAAAAAATGCAATTAAAGTTAAAGAGCTTAATCCAAAAACAGCGGTGTATGTGCTGTTCCGCGATATTCGAAGTTACGGCTTGCGCGAACAATACTATCGCAAGGCGCGCGAAAAAGGCGTGATATTCCTGCGCTATGACGTCGATCAAAAGCCCAAGGTAAGCGTACAAGGGCAAGAACTTTTGGTGTCGGTTAAAGACGTCATGCTTGGGAAAACCGTTTCGCTTAAGCCCGACCTTCTTGTCTTAAGCGCGGGGATTACGGCGAATCCCGACAATAAAACGCTGTCGCAATTTCTAAAAGTGCCGTTAGAATCCGATGGGTTTTTCCTTGAAGCGCATGTAAAGCTCAGGCCGGTCGATTTCGCCACCGACGGCGTGTTTGTATGCGGTCTGGCGCATTATCCCAAAGACCTCGGAGAAACCATCGCCCAGGCGCGCGCCGCGGCGGGCAGGGCCGCCACGATACTTTCAAAGGACAATCTGGAATCGGAAGGGAAGATATCGAGCATTCGCGCGGAACTTTGCAGCGGATGCGCAACCTGCGTTTCCGTGTGCGCGTATAATGCAATTGAACTTGATCCCGTAAAAAACATCGCGGTGCTTAACGAAACGCTCTGTAAGGGGTGCGGCGCATGCGCCGCGTCGTGCAGGGCCAATGCCGTTGACTTGAACGGGTTTAAAAACGAACAGATACTCAGCGTATTGAGTACGATATAAATCTGAAGAAGACCTCACCCCGCCCTTTGGGCGTCCCTCTCCCATAGGAGAGGGGAAATCATTTTCTCCCCTTCTCCTGTGGGAGAAGGGGCCGGGGGATGAGGTCAAAAGGAAGAGATAAGGAGATCTTACGTGGCTAAAGCAACAATCAACCGTGAACCGACCATCGTCGCTTTTCTGTGCAACTGGTGCTCATACGCCGGAGCGGACCTTGCGGGCGTCAGCCGCTTGCAGTATCCGGCCAATGTGCGTATCGTGCGCGTGCCGTGTTCGGGGCGAGTTGATCCGCTGTATATTATAAAGGCATTGCAGGAAGGGGCCGACGGGGTCTTGGTTTCCGGGTGCCATCCGGGAGATTGTCATTATATAAGCGGGAACCTGGTTGCGCGGCGCAAGTTCGCCTTGCTTAAAAGTTTCCTGGATTATTTCGGCATCGAGCCTGAGCGCGTCCGATTTTCCTGGGTCTCAGCTTCCGAAGGCGGCAGGTTCGCGGCGCTCATCGAGCAGGTTGTGGCTGATGTAAAGAAATTAAAAACAAAACGCAAATTGGTCAAGGAAGAGATTGCGGCGTAATACCATGCAAAATATAGAAAAAAAGATGCGCGACGCGGTCAAGGGCCTTTTTAATGAAAAAAAGGTCGATATGGTCATCGGTTTTCAAAACGGCTCGCTTCCTAAAACCGCGCGTCCGTATTTTGTCCGTTCAATAGGCGACGTTGAAAATTTGGTTTGGAATGACCGCTGTACGGTAAACCTTGCAACATTTTTGCCCAAGCTCTTCGAACGGCCGGCCCGGCCCAAAGAAGGGTACAAGCCGCCGAGAATAGGCGTCATTGTCAAGGGCTGCGACGGCAGGTCGGTTGCAGGGCTCATTAAAGAGAACCAGGCGCCCAAGGACGGCCTTATTATTATCGGAATGCCGTGTTCCGGAATGAAGTCCTTTGCAAAAAGCAGGAAGGGTTCCTCGGAGGTCAATCGGGCCTGTAGCGAATGCATAAGTCCGGCGTATCAGGCCGCCGACATAATCATTTCCGGAGAAAGCAGAAAACCGGCCAAGGCCCAGTACGCCCGGATAAAAGCCTTTGAAGCCGAATCCCCGGAAGCGCGGTGGAAGGCTTTTGTGGAGGAAATTTCAAAATGCATTCGCTGTAATGCCTGTCGCCAGGCGTGTCCCAACTGCTATTGCAAAGTATGCTTTGCCGACCAGCGCAAACCCTCATGGGTGTCGCCAAGCGCCGAGCTTTCCGACATCATCGTGTTTCACATGGGCCGGATTTTTCATCAGGCCGGGCGGTGCGTGGAATGCGACGCCTGCGTCAATGCTTGCCCCATGGGAATCGACCTTCGTTTGTTTACCCAGAAGCTTGCGCTCGACGCCAAGGACTTGTTCGGTTGCGTGCCGGGGATTTCGGGCGACGAAGTTCCGGCGCTCCAGACCTTTAAGCAGGACGACAGCGAGTGTTTTATTACCGATCCTGAGGAGAAATAATCCATGTTTCAGGTTGCACTGGACAAAGTAAATATAAAAAAGCTGATAGCCGCCTTACTCAAGGAAGGCGTTGTCAAGGCCCCCGTTGAGACCGACGGCGTGGTCGAACTCGCTGAAATTTCCGAGAAGAGCAGCGTTGCTTTCGATTATTCCAATGTCAAGCTCCCCGTCAAACGCGAATTTTTTCCGCAAAGTGAAGTGATTTCAAGGTTTGGCCCGGATGGCGTGGCCCCGGAAAAAAACGGCGCGAAAAAAACCGTCCTCTTTGCCGTTCGCCCCTGCGACGTCCAGTCTATTGCCTATATCGGCAAAGTGTTTATCGACGACCAATACCAGGACCCGTATTTCCAAGACCGAAGAGACAAAACGTTTATCGTTTCGCTGGCCTGCAGCTCCCCGGCAAGCACTTGCTTTTGCGAGTCGCTCGGTCAGGGGCCCGCGCGCAAATCGGGCAGCGACATCATTTCCTTTAAGCTAACGAATTCGTTCGTTTTTGAAGCGGTCACTCCTCAAGGCGAGGCGTTCGTTAAAAAGAACAAAAAGCTTTTTCGCGGGCCTTTACCCAAGGAACTTTCGGCGATTAAAAAACAAGAAGAAGATGCAATCAAAAAACTGTCTGCCGTTGAAGTCAATATGGGCGCGTTAAAACAAGACAATGATCCGGCGTTATGGAACGCCGTGGCCGAGACTTGTTTGAGCTGCGGGGCCTGTACCTTTTTATGCCCGACATGCCATTGTTTCGACCTCTTTGACGAAAAACACCGGGATGGCGGAAAACGGGTCCGTGTTCATGACGCGTGCATGTTCGAATCTTTTGCGAAGGAAGCTTCAGGGCATAATCCGCGGTCGCAAAAAGGCGATCGGATGCGGCAGCGCATCATGCATAAATTTTCATATGCGCCGGACAATTTCAGGTTGATATTTTGCGTGGGTTGCGGACGCTGCATCATGAATTGCCCCAGCAATATCGACATTCGCGAGACGCTAGCCAAGGTAACAGCATGAACATGATCCAAAATAATCCCTATATTCCGGCGCCGGTGTTCGTCGATGGAATTACGTTTGAAAATGAGGCCAAGGACCTCAAGACCTTTCGGCTGGCCTTTAAAAACAAGGCCGACGAGGCCGCGTTCGACTACAAATGCGGACAGTTCGCCATGCTCTGCGTTCCCGGCGCGGGCGAAAGCCCCGTGGGCATCGCCTCGTCACCGCTTGACAAAGGCTATATCGAGTTCACGGTAAAGCGCTATCCGACCGGCGTGGTGACAACTGCCCTGCATGATTTATCGGAAGGCGACGGCATGGGCGTGCGCGGGCCGTTGGGAAACAGCTTTCCGCTCGAAGGACTCAAGGGAAAAAATCTGGTCATTATCGGCGGCGGTTTTGCCTTTACCACGCTTCGCTCCACGATCAGGTATCTTCTGTCGGATGGCGTTCGGGGAGACTATGGAACGATCACTATTTTGTACGGCGCGCGAAGCGCCGGAGAGCTTTTATATAAATCCGAGCTTGAAGCGTGGCAAAAGAGAAGCGACCTTACCACCTACATAACCGTTGATAAAGGCGACGATTCCTGGAAAGGCCGCGTGGGTCTTGTTCCCATGGTCCTTAAGGACGTCGCTCCGAGCTCCGCAGACGCGCACTGCCTTGTGTGCGGCCCGCCAATCATGCTTAAATTCACCATCCCCCCGCTGTTGGAACTAGGCTTTGCGCCCGAAGCCATTTTGACCTCGCTCGAACGGAAAATGAGCTGCGGAATCGGCAAATGCGGCCGGTGTAACGTGGGCGGCCAATACGTCTGCAAGGACGGCCCGGTTTTTACCTATTCGCAAATCCGGCATATTCCCGAAAACGGGTTTTAATAGGCCTGCATTTCTCCGACCCCAAAAGCTTTTTCTTCGCCTGAAGCCAATACTTTGACTTGTTTTAAGGTTTGCATTTGACTTAATTTGAATAGAGAACCATGCAAACAACAACAAAAGCATTTCTCAAAGAAATAACGGAAAAAATTGTCCTCTCCGTTTCCCCTCGAAAAATAGTTCTTTTTGGTTCTTATGCGCGGGGCGAAGAAAATGCCGAGTCGGATCTTGATTTGCTTATAATACAGGATACCCCGTTTGTTCCGGAAGGAAGCCGACTAAAGGAAATGGGAATGCTATGGCGCTTATTGGCGGACATAAAAATTCCAAAGGATATTTTAATTTATACCTCTGACGAAGTCCTACGATGGAGCAGCTCGCTTAATCACATTATACCTACCGCACTGCGCGAAGGAATCGTGCTTTATGAGCGATAAGCAGCAAGCGGGATCTTTGCTAAGAATGGCCAAGAACGATTTAACCGCGCTTCAAGGCATGCAAAGCCGGCAACAATTCAGCGACGAAATATTTGGTTTGCATGCTCAACAGGTTATTGAAAAATGCTGTAAAGCGTGGATAGCCATTCTTGGAAAGAAATATCCGTTTACCCATGATGTCAGCATGCTTTTAAAAGTGCTTGAGGAAAATGGCTGCCCTGTGTCGGAATATTGGGAATTTGCGGAAATGACCGCCTTTGCAATGAATATACGTTACGAAGGAATAGATGAAACCGCGCTGCCATTAAATCGCGAACATATAATTAAAATTATGTGCCTGCTTTACGAATCTGTCAATAAAATGATGCTTTAATAGTAACTGCATATATTTGGCAGAATGTGATGAGAAAGTGCAGCAAGTGCCCTGCCATCTACTTTGGCTAAGAAAACCTATCTTCTTTACCCAATACGACAATAATCTTGCTTTTTGTCGCTTTTCTACGTAATTTATTTGTATATGAAGAATTTATCTGAAATACAATCGATAGTACGCGCCCATGCCTTGGAATTGCATCAGCGTTTGGGAATCGCAAGTCTCGCGGTTTTGGGTTCAGTTGTGCGCGGTACGTGCGTTGAGAATTTTATTTTATCGCGATGACCAAGAAAAATAGTTTGAATATTAAATCGCTCGGAAACAGGTTAAATCGATCTGTTTAGTTGTAGCAAAAATGAAAACAAACTTGATCCTTTTCCTATCAATATTCCTGTTTGCAGGTTGCGTTCATATTACCGTCCACAGGTTAGATTATTTCTATCCAAAAGAAATCGAAAGAGATAAAAACGATTCAAATTTTGTTAAGGTTGGAATCAAATTTGAGCACAACATGGGCATTGACGAATATTTTGCCAGGGACACAGTATCAGATTCGATGTATAGAGTTTACCCAAGGTACCGGAAAGAATATGACAAGAAGATAGGATACTTTCAAATTGGGAGAAGCAATGCTTGCGGATTCAATATAGTTTCTAAAATTATTTTTCCAGACACTTCATTGGCGTCAATAACCGAGATCGATTATGAAGATGCAAGGTGGGGAATCTATAAATTCAAGATACTATTTAGGGACACCGGAAACATTCATATCAATTTCTATAAAAAAGATGTGATGTTAAGCTCCGCATTGCATGTTCGCAAAGATACTATCAATTTCAAAGGAGAATCACGAGAGATATTTGAAAGAAGAAAATGGCCATTTGGGCTTTTGTGGTTGTTTAATTGCTGGCCATTTTGTCCAAAATTTCAATGAAAGCCATAACAACGTGCTAAATCATGACATTCCGCATTTGCAAATACCCTTGGTTCGCGAGAGAAGGGTTCTTCGTACAAGATTCGTGGTTTGCGTAGGTAAAATGCGGTCGTAATCCGGCAAAGTAGCGGGTTCAATGGAGGAAAAATGTTTCTTTATTGTCCAAAATGCCGCGGAGAGTATTTAGATGGTATACTGGTTTGTAAAAAATGTAATAAGGATTTAATCCGTTTTGAAGAACTTCCCCCTATCTTGCCATTTTGCCCTTCTTGCAAAACAAGGTATCCCGTTGGTACAGCTGTTTGCAATAAATGCCTAACTGAATTAATATCAGAAATCCAAGAAGAAATTCCGAAAAAAGAGCCAAATCCAATCGCTGAAAATGTGACAATTTATGAAACCTCCAGCTTGACTGAACTTGCTCTGATAAAATCGGCCCTTGAAAATCAAAATATCCAATTCAACGCCAGGGGAGAGGATGTTCAAAATCTATTTGCAGCGGGGCTAACCGGAGGTTACAACCCGGTTACCGGAGGAATTAAAATAGATGTTGAAAAGTCCAATGTAAAAAAAGCAATTGAAATTATCGAACCAATAATCGAACCTGAGAATGAATAAAATATATTTAAGGCGATCAATCTTGACCTATGGGCTTACGGTTGCCTTGTTTTTAGCTGATTCTTGAATATATTAACCAAGTTTTCCAGACTGAAGTTGGCGGGTTTATCATCAGCCAATGAACACCGCCCCGTCCTCATCGTATCCTGAAGCCTACGGCTTCTGCACGACTTGGTGGGCGGCACACTTGCACCTTTAGAAATTGACAATTGAGGCATAACGCACAGCAGAGTTTTTGAGGAGTTTGTGATGAATTACGAAAAAGATTTTTTAAGCGACCGTTCAGATACGTCTCTACTAAAAGAGATCAAACGTGTTGCAATATTGCTCAGGACAGACAAAATAACCCAGGCAGAATTCTCAGAGCATGGAAAAATTGGGATTGGAGCAATTAAAAAAAGATTTGGAACTTGGAATAAAGCAATTAGCTTGGTGGGCTTAAAAGCCGCTAAACGGATGAATATCCCCGATGAAGAAATATTTTTAGAAATTAAAAACGTTTGGGATAAAATTGGTTATCGACCATCCCAAAAACAATTTATTGAGCTATCTAACTTTAGTATTGGATTGCTAAAGCAAAGGTTTGGCAGCTTTTATAAAGCCTTGGAGCTATTTTCAAACAAAGAAAGCAAGCCATTAAATCCTGTCCGACAGGATAAAAATGCAGAGAGACAATTGCCAATACGCGCCTCTAATGTGCCAAGCTATGAATATAAACCTAATAAAATAAATCAGGAATTAGGTTTAAAATCCGGAGGCATTTCAAAGCGCAATAAAGTTTTTATAAGTTATAGTCATAACGACATAAAATTTCTTAATGAGTTACTCATTCATCTTAAACCACTTGAGCGGATGGAGCGAGTTTCCAGTTGGTCAGATTTAAAGATTAAGCCTGGCTCACGATGGTACATAGAAATTCAAAAAGCTCTTGCCTTAACGAAAGTTGCAGTTCTTCTTGTTTCGAAAGATTTCTTAGCTTCAGATTTTATTCACGAATCAGAGCTATGTCCACTGTTGAAAGCAGCTGATGAAAATGGGGTCGAAATCAGATGGGTACTCATCAAAGATTGTAATTGGAAGAAAACTCCATTAAAAGATTATCAAGCTGCATTTTCGCCTGATAAACCATTGGCTAGAAAAAATCGGAGCAGGGACTCAGCCTGGGTTATAATCTGCGATGAAATCGAGAAAGCGCTAAAAATTAAACCGGTTCATACTGATTTAAATGCCAAAAACACCAAGATAGCCACCGATGTTTTGCTTCCCAAAGAAAAATCGATTGCGATAAAAGATAATAATTTAAAACATATTAAAAAAGAAAAAACTCTTGGAGAACTTTGGAGAGGAAAATGGAAAAACACTTATACACACGAAGGGCAAACTTATTCGGAAGATTTTGAAATTTTCAATGGTGATCAATATTTCCGTTATGGAGTATTTAAATTCAATATTGTTTATTTTGAACAAACTATTGACGGTATAAATTTTACAAAAGAATCTCCAACGATGGAGCACCATTCATATAAAAACATCTTGAAGAAAATTAATGATGATCGATACGAAGGAAAAGAATCAAATAAAACCGATGTGGTTTATACTCGTATTTTAGAGTCAGATTTTTCTGACATTCCTAACATAGAGAAAATTACCCTTGAGCAGGAATTTAAAAAACAAAAAGAGCTCGCGGGAAATCAGTTTAAACAGGATATGAGTATTTTAGCCTACAATATGTCATCTGAGTCTTGCAAAAGAACTTATGAAATGAATATGCTTCCGATTATTAAAAAATCAATTGGAGAACCAGTTTCATTATGGGAAATGGGATATTTTAAACTTTATCTTACAAATAAGCAATTTTGCGATTATTTCAATAACGATGAAGTCAAGATGGTATATGATAAATTTTATGCAAAATATCCTTCTCTTAATCCTATTCAGTCAAACAATCTGGATGGCGAAAGACAGCAAAATATATTGTCTGCAAAATATAGTCATGATCTTTTTGAAAAACGAAAAAAAGTTTTCGATGCCGTCCTTAACTATATGCACTCCATCATTGCGCAAGCATCGGTAATTCCTCAACGATGGCAAGAATTTCGCGACAGTACTTCTGATGCTAATTGTTATTTTGGATTTGAGTCCGATATTGTAAAAAACCTTGAGCAAATAGAAATGCACGCTTCACTACTGGATGCATTTAATAAAGAGCTTGATCGCTTACCTATGGGAGACAAGCGAACAGACTATGCCAATAAAAGATCAGATCAGGTTTCATGGTTTCAAAATAATTACGACAAAATAAGAGATGATTTTTACCCTTATCTTGATTTGTCAAATATAAAATAAAGAAATCCGACAACGAGCCTTAGGACGTAACTAATACCCTCTTGCTGATTGCAATGCAAGCATCAACTGAAAAACATATATCATGAAAACCTGGAAACCCACTTATACAATAAGATCCGAAATCGCACGATCACTTATGGAGATCGAGGCTGCAAAAGCCGTTATTAATGCAATGCCTATTTCTCCCGCCGCCGAATCGGAACTTCGGTATAAAGCGCGCCTTCGATCAACGTATTACCTGGATCCGTGAGCAAAGTTAGAAACAACTTATAGTAGAGTGTTGACAAATAATATTTCGAGCAAAGCAAGCTCATTTTCTGCGCTTAATGAGCGAATCGGCCTTGGAGACATCTGC
>Ga0182027_10001885_pt1 | contig 34291 bp, 32 predicted proteins | sample 712E1DmetaG_FD_121300 | JGI IMG/M metagenome (GOLD analysis project Ga0182027, IMG submission 121300) | Permafrost microbial communities from Stordalen Mire, Sweden - 712E1D metaG (Illumina Assembly) | ecosystem: Environmental > Terrestrial > Soil > Wetlands > Permafrost | place: Sweden...
CCTGAAAGCAGCCGTCACTCAGCTCATGAAACCTGCTCCCGGCGCGGCCCAAGTTGCGCAGAACGCGTCACACATGCGCCGGCTTTTGGAACGGCTCGAGGAGATCGAGCAGCGGCTGCGCGCGGGCGGCGGTCCCAAGAAGGTCGAGAAACAGCACCGCGACGGCAAGCTCACCGCCCGCGAGCGGCTCGCCCACCTGCTCGACCCGGACACCCCCTTTCTCGAGATCGGGCTGCTGGTGGCCTACGACAAGTACGACGGCCAGGCGCCGGGCGCGGGCGTGGTCACCGGCGTCGGCAGGATCGAAGGCCGGCCGGCGGTGGTGGTCGCGAATGACGCCACGGTGAAGGCCGGCGCGTGGTGGCCCGAGACCATCGCCAAGATCCTGCGCGCGCAGGAAATCGCCATGCGCAACCGCGTGCCGATCGTCTACCTGGTGGATTCGGCGGGCGTGAACCTGCCGCTTCAGGACGGCATTTTTCCCGGCCAGTACGGCGCCGCGCGCATCTTCTACTACAACTCGCTGATGCGGCGGAAGCTGCGCGTGCCGCAGATTGCCGCGGTCATGGGGCCGTGCATCGCCGGCGGCGCGTACCTGCCCGCGCTTTCGGATTCCATCATCATGGTCGAGAAGACCAGCTTCATGGGACTGGGCGGGCCGAACCTGGTGAAAGGCGCAACCGGTGAAGTGGTGGACGCCGAATCGCTCGGGGGCGCGCGGATGCACACGGTGGCAAGCGGCGTGGCGCACTACATGGCTGCCGACGACCGCGCCTGCCTGGAGATGATCCGCCAGAAATTCCGCGAGCTGGCGGCCGCGCCCGCTGCCCCGGGCGCCCGCGAACCCGCCCAGCCGGCCGAGGGCTTGTACGAAATCCTGCCCGCCAACCACCGCCTGCCTTACGACGTGCGCGAGATCATCGACCGCATTTTCGACGCGGGCGATTTCCTTGAATTCCAGCCGGAGCACGCGCCGGAGCTGCTGTGCGCCGAGACGCGCCTCAGCGGGCGGCCGGTGGGGCTGATCGCCAACCGCCGCGGATTTCTCAAGACGCCCGAAGGCCCGCGCATCGGCGGCATCATTTACACCGAATCGGCGCGCAAAGCGGCGTATTTCGTGGAAATGGCGGAGCGGCAGGGGCTGCCGCTGATCTATTTGCAGGACGTCTCCGGGTTCATGGTGGGGACGGAGGCGGAAACGGGCGGCATCATACGCGCCGGCGCGGAGATGGTGGAGGCGATGGCGTGCGCCACGGTCCCCAAGATCGTGCTGACGCTTAACCACGCCAGCGGCGCGGGCTATTACGCCATGGCGGGCCAGGGCTTCGACCCTACGTTCACGTTCAGTTGGCCGACCGCGCGGATCGGCGTCATGGAGGGCGACGCCGCGGTGCAGGCGCTGTTCGCGGGGCAGCCGGCGTCGGAGGAATTGCAGCAATCGATGGAGAACACGCGGGCCGATTACGAGCACTGGCTGGACGCGCTTTACGGCGCCGCGCGCGGGCATGCGGACGCCGTGATCGACCCCCGGCGGTCGCGCGAGATGCTGAGCTTCGCGCTGGAGATCGCGGCCTACGGGAAGCACCGGGCAGTGTCCGCTCCCTGACGGTCGCGGTTCGGTAACCGGATACCGAACCGCGCGCGTCAGCAAGCGGCCAGGAATGATCAGACTATGATTCGCATCGCGAATGGGCAGGGGTTTTGGGGCGATTGGCTCGAGGCGCCGGTGCGCCTGGTGGAGCAGGGGCCCATCGACTACCTGACCCTCGACTACCTGGCCGAAGTCACCATGTCGGTGCTGCAAAAGCAGAAGCAGAAGGACCCGGCGCTCGGCTACGCTCGCGATTTCCCGCCACTGATGGCGCGGCTCGCCGCCCGTCTTCGCGAGCGCAACGTGAAAGTGATCGCGAACGCCGGCGGCGTGAACCCGCTGGCCTGCGCGCGCGAAGTCCGCCGCCTCGCGCCGGAGCTGAAGGTGGCGGTGGTGCTCGGGGACGACATTTCGGGCCGCATCGACAGCCTGCTCGCCCGAGGCCACCTGCTGCGGAACCTCGACACCGGCGAGCCGCTGGCCGCGATTCGCGATCGCGTCCTGAGCGCGAACGTGTACCTGGGCGCGTTTCCCCTGGCCCGCGCGCTCGCGACGGGCGCGGACGTCGTGATCACGGGGCGATGCGCCGACGCCGCGTTGGCGGTCGCGCCCATGATCCACCGCTTCGGCTGGCGCGAGACCGATTGGGACGCGCTGGCGGCCGGCATCGTGGCCGGCCACATCATCGAGTGCGGCGCGCAGGCCACCGGCGGGAATTGCCAGGCCGACTGGCAGAGCATTCCCGACCTCGCCAATATCGGCTACCCGATCGTCGAGGCCGAGCCCGATGGCAGCGCGGTCGTCACCAAGCACCCGGGGACGGGCGGCCGCGTGAGCCTGGCCACGGTCAAAGAGCAACTGGTGTATGAGATTGGCGATCCGCGAGCCTACATCACGCCCGACGTGGTGGCCGATTTCACCTCCATACGGCTGGCCGAGGCCGGCCCGGACCGGGTTCGCATCACCGGCGCGCGCGGCTCGCCGCGCCCCGCGACGCTCAAGGTATCGCTCAACTACGCAGCCGGATGGAAGGCGACCGGCACGCTGGTGTACAGTTGGCCGCAGGCGCTCGAAAAGGCGCAGGCCGCGGACCGCATCGTGCGCGAGCGGCTGGCCGGGTTGGGACTGGCCTTCGACGCCCTCGAGACGGAATTCTTCGGCGTAAACGCCTGTCACGGGCCAGCCGCGCCGCCTGCGACGGATCCTCCCGAGGTCCAGTTGCGCATCGGCGTGCGCGGAATGGACCGCAAGGCCGTAGAGCGCTTCACGCGGGAAGTGGTGCCGCTGGTGCTGAGCGGGCCGCCGTCTGGCACCGGGTACGGCGAGGGCCGGCCGCAGGTGCGCGAAGTGGTGGCCTACTGGCCCGCGCTGATTCCGCGCGAAGAGGTCGAGCCGACGGTGGAGGTGGTGGAATGAGAATCCCGCTGGCTCGGATCGCGCACTGCCGGTCGGGCGATAAGGGCGACATCGCCAACATCGGCGTGATCGCGCATGACGAACGCCGCTATCCGATTCTCGTTCGCGAGGTCACGGCGGAGCGCGTCAAGGCGTTCTTCGGCGACCGCGCCCGGGGCCGCGTCGAACGCTTCGAGCTCGCGAACGTGGGCGCCCTCAACTTCCTGATGCACGAGGCGCTCGGCGGCGGCGGAACCGTGTCCCTGCGGGTGGATGCGCAGGGCAAGACGCTGGGCGCCGCCTTGCTTGGCCTGGAGATCGAAGCCGATGAGCACGAGCTTAGAGATTAGCGTCGAAGAGCGCGTCCTGCGCGTCACCTTGAACCGTCCCGAAAAGCGCAATGCGCTGACCCTCGCGATGTGCCGCGAGCTGGCGGAGACGCTGGAGCGGGCCGAAGACGACGCGGCCGTCGGCTGCGTCCTGCTGGCCGCGCAAGGGGAAGTGTTCTCGGCCGGCATGGATCTCGAAGAAGCTCTGGCCGGCGATTCCGACGAACACGCGACGGCGCACCAGCGCATCTTCACGATCGGTGCGCGGCTGACGGTGCCGGTGGTGGCAGCGGTGGCGGGCCCGGCGCTGGGGGGCGGCCTGGGCTTGGTGGCGAACGCGCACGTGGTAGTGGCCGCGCAGGGGTCGAGCTTCGGGCTCACCGAAATCCGCCTCGCCATGTGGCCGTTCGTGGTGTTCCGCGCCGTCGCTCAGGCGATCGGCGAGCGCCGCGCGCTCGAGCTCAGTCTCACCGGCAGGATTATTGGCACACAGGAGGCGCTGGCCTGGGGCCTGGCGCACGAGGTCGCTCACACCTTCGAACTGGAGGAACGCGCCGGCCAGATTGCATCGCAGATCGCCGCCTCCAGCCGCGACACGATTCGCCGCGGCATGGCCTTCGTGCGGGACGCGCGCGGGCTCGATGCGGCTGCCGCAGCCCGCCTTGGCGCCGAGGCCCGCAAGCCCGTCTTCGAAGGCCCGGACTTCCGCGAGGGCGTGGCGGCCTTCCGCGAGAAGCGGCCGCCGCGCTGGGGCCGCTGACAAAACCCAGTACCCAACTACCCCACCTTTGCGACGCCTGTGCACCCCCTAGTTTTGAGTCAGCGCGTCTAATAGAATAGGTGTTTAATATCTGCAATTCAGCGGTGGAGGAGTCAGCTATGAAGACGGAGCTCTGGCGCACGATCGCAGCCGGCGGCACGGCACTGGCAATCCCAGGATTGGCGGGGGCCGCCACAATCGTAACCCAGATTAACGCCACCTATACCAGTTCTGCGTTACCCGGCGGGACGCAGGGCTTCGCCGAGAACGCGGATGGCACTTTCACTGCTACGGCAGACGGCACGGGCGACTTCGCTTTTGTGCCCAACGACCTTGGGGCCATGTTTATCTCCCCCGGCGCCACTTTAATCGCCGACGACGCCGACGGCAATCCGATCAACTTCCTTCCCGGCGACTTGGTGGGTCCGTCGTCTCCCGTCACATGGGGTGCGGGTGGATGGCTGGTATTGCCAAAGGCGGGATCGACAAAAGGCAACTTCGCCGTGACCGGGAACGGCTGGGTCGGTTTCGCCATTCCTAACGGCAGCGATGTCAACTATGGGGCCGTCTCGCTCTCCAATGTCGCCACGGGCAGCGTCACGGTGAACGAGATTGAGTTCGATACCGTGGCTAACGATCCCCTGCTGATCACTCCGGAGCCCTCCACACTTGGGCTGCTGGCCCTGGGCGCCGCCGGCCTGCTCGCCCTGCGCAAACGCCGCAAGGCCTGACAGGGAGGTTCGTGGGGAGTCGAGTTCTCCTGGTGGGGTGGTCCGGCGCCGGCTGGGACTGCCTGAGCCGCAACCTGGATCGCGGAAGGCTTCCGGCCTTGGCCGGCATCGTCGAACGCGGCACCCTGATCCCACTCGACTCGCGCGGCATATACGAGCCCGCCGCGTGGTGGACCACGGTCGCCACCGGCTGCCCGCCGGAGCGCCACGGCATCGTCCTGTCCGTCGAGCCCAATCCCTACTCCGGCCAGGGTGAGCCTGCGCCAGGCACCTTGCGCCGCTCGCGGGCGCTGTGGAACGTCGCGGATGCCTCCGGACGGACGGCGGTGGTGGCCGGCTGGCCCGCCACGCATCCGGCGGAGCGCCTGCGGGGGGCCATGGTGAGCGACCGCTTTCCCGACGTGCTCGGCCTGCCGGGCTATCGCTGGCCGCTGGAGCCAGCGAGCGTCTTCCCGGAGGATTGGGCGTCCGAGTTGGCGCCGCTGCGCGTGTCTTCGAACGACCTGGAGCTGAAGGACATCGAGCCGTTTCTTCCCGAAGCTGGCGCGCGCCTTGCCGCCGGCGACCAGGCTCCCGGCCGCTTCGCCGCCGAATGCGCGCGCACCGCTTCCATACACACCGCCGCCACGGCCTGCCTGGAGCGCATCAATTGGGATTTGGCGATGATCCACTACGACCTGCCGCAGCGGGCGGCCGTGCTGTTGCCGCAGGATCGCGACGTCCCGGCGCGGACGCTGGTGTGGCTGGACGCCATGCTGGGCCGCCTGGTCGAGATCGCCGGCCCTCAAACGCTGGTGCTGTTCGTGGCCAGCCCGGCCGCGCATGTCTCCGGTTGCTGGCTGCCGTTTGGGCAGGATCCACCCGAAGGCTTGCTCTGCGCTGCCGGCCCAGGCTCGCGAGCGGACGTGTGGGGGTTGCCGGCGACGCTTTACGATGTGGCGCCCACGGCCTTGGCGGCGTTGGGCCTGTTCGACCCCACTCTCGCGGGCAGGGCGCGGCATGACGCCTGGCTCGCCCCGCTGCCGGAGCCGGTTGAGGCAGCGGAGGGCGGGATGCGCCCGGCCGAACCCGGCTCCGTGGCCGAGGATGCCGGGCGGGCGCTCGATGAACTCAAGCGCGAAGGCTACGCGGTGGCTCCGGACCAAACCGCGTCCGCTCGGGAAAGCCGCCGCGCCTACGCCCTGGCGCTGGTCGATCTGGCCGAGGGACGCGGCGCCGACGGCTACGCCCGCCTGCGCACGGCCGCCCGCCTGCAGCCGGGCGATCCCCTGCCCTTCCTGTTGCTCGCGTTTCTCAGCGCCGTTTCCGGTGACGCCGCCGAGGCCCGCCGCATCCTGCAAGGTTTTCCCGAAGGCCATCCCTTTGCAGCCTACGTGGATTGGATCGAAGCGCTGCTGTGCCTGAAGGAAGGCCGCCGCGTCGAGGCCCGCGCGTTCACGGAACGCTCCCGCGCAGCGTGCTGGGGACGGGGTCTGCTGGCCGCTCTGCGGGGCGACCTGCACCGCTCCGCGCGGCGCTGGATCGACGCCATGGAGAGCTACCGCGAGGCGCTGGCCAGCGGCGAACTCTACCAGCACCCGGCGCTGGCACTGGCGGAGGTGCTGCTCCACCTGGGACAGAATCGGGAAGCCGCCACGCTGGCTGCGGAGGCGGTGCGGCGACGCTACCACTCCGCGCGCGGTCACTATCTGCTCGGCATTGCCCGCATCCGGTTGAACCAGGCGCAAGAGGCGCGTCAGAGCCTGGAGACCGCCCTGCGTCTCGATCCGCGCCTGGCGGCGGCGCGGCGCTGGCTGGCGCGCCTGGATCGCACATGCTGACGATTCGCGAGCCGTGGCCCTCGGAGGCGCCACTCGTTCGAGCGCTGCTGCCCGAGGCGTGCGCCACTCCCAGTGGCCGCCGTTGGGTGCTGGCGTTCGAGGAGTCCGGGTCGGTGGCCGGCGCCGCATCCTGGGTGGAAGAAGAGGATGGCCGAACCGGCGTGGCGATCGAGGTGGTGCCGTCAAAACGGCGCCGGGGGATCGGGTCGCGCATTCTCGAAGCCCTGGGCCCGGGTGAGCTGAAGGCGGCGGCGCCGGATGCGGCGGCTCCCTTCCTCGAGGCGCGCGGATTCAGGCGCACCGGCGGCCAGACCACGGTCGAATCCGACTTGGACTACGTGGTCGCCGCGCTGCGCGGCTTTCCCGAGGTCCCCGAACTTCAGGAGGGACCCGCCGATCCCATCGCCGTGGCGCTGCTCTATCGCCGCTGGATCGTGGGCGATGAACACCTGCCCGAGGCGCTGACCGCCGCACGCCTGCTCAGCGATCCCGGCCTCAAGATCTTCACGGCCACGCGCGATGGCCAGGTGCGCGCGTTCCTGATGTGGAGCCGTCAAGGGGAGCTGGTCACGGTGGAGGCCTGGGCTTCCGATCCAGCCCTGCGAGGCACGGCGCTCAACACCGGGCTGCTGGTGGGCTTCGTGCGCCAGTTGCACCGCGCCGGGGCCAGACGGGCGCGCTTCTCCTGGGGCGATCACGTGATCCAGACTCCGCGCCTGGCGCGCCGCTTCGCCGCGCGGGAAGTGGGCCGGGTCACCTTCTGGACGCGTCACAGCCTGTAGGCGTCCGGATACAGCAGCGCCGCCCCCAGCCGGAAGATCGGCCCCGAAAGTTTCCCGAAAATCTGCCACGCAATCACGATCCCCAGCAGCGAGAACATCGGATTGCGGCTGAACTCCGAGATGCGTAGCGCGGCCCTCTCGGTGAAGAGCAGGCCGATGGCGGTGCTGCCGTCGAGCGGCGGCAGCGGCAGCAGGTTGAAGCAGCCCAGCATCAGGTTCAGAGAGAACAGAATGCTCAGGAACTGGGCCAGCCCCTCGGGAAAACCCGGCCGCGTGGCGGCAACCATGTGGGCGAAGTTGACGCTCTCCGGAATGCTGAAGGCGCCCATCAAGATCCCGACGCGGACCGCGGCGATGGCCAGCGCGACCAGCATGAAATTGGCGCCGGGGCCGGCCAGCGCCATCCAACCGGCGCGCCTGGGGTAGCGCTGCTGCCAGCGAGGATCGTAGGGCGCGCTGGCCCATCCCAGCATGAACCCGTTCGCGAAGTAGGTCACCAGGGGCGCGACAATCGTCCCGATCGGCTCGCGGCGCATGTGCGGGATGGGGTTGAGCGTGACTTGCCCGGCTTCGTACGCGGTTCTATCCCCCGCCAGCTTGGCCACCAGCGCGTGCGCCGCCTCGTGGCACGTCAGCGACAGCAGAAACGCGACGTACCAGATGGCCGCCAGTGCGATTGTCTCGGTGCCCATGAGAGACGATTGTACGAGAAACCGTGGGGCAGGACGTGCCCCACTTACTCGTAGCGCAGCGCTTCTGTCGGATTGAGGCGCGCCGCGCGGTTGGCGGGGAGTAGTCCGAAGATCAGGCCTACGACGGCCGAAACCACGAACGCCACCGCGATCGACAGTTTCGACACGGGGATGACGAAATCGGTGAGATAGCGAACCGTCAGCGGCATGGCGACGCCTAGCACGATACCCGCGCCGCCGCCCACCACGCTGATCAGCACCGCTTCAAGCAGGAACTGCTCGAGGATGTCGCGGCGCGAAGCGCCAACGGCCATTCGCACGCCGATTTCGCGCGTCCGTTCGGTCACCGTCACCAGCATGATGTTCATGATGCCGATGCCGGAAATGATCAGCGCGATCGCCGAGACCAGCACCAGCACCAGGCTGAGGATGAGCGCGATCTTCTTGGCGGCGTCGAGGATGGCGTTCAGGTTCTGGACCAAATAGCGCGCGCCGGCGCGGTGGCGGCCCTCGAGGATCTTTTGGACGTCCTCAGTCACCACGGGCACGTACTCCGCGCTTCGGGCCTGCACATACAACGGGTCGATCCGCTCCACGGGCACGAAGTAGCTCATCACCGTGATCGGAATCAGAACCGTTTCCTGCGCCAGCTCCGAGAGGCCGAAGCTCTCCACTTTTTCCTTGAACGTGCCGATCACGGTGAAATCGAGCCCGTGGATCTTCACCATTTTTCCGATCGCCGGCTCCTGGCCGCCGAACAGGCGTTTCGCCAGCCGCTCGGTGACCAGCGCCACTTTCTGGCTGAGCGCCACATCGCTCGCGTCCAGGGGGCGCCCGGCCAGGACGATCATGTTGCGCACGGGGTTGTAATACTGATCGGAACCGATCACCGTGACGTCTTCCTCGCGGCCGTCGATCACCAGCCGGTCGAAGGAAGTCTCGACACCGGTGGCCGCCAGGATCTGACTGTCGAGTTCCTGGCGCACGGCACGGACGTCGCTCATCTTCACGTAATCGGCGTCCACCTGGGCGCCACCGGTTTGCGCGCCCACGGTAGCCGACGCATACACCATGTTCGAGCCGATTCCTTCGATCTGCTCGAGGATGTAATCCCGGCTGGTCATCGAGATGGTGACCACCAGAATCACCGAGGCGTTGCCGATCACCAGTCCCAGGGCGGTGAGGAAGGTTCGAACGCGGTTGGCGCGTAAGGCGTTGAAGCTGAAGGAGAGCGCTTCGCCTAGGAGCATTGTCTCAGCATTGTCTCAACTCGCCGAGACCTGCCGCAACAGCCGCTCGGCCTCCTTGCGAGGCGGATCGTCAGGCGTCAGGCTGGAGTCCAGGTATTGCCTCAGTAACTGCTTGGCTTGATCGAGGTTCCGGCGAGTCTGGATGTAAACGCTGGCGTGCGCGAACAGGACTCGGGGCGATCCGGGCGCGAGGGACTCGGCGCGGCGGAAGGCCTCTTCGCTTTCCTGATACCGGCCGGCCTTGGCTAGCAGCTTGGCCAGGTCCACAACGCGGCCGGCCTGGCGGGGCGCCAGGTCGATGGCGCGGCGGAGCTGCTCCTCAGCGGTCCGGTCCTCTTTCCGCTTCTCGGCCAGACGCGATTGCGCCCAATGCCCCTCGGCCGGATTCACTTCCGCCATGTGCGCCGCCAGCTTGGCCGCCCTATCGAGGCCGCCGCCCAGAAACCCGGGGGCCTCCAGGTAATACTCGAACAAGTCGCTGATGGCTTCCATGTTGCGGGGATCGAGCTTCACGGCCTTTTCGAAGCTATCCCTGGCCTTCGACGCGTAGCCCGGCGCGGTCAGAAAACTGGAGGTCTCTGCCCGCCGCCCGAAGGCTCTGCCCAGCCAGAGATGATACTCGGATTCCCCGGGCCTGAGCTCAACGGCTTTCTCGAAGAAGTCGCCGGCTTTCTTGGGATCGCCCTGCATGTAATAGCACATCCCAATCAGGTGATAGGTGGCCGCATCCTGCTGATGAAGCGGACGCAGGATCTTCAGGGCCGCGTCGTAATCGGTGCGGTGGTAGAGTTCGAGCGCCTGGTCGAACGGCGCCGCTGCAACCGCCAGTACAGCCGTCAAAACCAGTCCCACGAGGCTATATCCCAGTCTGTGTGAAATGCGACCCACCAGTCCCATTTTACGCCCGCCTTAATGGAGCTGATGCAACGGAAGGTCAATTAGGTACAATCTTGTTGCCTTAGTCACCCGAATTAGGTCCGCTCCCTACGGTCGCGGCTCGGAAACAGATACGGAACCGCGCGCGTCAGCAAGCGGACCACTAGCCGCCTTTCGTTCGGAAGACCGCGAACTTCCCGACCACCTGTCCAGACGCCGCTTTTGTTGATACGAAAAGGATTCTCTCGTCGCCGAGCTGTAGGTACAGGTCGAGCTTGCCATCGCCGTCCAGGTCGCCTGCCCAGAGGATCTCCCAGGCGGGCTCGTTGGCCTCCGCCGGAGCGGAGTACAGCACCTGGGTGACGCCATTCGACACCAGTTCGAGCCCAGAGCCTGCCATGTCGGCGTCACCATGGCGGAGAGGGTTGGCCACGCGCACCAGGAACTCCTGATTTCCCAGGTTGAGCTTGATCCGGTCGCCGTTGCGCAGCGCGCGCAGCTCAAGTTCCCGAAAGCCATCGACCGTAGCGACCCGCAGGTCCTCGCCGCCCCGCACCAGGAACACGGGACGGCCGCCGCCGTGGACCGTGACTTCCCGGCCGGTGTGCTGACCCGGCTGATCCACCGTATCGTCGCGAACGGGCTTCACCTCCAGTACGGCGTCGCGCCAGGCGTAGCCGCTTCCCTCGGGAAACAAGCCCAGCCACGGGCCTGCGTCGGCATCGGAAACCTCGCCGGCGTGAAAGGCGCCCGGCTCGATCAGCCGGCGCTCGTCCGCCGACGGCCGAAAGCCCCCGAGCACGGCTGCGCACAGGATCGCGGCCCGCAGGACCATACGGCCCAGATTGTAACCGAAAACGGGGGCCTGATGGAGGCACAATCGCCCGTTTGCGGCATATCTCTCGTGCCGGTTGGGGGATTTGCCCCAAAGATCTCGTGCGGAAGCGGTCCGTCTAACGCTATCTCAAACAAACTTAGAGCCTTAACCCCCTGGCATCCGGCGTGCTTCCCCCTTCGTGAAGCCGGTAGTGCAGAGGGTGAGCCGGGCCAGCAGCAGCATCGGGTCAAAAAATCCTATACTAGGACTTATACCTGCCCCCCTGTTTTGGGCCCAAGCACACCGAAGGAAAACATCCAAATCAAATGACACGACCTAAAGTAACCATTGACGGCAATGAAGCGGCGGCTTACTCGGCGTACCACGTCAGTGAAGTCTGCGCTATTTATCCCATTACGCCCTCTTCTCCCATGGGAGAGTGGGCCGACGAATGGTCGGCCAAGGGGAAACCGAACGTCTGGGGCGCCGTGCCTACGGTGGTCGAGATGCAGAGCGAGGCCGGAGCGGCCGGAGCGCTGCACGGAGCGCTGCAGACCGGGGCACTCGCCACGACCTTCACCGCCTCCCAGGGCCTGCTCCTGATGATCCCCAACATGTACAAGATCGCGGGCGAACTGACCTCCGCGGTCATCCATGTGACGGCTCGCAGCGTGGCCGCACATGCCCTTTCGATCTTCGGCGACCACGGCGACGTGATGGCCTGCCGCCAGACCGGATTCGCGCTGCTGGCCTCCAACTCCGTGCAGGAAGCGATGGACTTCGCAATCATGTCGCATGCCGCGACGCTCGAAGCCCGCGTGCCGTTCCTGCACTACTTCGACGGCTTCCGCACCTCGCACGAAGTGGCCAAGGTCGAGCAGCTCACCAAGGACGACCTGCATGCCATGATCTCCGACGAGCTGGTGCGCCAGCACCGCGAGCGCGCCCTGTCCCCGGACCGGCCCAAGCTGCGCGGCACCGCCCAGAACCCGGACGTCTTCTTCCAGGCGCGCGAGGCATGCAACCCGTATTACGCCGCCTGCCCCGCCATCGTTCAGAACGTGATGGACAAGTTCGCCGGGATCACCGGCCGCCAGTACAAGCTGTTCGAGTACCTGGGCGCGCCGGACGCCGAGCGCGTGGTGGTGGTGATGGGCTCGGGCGCCGAGGTTGCGCAGGAAGCGGTGGAATACCTCAATCAGCGCGGCGACAACATCGGCATCGTCAAGGTCCACCTGTATCGGCCCTTCTCGGTGGAGCACTTCATCGCGGCGCTGCCGGCCACGGTGAAATCGATTGCGGTTCTCGATCGCACCAAGGAGCCCGGCGCGGTGGGAGATCCCCTCTATACGGACGTGATCGCCGCCATCAGCGAGGCTTACGGCGCCGGCCAGACGCCGTTCAAACAGTTCCCCAAGATCATCGCGGGCCGCTACGGCCTGTCGTCCAAGGACTTCACGCCGGCCCAGGTGAAGGCGGTCTTCGATGAGCTGGCCAAGCCCGCCCCGAAGAACCACTTCACGGTCGGCATCGTCGACGACATCGGCCACACCAGCCTGGATTACGATCCGGCGTTTTCGACCGAGGATCCCAAGACCGTTCGCGCGCTGTTCTACGGCCTGGGGTCGGACGGCACCGTCGGCGCCAACAAGAACTCGATCAAGATCATCGGCGAGGATACGGACAATTACGCGCAGGGCTACTTCGTGTACGACTCGAAGAAGGCCGGCGCGGTCACCATTTCCCACCTGCGCTTCGGCCCCAAGCCGATCCACTCCAGCTACCTGATCGGCCATGCCAGCTTCGTGGCCTGCCACCAGTTCTCCTTCCTGGAGCGCATCGACATGCTGCGGGCGGCGCGGCCCGGCGCCACGTTCCTGTTGAACAGCTCCTTCGGTCCCGACGAGGTTTGGGACCAGCTTCCGCGCACCGTGCAGGAACAGATCATCGCCAAGAAGTTGAAGTTCTACGTCGTGGACGGATACCTGGTGGCGGAACAGGCCGGCATGGGCCGCCGCATCAACACCATCATGCAGACCTGCTTCTTCGCCATCAGCGACATTCTGCCGCGCGAGGAAGCCATCGACGCCATCAAGAAGGCGATCAAGAAGACCTACGGCAAGCGCGGCGAGGCCGTGGTGCAGAAGAATTTCGAGGCCGTGGACATGGCCCTCGGTCATATGCACGAAGTCACGGTGCCGGCCACGGTTACGAGCGCTTTCGAGATGCGCCGCGCCGTTCCCGTAGAGGCGCCCGCATTCGTCCAGAACGTTCTTGGCAAGATCTACGCCGGCTTCGGAGACGACCTGCCGGTGAGCGCCTTCCCGCCCGACGGCACATTCCCCACCGCCACCTCGCAGTGGGAGCGCCGCAACATCGCCCTCGAAATTCCGGTCTGGGACGAGTCGCTCTGCATACAGTGCGGCAAGTGCGTGATGGTGTGCCCGCACGCCTGCATACGCGCCAAGGTTTACGATTCCGACCGCGCTTCGGGCGCGCCGGCAACCTTCAAATCCACGGCGGCGCGCTGGCGCGAGTTCAAGGACAAGAAGTACACCCTGCAAGTGGCGCCCGAGGATTGCACGGGTTGCGGCCTGTGCGTCGAGGTTTGCCCCGTTAAGAGCAAGACCGAGGTGAAGCACAAGGCCATCAACATGGCCGCGCAGCAGCCGCTCCGGCAGCCGGAGGGCGAGAACTGGGACTTCTTCAAGACGCTGCCCGAAATGGACCGCAAGATTCTCAACCTCTCGCAGGTCAAGGACTCGCAGTTGCTCCAGCCGTTGTTCGAGTTCTCGGGAGCCTGCGCAGGCTGCGGAGAGACTCCCTACCTGCGGCTCATGACCTCGCTTTTCGGCGACCGCGCCATCTGCGGCAACGCCACCGGCTGTTCGTCGATTTACAGCGGCAACCTGCCGACCACGCCTTACTGCGTGAACAAGGACGGCCGCGGCCCGACCTGGTCGAACTCGCTGTTTGAGGATGCGGCCGAATTCGCGCTCGGCATGCGCGTCTCGATCGATCAGCAGAAAAAGTACGCCGAGCAGTTGCTGGCCGGCATGGGTTCGGTTGTCGGCGACGAACTGGTCAAGGCAATTCTCGGCGCCGAGCAGAAGACCGAGCGCGACATCGAAGAGCAGCGCGGGCGGGTCGCGACGCTCAAGCAAAAGCTCGCGGATCTGAAAACCGCCCAGGCACTGGACCTGGCGGCCTGCGCCGACATCCTGGTGAAGAAGAGCGTGTGGGGCATCGGCGGCGACGGCTGGGCCTATGACATCGGCTACGGCGGTCTCGATCACGTCCTGGCGAGCGGCGCCAACGTGAACCTGCTGGTCCTCGATACCGAGGTCTATTCGAACACGGGCGGCCAGGCCTCCAAGTCAACCCCGACAGGCGCGGTAGCGAAGTTCGCCTTCGGCGGCAAGGCGCGGCCGAAGAAGGACCTCGCCATGATGGCCATCAACTACGGCAACGTCTATGTCGCCAAGGTCGCTTTCGGCGCCAACGACATGCAGACCCAGAAGGCGTTCCTCGAGGCAGAGGCCTTCGACGGGCCGTCCATCATCATCTGCTACTCGCACTGCATCGCTCACGGCTACGACCTGATCCACGGTCTCGACCAGCAGAAGGCGGCCGTGCAGAGCGCCTACTGGCCGCTGTTCCGCTACAATCCGGACCTGGCCAAGCAGGGCAAGAACGCGTTCCAACTCGATTCGCGCGCGCCGTCCCTGTCGCTCGACAAATACATTTACAACGAGACCCGCTATTCCATGCTCAAGATGAGCCAGCCCGAGCACGCCAAGGCGTTGTACGAACTGGCCGAGGAGAGCGTGGCCTACCGCTGGAAGCTTTACGAATACATGGCCGCCATGCCCGGCACCGGCGACACCAACGGTTCCGCCCAGCAGCCGGTTCCCGCCGCGAAAGAGGAGAACAAGTAATGGATCTCACGACAAAGTATCTCGGACTCACGCTTAAGAATCCGCTGGTGGTTTCGGCTTCGCCGCTCTCGGAGAACCTCGGGAACATCAAGAAGATGGAACACGCCGGGGCGGCGGCGGTGGTCCTGCTCTCGCTGTTTGAAGAGCAGATCGAAAAGGAAAGCGCGGATCTCGATCGCAGCCTTTCGACCGCCGGGAGCGCCGAGGCCGGCTCCTACTTCCCGGACATGGCCAGTTACAAGATTGGCCCGGAAACCTATCTCGAGAACCTGGCCAAGGCCAAGGCGGCGGTCCAGATTCCGATCATCGCCAGCCTCAACGGCGTATCGGCCGGCGGCTGGACCCGCTACGCGAAGAAGATGCAGGAAGCCGGCGCGGACGCGCTCGAGCTCAACATCTACACCATCCCGACCGATCCGAAGGTGACCGCGGCCGAGCTCGAGCAGTCCTACTGCGACCTGGTGCGCGACGTGAAGGCCAGCGTGCAGATCCCGGTAGCGGTGAAGCTGTGCCCCTATTTCAGCGCTATGGCCAACATGGCGTACCGGCTCGACCAGGCCGGCGCCGACGGTTTGGTGCTCTTCAATCGCTTCTACCAGCCCGATTTCGATCTCGAAGCGCTGGAGATCGTTCCCATCCTGCAGCTCAGCACCTCCTACGAACTGCTGCTGCGGTTGCACTGGACGGCGATTCTTTTCGGCAAAGTGCGGCCTGACATCGCCATCACCGGCGGCGTCCACACCTCCTACGACGTACTGAAGTCCATGATGGCGGGCGCGCAGGTGGCGATGATGGCGTCGGCGATTCTCAAACGCGGCATCGACTATATCGAGACGGTGCTGAGCGAACTCCAGACCTGGATGGAAGAGCACGAGTACGAATCCATCCAGCAGATGCAGGGCTCGATGAGCCAGAAGTCGGTGGCCGATCCGAAGTCCTTCCTGCGCGGGAATTACATGAAGGTTCTCAGTTCCTACGCCCTGCGGGCGTAGGTTGTCCTTGTCAGCTCGAGGCCGCGGCAGCAGTGCCGCGGCCTTTTTTTATGTACCGGACTTACACTTCTTTGGGAGGGTTTTTCGCCGAGTTGACCAGAACATCAAACGCCGTCTGGTTGCTCGCGCTTCGTTGAACGAGGTCCTGCTGGATAACCACGAGTAAACCGTCAGCAAGGTCTTTGGCAAAGCTGAGTGCCGCTTCTCTGTTCTGGCTCACCCTCGTGCCCTTGGGACCGAGGACGTGTCCTTCCGATGTACTCCACTCGATGGTGTACTTCATGCGCATCACACGCTCGTGATCGAGGCCGAGTGACTCGGCCGCCGCCTTGAGCGAGCAACGCTTTTCTTTGACGATACGGGCTAGAACCATCGCGCCGAGGATCGGAGCGCTTTCCGAATCCTGATATAGCATCACGATCTTCGCCTCCAGATCGCGCGCAGCTTCGATGATCTTCTCGACGGTCTTGGAGTTCTCAGCGCCAATGCGTTCCAGACGCTTAAGGGAATCGATGATATCAGCCATAGCTTTGGGAAGCCCCTCAGCGGTCTGAGCCGCGGGGCCGGTAGGGTAGGTCATGTTGTGCTCCGCGTTTAACGTCCGCCGACGTTTTAACCGGCCATAAGCCGGTCACGAGTAGGATACCGCAACGGAAAGTCCGCCGAAGAGGGCTTCCCACCCTCACGTTACCTTCTGCACCCGCCGCAGCGTATAGATCTCCGAATTGATGTTCGACTTCTCCAGGCGCTTCCAGTCGTCGGCGACGTGGATCAGCTTGCCGCTGATGTGGTTGGAGCGCGGGGAGGCCAGGAACAGGGCGAGCTGGATTTGTTTGTCGGGCGCGACGCCGCCGGTGACGCGCGATTGCAGGGCTTCCTCGTGCGCCTTCCACCCGGCGCGCTCCTCGCCCGCGTTCAGGATCTGGTCCGTCATGTGGCTGTAGGTCAGGCCGGGCGCGATGCAGTTGACCTGGATGTTGTGGTCGCGCACCTCCTCCGCCAGCGTCTCCACCAACCGCACCACGGCGGCCTTCGACGCGGCGTAGGCCGAGAAGTTGGGCCGCGGCATCATGTCGCCCTCGCCCGAGAGCACCAGGATCTTGCCGCCGCGCCGTTCAATCATCCCCGGCAGCACGGCCCGGCAGCTATGCATGACGCCCAGCAGGTTGGTCCCGATCGCTTCGGCCCAGGCCTTGGGCGGATTCTCCACCAGCGGGCCGATCGGCCCCTGGATGGCGGCCGCCGCCACCAGCACGTTCACCCCGCCGAAATGCGAGCGCATGCGTTCGACGGCCACCGACATCTGTTCGAAGTCGCAGACGTCGGCGCGGATGCGGAGCGCGAGGCCTCCGGCGTGCTCGATCTCCAGGTGCGCCAGGTCCAGCTCCGCCTTGCTGCGCGCCAGCAGGCCCACGCGCGCGCCTGCCTCCGCGAATCCGAGCGCCAGCCGCTTGCCGATGCCGCGTCCCGCCCCCGTGATCAGTACCGACTTGTCTTTGAGCGATGTCACCACAGACAGAGTAGTACAAGGCGGGCGCGTTGGGAAGTGCGGGCCGCTGTATAATCGAAGTACGTTTGAGGCTTCAGGTCGCACACAGCATCGGCTTCGAGTCGCCCGTTCGAGCGGGGCCGGCCGCACCCACCATTCATCACCAGGAGGACAATGAGCAAGGAAGACAGTATTGAAGTGACCGGAACGGTCGTCGAGAAGTTCCCCGCTGGTCAGTTCAGCGTGCAGTTGGATCAAGAACGCATCGTATTGGCCCACCTGGCCGGAAAGCTGCGCAGGAACCGCATCCGCGTGCTGGCCGGCGACCGAGTGACGCTGGAACTCTCGCCTTATGATTTGACCAAAGGTCGAATCACCTACCGCCACAAGTAGCCCGCCTTAGCGCCCCAGCCCGCTCCCTTATGGTCGCGGTTCGGCGGTGATCCGCCGCGCGCTTTCCAGGCGTGCTACAACAGGAGAGTTGCTCGTGCAGAATGCCCGCGTTGTCCTATTCGTCTTCGGCACCAGGCCGGAAGCAATCAAGCTTTGCCCTGTCGTCCGCCATCTGCGCAGCCGTCCCGAGTATTCGGTGAAGGTGTGTGTCTCGGCTCAGCACCGGGCGCTGCTCGATCAGGTGCTGGCAGCCTTCGAGGTCGTACCGGATTACGATCTCGACATCATGCAGCCGAACCAGACGCTCTCGCAATCCACCTCGCGCATCCTGGCGGCCCTGGAACCGGTCCTCGCCTCCGCGCGTCCTGATATTGTTCTGGTTCAGGGGGATACTACCACGACGCTGTGCGGTGCACTGGCGGGCTTCTACCACCACGTCCCCGTGGGCCACGTCGAAGCCGGGCTCCGAACCTGGGATCTGTCGCAGCCGTTTCCGGAGGAGATGAACCGGGTGCTGGCAACGCGCGTGACATCGCTGCACTTTGCTGCGACCGAATGGGCGGCGTCGAATCTATATGCTGAGGGTGTGCCGCGCGAGCGAGTCGCGGTTACGGGCAACACCGGCATCGACGCGGTGCTGTATGTCCGCGATAAGCTGGTAGCGGGGGCGCTGCACGGGACGGACTGGCCGCAACTGGATCCCTCGAAGAAACTGATCGTCGTGACGGCCCATCGCCGCGAGAGTTTCGGTGAGGGCTTTGTAAGGATCTGCTCGGCGCTGGCGCGCCTGGCGGAGCGGCCGGATGTCCAGATCGTTTATCCGGTGCATCCGAACCCGAACGTTCGGGGGCCGGTGGAGAAGTACCTGACCGGGCGGAAGAACATCGTGCTCGTCGAGCCGCTCGACTACGTGCCCTTTGTGGACCTCATGCGCCGCGCTTACTTGCTGATCACGGATTCGGGAGGGGTTCAGGAGGAAGGACCGTCGCTGGGCAAGCCGATCCTGGTTCTGCGCGAGAAAACCGAGCGGCCTGAGGCGGTTGAGGCGGGAACGGTGAAACTGGTTGGCACCGACGAGGCGTGCATTCTCGCCGAGGCCGGCCGCTTGCTTGAGGACCGGGAAGAATACGAGCGCATGGCGCGCGTTCACAACCCTTACGGCGATGGGCGTGCCAGTTCTCGAATTGGAGACCTAATCCTCTCATTTTTAACGGAATATTCTTCGTAGTTTTGGGCGGAAAACTGGGACTTTCGCCTCTGGGAGGGCCGGTAGTTGCAATGGCTGCGGATATAATGGGGCCAGAAGGGGAAGCTGCCGACATGAAAACTCCGGGGAGTGCCGGGAAGGCCAAGAAACCTGCCGCCGAAACGCCGAACGACCTGGTGACCTTGCTTTCGCAAAAGGTTATTGGCCAGCCCGCGGCGATGAAGTACATCGTGCCCTACGTGGAGATGTATCAGGCGGGACTCTCGCCGGAGGGCCGGCCCGCGGGCGTGTTCCTGCTGCTGGGCCCGACCGGCACCGGGAAGACCAAGACCGTGGAGGCCCTGGCCGACGTGCTGCACGGCAGCGAGAAAAACGTCCTCAAGATCGACTGCGGCGAATACCAGATGGAGCACGAGGTGGCCAAGCTCATCGGCGCCCCCCCGGGCTACCTGGGCCACCGCGAGACGCAGCCCATGCTGACGCAGCAGAAGCTGAATGCGGTCACCAGCGACAAATGCACGATCTCGATCATTCTGTTCGACGAGATCGAGAAGGCCGCGCCCTCCATGGTGCGCCTGCTGCTGGGCATCCTGGACCGCGCCAACCTGCGCCTGGGCGACAACACGTCAGTCAACTTCGAGAACAGCCTCATCTTCCTCACCAGCAACCTCGGCGCGCGGGAGATGATGAAGGAACTGCACCCCGAATTCGGCTTCCAGGCCGGAGTGGCCCGCACGGATCGGGCGGACATGTTCAGCAAGCTCGAGAGCATCGCCCTCGGCTCGGTGCGCAAGAAGTTCTCTCCGGAGTTCGTCAACCGCATCGACGCCGTGATCACCTACCAGCCTCTCGACCACGAATCGCTGGCGACCATTCTCGACCAGCAGATGGCGGAATTGCAGCGGCACGTCAACACGCGCCTGGGCGACCGCTACTTCAACATCGAGGTGCCCTTCGAGAGCCGGCAGTTCCTGCTGCGCAAGGGGACCAGCCCCGAGTACGGCGCGCGAGAGCTGAAACGCACAATCCACCGCAATCTTACCCAGCCGCTGGCTACCAAAGTGGCTTCGGGGCAGATCGAGCCCGGCGCGCGGGTCCGCGTGGAGCTGTCCGAGGACAAGGAGAGCCTGATCATCCGCTCGCTCGATTCGGGCGCCGTGCGCGCGCCGCAGCACCCCACCGTGCTGCTGGTGGACGACAATCGCGACCTGCTGCGGTTCCTGGAGCGCCTGATGGCGCAGGCCGGCTGGCGCCTGCTCACCGCGGAATCCGCGGCGGAGGCCAATGAGGTGATCGCGCGGCAGGCTCCGAATGCGGCGCTGCTCGATTACCTGCTACCCGACGGCAACGGTGTCGAGCTCGGCGTCCTGCTGCAGCGGAAGCTGCCCGGCGTTCAGATAATCATGATGACCGGAGCCCAGCTCACGCCGGAGGAGGAAGCGATCTGCCAGGAATATGACTTCCCGATCTTGCGGAAGCCGTTCCTGGCGAATGACGTTCTGAACCTGATCCGCGCGCGCCTCTTCCGGTCTTCAGCGGCTTCGGTGTAGCGGGAGGAAGTCCGCGCCCTCGAGAGGTGGGCCGGAAGATACGGAACCGCGCGCCTAAGCAAGCGGACGAAAACAGTACTAAGCGGCGGGGGAACGCAGGCTGCGCCGACGGAGCCAGGCTACCGCGGCAATTCCGACGATCGCCAGCCCGGCAGTCGCAGGCTCGGGGGTCTCGGGGTCTGAGCCGGTTTGCGCTTGCCCGCTCATGTTCCAGACCACCAATCCAGAGGCGTTGGGCGCGGCAGCGTTGTCGTTGTACACGACGAATTGGATCGTGTTGATCCCGGCGTGGAAGGCGGCATACGAGAAGTAGATGCCCGTCGTCGTGCCGAAATTCGCGTTGGCGCCGCCGATTTCGAAACCGTGGCCTGCCTTGTATGCGGTGCTATCGCACGGTGTCGCCGCGCCGCCGGTGCCGACCCCGTTAATTCCAATGCCGGTAACGCAGTTGTCGGCGGAAAGCATGCCCGATATCATTACGGTCGAAAGCTTGACGGTGTCCGGAATCACGAAGGTCGTCTGGTAGACGAAGTATGTGTTGCGCCCAGGGTTAATCTGACCCTGGTACAAATTCGGATCGGCTGAGATCCACTTCCCAGTCCCCGTGCTGTGGTTGTAGCCGGGGCCGCCGGAGACCGGCCAGGCATTGGTAGCAAGGATGTACGCCTGCTGTGCTCCATTAGCGCCCAACGTGACCACACCGGGATTGATGGACGGATCCGTCAGCGTGGAGTAGTAGAGATAGCTTGCGTCTCTGCCACTATCGGCCACAGAAGGGGCGCCCGTGGTGGTCGTCGAGCCCAGCGAGAAAGTGATCGTGTTCGCATGCGCGACAGCTGTCGTCGCCAGCAGCGCCGTAACGGCGTAAAGCCACGCCGTCTGCCTTCGTGATGTGAAGTCGCGCATAGAATTCGCCCTACTGGTCAGTATGGTGGTATAGCGTTTTCAAGTCAATCCAATTCTGCACGAACCTCAAGGTTAGAGGGGTACCTGCAGTACCAAATTGGTACTAGTCCGGCCTTTTTAGGGCCATCCTCCGGCCTCCTGCGGCGTTCCCGCTATAATAATTGAGCGAGTGGAAACTTTCTTCATTCAGAACTTCGGCTGCCGCGCCACGCAGGCCGATGGCGCGGCCATCGAGTCGTCCCTGCTGAGCAAGGGCCTGGAATCGGTCGGTCGGGAGGCAGCAGATGTTGTGATTTTAAACACCTGCACGGTCACCTCCGCCGCCGACGAAGACGTCCGCCACACAATCAACCGGGTCCGCCGCGAGAACCCCTTGGCCCGCATCCTGGTGACCGGCTGCTATGCACAGCGCGCGCCGGCGGAGTTGGCTGCCCTGCCCGGAGTGACCTGGGTGGTGGGAAACTCGCACAAGACCGAAATCTACGAGATTGTTGTGGCCGAGAGCGGGACGCCGTATCACGGCCAGATCCACGTGGGCGACATCTTCACCCAACAGGAGTTCCTGGCGGGCGTGGTCGAAGACGCATCCGGTGACCGCACCCGTCCGAACCTGAAGATCCAGGATGGCTGCGGCAACCGCTGCTCGTTTTGCGTGATTCCCTATGTCCGAGGCCGCAGCCGGAGCGCGCAACCGGATTGGGTGGTGGCACAGGTTCGCAACCTCGCGGAACGGTACCGGGAGGTGGTGCTCAGCGGGATCAACCTCGGCCGGTGGGGCCGCGATCTGGGTGGAAAGCTGCGGCTGGCCGATATCGTCCGGCGTCTTCTGGAGGAGACCGCGGTCGAGCGGCTGCGGCTCAGCTCGGTCGAGCCGATGGACTTCTCGGACGACTTGCTGGGGCTGATGGCGTCGTCACCGCGCATCGCCCGGCACGTTCACGCGCCGCTGCAGAGCGGCTCGGATTCGGTGCTGCGGCGCATGCACCGCAAATACCGGCCGCGACACTACGAAGACCGCATCTTGAAGGCCCGCGCTCTGATGCCGGAAGCGGCCATTGGTGCCGATGTGATGACTGGATTTCCGGGAGAGACGGAAGCGGAATTCGAGGAGAACCGGCGGTTCATCGCCGGCCTTCCGTTCACCTATCTGCATGTCTTCACCTATTCCGAGCGGCCGGGCACGCCCGCGGCCGCCGAGGCGGTCCAAGTGCCCGTGCCGGTTCGCAAAGAGCGCAATCGGGTGCTCAGAGAGCTGGCGGCCGCCAAGAACCTGGAGTTTCGACAGCAGATGGTGGGGCGGACGCTCTCGGTGGTCACGCTCGAGCAGGAAGGCATGGGGCTAAGCAGCAACTACGTGAAGGTGGAGCTGGCTGCGGGGCGCGCAGCGAATCGCATCGTCGAGGTGGCGATCGGCGGCGTGACAGTGGGAGGAGTGAGCGAAGTCCCGCAGTCAGCCCTGGCTGTTGCGTAGCTCGTCCTCGGCGCGGAGCCAGTCCTCTTCCGCGGAACCACCCTGGCCGCCGCGAGCTTCCCAGTAGGCGTACGCCAGGCGGGCAACCTGGGCCGGGTCGGGAGCGGCGAGGACGATGCGCGGCACGGCGCGCCTGGGGGCGGAACGCCGGACGGCGGGGGCGGACCTGACGGTTGGCATGATTTCTCCTTCCGTTCCAGGTTACGCGTCCGAAGTTACGCGGCGATGACGGTACGGCGAAGATCAGGTGGTGCCCTACGGGACGTAGGTACGGAGGAGCCGGAGCGGGGCTTCCACCGCCACAGGGAACGGCTCGGCGCCGGCGGGCACTAGCCATGCGTCGCCGGGCCGGACGGGGTGGCCGCCGATGCTGCCCGCGCCCTCCAGCACGATCAGAATGTCCAGATGACTCGGGTCGGGCTGCCAGGTGAGCGGCCGCGCCCACTCGAGCGACTCGGTCACGAAGTACTTGCAGCGGGCGAGCTCGCGCCGGCCGTCGCCCAGTTCCACGGGCACCGAGGCTCCCGGATGCGAATCCAGGTGCGCCACCGCCACTCCCTTTTCGAGATGCAGCTCGCGGGGCCGGCCGTAGTCATAGAGACGATAGGTGGTGTCCGAGTTCTGCTGGATCTCAACCAGCGCGATGCCCGCGCCGATGGCATGCACCACTCCGGCGGGAGTGAAGTAGGTCTCGCCGGGGTGTACGGGGAACCAGCGCACCAGGCGCTCGATCTCACCGCTCACGGCCGACTCGCGCAGGCGCTCGCGGGTGATGGTCTGGTTGAAGCCAAGCGCGAGGGTCGAATCCGGCTCGGCACGGAGGATGTACCACATCTCGGTTTTGCCGGGACCGCCTTCGGCCTGTGCGTCATTGGGATGCACCTGGAGGGACAGTCGCGCGGTGGTGAAGATGAACTTGACCAGGATAGGGAGGGGCTGACCGTCTTCCGCGGTGAACCAGACCTCGCCGATCTGTTGCGCGGTGGAGGGGAACCACGGTTCGAGCGCGGTTGCGCCCCAGATCTTCTCGCGGAACGAAGGCAGCAGACGGACGGGTTGCAGGCTCATCTCATCAAGTTTCGAATGAACGTGTCGAGGCGGGCAAGTCCGCGCTCCAGATCGTGCATCGAGGCGGCGTAGGAAATGCGGATGTGTCCCTCGGCGCCGAAAGCCTCGCCCGGAACCACCGAGACATGCTCGTGTTGCAGCAGGCGGGCAGCGAACTCGAGGGTGTCCTGGATGCCGTCAGAGCGCAAAGCCGCGCTCACGTTCGGGAATACGTAGAAAGCGCCCTGCGGCTCGGTGCAGGTGACGCCCGGGATTTCGCGAAGGCGCCGCATGACGAAATCGCGGCGGAGGCGATACTCCGCCAGCATGGCTGCAACGGAATCCTGGGGCCCGCCGAGCGCCTCGACGGCGGCTTTCTGCGCGATCGAAGTGACGTTCGAGGTGCTCTGGCTCTGGAGCTTGACGACGGCCGCCACCACCGGCTCGGGACCGAGCAGCCAGCCCACGCGCCAGCCGGTCATGGAGTAAGTCTTCGACGCCGAGCCCACCACCAGCACGTCGCGCCGCGCGCCGGCGATCGATGCCGCCGAGAACGGCGCGCCCTGATACACGAAATGGCAGTAGCACTCGTCTGTGAGCAGGTAAATGCCGCGGCTCGCGGTCAGGTGGTGGATGCGTTCGAACTCCGCGGGGTCGACCACGGCGCCGGCCGGGTTCGAAGGCGAGTTGACGAGCACGATGCGGGTGCGGTTGCTCAGGAACGGCTCGATCATGGCGGCCGTCACTTTGAAGCCGCCCGCTTCGTCCGGCGGAACGAACACGCACTTGCCGGCGGCGAAGTTCACCACGTCCTTGAAGGTCACCCAATAGGGCACGGGGATGACCACCTCGTCGCCCGGATCGATGAGCACCTGCATCACGTCGAAGATGGCCTGCTTGCCGCCCACGGCGACGACGCATTCGGCCGGCGAGTAGCTGGTGCCGAAATCGGAGGCGTGGCGATCGACGATGGCCTGGCGAAGTTCGGGCGTGCCGGCCGAGGAGGTGTAGCGCGTGAAGTTCTGCTCGATGGCGCGGATGGCGGCCTGCTTGATGTTGGCGGGAGTGGGGAAATCCGGCTCGCCGGGTCCGAAATCGACGATGTCGTGCCCTTCGCGCTTGAGCCGCTCGGCCTCGCCGGCGACGCGCATGGTCATCGACACGCTGATGCGAGAGATGCGCTCCGAGAGCTGGCCGGGATCGAGCATCGGCGTCATCGGCCGTTCAAAACGCGGTTCCTGAGGCGCACCTCGACCGAGGGCGGCACCAGTCCGGAGATGTTCCCGCCCAGGCCGATCACCTGCTTGACCAGGCGGGAGCTGATGAACGAGTACTCTTCCTTGGCCATCAGGAAGACGGTCTCGACGGAGGGGCAGAGGCGGCGGTTCATGAGCGCCATCTGCAGCTCGTATTCGTAGTCGGAGATGGCGCGTATGCCGCGCAGAATGACGCTGGCACCCCTCTGCGCGGCGAAATGAACGAGCAGGCCGTTGAAGGAATCCACCTCGACGGTGGGATAGTCGCGCACCACCTCGCGCAGCATCTCGATGCGCTCTTCGACGGTGAACAGCGGTTCCTTCTCTTCATTGCGAAGGATGGCGACGATGAGCCGGTCGCACAGCTTCGCCCCGCGCTCGATCAGGTCGAGGTGGCCGTTGGTGATCGGATCGAAGGAGCCCGGGTAAAGCGCGATTACGGAGTGCGGCGTGGGCACCGAGGAGAATCTTCCCCTTTCGTTTGAGGGATCTACTGCTGCTTCGATTGTAGCTGCTTCCAGCCTATGACGGTGATGTGATTCTGCTGGAGCGCCTCTTTGAACTCCGGGCTGGTGATGGCGTCGAAGTCCCGTTGGCGCCAGGCGCTGCCGTACGCCAGGTTGCCCATCACCGCCTGAAGCTCGGCGTCATCGTAGCCCAGGTGGACGATCAGTTCCGTCAGCCCCGGCTTGAGCGACCGGACCTGCTGCACATACCAGTCCTTCCAGTTTTCCGGCTTGACGCCCGAGCCCGCGATTAGCATCGCGTCGGGAACGATGTCGCTGTCTTTCAAGGCGGGGGACGGCAAGGCCAAAAAAGGGATGCCGTATTCGTGCGCCACCTTTACGTAGGTAGCGAGAAATGGCGGCAGCAGCACCGTGCCCATGTGGCTGTCCAGGTGGGTGGGACGGATGCCTGCCTTCAGCGCGCGATCGATTTGCGCGCGAATCTCCGCTTCCACCGCCTCGGGCCTGGCGTTCTTGGCCACGGGCGCGTCTTCGGGCCAGAAATACCCGCCCGGATCGAGAAGGCCGCCCGGATCGCGTCCGCCGGCCACAGGCCCCCAGCGGTAGGGTTTCCATTCGCTGGTCAGGGTGAGGTGCAGACCGAGATCGGCGTTGGGATGCGCCGCGGCGTAGGCCGCGACCTCCGGGAACCAGGGGCACGGGACCATGATGCTCGCCGAGGAGACGGCTCCTCGTGCGAGCGCCGCGAAACTCGCCCGATCCACCGAGTGGCTCACGGCCAGGTCGTCCGCATGAATAATGAGGAGCTTTGTGCCGGGCGGATAGCCCAGCCGTTCCGCGGCGTTCTTGTCTGCGGCGGTGGCCGCGATGGCGCAGGCCAGGACAACGGTGAGAAGAGTGGCTCTCATGGGACCACCTTACCTCCAGGAGTGCAGGAAAGCGCGTAAAAAGTGCACTTTTGCATCATTCTGACGCCACAAAGGTCCTGGCAGATACCGAACCGCGCGCGTCAGCAAGCGGACTATGGCCCCGCGGCGGGATGGGACTCAAAGTTGCAAGCAAGGGGAGCAGGAGGGCTTCCATGCAAGAAGGCAAGATCAAGAAGACCGATCCGGACAAGAAGTTTCGGCGCATTCTGGCGGCGAGCACGCTGGAGGGAGACAAGGTGCGGAACGCGGCGGGTGACGACCTGGGCAAAGTCGACAAAGTCATGATCGACATCCCATCCGGCAGGATCGCCTATGCCGTGCTGTCGTTCGGCGGAGTTCTGGGTATGGGGAACAAGCTGTTCGCGGTGCCGTGGGACGCGCTCACCGTGGACGAGGACGAGAAGTGCTTCATCCTGAACATCGACAAAGACACCCTGGAGAGCGCACCGGGTTTCGATAAAGACAATTGGCCTGACATGACCGACATGAGTTGGGGACGGGCGGTCTACCGGCACTACGGCACGGCTCCGTACTGGGAAGAGCCGGGGACCAAAACGTACCGGGGCGGAGGCGCCCGATAGCTATGCCACAGAAGAAAACAGCTCCTTCGACGCAGGCAGGCGAGTATGTGCGCGAGGAGATAGAACACGTGCGGGCGGGAGAGCACGGGGCGCGATCGGCCAAGCAGGTGATTGCCATCGGGCTATCGAAGGCGAGACGGGCGGGGGTCAAACTCCCGCCTCCGCCTGGAAAGAAAGCGCCGAAGGTCACGGCGCGCAAGGCGAATCCGGCGCGATCGCGGGCCAGCTTGCAGGCCCTGAAGCGCGAGGGCACAAGTGCGGCGTCGCATAGAGCGCTGTCGAGACAGGCTCGCGCGAGCGCCGAGCGCCACATATAGGTACGCTATACTGCACGCGTGAAGCTGCTCGATCCGGTCGCGGCGTATGATCGGGTCGCGCCGGTGTACGCGCGCCTGGCGGAGGAACGAGGGGCATATCTCGATGCGGTTGACCGGCTGCTCGCCGCCGAGATGCGGCCCGGCTGCTCGATGCTGGACGTCGGGGCCGGGGATGGCGCCCGCGCGTGTCGCATCGCCCGGGCGGCAGGCGTGCGGGATCTGGTTCTGCTCGAGCCGAGCGCGGTCATGCGGAGCCATTGCCCCGCGGAGGCGACCATCTGGCCCATGCGGGCCGAAGAGCTTCACGGCCGGGATGCGCGCTTTGACCTCATAACCTGCCTCTGGAACGTGCTGGGACACATTTTTCCCGCTAGCGCACGCGTCGAAGTGCTGCGCGAGTTTGCGCGCCTGGTGGCTCCGGGGGGCAAGATCTTCATCGACGTGAACCATCGGTACAATGCACGTCACTACGGCGCGCTGGCAACCGCGGTGCGCTTTCTCCGCGACCGGGTATCGCCCGGCGAGAGCAATGGCGATGTTACCGTTACCTGGAACATCGATGGCACTTGCTGCGCCACGAGCGGACACGTCTTCACCGACCGGGAGTTCACATCCCTGGCGCGGGCCGCGGGACTGCGCATTGAGAAGCGATTCGTCGTTGACTATGACACGGGCGAACTTCGGCGGAAGAGTTTTGAGGGCAACCTAGCGTACGTGCTGTCGCAGGGCGTGTGACAGGGTCAGGCAGACCTCGGCGATCTGGGCATCCGTCAGCCGGTTGAAAAACGGCAGCGCCAGGGTTTGCGCGGCTACCTGATCGGTGACGGGGCAGGACTCCGGTCCTGAGTAGAGGGGCTGGCGATGCAACGGGGCGAAATAGCTCCCGCAACCGATTCCTCGCGACGCCATGTAGCGGAGAATTGCATCGCGGTCAGTGGCCAGCCTGACGACAAAGACGAACCAGGAGACGCGCCCACCTGGGATTTCGAGAGCCGGGAGCGTTACTCCCGGGATGGCCCGGAGATGTTCCGCGTAGCAGATGGCCCGGCTCTCGCGCCGCGCGAGAATATCGCCGATCCTTTGCATTTGCGAGAGGCCTAGCGCGCAGTTGATTTCGGAAAGCCGGTAGTTGTAACCCAGCAGGCTGTGATCGAGCCAGCCATCCGCCGGCCGGCGGCCCTGGTTGCGGAGCGCGCGAATCGTCTCCGCCAATTGCTGGTCGCGGGTGACGAGCATTCCGCCCTCGCCCGTGGTGATCGGCTTGTTGGGATAGAACCCGAAGACCCCGAAATCGCCGAATGCGCCCACCGGCTGGCCGTGGTACTGGGCTCCAAGCGCCTCGCAGGCGTCCTCAACCACCTTCAGCCCGTGCGTGGCGGCGAGTTGCAGAATCGGGTCGAGGTCCGCGGGACGCCCGAACGTGTGCACCACAATAATGGCGCGCGTGCGGGGCGTGATGGCCCGGGCCACGCTCTCGGGATTCAGGTTGAGCGTCAGCGGATCGATGTCCGCAAACACCGGCGTGGCACGCTGGTAAAGAACCGCATTGGCGGCGGCGATAAAAGTGAACGACGGGAGAATGACCTCGTCGCCTTCGCCGATCCCGAGGGCCGCCAGGCCAAGGTGAAGCCCGGCCGTTCCGGACGACAGGGCGACGCCGTAAGGCGCGCCGGCGTAGTTGGCGACGGCTGCCTCGAATTCCTCCATTTTGGGGCCGAGCGCGAGCCGCGATGTGCGCAGCACGGCGACCACGGCATCGATATCGGCCTCGGAGACGTCGGGGGCCGAAAGCGGAATCCTCATTTCCATCACGGTTGGGCCCGCTTGATGAGGAGTTCCTCGCCCAACGGCACGGATGCCAGCACCTCGACGATCCGCTCCGCCGCGCGCCCGTCTCCGTAGAGGTTCTCCATGCCCTGAAGAGAGCGGCGAAAACTGTCGCTCGTGGCCGTGCGGACGCGATCCAGAATGGACGCCACGCTCGCATCGGCGTCGAGAACATTGCGGCCGCGCTCACGGCCGCGCTGCCGTATCCCGATGTTGACGGCGGGCAGCGCGAAGGATGCCGCCTCCATGATTCCGCTGCTGGAGTTCCCCAGGAGAAGGTCCACGCATCGCAACAAACTCCAGTAGAGGATGGGGTCGAGGTTGACGAACACGTGGCCGCGCCCCAGCTTGCGGATGAAGGACCCGGTGCGCTCGATGAGGGCCCGGCTTCCCGCGTCGGCATTCGGATAACAGAACAGGAGCTGCGCTTCGACGGACTCGAGCGCGGTGAACAGCGCGTCCGCCTCGCGCGTGGGATCGCGGGCGATGGTGGTGGGGTGGTATGCGATGACCGCGGTTGGCGGTTCGAGATGGATGCCGAGGCGCGCTTCCACCTCTTCGCGGCCGAGCAGTGGACTGCGGCACAGGTGGTCAAGCGACGGAGCGCCGGCGCGGTGGACGCGCCAGGCCTCTTCGCCCATGGCGATGACGCGCGCCCGCGCCCGTTCGGTAGACGTGAAGTGGACGTGGCTCAGCTTGGTGAGCGCATTGCGGACCGCGTCGTCGATGACGCCTTCGCTGATCTCGCCGCCCTCGATGTGCGCCAGGGGAATGCGCAAGGCCGTTGCCACCGCGGCGGGCGCGAGCATTTCGTAGCGGTCCGCGGTCACGAGCAGCAGGTCGGGACGCATTTGCCCCAGACAATCCGCCAGACCGAGCGCCGCCACACCGATGGTTTTGGCCATCCCGACGTCGGTGTCGGAACTCAGGAGGCACTCGATCCGTGCGTCGATGCGGAACCCGTCCTTCTCGATCTCCTGCGCCGTCGAACCGAATTCGGGGGACAGATGCGCGCCCAGCGCGATGAGTTTCAGCTCCACTGCCGGGTGCTGGACGAGCTCGCGAAGCGGCCAGTACAGATGGCTGTAGTCGGCGCGCGAGGAAGTGACGACGGCGATTTTGCGTTTCATCGTTCGGCCTTCGAGAGCACGAGGGAGCTGGGCTCGTACTCGGGCACCACAGCGGATATCGCCGCGAGGATCCCGGCGAGGTCTTCGCCGGCGAGACGGCAGGCAAGCTCGGCCATCAGGCGGTGCAACTCGTCCTCCGCGGGACTGGGGGTGACGATGACCTCGAGCGGACCGTCGAGGATTCCATCCCGGATTTCTGTCCGAAAGATCAGCTCTTCGTTGAGTTTCTCGCCGGGACGAAGGCCGATAAACCGGATCGGGATTTCGCCATCCCCGATGAGGTAGCGCGCGAGATCGAGAATCCGCTGCGGCGCGCCAAGCTCCGGCAGCAGCACTCGCCCCGAGCATTCCGCGGCGCCGGCGGCGAGGATGGCGTGGACCGCTTCATCGAGGGACATGAAGTACCGCTCGGCCTCGGGATGCGTGACCGTAACCGGACCGCGCCTGGCGATCTGCTCACGGAAAATCGGGACCACGCTACCGCTCGATCCGATCACATTGCCCAGGCGGACCGCGTTCATGCGGCACTGCGGAGCAGTGAGGGCAGCGACGGTCAGTTCCGCAAGCCGCTTCGATGCGCCCATGATGCTGTGCGGGTTGACCGCCTTGTCGGTCGAGACCAACACCAGTTTTGCCGCTCCGTGACGGAGCGCCGTCTGTGCCAGCGTGTATGTGCCAAGCGCGTTGTTGCGCACCGCGGCGAGCGGGTTGAGCTCCAGCAGCGGAACGTGCTTGAGCGCCGCCGCGTGATAGACGATCGCCGGGTGAAAGCGGTTGAAGAGGCCGTCCAGCAAGCCGGCGTCGGTCACGCTCCCCAGGATGGCTTCGTGGGAGATTTCGAGGCGCTGCTCGATGGTGAACAGGTTGTTCTCGGAGGAATCGAGCAGCACCAGGCGGGCGGGACCGGCAGCGGCGACCGCGGCGACCAGGGCCGACCCGATGCAGCCGCCCGCGCCCGTCACCAGCACCGAGCGTCCTGCTACGGCCGAGGCGAACGGAGAGGCCGCGTCGCCCGCGTCAGGCGAGACAAACCGCGCATATTGAAGAGTTTCTGGCACCTACAAATATGAGTGTAATGCGTTGCCGGTCGCGCGGGCGAGTGCGACACTACGTTGCCAATTTTATGTCAATAAACAGACAGACAACGATATTGACTTTGCAACGTCTGTTGTCTAAACTTTGTCTATAGGAACAGAGCCTGCAATTCAAGGGTTCGGAAGAGGAGAGGAAATGGCAGCCGGTGTCCCGTACATCGATCCCACAGTCGAGCATGTTGGCGTGAGCCGACTTCGCACGCTCAACGCGACGAACTTGCGAAAGTTCGACAAGACGCTGGTGATTCAGGACAACAACACCCCACTGGCGGTCTTGTTGACGTACGACCAGTTCTTGACAATGCAGACGCAGCTTCAGACGGTTCTGGAAACCCTCGAGGTGATAACGAGTCAAGGCGAGGCGTCTGCCCTGCTGGACGGCCTGGCGGCGCTCCAGGCGGGAAAGTCCAGACCGCTATCTGCGATTCGCGCGGAACTGAGAGGGAAAACGAAGCAAGCGAGATAGCAGATGGGGAGATCTGGATTCGAGGTTCAGCTTTCCGAAGTCGCGGAGAAGACTTATACGGACATGTTCCGGGCATCGCAAGCCTGTCTTGATCGCGGCGATGAGGGCAACTCGCATGTGAAGAGGTTCAGAATGATCGAAGAGGTTCTAGATCGGATCATTCCCCACGACCCCCTAGCACCCGAGAGACGCCTGTCGGGAGCCCTCTCGGGCGTCTTTCGGGTAAAGAAGGGCAGAATGCGAATCTGCTACCTCGCCGATCCGACAGAGCAAGTGGTGCGAGTAATCTATATCTCAGAGACCTCCCGCAAGGACGGAGACAGCAACGATCCATACAGGATTCTCACCAAGCTGATCAACTCCGGGAAAACAACATCCGCGCCACCGCCCGACTAGCGCTGCGACCGTGTAATCTGTTTCGTCCGCTCGCAGACGCGCGCGGTTCGGTATCATGCCAAGTGCATCCTGCGGCATCGAGGAGATTTCAACATGACGCTACGCACACTCGGACAGAGTGAACTGAAGATCACGCCGATCGGGATTGGAGCATGGGCGATCGGCGGAGGACAGTGGGAATTCGGCTGGGGGTCGCAGGACGACGCCGAATCGCTCGCCGCGATCCGCGCCGGCTTGGACCGGGGCATAAATTGGATCGATACCGCCGCGGTCTACGGGCTGGGGCATTCAGAGACGGTGGTTGGCCGGGCGCTCGAAGGGCTGAGCACCCGCCCTCATGTGTTCACCAAGTGCAGCCTGGTGTGGGATGAATCCGGAAAGGTGCTGCACAACCTGCAGGCCGCCTCCATCCGGCGCGAAGCCGAGTCGAGCCTGAAGCGGCTGGGAGTCGATGCCATCGACCTGTATCAGATTCACTGGCCGGCCTGGAAGGGCGGACCGGAGAGCGCATCGCCCGGATCGGTCGAAGAGGCGCTCGGCGCAATGGCGAAGCTGAAGGCGGAAGGGAAGATCCGCAATATCGGCGTCTCGAACTTCGATGCGGGGCAGATGAAGCGCGCCCTCAAGGTGGCTCCCATCGTTTCCCTTCAGCCCCAGTATTCCCTGCTGGCGCGCGAGGCCGAATCCTCGGTTCTTCCCTTCGCCCGGGAGCACGGGATCGGGACCATCGTCTACTCGCCCATGGCGTCCGGGCTCCTGAGCGGCGCCATGACGCGGGAACGGATCGCTGCATTCCCCGACGACGACTGGCGCAAGAGGAGTCCGAACTTCCAGGAACCGCTGCTCACGCGTAACCTGCGGCTGGTCGAGACGCTGCGCGGCGTCGGGAAGCGCCATGGCGCGACGCCCGGTGAGGTGGCCATCGCGTGGACCTTGCGCAATCCGGCCGTCACCGGCGCGATCGTGGGCATTCGCAGCGCCAGCCAGGCAGACGGCATTGCCGGAGCGGCCGACCTCACACTCAGCGCCGACGAAGTATCGGAAATCGAGCGTGGGCTGGTGTCAACCGCGTAGCGGTTGCTGATTTCATTGTGGCGCACGCTTCAGCGTGCCGCGTCGCCACTCATGGCGACGCCCGGCTTCGCGAAACTAAGTGACATTGCGCACTCTTGCGTGCCGCGACCGAGGTCTATTGTTTTGCCTCCGGGTTCGATAATGCACCACCAATACTGGCATAATAGAAATACTTGTGAGGCTACTGGGGCTCCTTCTCTCTCTTTGCGCACTCGTGTTGCGCGCACAGGTGGGCGCATCGATTTCCGGCAGCGTGGCGGATTCCTCCGGCGCCGGTGTCGGTGGCGCAACCGTGACCGTCAGAAGCCTTGAGACCGGGGCCACCAGGACCACTACTACCAGCGACTCAGGCAGCTTCCGATTCCCGTCCCTGCCGTTGGGCCGGCAGGATGTGAGGGTCGAAAAGCCCGGCTTCAAGGCCGCCGTGCGTACCGGGATCACGTTGCGCGTGGGCCAGGAAGCGGTCGTGAATCTGGAACTCGAAGTGGGCGAGTTCGCCCAGCAGGTCATCGTCTCGACGGAAGAGCCCGTTGTCGATACCACCACCGCATCGGTCTCCGGGCTGGTAGGCGAGCGCGAGCTGAAGGACCTGCCACTGAACGGCCGCAGCTTCGATAACCTGATCACGCTCAATCCCGGGGCCATTGAGTACGGATTGAAGAGCCCTCAAACCAGCACCAGCAACGGTAACACCTTCACCGTGTCGGGACACCGGCCA
>Ga0182027_10001886_pt1 | contig 34262 bp, 24 predicted proteins | sample 712E1DmetaG_FD_121300 | JGI IMG/M metagenome (GOLD analysis project Ga0182027, IMG submission 121300) | Permafrost microbial communities from Stordalen Mire, Sweden - 712E1D metaG (Illumina Assembly) | ecosystem: Environmental > Terrestrial > Soil > Wetlands > Permafrost | place: Sweden...
GCCTCAGCAAGTCAGAAATCGCCCGCCGTCTGCAGATCGGCCGAACCTCGGTGCGCCGCATTCTGACGGCTGATTCCTCCCAGGAATAGCCCCCCCAACCTGTGGTTCGCGTAGCGCTCACGGTCCGCCGAAGACAATTGCAAGCCAAGTCAGCCCAAGAGCAATCCACAAGACGGCGGGAACCCCCGGGCACCACCGCGGTCTCCAAATAATTGCTGCGTTATCCATGTCAGCGTGCCTCCCTCAAAGGATGGATCTCGTTGCTTCCATTGGCTCCGAACGGCGTAGAAGTGGATTGACCACGCCGTATACGCCACCCAATCCTTAATACGAATGGCAGCACACCTTACCGCAAGGGCCAACAACGCAAAACGGCAAAACAGAAAATTCCGTGTGTAACGTTTGATGGTAGGTACGACCGCCAAGCATTTCCGCATTTCCCGGCCTGCCGTTCTTCGGCGCTGGTCCGCTGGTCTGCTGGAGCCTAACAGACTTGCGCCCGGAAGGATACCGAAACCGAAACAGCCGGCAGCAACAAGCCTTCTGCGGCTTCTCAAGGTTAGAAAAAGAGAGAAAGGATGAGGATGGGACGATGGCCAGCCCCCGAAGCCATTCGGCGGGCATCCGTCAGTCTGCGCACTAAGAACCGGAACTCGGGCAAGTAGAACCCGTGGCGCTATTTACATCCGTTGTATGCATCAACCTCTGCATTATAGCGCGATATGTTTTGGCAGATGGGGTTCTTATAATTCATGATGCAATCGATCCTATCATGATAGCCTTGGACCCTGAGCTTCCTCAGAATGCAATTTCGCATAGAAGCAGGGTTAAGCTCTTGTCTCGCTTCTTCGACGTGTGCCCCATTCGGTTGAGCGTTTAGATACTTCTGGTAGGCCTCGTCTGTATCCGAGCTTTTTGCGACTTGCCACAGCTTGTCATCAAGCCGTTTCGCAGCCTCTTCTGCGTGAATTGGAGTGCCACGCCGTCGGAGATACTGTTCGAAAGCACTAACAGTGCCACCTTTAAGTGCACGCGCCCATGCCGCATTATCTTCCGTCTCGAGCTTTCCCAGCCTTGCTGCAGCCACTGAGTAATTCGGATAAGTTTTCGGGACCTGATCGAGAAATGACCGATAACTCCGAATTGAATCTTCTCGTTCAGTATCCTTCCACATAAGTCCATACTTCTTATCTGAGGCGACTGCAGCGTGCAAACCGCCAGGAAACGCATTTAGATATGCATCGCACGGGCCTACTCCCTCTGCAAGGTCACACTCCCGCCAAGCTTGCTCCTCTAGCTGTTTACTTGAAACACATCCTCCTTCGACAGTCAGCATGAGAACCGTCAGAGCAAGAGTTGTACGCGAAGCACCTGCCTTCCTCGCCCAACGTATTCGGTTATGGAATTTCAAATCGTTGCCTTCACGTTTGGCCATTCGACGTTGGCCCTCCCCTGGCATCCCACCTCATTCATTTGTCTTTTCCGGCCGGCTTCGGCTGCTCCAGTTGTTGAATCACATCAGTCAAGGCCTGCTTGGTCGGTGTTGCCGGTGACGGCTCAATTCTTCGCATCTGTATGACCGGCGGCGGGGTATAGGGGATGACCGGCGGGTTGTACGGCATTAGCGGCTGCGGCAGCTGCTGCACGGGGATAGGGCTCCAGTTTGAATACTGTGGCATTGGAGGCGGGGTCCACCTTGGAAGCTCCGGCACCCTCATTGGGACCGGTGGTGGAATATACACCGGTGGAGGCGGCTCGTAATGGGGAACGACGGGTAGTTCAAAGCGCGGAGGCGTTGATACTGTACTTTCTGACGGTTGCGGTGCTGCTGGCGTCCCCGCCGCCGGCGTCCGAGTGTTCGGGAATAGGACTGAGATTCCGAAAATCGCCAAGCTCGCGAGGCCAATCACTGCGGCGGTTTCGGCCGCACGCGGCTGATGCGATAGCGTTGAGTCTTTGAGATTAACGCGACTGGGGATTGCCACCCCGGGAAGCGGAGTCGACGGTTCCGTGGAACCGCCCTCCGGGCGCAGACTGTGCGGCCGCATGTCAGAAGAGGTCGTCGGAATTCGTTCTCCGCACCAACCGCAAAATGCGTGGCCATCGCCGACGATTTCGCCGCACCGAACACAGTTCATGGTCGCACCTCCAACTCGGCTGACCAAACCCTGGTGCGGATCGACCTGACCCGCACTGCATCAGCATACCTCATTGCGCCCTCTCACACCAGCCGCTCACGAATGTGCACTCTGAAATAAGAACGCGATGCCGAACACCGTCGCGTTGTAGCTGGCATGGGCGACTGCAGCAGCTGTGGTTGAGTCCGTCCTATGCCGAATCCACCCCCAAGTGGCGCTCGCAACCAACAGGGTCGCCCAGCCGCGACTCCAACCGTACTGCGGCAAAAGCATTGCGGCGTATAACAACGCGCTGATCGCAACGCCAGGAACCGCGCCCAGGGATCGGACGACGAGGGGTTGCAACAGCCCGCGGAAAAATGCCTCCTCTACAAATGGTGAAACCGTAATGCTTGCCAGTGCAACCAGCCACAACGGACTCCACCCACTTTGCAAGCCTATAGTCTCTTTCGTTCCAGCCCGTTCGGCCGACGCAACCAGCGTCACAATCGCCAAGATTCCCCCTAGCAGCATCGGAGTCCGAAGCCGGAACCCTTCGAATACAAAACCTACTCCCCGAACGAACGGTTTGCCGTATCGACGTCTGAACACCGCGCTCGCTCCTGCCAGAAGCAGTCCGTAGCCGAAAGACTGCAACACTATCCGGCGGACCAAGGCATTTAACTCCAAGTGCAGCCCTGCCATGACCGCATTCCCCACAAGCGTCGCTAAGATCAGGGCCGCTATTGCGATGAAAAACAGCATCACTACAGCGGAATAATCCCAGAAGGGATACCGGTCCGAAGCCCCACTCGGCGTTGCGGATCGCCCAGTACTCTTCTCAGGTTGGCCGCTTTTCATTACCGCTCTTTGCGATTCGGAGAACCACCGGTCAAGAGCGCGATGCTCATGCGGCGATTCGTTCATGAACGTGCAGCCATCCATGATTGCGCCGGTGAAGTCCGGGGCCACCTTGGATTTGTGGAATTGCTCGCTCAGCCGCAGGGTCGCGCCTGAGAAATCGGCGCCGCAGAATTTGGTCTGGTCAATGCTGAAACCGAACCAAAGAGTTGCGTTGCTGAAGTTACAACCGGTGCAGTCCATGTTCTGGAGATCAAAGAACATGGTGGTGATACCGGAAAAATTCGAGCCTGAGCAGTCTCCATCCTGGATGCCAGCGAGCAGCCATCTGCTGCGACTAAAGTCACAATTCACAAAATCCTGGTTCCGAAAACGATGATTGCGAAATATAAGACTCCGAAAATCAGCCCCCTCCAGTTGAGCCGGCTCCGATAAGCGTGTGTCATGCTCTCGCCACAGCTCGAGGTGCTTTGCTGAATCGCCGACCAGCCCTTGCAGGTTAAGACCGGTAGATTCAACGGTCGAATCCATCAGCTTCTGGGATTCCCGGCATGTGCATACTATTCCTTGGTGGAGATCCTCACTAGTCATGGCTTATCCTCTCACTCGGCCCCACCTCTTAACAATTGCATTTGCAGCTTTGCGTCGGCGTACCCGGGCTGTTCCGCCAGGGCTCGGTCAAACCATTCTTGCGCGATACCCTCGTTACCACGTTTGACAGCTATCTTGCCGTATGTTGTATAAGCCTCAGCGCGAAGGCTCTGATTAAGTTGGTCGATATAACTAGTTAAGATCTGATCCACGAGGCGTTGAGCCTGCCCCAGAAGGTATGTAGACGTCACACGGGTCATGGAATCTGCCGAATTCAACGCACCGACAATCGGCTGTGTTCGAATCGCCTCATCAAAGGCCTCCATGCCCTCGTTGATCCTTCCGAGCCCACAGAGCGCCTCTCCCTTCGCTGCCAGGGCTATCGCGAGCCCCACCGAAGTCGGCGACTTGCCCATGGCCTCCGCGATCCGGTCGAGTGCCTTGGCAAACTGTTCCTGCTTATTCAGCACTTGCGCCAAGTTGATCGTCGCGGATCGCTCGAATCTAGCCAATTCCTCGGGCATCCAGAAAACTGCCGAAGCCCGTGCAATCTCAAGGCATCTTTCATAGTGCTGCGCGGCGGCCTGGAGCTCACCAGCCTCTGCGGATTGCGATGCCACTTTAAAAAGGTTATTTAGTTCCTGGGTTGCCATGCCAGCCCCTATCGCACCCAAAGATCGTAACAATGAGCCGGAGTGCCCGATTGCTTCCCATTACAGTGATCCGGAGACACATCGGAAGCCAATATCTCCTTCGCGGGCTTCCGGCGCGCTTTTATACCGGGTCGAAGACATCCGCGAGCCGCCGCGGACCACCCGGCAATCGCCGGAACCCGGTCCTTGCGGGTCCGTCTGGGGCATTGAATCATAGGGTCCGTACCAATCCGAAACCCAGTGCAGCACGTTTCCGAGCATGTCGTGTAGACCATATGGGTTTGGCTGCTGCTGTCCTACTTTCATCGGTCGATAGTCCAGTCCCACCTTCATCGTAGGCATGCTTCCCCTCGCAGCCCACTCCCACTCAGCTTCGGTCGGCAGTCGCATCCCAACGATCTCGGAATACTGCCGCGCCTCGTCCCAAGTGATGCATGTCACCGCGTTCTCGACGGAATAGTTCTTTCTTCGCACTTCTTCAAAAACGCGCTGCAGCATCTGGTCGCGGTCTGTTACCTCCTTGAAGGTGCGCCATGTCACAGGAGTCTGGCCCACCCAAAAGCCGTGGGTAATCGTGACTGAATGAACAGGCCGCTCATCCTCGGCAGTATAGAAGACGTCAGACTCGTGCCCCATCTGAAATCTTCCAGCGGGGACCAAGACGTACACCTGCCCGTCGCGGGGATTGCGTTTCACACCGGGCCATTGGCCGATTCCAGTCCAAATATCTCTTAGTAAAACGAAAGTGGGGGCCTCCTTGCCAAAATTCTTTACAAGATTGCCTACTCGCAGCATTCGGGCAAATCCACCATCCTTGTTCAGCTGTTCTCCTATAAGTGTTATCTGTTTGTAGTACTGGTTGTCGCGCCGCTCCTGATCGTGCAGAGTCCGTGTCGAGATTGCAAGCAGGTGGAGTAACGCGTGCAACTCTTTAGCTATCGGTGAATCGTCACTCGGCTGGTTCCGTGTCTCCTCCGCCGCCGCAGCACGCTGCTCGGGCTCTGTTGATCTCTGAGCCCAGTTGTGCGTTCTTTGGAACTCCCCTTGTCTAGCAAGCCTTTGTTGCTCTTCCTCTGTAGACTCGGCGACCTCTCCAATGCCGTTACAGAAATGGCAGGTTTCCGTATCGGCAGGATTACGTAGCAGTTTGTCCCACCAGCCCTGCGCCAGTTTGACCCTCCTCGCTCCGTTACAAGTAGGACAGATCTTCATGGCCGTTGGCATCCTTTCTCAACCGCATGAACATGCGTTCGGGGATCCACACGTACCGTTGGAACTCGTGTGGATATTGCCGCGATTGTGCTTGCATTGGCATTACTGTTCTTTAACGCTTGCGTTGAGGACATCCGTCGTTATCGGCGCCTCTCTGCTACCATCAGGCGCCGCCTCGCAAAAGTGGCGGCAGGGCGAACGAGCGAAACCCTGACCGCGGCTTGTAACCGCTCCGACATCTCGACTCTCCGAGCGATCCGCGGTGAGATGCGGTAATAGACTTCAACAAATGCTCGACCCGCCGGTTTGGTCAGCAACAGCTTGTCACGAAAATCACGGAGCACCGCCACCTCCGCCGAATCGAACCCGTAAGCCGCCGTGGCAAGGAAGCATCCGCTACGAGCTTCAGACGCGTCAACCGACATGACCGCCCTTTGCGATTCGTTGAACCAGCGCTTGAAGACACCGCGGGCGTGTTGGGATTCGTTAACGAACTTGCACCCAGTCATCACGGCGCCCGTGAAATCAGGCGGAACTTTGGGCGCAAGGGACATTTTACTCAGCTTGAGAGTAGCACCTGAGAAATCCGCGCCGCAGAACTTTGCGTTCTCGATGTTTATGCCAAACTCAAGCTGCGCCTGGCTGAAATTGCAACCCGTACAGTCAACATTTGTCAGACCGAAGAAAACTGCGCTGATCCCAGAGAAATTTGAACCCGAGCAATCGGCGCCCGAAAAGCCGGCCATGAACCAACGGCTACCACTGAAATTGCAGTTGACAAAAGCGTGTTTCTTAAAGCACTGATTGCGGAACAGCAAACGCCGGAAGTCAAGACCCTCCAAACGTACCGGCTCTGATGCCCGGCGGTCGTACGCGCACCAAAGGTCTACAACTGGTCCGATATCCTTACGGAGTGCATCTGCTTTCAATCCAGTCGACGCAAAGCTAGCCTCCTGCATCTGGTCGCATTGGCGGCAAATGTCCACAATGCTCTGATAGACTTCGTCGTTTGTCACTACGGCCCCCTTTGTGTTCTATCCGCGCCGGTGGTAAAGCCTTCGCGCTATCCATTCAAATCCGCCTCTTCGTGCCCCACGAGAGAGGCACCCGAAAGCGGCCCCCGAGCAGGCAAGCCATGGAGAGGACCCCCATCAGGGCGCAGCCTGGCTCGGAGCAATCCGAAGTTCGACGGTCCGGTTCTTCAGTCGCCCTGCGATCGAGTCGCACGGATAGAGACATCGAACGTCCGGGGTGCGCCGAATGACCCAAGCCGATGCTGGAATCCGCGAGACGGTGGAGAGGTAACGTATCACCGCATCAGCACGAGCTACGGCGAGCGCTTCGTTATCCTGGAATCGCCCTGGGCGCACAATCGGCAGGTCGTCGGTATGGCCAATAACTGTGAGGGTCAGCTGACGCCAGTGCGGTTCGATCTGTCGCCCAATTGCTGCCAGCGTCTCCTTGCCTGCCGAACTCAGCAACACCGTCCGGCTGAATAATCCCGACTCAAATTGAAGTATAGTCGTCGCGGCGGAGCTGCTTTGGACTACACCAGGAACCGAGAAGCTTAGGTGCGTCTCCTCCGCTTCTACAACTGGCGGCCGCTTGACCAGGTTCGCTGTGGCTACTTGCGACCTCCGGGCAACCAAGCGCTGCAGGCCAAAACCGGCGGCTAGCACTAGTAGCGCGGCGATGGCCATGACGACCACCGGCCTGGCCCATCGACCCCATCGGTTGTACTCTGCCTTACGCAGACCGTCCCGAAACCTGACGTTACGCGGGTCAAGCCGCAACGCTCTGGTCCAAAGCTCGGCAGCATCACGCATTCGCCCCTGCTGCGCTCGAATTCTCGCAAGGAGGTCAATAGATTCAGGCATGTCGCGTGGCAAACCAGCGAGCACGAGCTCCGCGCTATCGTAACGCCCTTGCCGGGCGAGAACAGTGGCCCGCGACAGCAGCGCTTGCATCATCAACGTGGCAGCGTGCGCGCGAAGCATCTCAGGATTCAGCGCTTCGGATTTGTGGGCGTCTTGATTCACAGAGTTACCCGAGCATTACGGTCGAACCCACGCCGGCCGCGATCTGCTGCTCCTGAGGAAGAAGGGCGAAAAGCTGCCGAACGGCAGATTGGAGGCCCGGCACGTCCCCGCTTTGAATCGCGCGCTGGCCCAAGTTGAAGAGGGCATCCGCCTCTTGGCCGTCCCGCATTCTCGGCCGATGATTCTTGCGTAGGTCCTCTAAGAGGCCGATCCACCAAGCCGGCTGGCCCCGCAAGATTTGAAACTTGACCGTCCGCAGTTCTTCGACTTTCCGTCGGAGAACGTCAGGATCACGGGCTCCGATTATTGCCCGGATCTCACGCTCCAGGGTGGACACGGAACGCTTGTCTTCCGGCTTGCCGTGCTGCCCGGCGATTTCATTTGCCCAGCGTATTTCTTGTTCGGCATCCGCCAGCAGGGCGGGCCATTCTAGAGCATCTTCGGCCTCGTCAATAGTCTGCTTGAGGTCAAGCAAGCGGTTGCCGCACTTGTCGGCCGCGTCTGGGTCGTCCTGAGAAGCTGCAAGCGCCGTGTCGACCTCATGCACCATGCGTTCTCCGTCAACTCTTTGCAACGCAACCTGGGCGGCCGGATCAGGGACCTTCTTTGCCCGGTCCCGGACCTCAGCGAGCCGCTTCTTTTCCTTCTCCGCCTGAGTCTTCAACTCCGCCGGCGCAGGGTGCTCCTTGTGAAGCTTGAAGACCATGTCAAACTCTTGATCAAGGATGGGAATATACGCCTTCGCGCGGAAGATACGCGACTCGTCCACATCGATCAGCACCTCAATTTCGCTGCCGGCGGGCACATCCCTCCGGACCTCGGTGTGCTTCACCTCGAAATCCCCGATGCGGCGATTTCTGTCTGCCCGATTCTCGTTTTCCCCTTCCATTAGAGGGACGCGGATAAATTGCCCGGCCTGGCCCTTGCGGACCTCGACCGTTGTGCGGAGAACCCTCCGCTGCTTCGCGGGTAACCCTGTGCCCTTCTTTAAGAACACCGCAAGGGTGTTATTGGCCAACGCGACGCCTATCGAATGGATAAGGGGCTGTTCCGAGATCACGAGCCCTAGGCGATAAGTAATGCTTTTCGGCGACGTCTTTAGAACCGTGCCCGCGGAATCGCGCAGTTCGATTTCAAACACGTTCTCTCGACCCTTCTCTGCCCAAAGCTGAGCGACGAAACTTCCCTCGGGTGAAACGCCGATCTTTCCACTACGCCAAGGGGGACGCACCGCGGCATTCGTGAACTCTATCGTAAGGCCCGCCGGCACAGAGCCCGGCGACGCCGAGACGCGCCCGCCGACAACAGGTTCAGGGTCCGACCCGACAGGTTTATAATCCAGCTCAAGACCATATTCCCCGACCTTAACGGGTTGAGGCCCACATTCTACACGCTGAGTCCCCGAGAAGATCGCAGCACCGCGCGCCACCGCGGTCATCGGATCGACACCGAAGTCGAGCGCAATCCCGAGACCGTTCGCGGCATCGGCCAGCAGATGCCTCAGGTAGGGCGCCTGGGTCGGGCCGCCCACCAACAGAACTTTTTCAATATTACCCGGCGCCAAACGCTTTTCCACCAAAACCTTCCGGCAGATATTCAGCGAGCGCAGGACCAGCGGCGCCATCAACGCCTCAACATCGACGCGGCGCAGTTCAAAATCGAATTCGACTGGCTCATTTCGATCATCGTTGCACAAGAAATCGATGTGAATCGGCGCGCCGTCGTCATTGGATACTCGGATTTTTGCCTTTTCTGCTTCCAACTTCAACTTCGCAAAGGCAGATCTCCACTTCGGATTGCCACGACGGAAATCCGTCAGCGGACGCTCTTTCGTTAATGCAGGTACCAACAGCTCGTCCACAATCGCCCAGTCGATCAGCTTTCCGCCTAAGTGGTTATCGCCACCGTGATTGACGACCTGAATCCCGCCGTCGCGTATGGAAACTACGGCGGCGTCAAACGTGCCGCCGCCAAAGTCATATACAAGCCAAAACACCTTGTCCTGTTTGGTCTGGAAGCCCCATGCCAGAGCCGCCGCAACCGGCTCCTGTAGAAGTGGCGTTTGTTTGAGGCCCGCCAGTCGCGCTGCAGCCATCGTTGCCTCCGTCTGCGGAGCCTCAAACGCAGCAGGCACCGTAATCACCACGGACTCTAAATTCTCCTGCCGGCGGCCCAGCACATCGGCCCGCAATTGCTTCAAGATTTCAGCGGAGAGCTCTTCCGGCTTCAGCTGCCTTCCGCTCCGTGAGAATGCACGCGCGTCGCTCGTACCCATCTGGAGTTTGAATTCCGCATGAGCATTTTCTGGGTCCCGGTCCAGTTGCTCGTAGGCGGTACGACCGACATGGAGGCGTCCGCTCCTATCAATCCACACCGCTGAGGGCGTGTACTCGAAGTTCTCATTATTGCGGATGACCTGGACCTCATTACCTTCCAGTACAGCCACCCCACTATTCGTGGTACCTAAGTCAAGCCCGAAGTCAATGGTATTCCTCATCTGCGCTCTCCTGTGATTGAAATTCCTAACTTTCCGGTGTCCCGACAATTACCTCACCCATTTGGACTCGGTCATCGTTGATATAGATGGTCGGCTTAATCGTTTCCAAGACGCGTTCACGGCTCAATCCTGTCGTGGGTTGGTAAGCGAGCACTTTGATTGATCTGCCCGCATCGAAGTCCTCGCCTGTGTGATCGTAGATTTTCACGCCGTCGCGTGCGAGCGCGTCCCAAACCGACTCGAAATGGCGATAAGCGCGGCGCATTTCCTCTAGCGGCTTGTCGGTACCAGGCTGCAACATCTTTTGACGCAGCCGCCATAGTCCAGTACCGACCTCGGCCAAGAACGCCCCGTGGCCTGCGGAGGATCTGCGCCCAGCCTGGGCTTCCTTCTCATGAAGTTCCTTAGTAATTTCCTGCGCGATTTGTTCCAATTGCTCGATCGCATCTTCCGACCACGGTGCCTCTGGAATCCTAAACTCCGGCGGAAACCGTTTTTGGCGAAGCTCTCCAGAAATCTTCATTTTGCCAACCTCACCCTTGCGGCTGCCTCTTTTGCGAAGGAACGGACCTCCGGGTCACTACCCTGTGCGGCCTTGTCCAGCTCAGGGAGTGCCTCTTTGGCGGCGCTCCCCAGAGTGCCGAGTTGCTCAGCGGCGTTTTCTCGAACGCCTCTCGACCCATTCCGTAACTGTCGAATCAGTTTTCCCAGAACACGCTGACTATAGACATCTGGCGCCGTCTTTGCGAGCGCCTGCATCGCCGCCGTCCTCACGCTAGCGTCCGAATTCTCAGTGGCCTTCATTAGCGCAGGGATTGCCTCGTTCCCGACCGAAACACCAGCCTCCAGTACCAACACCGCACGACGGCGAATCGGAATCGCTGGACTTTCAAGATTCGTGATCGCCCAAGCTGTCGCACGTTCCGGGTCCACTTGGCGCAAGGTATCGGCCGCAGCGTCGCCAACACTCTCGCGAGGATCTAGCGCCGCAAATTCTAAGGTTGGGACTGCCACGCGCGAAGATGCACCCATGATTGCCAGTTCCTTCGCCGCTTCTACACATAGGCGCTCGTCTTTCTTCGCGCCTTTGTCACTCAATGCCTTTTCCAGAGCTGCCACGGCGACTGCCGGCTCGATGCCAGGCGCGTGAAGCAACGGTTTCAAGACGACGAAAGTCTTAAACCCGTTCTCTCCTTCGAGTTCAGGTGTCAAGCGGACCAGCGCGGTACGAGCACTAATGAGACCTGCTCGCGCCATAAACCGCGTTGCGTTAGCTTCACCACTTGCGAGACCGAGTAACGTCGGCAGCAGGATGAGGCCTATCAAAGACGGCACCCAAACCCGGACCTGGACGTTATTACCAGCAAGGACCTGGCGCCGGAAGAAAGCCCATCGCGCGAGCGGAGGCGTGGTGCCTGTGGACAGCCCCACACTCGGGACCGGTGCCCCGGGCGGTTTATCCTCCAGTCTCCAACCCTCTTCTTTACGCTTTTGAATTGCAAAGAACCCGTATTGCTCCGTTACCGGCTTGGTCCGTTCCAACCAAATGTAGGCAGCGGCGCGCGCCATCATCGACGGGACGATCCAAGTGGCCAAGCCACCGAGAATGCAGGCAAACGGCCCCAAACCCTCCCAGACTAGCCCGCCAATGAAGCACAGGACCACGATGTAAGCAAGGCACGATACCCATGCCACCCAAGCAACGTTTCCAAGCGCCTGGCTATGTTTCTCGTGCGCGGCGGCGCATGCAGCGCAGCGCGGTACTCTTATTGTTGCGTGGTTCCACGTCGTTTCAATTTTGTTATAGCCGGCCGGTTGGCGTTTAACGTTGCCGTGCATCGGAACCGCGATCTCAGCGGACTTCTCCGTCGGCAAGTCTTCGCAGAAGAAACATGTGCCGAGTTGCTTTTCGTCGCGCCCGATCCTCAGATTCTCCTCGATACGCGCGATGGCGGATGCACTGGCCGCGATTGCGAGCGCCTGTTCGAGTAGTTCGACGAAGGTCTTCCAATTCTGTGTCTTTCGGACGAAGGGAATCTGGGCTTCGAGTGCCTGCAAGGCAACCTCGTCGTGCGCGCCATCCCTAACCGGATCTCCCGCGGGTAGCAAGCCGTCGATAACCGCGAGTACGGGGCGGCTGTATTCGAACAACCTGCGCGTGGTCGAGTCTGCATTTTGTGCCTCGTCGGAGACCTCTCTTGCCGCCGACTGACACATGGTCTTAATTCGTTCTCGAAGGGGTTCAACCACGCGATGAAGAGCCTCGCCGACGATCTTCCGATCGAAGCCGGAATCTCGCAGCACCGCGAGCTGCCGCTTTGCATCAGCTTCATTCCCGGCCTGCGCTGCACGAAGTGCGAGTTGGGCATTGATCAACAACAACGCCAGCGGCAGGGATTCCCGCATGCGGCGCGATGTCCCGGTGGTCAGGCGTGGATCGTCAAGGGCATGGATGCGCGCCGTCAGGCGGCTCCAAAAAGCCTCATTCTCCAGCAACACCTTCCAGCGCCGGAAAGCAGCTCGCCACATGTCTGCTCGCGCGGCTGCCTCCTTGGGGTCCATCTCTCCGGCCTGTGGCGTCTGTTCCAGATCGAGCACCCTGAGCTGGGACATAACCGCCAGATTGTGCATAGATACGTTGCTGACACTGTGATGGGCTTCGATCTCGGACCAGATTTCGGCGGCGTGCTGGTCGTTCCCCTGCTCCAAGGCAGCCAGAGCCGCATCACCGTTGGCACTGCCCAGTTCATGCGGCCAGAACCAAAAGAATTCGTCGACCAGCCGAGCCTCAGGATCATGCAAGCGCTGCATTGCGGCCCTCAGCTGGTCGGCGTCCGGCGGCGGTTCAATCGAGAATGCTCGACGCGTCCGCGGCCGCGCTCCCCCGAATTTCTCTGCCAGTCGGAGCTTCTCCACGTGGCTGTTGATCTGCGATGCCGTTGCATCCACGGGCAGCCCGGTGATCCGAAATGCGTTCATTCTGAACAGATCCGGGCTGGCAGAATGCAACAACACTTCCGATTTAATTTCTGATCTCGAGGCTGGGGCTGGGGCGGGTGACGGCGCAGCGGCAGGGGCCGGGGCGGGTGACGGCGCAGCGGCTGGGGGCGGTACCGGGGCAGGGGCTCGGGACGGAGTCGGAGCGGGAACTGCAACTTCTCGGCGTGGCGGATCCGCCTCTTGGCGCGCTTTCTGAGAGGGGGTGCTCTGCCTGTGCGAGGGTAGCGCTTCGACGGCACGTGACGCCGCCCGCGGGGCTGGCGTGGCCGGCGGCCTGGTAGGCAACGCTCTCTTACCCAAGTTCGTGTGGCTACGTACGCTCGGTCCAAGGACGTATCCCACACTGCCGTTTCCCAGATTCGCCTCTATCCACTCGCGCCCATCAAAGATTTGTGACGCACCAAGTTCGATCTCACTGCCTCTGGCAAGCTGGAGAATCACAGTCGAGCTAAAATCACGCGCCTGATAAACCTGTAGAGTGCCATCAGTAACAGTGACTTTCTGCCGTGGCGACGTCATTTGAATCTGAACCGCCGGTCCTGTCACCTTCCCACTCGTTGGTGTCTTGCTAGGATACGGAGCGACAGCTCCTGTCGCGACCACTTCGGCCGTGGCTGCGGTTTCCGGCGACTTTGCTTCATCACGCTTATTGAACCCGATTGTTGCCTCCATCGTCACGGAGACATCGTAGCCAGCACGCTTCATCTCTGCGATGACGGCGGTGATGCGGTCGGAGTCGGACAGCGATCCGTTGATCGCGTTTCCGAGTTCCTGCATGAGCTTCTTCAGTCGATCGTCCGTCTTGAGGACAGCAGCAAGCGCGGTTGGAGCAGCGGTGGGTGGCTGCGGTGAGGTTGAGGGTGCCGGGAGAGGAGTCGGGGTTCCTTCGTTGAGTCCGGCTTGTTTGAACAAAACGGCGAAGTTTCCGCTCTTGAGATTGGGTATCGTGCTGCCGTTGTCGGGAAAGCTAGCTCCTGTGGAGACCACTTCGGCCGTTGCTGCGGCTTTCGACGATTCCTTGCCGTCTTCACGCTTCTTAAAGCCGATGGTTGACTCCAGCGTCATGAAGACGTCGTACCCAGCACGCTTGATCTCTGCGATAGCTGAGGCGATGAGGTTTGAGTCGGACAGCGAATCGTTTATCGCCTTTCCGAGTTCCTGCATGAGGTCCTTCAGTCGATCTTCCATTGTTCAGCCTCAATCGCGCCACTCCAAGACTCTGTCAATCATCAATCTCTCTGTACCTCTAATACGGTGCTGAGCGGCGAATACCGCAGCGCCTCGGTCCTCATCCGACAATTCCTCGCCGCCAGAGCTTAACCCAGTACTCATAGTCCTCCCGCTGCTCGGGCGAGCGATTAAACGACTCCTCCATGAGATCGGCCGCTTCAGACAGTTTTCCCTGCTTCCGCGCGAGATCGAATGCCTGTCCCGCCATATCGCGTGCTCTCGACTCATCCGGAGGCGAGTTCTGGCCGAGTACCGATTTGGCGTCGTCGCCCGAAGTAGCCACGGCGAGATCCGTCTCTCGCGAACGGGGTCGCCATCGGTCCAAGTCTGTAAGCAACTCCTTAGCATTGGGGTAGCGATCCTTCGGATCAACAGCCAAGGCGCCGAATACAATCTGATCCAGCAACGCGTCTGCTTGAACGTTGAGGCGCGAAGGGGGGATCATCGGAAGGTTGAAGCGCTCCGGCGATACCGTATCAGCATCCGCAGCGAATGGAAGCCGATCCGTCAAAAGAAGGTAAAGCGTCGAGCCGAGAGCCCAAACATCACCCGCACATGAATCACTTCCCACGTTCAACAAGGCTTCCGGGGCTTTGAAACTCCGAGTTCCTTTGGCGCTGGCCAGCAGCGTCAGAGGATTAACGCGTTTCGCCAAACCGAAATCGCTAACGCGCACGCGGATTCCCGTGGCATCGTATCCAACCAAGATGTTCTGGGGCTTGACATCGCGGTGAATGATGGGCGGATTTTCTCCATGAGCTATCGCTAACCCGCGGCAACATTGTTTAAGAATATCCACAGCTACGGGGACAGGTACAAGCCGTGCGCCGTGAGACTTCCAGAATTGCTGAAGGCTACCGCCAGCCACGTACTCCATTGTGAAGAAGCCACAGATACCTCTAGGCGTTTCAATAGTATCGGCGTCGAAGACGCGCACAATATTGGGGTGGCCGAGCCTGGACAGCAAGATCGCCTCGTCGAGCATAGCTTCGGTTTCTTGAAGGCTCATGCCGGTCATCTTGAAGACCTTCATCGCTTGTCTACCAAGAAAACGATGTCGTACCCGATACACCTCGGCGAACGCGCCCTCACCAAGGTACCGTTCGACCTCGTAAGTCCCGCGTAGCTTTTGCCCTTCTACAAGGAGCCCCACCGTTCCGTCTCTCCTTTTCCCTTACTCGGATTCCTCTTGGAGTAGCCTCCGCAGCCGGAAGTTATGTTCAATAAGAACTTGACCGAATCGCCCGCCACCAGCATCTGCCCACGCCCATGCCAAATCCCGCTCACCGAGTGCTTGACCGGAACCAACTCGGCTTTCCGCCCGGCAAAGAATGCGCACGAGATCACTACCGAAGGACCGAAGATCGCTGGTCAGGGCCTGCTCACCGAATGCAGCGGGAGGCTTGCTCAACCAACTGAAAGCTAAATCGCCCATCTGTTCTGGGTTGAGGTCATCCGCCCTAAGCCGCGAAGTGAAGTAGCCGCCATGACAAATCATCCCGTAGGCGAGGTGATCACCCGTTACAACTGGCCATCCCTTCTCGCCCGCGAACTCTACCGCCCGCTGAAGTATCTCTTGGACATCCGGGCCGAGTCGCGTAGGGTCGAGGGCTCCGCCATTTATGAACAATTCAGAAGTCAACGCCACCAGAGGACTGTAGCGTTCCTCAAAAGATTTGCCCGCGTGCCCGCCTCCAGTTTGCACGAAAGCCCACAGGAGATCCGCTGCCTGGATTTGCCGAGTATCTGCGGCAGCAAATGCCTGCGCCAGCAGTAGTACCCGGTTTGTGCTATCGGAACAGGGCACCTCGTCGGTGAGAACGCAACTGGGACCCACGATTTGAACCCACGACCGAAGCTGAATCTTGAATCCCAAACGCCCCAATCGTTGAGCGAGGTTACCGATTGGGTCCACCTGCAATGCTGCGAGCAAATCGAAAGTACAGACAGTGCGGCGGCCAGCGTTCCCGGCGAACTCGGCTGTGTTCAGAAGGGCAGACCAAGCGTCGGCGGTTGCACCGTCCTGCAGTATCGGCCCTACGGCTCGAATGGATGATAGCGATCGTGGCTGCGTATCAGCTAGCTTCCGCCACACCCCCGCTTTTTCCAGAGCGCGACCGACCGATCCACCGCCACTCCGCACGAAGGCTCCAAATAAGTCCTCCTCCGTAACCTTACGCTTCTCCTCCCGGGCGGTTCGGGCAGCGGCCCGCAGCAGTCCATCAACAGTGTCCGAGCACCGAGCCTCACCCTCTGGCATTTCACCGGCGTTACCACGTCGAAGCCATTCCCCAACGTCAATGTGGGCACCAACTCGATCAAGTTCCGACGAAAACGTGCCTGAATTTGACTGCATCGCTGCGGCAAGGTGTGCGCTTGCGACAACTGAGGCGCCACAGCTTGCCGCGAGACCCGTTGCCAATTGCAGTATCCGCCAAGCCTCCGCCGCGCATTCGTCCTCTGTCAGCCGCCCAACGCTCTTAACAGCCGGCGGAAACGGCCGGCCCGGCTCGAGTGATTCCAAAGGCACGCCAAGCCGGCGCAGAATCTGTCCGGCCCCGCCCCCGCCGGACCCAAGCCATGCGCGATAGATCGCTGACCGCGTAATCCTTGAACTCCCAGATCCCCACGCCGCTCTTAACCACTTCTCGGCATTTGAAGAGAACTCAAGTGGCTGATCCCCAAGTCGACTTTGTTTTCTCTTCTGGTGGCCCTTTTCAAAGACCGAGCGAAAGACCCTATCCAAGGCGTCTGGCCGGATCCGGAAGTACCGCAAACGATCCAGTAACACCGGATCTGAAACTGCCAGAAATCCCGCCAAGATACAGGCTGAAGTAATTGAACCGGAATGATACCCACAGCGGTATGCCTCCCGGATGACGGCCGCGGCCTCCGCATCAAAGGATTCGGGGCCGAGTCCGATGCGTTTCAGGGCATCCTCTAACGGATCCCGTTCGACCTGTACCTTCAGGGACGGATCGCCGAAAAGAACGAAACTGGCCCAGACAGCAGCGCAGTCCGGTCTCTCAAAAACGTATTGGCGGGCCACACGCACGGCCGCACCGAGACTTTCCCCGGTTAGGAGACATTCGTAGAATTTCTTACTAAACTTCGCCGCTCCTTGAGGAGGTAGTTGATACAACGACCCAATCACAGCCTGGGCACCGCCTCCGATCAACGCTTCAGTTAGCATTTCCGCCGAGGCAGACTCACAACCGTTGATGAATACAACAGGAGAACCCCTCAGCAGCGGTTGTATCGCTCGGGGAGTTAACATGCCATCATGGAGCACCAGCGAACCGGCGTCTGAATCGACGTGACCAGAATAATGGATGATATCCCACTCCTCGAGCAGTTGCGAAACCACTTCCGCCATCGTTGCCTGTTCGCCAGAGAGCAATCGACAAGCAAAACCTCGCTCAGCAAACCATCGTTCCAACTGGCACACCTCTTCTCCGTTGGCGTCCAGATCTCCGGTTGGATTGGCAATTAACAGGCAACGCCAGCGCTTGTGGGGGCGCACCACGGGTATTTGGGGTACGTGGACGGAGACGAGACTGCGGCCAACTTCCGCGCGAAGGCCCAGAAAGCCGGCGGGGTCTTCGCTGTTCCCCACAAAGAGCGTCTCCCAGGGTATTTCGCGCTCATCGCTCAACACTAAAAGGGGTGTGCTCAGGTTAACGAGATGAGATCGGACGAGAGCAGCATCGGCGGGAAAGAGCGTGGCGAACAGAGCTCGCCCGATCTGCAGCAATCTCCGGCTCTGACCGCCGTCTTGCGCTGCCGAAGCGTTGGCGGAATGTACCGCGTCTGCCATTTGGCCACAGAGCAATTGAAGCAGATCTGTCTCAATCTCCGTCTCGACGGCGGGATGCGCGGCGTGGCGAAGCATGAGGTCGCCGGGCGGAATGAGAATATAATGCCAACGGTTGTCCCGCCTCGCAACTCGCAGAATAGTCGGCTGCGGCATGTCTATACATCAGTCCTTCGAACCCGGATTCGAACCGGGTTCCACAACAATCAAGTACCTACCTTGCTCCAAGCCGGTGAACTCAGCTGACCACAAGCCGCCGCTTTGTCGCGTCATCTGCTGGACCTTTGCCCGCTCCGGCCGGTTCCATGGAACCAACATCACGAGGCGCTGGCCACTGCTTGCGTCAACAGACGCCGGCAGCGTTATCGCCAATGATGGCTCAACTCCTTTTGATCCTGATGAAGTGGTACGTAGTTCAACGCGAGCGTCGGGCACGCCGCGGATCTCCGCAATGCGAATTCCGCCAATACCAGCCATAACCGCGGGAACGAACTCCCATGCTCCTGGTGAGAGGATCCCCTTATCAACCGCAGAAAAGGATAACGATCCTTCGCCGGGAGAGTTCAGATGGACTCCGAGGGCCGCCTGTACATGGCCCGAAAACTCCTTGGCCCAGCGGGTCAACGCACCGGCACAGGATCGGTTCTCAGGACGCAGCGTCGCATCCTCAATCGCCTTCACGATCGCGAACCTCCAGGACAACTCGGCGGCGCGCTCAGTCGTCCAGTTCTCGATCAAGAGGTTGTAGCGCATTGCCTGCCCGAGCAGATCCGCACACCGAGCGCAGTTTGGGACGTGAGCCTCTACTCGGCGGCTACCCTCAGTGTTGGCCTCCGACACGAAGTCAAGGAGGTCGTCGATGGTGCAGTGTGCGCGAATCGGGTTAGGCGGATCTCCACGAACGCTCATTCGGTCCTCACTCCTTATTACGGGCGGCGATGCCGCTTACCGCAAGCAGTCGTTTCAAGATTCGCCTCTGGACGGAGAGTGACCATTGTGTGACCTCTTTCGCCTTGCCCTGAATGTCCTTTCTTTTGAAGTAGATGGCTAGTTCCGTCTTCGCCGCATTAGGCGCTCGGACATGTTCCCAAACGATCGGACTGCCAAGTTGCTTCTCAAGTCGTCGGCATAGACCATGCGAGCTGACGGCGTTGTGCTGGAACGCTTCCGTCAACTCGCCACAGAGTTGTTTGCCTAAAGTCAGTAGGGTCTGGTGACTCTGGATCTGAACGATTTTGTTGGGCTCCCACTGCAATGGCCGGTTGAACCCGAACACAATTATCTGATGAGGCGGGCTGGTGTCTTGGCTGAATGCTTCCAAGATGGCGTCCATGGATTCCCGCAGCCGACGAAGGCGCTCGTAAACGATCCGTCCGGAAGTCAGGTGATCAACTGCTTCCGCACTCGTCTCTGGCATCGCTGAATCTGAAAAAATCCGCTCCGCCAAATCCTCTATTGATAGTGTTCGCTTCTGTCGTAGCCAGTCTCGGTAGCGGTTCAGAGCCATCCGGGAAAGGTAACTCCACTGTGCCGCTGGCGTTTCGAAGCTGGTGAGGTCCTGTGCACGGGTGTTCTCTCCGCGCTGAATCTCCGCGACTTTCACCCAGATGTCCTGGCTTAGATCCTCGGCTAGTTGTGGCGAGCGCGACAACCGCAACAGGACCAAACGCAGCCTATCCGCATGCCGCGAATAGCACTCCGCTACGGGGTCGCCGACCGGCACTGGGAGATTCCGGGGCATATGGTATTGACGCTCTACAATAACGACATTTCAGATCCGTTGCAACACAACAGCTTCACCGCCTCCAGGCCGGGCTTGCCTTTCGACTGCCACCACTACAATCGGCATCTGCTAGCCAGACTCAGCCTGCGACGCCATCAGGCGGCGCTGCCTCGGCGGCCGGAGCGGGCCATTGGCAACTCCCATAACCGAATGAAATCAGCGCGCAGTGGGACGCGAAGTGGCCTCTCGCGAACCACAGAGCTCAAGGGCGGGGGTACCGGCTACGTCAAGAACCTGCCGTGGGTCGAGAAAAGGGCCGAGACCCGGTTTCTTGGTCATTTGCGGTAGAGGACTACCTGATTCGTTATGAAGGTGCCGGGTTCGGACGGCACATTATCGAGAAGGAGTTTGATCAAATGTCAAAACAAAAAGTGAACCGTGCAAGCCACACTCTCCTCGCAGTGTTGGTCTGCTCAGCTCTTGCCGCCGGCCAGAGCAATTCTGCCTCCAGTACTCCGAAGGCAGACGCGGGCGTGAGCTTCAAGTTTGAGCGTGTCAAGGCCGGAAAGAAATTTAGCGGCTTGTTGACCGTGGCCAGGAAATCCGTGTCGTATTCGGAAGCGGGGAATTCCACCACCACATCACCACTCCAATGTTCGGAGTTCCTCTCCGGCATGTCCTTGAAACAAGCCAAGGGCGATGCCCTTCTGGTCCTGCCTACCAAATGGGGCAGTCAGGCGTTGCGCTCTGATGCGGGGGAGGGCCTGTCAACGGAAGTGATACTACGGAGGATTAAGGCGGAGTGCGCCGACCCTGGCGCCTCCCACGAAATGGCCTACTCGGAGGGCATCAGTTACCCGGTCGCCTGGCTGGAGCACGGGCGCGGCCATAGTCGTGTGAAACCTTCAACTGGGGCCGTTTCCGTGCGCCGGTTCAGTATTACTTACTCGGATACGAAATATTCTTCTCGGAACGCCAGCTATTCATGCTCTGATCCACACTTGACCACACCGCGTGATGCTGCCTCTTGTAAAGATTGCCTAGTAGTAGCTGGGCAAGAATACGCATTCAAATCCGCAGACGCAACCGTCAAAGGCACCGCTATCTTCCAGGGGATCAAGAGCGCTTGCGCCGTTCAGGAAGCTGGCCACAAAGAGGAATTGGAAGCGGAGGCTCGTCGAGAGGCGCTCCGCCAGGAGGAGGACGCCCGGCGGAGGGCGGCTGAAACTGCCAGGCGCGTTGCAGAATTCCGCGATGCCATCCGATCCGCTGTACATTCGGCGGAAGAAATCGAGCCCTTTTCCAGCATTCGCTCGGGCTTCGATCCGAACGGCCCTGGGGGGTTCTATTGGCAGCCAACCCTCAAGCTTCCGGGGGCCGACAAGTGCGCTCTTCTTAATTCACCTGCCTCGCCGAACGCGAATGTCGCGGCATGGACGTTCGCCTGCAGATTTACCTCCGGTTGGCCGTCGTCGTCTGATTTCGGCGAAGAAGTCATGGCTAAGTCTGTGGAAGCTGCCCTTGGCTTACCGTATAGTGCGGGCGAAGGCGTAACCAAAATGAAGAACCTGTCCTTTTCAAACCCGGACAAGCCTACTTGGCGGCTCTATGTCGCCCGTATTGATGACGATACCGTGGGTCTGTCTATTGTGGCTGCCCAGGTTGGCACCGCCCAGCCGGCCTCAGCGACGACGGACTGGAACGTCTTAACGCCGATGATGCTGTTGGCCGAGCCCCGCTGCCAGGAATATAAGCAACGAGAGGATGAGAGGATCCGTCGCCAAAATGAGATCAAGGCGTTGGTGTCCGAGGTGAATGATTTGCAGAGGCGGTCCCACGAGGCCATGGCGGAAGCGACCGCGGCTGATCAACGGGCGATCAGCAATTGCTCCGGTGGCACAGGCTTTCTGGGAGGGCTCAAGGCCGTAGCGTGCTTCGCGGACAGGACCACATCACAACAGAAGCAGGGTGAAGCGCAGCAGTTGGCTTTGACCTCAAATCAGAAACAGTTCCAAATGAACAGTGCGCAGTTGAGTCTAGCAACTCTCGCTCCTTCCCAATTGCCGCTCGGTTGTCGCACCGATGGCACCGCGATCGTCGCTGTGCCGGGGTTCTCCTCCAAGAGGGTTGCCCTACCGATCCCGCCAATTTCCCGCGTCGCGGCACCATCTGAGTCAAGTTCTGACTTGGCGATCGAGCCCACTGTCCACGATGTGATCGAGAAAATACGCGTCGGCGACCATGGACCCATGCCGGTAGCCCAACGATCCGGTACACGTGGTGCCGGGCAACCAGGTCGAACGACGATGACGATTACCAACTCTACGGCTTATGAACTATCCGTCTTCTTCGATGGTCCCGTGTCCACAAAGGCAACTCTACCGCCGGGCGCGTCTCACGACCTGGAGTTGACGCCCGGAGCCTTCCGCGTTGCCGGTCGGGTGGCTGCTGCGGACGTTCTACCTTTCTATGGCGAAGAGACCTACGACACGTCCACCCGCTATTTGGTGACGTTCTACATTGCACAGTAACTGCTCAGGATCACGTACAAGCAGAATCTCAATTCAACAAAGGAGAACAGTTGTAATGCTATACCATTCTCGTTTCCTGAATCTCTTCGTGGCCGGATGCGCCTTAACCCGGCTCTGGGCCGTAGACTGTTCGCAGTTTCAGTCTGCCGCAAATCAGGCGCGCGCAATCGTCCAGTCCGACACTACGGCGATAAACCAATTGTCGACCGGCTTCAAACTCACGGCCAGCGCGCTCACCGATTGGGAAAAGACGACGGCCGAACAACGGAGGAAGCTGTATCAAACGGCGGTGCTTAACCTTGTCCAAGCTGCTGCCTCTGCCCCTTTCATTAAAGTGACTGCTGGAAGTGTCAGCCTGCCAAATGGGGTCGCATCGATAGGACCTGGACAGGCTGGGGCTTTGATCAGACAGTTGCGCTCCAATGGAGTCGAAAATGCGGTACTTTTCAACCTCATTTCTGGCGCCGCTACCGTAAGTGGTAAGCCTGAGGCGGCCAAAACGGGGCTGGCGATACTCGGCGCTGTGAGTAATCTATTACAGACCGGGATTGGTGCCCATGATGTGGCGACCGCATCTAGCGTTCCTGATTTGAAGGAGGCTGCAGTCGGCACGGCGGCTTCAGTTGCACAGTTAGGATTGACTTTAATGGGCCCAGCCTACGCCGGCTACGCTACTGCGCTCGGCGCAGGGAGCGATCTCTTAACCCTTATTCAGTCGGCCGCAATTGGTTCAATCGCGGGGGATCAAATCAGAGAACTCACGAACATCAACACGGCAACTCTTTCAGAGCTGAACCGGCGAATTGCGAAGCTCAAGGTTGATGTTGGAAACCTCAAGGATTCTAAGCTTGCGCTAGACGCGTGCGAGGCCGGCAAGCCGTTGTGGACAACGACGCTTGGGCGAGAGGGCTTTAGGGTCCACTGGACCGATTACCCGGCCCAGGGCGAAGAGGCTCGCCCTCTGGTGATAACGTTTCGCTTCGATCCCGCCGACGGACGCAATGTCGATGTTGGAAACTCCAGGCCCATTTCGGATGGAGGTAAATCAGGCATACCGTTGCCTCCGATGTCAGGTGTGGCAGGGCGAAGCTTACCGGACTCAGACTTCTTGCAGGCCCCAGCAGGTGATTATTCAGTCGTCGTCGTCGTAGACTTGGCTTATGTGCCAGTGCCGTGGGGCATCGATAAGCAGTATGGGCCAGGCTCGATAGACCAGCCTCGTGAAGGAAATCCCCTGTTGGCGTTCCAAGCCAAAGTCTTACGCGGGAAAACAACGGACCTGTTTCCTCGGTATAGCCACTTTGCAATCCGGCCACCGGAAGACAGGATCACTTCTTGCGTCTATAGGCCACCGTGGAAGAACTTCCCAGCCTACGTCAGTCCGTTGCAACCCTTGGCTGTCAGTCAAGCGGCGGCAGCCGCTGATAACGCAAATAGCCAGCGGCTTGGCGGCCCGCCGTCGGTAGTTCGCGAACTCAGATACCAACGCGTGTACCTAGGCTTCGATGCTTTTCGTGAGGAGTTCCCCAAATGCATAGCCGATAGCAGCGCAGGCAGATAGTGCGGGGTCTTGAGTGCGAAGGGGAGGGGGTGAGCCGACACGGGTCGCCGGCAAAACAGCGTTGTGGCAGAGAGTATGAACAACGCCCCCTCCATGGTTCGGGCGTGTTCGCCTACACCTGCAACAACGCGACGCGGTTGGCACCGGCTGGAGTTGTCTCGAAATCCGATTCATCGAATTCATCCCGGAGAGGGGGTTGCTCTTGGGAAGAGGGCGAAACGACTGGAGCGACACCGCAGATGGGGCCCGGAAGAGTGACGCCGCTTGGATCTGCCGAACGCTCTTGCCTGAATTCGCCAGATTCATGATTCATCTAACGGGCTCTTGTTGTCTCAACCCCTGCCGCAGCATACACTTGAGTATTCCAGGCCACCCTATGAGTCTGCCGACGATTTTCGATACCTGCCGTCCGCGCGCCGACGTGCTCGCGGGCACCATCCGTGACGATGAATTCATGGCGGACCTCTCGCGCGTGGTCAACGGGACCGCACCCGCGGATTACCTTGACCCCGCCGCGTTCTTCGCAAAGAGCTACCCTACGCGCGGAATGAAGGAACTGCTCAAGGCGGTCTGCCTCCGTCTTTCCGGCAAAGGGGGCGAGGTCTCCTCCATCATCCGGTTGGGCACGCAGTACGGCGGTGGTAAGACCCACTCCCTCATCGCGTTGGTGCACGCCGTCCGTGGAATGAAAGGTGTTCCCACACCCGAGACCTTCGTCGATCCTGCAATTCTCCCGGCCGGCGCTATCCGCATCGCCGCCCTCGACGGAGAGAACGCCGATCCCGCCAACGGACTCACCCTCGAGCCGGGACTGCTTGCCCGGTCGCTCTGGGGCGAAATGGCTTACCGCCTGGCCGGCCGCGCCGGCTACGAGCGCATTCGCGTGAGCGACGAGAGGCACATCGCGCCGGGCGCGGACACCATTCGCGAGCTTTTCGGCGGCCAGCCCACGCTGATCCTGCTCGACGAGATCTCCGTCTACCTCCGCAAGGTGGAGCGCGCGTTTCCGGACGCTTCCAAGCAGTTCGCCGCCTTCATCCACGATCTCTTCAAGGCTGTGGCATCCACGCCGCAGGTCGCGCTCGTGTACACCCTCGCTGTCGGCAAGGACGACAAAGCCGGCGATGCGTACAAAGATGAGAATGAGCGCGCCGCCGCCGCCATGTCCGAAGCGGAAAGTGTTGCCGTGCGAAGCACCACCCCGCTGAACCCCACTGAGGAAGACGAGACGCCCAACGTTCTGCGGGCACGTCTTTTCGAAACGGTCGATCTGGTAGCGGCGCAGTCGGTGATCGCGGGCTACTCCCAGGTGTGGAATGCCAACCGCGACACCTTGCCCGCGGATGCCGCCGACCCGGAACTCCGCGATAGGTTCGCACGCAGCTATCCGCTCCACCCCAAGCTGCTCGAAATGCTGACCGAGAAGACCTCGTCGCTCAGCACGTTCCAACGCACTCGCGGCATGCTGCGGTTGCTGGCCCGCACGATTCACCACCTCTGGAGAATCCAGCCGCCGGACGCAGCTTCGATTCACTCGCACCACATGGACCCGGCTTTCGAGCCGATTCGCACGGAGATCAACGTCAAACTGGGTCAGGGCCAGTACGCGCCGGCGGTCAAATCCGATGTCGCCGCCGTGGCGGGAGACGAACCCGCTCTCGCGCAGCGCATCGATGCCCAGAAATACCCCGGCCTGCCGCCGGTAACGGCCTACGTGGCGCGCACGATCTTCTGGCACACGCTGGCGTACGATTCCGCCAGGGGCATCACCGCCGAGCAGCTGAAGTTGTCCGTGTGCTCGCCCGCCCTGGAGCCTTCATTCATCGAGCAGGCCCGCGTGCAGTTCGTCACCGATTCCATCTATCTGGACGACCGCCCGGGTGCCCCTCTGCGATTCATGGTGGAGCCGAACCTCACCATGATCATCCGCCGGATCATGCGCGACATCGACGCTGCCGAAGTCCGCTCTGAGCTTGCCGAGCGCATCCGCCAGCTATTCAGCCTGCCTCGCGGTGAATTCAATGCCGTGCTTTCGCCTGCCGGCCCGTACGAAGTGCCCGACGAAGTCGGCGACGGTCGCCCTCTGCTTGTGGTGATGAGTCACGAATCGACTGCGGTACCCTCCGATCTGCGACAGCCACCTCCCGACATCGCCGAGATCTTCGAGTACAAGGGAACGGATCGCAAGATCCGCGAACTCAAGAACAACTTGGTCTTCGTGGCGGCCGACGAACGGACCATTCCGAACATGCGCGACCTGGTACGCCGCCGTCTCGCCCTCGGTCTGCTTCTCAAGCCGGAACATCAACGCGAACTCGCCGACTATCAGCAGGGCAAGGTCAAAGCCGAATACGAGAAGCTGAAGCTGGATGTGGCCATGGCGATTCTCCAATGCTATCGCCACCTCTTCTACCCTTCGAGTTCGCGGATGACTGGCGCCCAGCTCGATCTGGGACACACCATCATTGAACTCTCCGGCGCCGGCGACTCGCCCGGCAATGGCCAGCACCAGGTGGAACGAGTCCTGCACGAGCAGAAGAAGCTGCTCGAAGCCCGCGACACTCCCGATTCCCCGCCTTTCGTGCGCGACCAGAGCGGCCTCCGAGTGAAGGGAGAGATGACCACGGCGCAGATACGTACCGAGTACCGTCGCGCCCCAAAGCTCTCCATCCTGCTGCACGACACGCCGTTGTTCGAATGCATCCGTAACGGCATCGATCAGGGTGTGTTCATTTATCGCGAGGGTTCGCAGGTGTGGGGACCTGGCGACCCACGGCCCGTTATCCACATCAGCGACAACCATTTCTTACACACCATCGACGACGCGAAAGCGAAGAATCTGTGGCCGCGCGCGGACCCGCTGGAAGTCCGCTTCCAGGCCAGCCCCACCACCATCGAGAGGGGCGGGTCTTCCGAATTGGTGGTCAGCGTCAAAGGTGGCGTCCTGCCCTATACCTACACATCGAATGAACCGCAGCTTGCGGCCACCGGTAGCGATCAGGCAACGCAGCAGCTTCGCGTCCGGCCGCAGCAGTCGATGACCTACACCGTCGAGGTCACCGATAGTCGCGGACAGCGGCAGCAGGCGATAGCAGTGGTGACCATCCGCGAGAAATCGGGCGAGATTCAGCCGCCGGTGTTGCCCGGATTCAAGCCCGCGGAGCCCCCGCCGCCCGAACTCTCCGCGCAGGGGCCGCTCGCCCAGGCGCTGGCCGATCTGTGGGACAGGGCGCGCAAGGCCAAGGTGAGCAGCATCGCGAGTCTCACGGTGCGACTTTTTGAAGCCGGCGCCACGTGGAAGGTGCATCAGGCCATGGCAACGCTCCAGGAGGCGGATGTCACGTGCCATTTCGAGGTGGGCATCGAAGCCGAAGGGATCGAGCAGTTCGAAGTGAACTTCACCGGACGTGTGGACAAGGCGAACGCCATCAAGTCGTTCCTCGATCCGCAGATCCGGGCCGCCAGCGATACGCAGTTCGAGGCCAGCTACAGCCTGACTTTCAAGCAGCCGCTATCGCTGAAAGACGGAGCCGCCGACGCTTTTTCCAAGAGGTTGACGCAGTATGGGGGTGGCGAGGCATTTGTCGAGGCTATCGCCGGGAAGGTTTAGATGACGCCCCAATACGAACTGCGCATGATCGTCGAATCGACGAGCGTGTGGCGCCTGGAGATCTGGCAGGCGACCTCGCCGGCCACGCCTCGGCTGAAAGCGCCGGAGCACGTTGCCACCATTCAGGGACCGGGCTTGCGCATCGCCGAGAACCGCTTGTTGAAGCGGTTGGCACGGGAGAAGATCGTGCTCGGCTCGCTGAAGCCGGGAAAGTCGAAACGTTGGCCACTCGATGAAGAGGTGGCACTCACGTTGGGACTGCTATTCCGCGCGCTGGCGCCCATGAAGAACCTGGACCGCATCCGCCAGGTGGCCGAAGGCGTGGAGAAAATGTCGCGCGAGGAGGCGGGTTACTGGCTAGGCATGGTTATGCACCGCGAGTACCCGCGACGGGTGCTCGCGTCGTTAAGGATACTTCTGACAACGCCATGAACCCGCGAAGATTGATTGAGGATTGGCTTCCGATCGCGGCGTTGAGCGAAGAGTGCGTGCGCGAGCGGCGCTCGATGACTTCGCTTCCAGCGCCGTACTATCTGCACGTTTGGTTCGCTCGACGCCCGCTCGTGGCGAGTCGCGCCGCCATTTTGGGTAGTGTTTTACCCGCGGCCGCGGGCCGCGAGAAGTTCCTCCACGATCTCGGGATACATGGTGACCCAGTAAAAACGAAGGGAAGAATCGCTCGGGCCAAGTTGACCGTCGAAGATCTCGGCGCCAATCCTTACGGGTACGCAAGAGCGTTTCAATTCCTGCCTCCGAGCAACGGAAACTGCTCAACCGTACTTGATCCGACTGCGGGCGGCGGCTCGATTCCGTTCGAGTCAGTGCGGCTCGGTCTGAAGACGATAGCGAACGATCTAAACCCCGTTGCCGCGCTGGTGCTAAAGGCCACCGTCGAACTGCCGCTTCGCTACGGCACAGACCTGCTGCAGACGTACGAGAAACTAGCCGCTGAATTCATCAGGAGAGCGGAACCGCATTTCATCGGCATCTTCCCCGAAGAGCCTGCCGGAGTGCTGACTGTCGATGGCTATCTTTGGGCGCGGACCGTGACATGCCCGTATTGCGGTGGTGTTGTTCCCCTCTCGCCAAACTGGAAACTGTCGAGCTCAGGGCGCGGAGTACGGCTGATTCCGGAAAACGGACGCGTGCGGTTCGAGATTGTCGATCGCGAGGCTGAACACTCGCCGGGGACTGTGAAGGGCGGTGACGGATCGTGCCCGTTTCCGGAGTGCCGCCGCACGATTGACGGCGACGACATCAAGGCTCAGGCCCAGGCCGGACGCATGGGGCACCAGCTTTACTGTGTCGTCTACAAAGAGGAGCGCATCAAGGGCCACACAAAGAACGGAAAGCCGAAACTCGAGAAGCTCCGTTGCTTTCGCGCGCCTCGCCCCGAGGACGACGTCGAGATTTTGGTTCGGCAGAGGATCGACGAGAAGATGCCGCTTTGGGAGGCGCGCAACATCGTACCGAACGAAGAGATTCCATTCGGATACGAAACGATGATCCGCTGGCCGCTCGACAAATACGGATTGCGCAACTGGACGCAAATGTTCTCTGCGCGGCAACTCTACGGCCATTGCGTCAGCGTTGAAGTATTTCAGGACATGGTGCAGGAGCGTGTCCGGACTGACCTGGATCGAGCCGCGATGACCTACGTCGCTCTGGCGCTTGACAAGTTATTGAACTACAACTCGCAAATGAGTGTGTGGATGCCAACTCGAGAGGTAGTGGCTAACACTTTTAACCGCCATGATTTTGCGTTTTGCTTGAGCCACTCGGAGATGGCTCCGGCTATCACAGGCCTCGGCTACGACTGGGTGATTGGTCAGACTGCCAAAGCGCTCGGCGAACTGATCGATCTTCAAGGCCAATCCACTGAGGGGAAACTTGAATTTTCAGCACCTCGTCCCAAGGCTCTGGTCCGCATCACGTGCGCTTCCGCTGACGCACTATCCCTTGAAGACGCGTCCGTCGACTGCATTGTGATGGACCCTCCCTATTACGACAACGTAATGTACGCGGAACTCTCGGACTTTTTCTATGTCTGGCTCAAGCGAACGGCGGGGCTGCTGTATCCGGAGTTGTTTACTGGGCACCTGACCGATAAGGACCGCGAAGCCGTCGCCAATCCCGCAAGGTTCGTCGGTGAGAAAGGCGGTTCGAAAAACCTGGCCGGTCGTGACTATCAGCGCCGAATGGCGGCGATCTTCACAGAACAGCGTCGAGTCCTAAAGCCCGACGGCATTATGACCGTCATGTTCACCCACAAGGCGTCGGGTGCATGGGATGCACTGGCCGGTGGCTTGATCGAAGGTGGCTTCACCATTACTGCTTCCTGGCCAGTAAACACTGAGGCCGAAGGTAGCATGCATATCCGCGAGAAATCCGCAGCGCGCTCAACGATTTTCCTGGTCTGCCGCGTGCGCGAGGCCGATACCGCCGCAAGCGAATCCCGCTACTGGGAAGAAGTGGAGCCCACCGTTCGCCAAGCCGTCCGCGTCAAGGTGAAGGAGTTCCAGGAAGCCGGAATCGGTGGCATCGATCTGTATCTCGCCTGTTTCGGACCGGCACTCCAGGTATTCACAGAGAATTGGCCGCTCACGCGTGGTACGGCGCGTCCCCAGCCAAAGACCAAGCAGCGCGATCTGTTCGAGGAGTTCGACCCGTACGGGGTCCGACCGGAAGATGCGCTCGAAGCGGCACGGCGCGAGGTGAAGCAGTGGCGCATGGAGCAACTGGCCACAGTGAAACGGCAGCATCATCTAGACGCTCTGACCGAGTGGTACGTGCTGGCATGGGACGCATTCCGGGCGCCGCGCTTCCCTGCGGACGAGGGGCTCAAACTTGCTCGTGTCGTCGGCCTCGATTTCGACAAGGACGTGAAGAAACAGGTCTGCGAAATAAAGGGCGACGATGTGATCCTGTGGGACAGCCTCACGCGCCATCGTAATGGCAGCCTCCGGGGCGTCGGCGAAGAGTGCATGCTCGACACGCTGCATTGGGCGGCCAAGATCGGGCGCGAACAGAACACTGGCGCGGCGAAGAACCTGATCGAAGAGGCGCACCTTATCGGCGACCCGACCCTGTTGACGGCGCTCGAAGCGCTGCTCAATGTGTTGCCACCTGGCGCTGCCTTGGCGGGCCGGAAGAAGCCCGACGCCAACCTCGCGGGTGCAGCGAACGACTTTGAAGCGCTGGAGCGCCTGCGTAAGCTGGCGTTCGCCGAGACGGTGCCAGCGCCGAAGATTCCGGAGCAGATCCCGCTCGAACTGCCGGCTGTGGCCGAGGACGAAGATGAGTCTGCTAACTGAACGCGAGTGGTGCACCAGCTATCGTCACGAAGATGGCGACCTGATCGAGTTGTTCTACAACCCTGCCCTCACCTGTGCGGTCCAGTACGACCGCATGACCGGCTACTTTTCCGCCGACGCTCTGGCGCTCGCCGCGCGCGGAATTGCCGCACTCATCACCAACGACGGCCGCATGCGGCTGATCGTCGGCTGCACACTCCAGCAACCCGAGCAGGATGCCATCGGCGAGGGATACGACTGGCGGGCCCGTCTTGAAGCGCATCTTCTTTCCGCCGATCTGACGCCGCCCGACGAGGAGGCCAACCGCGGGCTGGAAATGCTCGCTTGGATGGTGGCGCAGGGGCATCTCGACGTGAAGGTGGCCGTGCCCGTTGATCCCGATGGGCGGCCCGCGCACGCGCCGGGGCTCTATCACGAGAAGGTCGGCATTCTGACAGATGCCGAAGGCAATCGGCTGAGCTTCTCCGGATCGATCAACGAGACGGCGGGCGGCTGGCTCAACAATCGGGAGAGCTTCCACGTTCACTGTGGTTGGTTCGGCGGCCGCGAATCGGCTCACCTGGAGGACGAGGTGGACGCGTTCGCCAGGCTTTGGGAAGGACGGGCTCGGTCGGTGAAGGTGTTCGATTTCCCCGAAGCGCTGAGAAAGAAGCTGCTGGAGTTCCTGCCCAGCGATGACCGGTTTGTGACACCGCCCGCTCGCCGGGCCGCCCCAGATCCGGAGACTCACAAGTTGCTGGCCGATGAGTTCCGGCGCATTGTCTGGACGTTCATCCGTGAGGCGCCGCGCCTCGCACACGGGCTGCGCGCGGGCGAGATGACCAGTGCCGTAACGCCCTGGCAGCACCAGGTGCGCACCTACACGCGGTTCCTGACGGAGTGGCCGAGCCGCGTGTTGATTGCCGACGAAGTCGGACTCGGCAAGACGATTTCCGCAGGCCTGATCCTCCGGCAGGCGATCCTGAGCGGCTTGGCGAAGCGGGTCCTCATTCTGACGCCCAAGAGCGTGCAGATTCAGTGGCAGAACGAACTGTACGAGAAGTTCAATCTGAATGTCCCGATTTACGACGGCGCGGCGCTGGTGTGGAAAGCGGTGCATGGCGGGCGGAACGCTGTTGAGAAGCCGGTTGGCCGCGACGAGTGGCAGTGCGAGCCTGTGGTGCTGGTGTCCAGTTTCCTGATGCGGCGGGCCGACCGTCAGCGGGAACTGCTCGATGCCGCTGATTGGGACCTGCTCATTCTGGACGAAGCGCACCACGCCCGCCGACGCGGCGCCGGGAGTACGCAGGAGAAAGGGCCGAACGCGCTGCTCGGGCTGATGCGGAGGTTGCAGGCGAAATGCGGTTCGCTGCTTCTGCTGACAGCAACTCCGATGCAGGTGCATCCGGTCGAGATTTGGGACTTGATGGATCTGCTCGGGTTGCCGGATGAGTGGCACCGGGACGACGGCATCTTCCTGCGGTATTTCCAACGTGCGACGGGCAATCCTTCTCCCGAAGATCTGGAGTACCTCGCGTCGCTATTCCGCGCGACAGAGGCGACCTTTGGGGAGATGGCCGACGCCGAAGCGGTTCAGATCCTACCGGGAGTGTCCGCTCTGAAACGCAAGAAGGTGCTGCGTGCGCTCCGGGATGTAAGTGCGATCCCGCGCAAGACGCTGGATGCGGACACCCGTCGCGCCGCAACGAAGTTGTTGCAGGCGGCGAGCCCGTTGCGTCACCGCATGGTCAGGAACACGCGCGAATTGCTGCGGCGATACAATCTTCCCGTCCCCAAACGCGATCCGCGCGAAGTTGTCGTGGAGATGACTCCAGCCGAAAGTGCGCTCTACAGCGCGGTGGAGGATTTCATCGGCGATGCGTACCGGGCGGCATCACCCGAGAAGCGGTCGGCGGTGGGTTTCGTCATGACCGTGTACCGGCGGCGCCTGGCGTCGAGCTTCGAAGCGCTCAAGCGGACTCTTAACGGGCGGCTGATGCGGGCGGGAGGCATCACCGAAGAAGACGCGTCCCAGGATGAAACCTCGGACGAAGTGATGTCTGGCGAGGAAGTGGCGTGCCTCGTAGCGGAGGCGCCCGAACTCGACACGATCAACGAGCGGGAGCGGATCAACGGCTTGCTGCGGCGGATCGCGCAGTTGGGCACCGACAGTAAGGCGCGCCGGCTCAAGATCGAGTTGGATGCCTGTCTCGCGGATGGCTTCGATTCGATGATCGTGTTTACGCAATACACGGACACGATGGAATACCTCCGGGATTACCTGGCTGACCAGATGCCTGGAATGCCTGTGGCCTGCTACTCGGGTGCGGGCGGCGCCTGGCGCGACGCAAGCGGCCAGTGGGTGCCGTGCTCGAAAGAAGAAATCAAGCGCAGGCTCCGGGATCGGCAGGTACGGTTGCTAGTTTGCACGGACGCCGCGGGCGAAGGGCTAAACCTTCAGTTTGCCGGCGTGCTGGTGAACTACGATCTGCCGTGGAATCCCATGAAGGTGGAGCAGCGTATCGGACGTATTGACCGCCTTGGCCAGCAGCGTCCGGTAATTCGGGTTCTGAGCTTTGCCTACAAAGATACCGTGGAGCAGGATGTATTTTTCACCGTCGGTACCCGCATCAATCTGTTTCAGGGAATCGTGGGGCGGCTCCAGCCGATTTTGTCCCGGCTGCCGCGCCGGTTCGAGGAGTTGGCACTGCTCGACCGGGACGCGCGAGACGCGGCGCGCCAGAGATTCCTTGCGGACCTGGAACAGCAGGTGAGGGACGCTGACGAGAGCGGTTTCGATATCGATGCGACGGTGGATGGCTCGCTGGATCTGCCCGCACTTCCAGAGCCTGCCGTGACGCTCCGCGACCTCGACCGTGCGATTCAGATTGCACGCGCGCGACCGCCCGAAGTGGACTTCCGTCCGCTCGATCCCGGATCGTACGGGATTGGGCTACCGGGCGGCGAGCCGACCCGGGTTACGACCGACGCGGGAGTATTTGAGTTCTCGTCCGACAACTTCCAGTTGTTCTCGCCCGGCGGTGACGCGTTCGGCGCATTCTGCGTGGACGGCGCCGGCGAAAGCGCCGAGGGCCAGGGAATCGCGTGGATGGTTCAGCGTCCGGGAGCGTCAGCGGAGTTCGTGGTGGCGACGCGATTCGGACCGCGCACGGTGGCGAGCTTCGAGGAACTGCTGGCGGCGTTGGACGTTGTTGGTGAACCGAGCGAGTTTCCATACGCGGACTGGCCCGGCGTGACGGTGTCCGTTATTGCATAGTCCTATCGCGGGATTGGTTTCGTAGGTGAAGGTGCGGCTTACGGCAAGGTTCGCCGTTTTGCCAGGGTTAGTGGTAGATGCTGAGGAATCAAGCAGTTACGCGGGGGAGAATCCATTCGAAAACCGTCGTCTCGGGGAGCCAATTTAAGTCCTTCCTTTTCAACGTATCCCGTACTGAACACGCGAGTTGGTAGACGTGTGCCCGGCCACGGCTGTTTTTGCGAATTACCCATCCTTACCCGAATTTACCCAA
>Ga0182027_10001887_pt1 | contig 34259 bp, 31 predicted proteins | sample 712E1DmetaG_FD_121300 | JGI IMG/M metagenome (GOLD analysis project Ga0182027, IMG submission 121300) | Permafrost microbial communities from Stordalen Mire, Sweden - 712E1D metaG (Illumina Assembly) | ecosystem: Environmental > Terrestrial > Soil > Wetlands > Permafrost | place: Sweden...
ATCATCGAAGTCAAAGATCTCGGCAAGAAATATGACATCGCGCACATGCGCGGCGGCTATATCTCTCTGCGCGACGTCATCGCCGGCGTGATACGCAGGCCATTCTCGTTCGTGGCGCACAAAGCTAGGCGCGCCGTCGGCCTGGAAAAGAAAGAGGAATTCTGGGCGCTGCGCGGCGTGAGCTTCAACATCGCACGCGGCGAAGTGGTCGGCGTGATCGGCGCGAACGGCGCCGGTAAGTCCACGCTCCTGAAGATCCTCTCGCAGATCACTCCTCCGACCGAAGGCGAGGTCGTACTGCGCGGGCGCGTCGGCTCCCTTCTCGAAGTCGGCACAGGCTTCCATCCGGAATTGACTGGCCGCGAGAATATCTTCCTGAACGGCGCCATCCTCGGCATGAAGAAGCGCGAGATCGCCAAGAAATTCGACCGGATCGTGGAATTCGCCGGCATCGAGAAATTCCTGGATACTCCGGTCAAGCGCTATTCGAGCGGCATGTACGTGCGCCTAGCCTTCTCCGTGGCGGCTCACATGGAGCCGGACATCCTTATGGTCGACGAGGTCCTCTCCGTCGGCGACGCCGAGTTCCAGAAGAAATGCCTCGGCAAGATGGACGAGATCACCAGGACTGAAGGCCGCACTATCCTCTTTGTCTCTCATAATATGGGCGCCATCCAGCAGCTGTGCACGCGCTGCGTATTGCTGAAGCATGGCAAAGTCGATACGATCGGCCCGACGAATGAAGTGATCAAATCATATCTTCACAGCGTGCAAAATGATTCCGGTTCAGACGTGAACGCCAGAAATGACAGGAGCGGCGATGGAGGTATACATGTTACAAACATAAATCTTCTTGATGAGAAAGGTATTGAAACAAAGAATATAGTAGCTGGTAAAGATTGCACTATCGTCGTCCGTTATCAGTTAAAAGATCCGGAGATATCACAGATAAACATCTCGCTTGGTATTGACGATGGAGTATCGCATCGTATCGCCCATATCATGAGTACCTTGGTTAGAAAAGCTATTCCTACGCAAACGCAGCAACATGAAGTTCGTTTCACGATCAGCGGCACACCGTTGAATAGCGGTGATTACTATGTGACTGTGTTCGCTGATGAATCTGGCAGAATATTGGACTGGGTAGAAAAGGCAGCTCACTTTACAGTATCTCCTGGAAATTTCTATGCATCTGGCAATATGCCTACTCAAGGCGATATCCTTCTTAAATACGATATAGAGACCAGATAACTTTATAACACCTTAAAGGCATATGAAAATAACCCGTATACCCTGGTATAAAAAGGCGCTAGGTACTATCTACCCCCAAATATATTCTCGTGGCACAGGTAGAGCTGATATAAATACAAATGGCGAATTCGCTTTCCTCGAATGGCTCGTTAGCTATTACCAAAAAAATAAGGCCACGTTTATCTGTTTCGATGTTGGCGCAAACATCGGAAACTATTCGCGTGCCATCCTTGAGGCATCACAGAAGAAATCATTGCCTTGTGAAATCCATGCATTCGAACCGGTTTCAAAGAGTTTTACCGAACTGAAAAATATTGTCATGAGCTCACAGAACATGTTTTTTCCGAATAATATCGCTCTTTCAGATTCGACCGGCGAAATCACTATGCATTATGATGAAGCCGGCAGTGAAATGGCATCTATCTACAAAAGAAACATCAAAAACCATGAATTTACAAAGTCGGAGAGGGTTAAAATGCTTACAGGTCAGGAATATGTGGCCAATTCTAAGACCAAGAAAATAAATCTGCTTAAAATAGACGTAGAGGGACATGAATTGAAAGTCCTCAATGGTTTCGGAGATTTTCTTGATGCAAAAAACATAGATTTTATACAGTTCGAGTACGGCGGTAGCAGCTTGGATTCACATACCACACTTAAGGAGATCTACGGATTACTCGAATCAAGAGGATTCGTATTAGGTCGACTCCTTAGAGATCGTATCGAGCTCAGAAAATATCGCTCTCTAATGGAAAACTATGATTATTCAAACTACATAGCCATAAGCGGTAATCTGCTTGCCAAGGGTAAGATAAAATGACCACAACTTGTTATAATTCAGGTGAATTAAGATTTATTTAATAAATATAATCAATGAAAAAAATACTCTTAACCGTAGCGTTTTTCATCGTAATAGTGATCCCTTCACGAACATTAGCTGCTACTTTCTCAACAAAACTTATAGCAAGCTCAACCCAATACTGGACTATTCCAGATAGCGCTCAAACCGGCCTCCATTTTGGTTCGTCTGACTTCACAATATCAATGTGGCTAAAATTCTATTCCACAGGTAGTCAGATGGGTTTATACGATAAATGGCAGGGTGGACAACAGGAGATTCTCGCTCAGTACGAATCAGACGGGACAAACCAATGGTTTGAAATCGATACTTCACCAGACGGTTCAAGTGCATCTGGGTTTCATGCTGATTTTGCCCCTGCGACTTCAACGTGGTACAACGTCGTCTATACTAAGAGTGGTACAGTGGGAACCATCTACGTTAACGGCTCCCCTATCGGTATAGGTAGTTTAGATTCTGGCATATTTGCCTCTAATACCGCTCTCGATATCGGCTACAGAAATGTAGACTCTTCCCCTTTTGACGGTCTGATGAATGACACTAGGGTGTGGGCCAGAGCTCTTTCGACTTCAGAAGTTTCTGACATGTATGTTAACCCGTGTAACACTAACTATACGACTAATCTAAGAGCTTGGTGGGAATTCAATGGTGATGGCAACGATGTTTCCGGAAATCAAAACAATCTGGCCGGGGTCAATTCTCCAGAGTTTTCCACTGATATACCACACAACGTCTGCTTGATTGTTAATCCGACAACATCATCAACCATATTCAACACGGATGTGGGAGTTATTGGTAATGGATCAATTGCAGATTCAACATCAACCGAAGGAGTATTCTTCGGCAAGAATATCTCTAATTCATCAGAAAAAATTAGCCTCGTTGGTCCTTCTAGCGGAATGACTTATATAAATTTTACGAAACCATTCAGTGATTTCTTGGGCAAGATAAGCTTCGATAATGCTTTGGGCAACATGGACATCATCTCAAGCAATAATATCTTCTTTAACCCTGCTACGGCATCAATCTTCGACGGAAAAGTCGGGGTTGGTTCGACGACTCCATCAGCTATACTGTCTGTTGGTTCCGGGAACTCAACGACTGTACCATTCGCAATTGGATCATCAACCACACTATTGTCTGTTGATAGCAGCGGACATATTGGGATAAATGGATACAAACCTTCCTTGTCTTCTTGCGGAACTTCGCATTCCCTCAAAGGCGACGATACTGCCGGAACTATAACAGTCGGGTCAAATACGAATAGCTGTACACTTGCCTTTGCAAGTTCAAGAGCGAAGGCTCCACATTGCGTAGTTTCAAACCAATCTCCCAGCATATCTAATGCAATGTCATATACCGAGAATGCAAACAAGCTTGTAATAAATCAGCAGGCATTGGGAGGCTCAAAGATAGATTACATCTGTTTAGGAAATTAACGGGCAATCTCTCGCAATAATCCGTCATGTACGTCAAACACCCACTTAGGCTGGCATTCGATAAGGTCGTTGCTAAACCGGTCAAACGCTTTCGGGAGACCCGAGGCGACTACAAACGCGTCCGAAGGCAATACACGGAATTCAAGGGCCTTGCGACTGTTTCCGACAGGGGCTTCGCCATGGATTGGAAGGAACGACAACTCATCGCCGGAGAGAATACTAACGTGACCCGCTTCAGCGCGCATTATGTCTACCACCCGGCTTGGGCGGCGCGCGCAGTCAAGAAGATCGCTCCAGCATCGCATACGGACATCTCTTCGACCTTGCACTTCTGTTCGATCGTCTCCGCGTTCATTCCCGTGAAATTCTACGACTACCGACCGGCCAACATCCATCTAAGCGGACTATATTCCGGTAAGGCCGACTTGACCGCTCTGCCATTCGAGACCGGCTCGCTCGAGTCGCTCTCGTGTATGCATACCATCGAGCACATCGGTCTCGGCCGATATGGCGATCCCGTCGACCCGGAGGGCGACTTAAAGGCCATGAAGGAGCTGCAACGCGTCACGAAGAAGGGCGGCAGCCTGCTATTCGTGGTACCGATCGGTAGGCCGCGCATCGTCTGGAACGCTCACAGGATATATTCATACAAACAGATCATGTCGTATTTCCCTGGATTCGAATGCCGCGAATTCTATCTCATTCCGGACAATGCCGCGGAGACAGCGCCTATCGAAAATGCCACTGAAGCACAGGCTGACGCCCAGAAATACGGCTGCGGTTGCTTCTGGTTCGTGAAGAAATAATATGATCATCGTCAAGCTCCGCGGCGGCCTCGGCAATCAGATGTTCCAGTACGCTTTCGGCAAGGCGCTCTCCATGGATGCGCGCGCTCCCCTGCTCATCGATATCACTTGGTACAAGAATAGCGATAGGGAGTTCTTGTTACGAGAATTAAATATGCCGCATGAGCGCTATTCGAGGAATCGTCTATTCATGAAGACGCGAATGAAACTACGGCACCCTAAGGTCATCAGAGACTCTGATCGTTTAGAATTGAAAGACCTCGTGACATCCAAACAGAATTTGTTCCTTGAAGGAAATTGGGAGTCGCCGAAATATTTCGCCGGGAAAGAAACATTCTTTAGAGAGATATTTGTGCTGAAAGACCCATCACTAGAGTTCACCGAGGCCGCCAAGACCGTCGGCAAGGATTCGATAGCGGTCCATGTGCGTCGCGGCGATTACCTCATCCCACATGGAAAATTCCTGAACGGCAAAAGCTATTACGAGGCAGGCGTAGAGCGCATCATCAAGGCCAAAGGCTTGCAAAAACCCATGATTACGATCTTCTCCGACGACCCGGAATGGTGCCGCAAGGAGATGGGCGTCCTCGCCGGATGCCCCGCGAACGTCTTCGCGGGCAAGCTCGGCTCGGACGCCGAGGAATTGATGCTGATGTCTTTGTATGGTAACAATGTCATATCGAACAGCACATTCTCCTGGTGGTCGGCCTTCCTCAACAAGAATGATGGTAAAATGGTAGTCATGCCGGCAGACTGGTTCACCGACAAAAGCCGTAACGCCGAATATGTGGCGGGGGTCTCCGTACCAGGTTGGATCACGATCTGATTATCAGCTCGATATTAATATCATAAAGATCATGGCTACAATAAAGAAAAGCGGCAGGGTTTCGGGCAAGGTCGCGCTGGTGACCGGCGGTGCGGAGGGCATCGGTTTCGCCATATCGAAGCTCCTCCAGGAAGAAGGCGCCAAGGTGATCATCGCCGACGTCAATGACGAGAAGGGTGCGGCATCTGCCAAATCCATCGGCGGGACTTATATCCACATGGACGTCTCTTCGGAACAGTCGTGGATCGACGCGCTAGCGAAGATCAAGAAAGAGTCCGGCCGCATCGACATCCTGGTCAACAACGCGGGCATCTTGGGCAAGGGCGCGCAGGATCCTGAACATGCCTCGCTCGAAGACTGGCACAAGATCCACGCCATCAATCTGGACAGCGTCTTCCTCGGCTGCAAGCACGTGATCCCGCTCATGAAGGAGCACGGCGGCTCGATCGTGAACATGTCCTCGCGCTCCGGAGTGGTCGGGGTGCCGTTCGCCGCTGCTTATGCTTCGACCAAGGCCGCCATCCGCAATCACACAAAGTCCGTGGCGCTATATTGCGCGGCCAAAGGCTACCCTATCCGCTGCAATTCCGTACATCCGGCCTCGATCATGACCGCAATGTGGAAAGCCATGCTAGGCGAAGGAGAGGCTTTCGAGAAGAACCATAAGGAATACAGCAAGGACATCCCCCTGAAGCGCTTCGGCACTCCGGAAGAGGTGGCTCACGCGGTGCTCTTTCTGGCTTCCGACGAGTCAGGCTACACCACGGGCTCCGAGCTCACAGTGGACGGCGGCATCCTGGCCGGGACTGCTTCGAGTCCGGGATCGGATATCGTGAAATAGAAAAGAGGCACCCTTCTTCCGAAGAAGATGGGTGCCTCTGTACGAAGCTAACGCCGCGTAGTCGAATCAATCGGCAATGCAAACCTCTGCAGTGAGCGCCGCATGGTCGCTCACTCCGAAATGCGCTTCGACACTGGATACGTCATAGACCAGTCCGGAAGTCAGGAAGTAATCGACCACCAGATCGGGCCCGGACTTACCGCGATTGACCCAATCGACCGTGTTCGAGATCTCGCTCGGCACACAATCATGTAACCTAGCCGAGCTGAAGATCTTGTCATAGATCTCCCCGCCACGAGCCGCATTGAGATCGCCGGCGATAATGGAGGGATATTCGTTGTACACAATGCTACTGAATTTTTTCATGCACCTCCGTTGGTGATCATCCGGCTTCCCCTCCGGTACCCATACTCCATGAGTCGTACCAATCCGGAAACGGAAACCATTCACTTCCACCACGGCGAAGATGACCAGACGGCTTTCGGTCGCGCGCACCTTCTCGAGATCATGCGGAGCCGAGGCTCCGTCATGACCGATCTCAACCCCTTCCAAGTCATGCACCGGCAGGACATCGCCCACATATGCATGAGCCGAAACGGTTAGGAACGGCAGATTGCGCGAGAAGATCCCGATGCCGACCGGCACTCGCACGCCGTCGATCAGATGTCTGCTCATCGGCACGAAGTACTGCGCACCGGGAAAGATCTTAGCGATCATCGGAACGTGGGTCTCGCGCACATCTTGAAGACATGCGATATCCCACGGCTGGCTTTTGAGGAAAGACAGCGACTTGTCGAGCCCGGGAAACCCGCGCCCGATATTCAAGGTAACTATTTTAAGGTTTGAAGAGTTTGTGTTATTTGTGGGCATTTAGCCCTCCTTTCTATGGTTTAAAAGGTTATTTCAACGACCAAAAGATTATTCCTATGGTAGCATGAATATACCCAAAAGTCAATATGTGGCTTATTTTATGACCGCCGTCGGCGCCAGATGAAGCTCTTCGAAAGTCAGCTTGGCCTCGACTTTCCCTTTTTTCAGTATGGCAAGGATTTTGTTGGCGATATCGACTCTTGTCGGGTAATACTCTTCCGTGAGGACCGTCGAGGTCGGACACGGGACATTCGGACAAGAGATCGAGGACGGCTTGTCCTTGAATGTGATGTCTGCTTGCTGTGCGGTTTTGCCGATGATCTCCGAACCGATATTGAATGCCTCGTTGGTCGTATCGACACATAAGAGCCGGCCGGTCTTCTTGACCGACGCAAAAATCGTACCGTAATCGACGGGATTGATGGAAACGACGTCGATGAGCTCGATGTCGGCCTTGTCACCGATGAGAGCCAGTGCTTCTCTAGCAGAGAATAAGCCGTCGCCATAGGCCACGACTGTGATGTCTTTCCCCTTATTCACTATTTGCGCCTTATCTAGCGGCTCGGAGAATATCTCGGTCGGCACGTCTTGCTTGGTATTGAAAAGCCAGCGAGGCTCAAGGATGACGACCGGATTCTTGTCTTTGAGAGCGGAGACGAGCAACCCCTTGGCCATGCGCGGCGATGACGGGATGACGACCTTAAGGCCGACGGCATTGCCAAAAAGAGAATAGAGCGCTTGCGTATGCTGGGGACCGTTGCCCCACTGCCTGCCGACATTGATGCGGAATACGACCGGGACCGGATTGCCGCCGCCGAACATGTAATTCCATTTGGCGGCTTGCGTGAATATCTGGTCTGAAGCGAGCAAGGCGAACTCCACGCGACCGTGATGGACGATCGGATGCAGACCCGTGATAGCTGCGCCTACTGCCATGCCAGTCACGGCTGCCTCTGATACGGGAACATCCAGGATGCGGTCAGGATATTTGGCCTTGAGGCCGGCAGTCGTACCATCGGCGCCGTTCTTGTATGAAACGCCCAGGCCCACCACGAAGATCTTTGGGTCGATCTCCATCATCTGGTCCGTCGCCTCCTTGAGGGCTTCCGTGTATTTAATGAGACGTTCAGGCATATAAGTTTGTATAAAGTGATTTCTTGTCCGGATACTTGGCGTCGACGGCGTATTTCAGGCACTCCTTGGCATAAACCCGTGTTCCTTCTTCTATCTTTGTGAGCTCGGCTTCGGAAACTTTCCCCGCGAGCAACGCAGTCCTGACCTTTTTGATGCAGTCTTTTTCCAAGCGCTTATCGATAGTGTCTTCTTCGCGGTAACCTTGAGCGTCATCAAAGATCGGAGCGCTGTGAGCCATATGGCGATAGGTCATGCACTCGAGTACCGCCGGTCCTTTCCCTTTTTTGATATCTTTCACCAGCGCCGAGGCCTTGGCGTGCACGTCCTCATAATCATTACCATCAACCTTTTTGTAAACAACTCCAAGACCCGTAACGATCTTCTCGACGTTGTGGCCTTCCGATCTCCTGTCCTTGAGCTTTGAATTCACCGAATAGAGGTTATTCTCGACGACGAACAGGATCGGTAGCTTGAAGAGCGCAGCCAGGTTCAAGGTCTCATGGACGACGCCCTCTTCCGAGGAACCGTCTCCGTAAAAAACCGCCGTGATGCTCTTCTGCTTGGAATACTTCTGTTCGAAAGCGCTGCCGTTAGCCAGAGGCACGATGCTTCCCAGGATCGGCGTGGAGCCGATGAAATTCACGGACTTATCTATCATGTGCATCGAGCCGCCCTTGCCATGAGCCACTCCGTCTTCTTTGCCGAGAAGCTCGCAGATCATGCGTTTCAGGTCACCTCCCTTCGCAAGATAATGTCCGTGCGAGCGGTGATTGCCCATCGTCCGGTCGTCCGGCTCGAGCGCGGCAGTGACTCCGACGGCCACGGCTTCCTGGCCGACATAGAAGTGCACGAAGCTCATGACCTTGTTCTCAAGGTAATATTTGGCGATCTCTTCTTCCGCAATGCGGATGAGGAGCATCTTCTTGTATGATTCAAGTAAATCTTTCTTCATGCGGCGGTTGCGCGATATCTACATCTCGATCAGGATGCGGCTGGCCTGTCCCTTCCTGACGAGCTCGATGGCCTCGTTGACCTGGTCCAGTTTGACGCGGTGAGTGATGATGTTCTTGATATTCAACACGCCGGCTTTGTGCATCCTGACATAGCGCGGGATGTCCTTAGTCGGCGAGAATTTGCCGCCCTGGGTGGCCTTGATCATCTTTCCCTCGCCGCCGAACATGTGGTTGGCATTCAGGAGCTCCACAGTCTCGCCAGGCTTTGGCTGTCCGACCATGATGAACCTGCCTGTGCCGCTCAAATATGGCAGCGAATCCTGGAGCGCGAACTTGTTGCCGGAAGTTTCGATGATCACGTCAGCGTCCCGAATGCCGAACTTCTTGAACATCTCGTCGCCGACATTCTGGGTCTTGGTATTGACGAATAGGTGGGCTCCGACGGATTCGGCTAGCTCTTTTTTGTTGTCGAAGACGTCGAGAGAGATGATCGGGTAAGCGCTCGCGGCCGTGGCGGCCTTCAGCATGTTGATGCCCATGCCACCGGCGCCGACGACCATGACGCTCTCGCCGAATTTGACCTGGGCTTCCTCGTTGATCACGCCCATGGCCGTCGAAAGACCGCAGCCGAGGAGCGCACAGAGCTCATTCGGGGTGTCCTTGGGAACCGGCGTGACGCGATTCTCCGAAACTATGGAATACTCGCTGAAAGTCGTGACCTTGCCGCTCCGAATGGTCTTGCCCTTGTAGATATAGCTTGGGAAATCCGACTCTATGCCTTCGCCCTTCCTCCAATGCATGACTACCTTGTCGCCTTTCTTGACCTTAGTGACGCCGAGGCCGACGTCCTCCACGATGCCGGCGCCTTCGTGGCCGAGGAGATGCGGGACGAATTTGGCGTTGCCTTTGTGGCCGCCGATCTCAAGGAGCTGTGCCCCACAGATACCGGAGGCCAGGATCTTGACCAGGACTTGCCCGAAGGTAAGCGGCGTGAGACCGACATCAGCGACGACCAGCGGCTCGTTTATCTTCTCTAGAACTGCGGCTTTCATCTTGTTTTTTTGTTATGAATCCTCAAGAAATATGATAATATGCGTGGGTTATCTTAGCCCCAAAAACCACCTATGTCTAGCGTACTCGTCTATCTTCACCTCGGTCTCGGCGATCATCTGATGTGCCATGGCATCATCCGCGAATATGCCAAGAAATACAGCCGGGTGGCGCTCTTCGCTCTGCCTCACAACTACGAGTCGGTGGCTTTCATGTTCCGCGACCTCCCGAATGTCGAGATCATCAAGGCGGATGACGCGGGCGCAAGGAAATTCATCGAGGAGAACAAGACCAAGGCCGCCGGAGAGAGATTCGACGAGGTCAAAATCATCGGCTTCGAATTCCTCGACCGCGCTTCCGGCATCCCCGTCGAAAAGCAGTTCTACAAGATCGCCGGCGTCCCGTTCGAGAAGAAATGGGACAGCTTTTACGTCGAGAGGGACTTGGCCAAGGAACAGGCGCTCTTCGATAAGATCGCGCCGAAGAGCGACTACATATTCCTGCACGAAGACGCTTCGCGCGGCTATGGCGTCAACAGGAAGAGAGTGCGCTCCGATCTGCCGATCATCGTGGCCGATCCGAAGGTCGCGCCCAACATGTTCGACTATTGCACGATTATCGAGCGGGCCAAGGAGATCCATGTCTTTGACTCGTCATTCATGTTCCTCGTCGACTGCCTGCAATACTCCGCTCCGGATCAAAAACTGTTCATCCATAGGTATGCTCGCAGCAATCCGACCTGGAAACTGCCGATCATGAAAAAAGACTGGCACATCTTATTGGTTAGGAATTACGGTTATGGAGTCATCAGGTATGTTTACGAGAGATTGTTCCAAGCCTATAACTTCTATATAATCAAGTCCTACAAATAAGCCGCAAAAACCATGAAAAACAAGCATTTCTTCGACATCGGCGGCAATATCGGGCAGACATTCGACTGGCTGGCGACCCTGCCCCATGACTACAGCGACCACATCATATGGGTCTTTGAGCCGTCGCCACGCCACTATGCCAAGCTCATCGCCAAGTGCCGAGCCATGTCCGGCAAGTATAAGATCAAGCTCTGTCCGTTCGGCCTGGGCGGCAAGACCGAGACCGTGACTTTCTTTGAGAAAGACGACGACAAAGGCGACTCGTTCGAGCCATGGCTAGCTTCCGATCACGAGGTCAAGAATGTGTCGTTCGGCTATGAAGTCGTGGCGTCCGTCGTCTCACTGCCGGAATTCATCAAGACCGTGACCGGACCAGATGACGAGGTCGTGCTCGACATCGACGCCGAAGGCAGCGAGTACGCCATGCTTGAGGCTCTCCTCAAGGACAAGAAGGCCTTGGCCAGAGTGACCTGGGTCATCGCCGAATTCCATCATGTCAAGAACACGGAGCGCTTCATGAGCAAGGACGACATCGAGGAAGGCTTCGCCAAGCGCAAGATCCCGCTCACCCTGCGAGGGTTCGCATGATAACTCCTGATCATCTATGAAAGACAAACTCAAGAACATAACTCCTCCGATATTGTGGAGGCTGATGCAATCATTATTTATGAAGGAGACATATCATCCGACATGGGTGACTTTGAACTACGAGCCGATGGTTGGTGTAAAGATATTCTTCGATGGCGCATGCAACAAATGGCAATCAAGGATGGTCGACGGCACGTATGACTCGCACATATTCGATCACCTCAAACTCATACCTCTGAAAGACAAAGTGATATATGACATAGGCGCGCACGTGGGATTCCACTCGCTCTATTTTGCTAGGCTCGTAGGCAATAAAGGAAAGGTGGTATCTTTTGAACCGAATAGCGAGAATGTCTTGCGCTTCAAGAAGAACCTTGAGGCGAATCCTGACATGTGCGACATTGTGTCGATAAACGAAACGGCCGTATCAGACAGCGATGGGACAGAGAAGATGATGATGAATATGGCTGTCGAAAGCGGCCGGAGCATGGGGAATTTCCTGGAAGGTTCCGATACTTTCTCTGCAAGGGAGACATTCATAGGCAAGGGCTTCAAAGAGGTATCCGTGAAGACTATGACCATAGATGCCTATACCAAGGCATCAGGGGTCAAGAATTTTCCTGACATCATAAAGATAGACGTGGAAGGCGCGGAATTCAAGGTGCTCAAGGGAGCAAAGAATACCCTGATCTCGAAAAAGCCTGTCTTATTCATCGAAGTGCACTCGATGAAGAGCATGTTCGACGTGACGGAGTTCCTGCGCTCGCTCGGATACGATATGGAAATGCTCAAGAAAGAAACGACCGGCGCCTGTTTCATAGAGGCTGCTCACAAATGAAAGGATTCGATACTCCGATATTGTTCATGATCTTCAATCGGCCTGACACTACGAGGCTGGTATTCGAAGAGATAAGTAGGGTTAGACCGACAAAGCTTTTCATCGCCGCCGACGGTCCGAGGCAAGACAAACCTGACGATGTTGAAAATTGCCGGCTCACGAGAGAGATCGTCTCTAAAATCGATTGGCCGTGCGAAGTCAAAACCCTTTTTCGCGACAAGAACCTCGGCTGCCGTAACGCGCCCAGTTCAGCTATCACTTGGTTCTTCGAACACGTTCCTGAAGGGATTATCCTTGAGGATGACTGCGTGCCGGATCCGACCTTCTTCCGGTTCTGCACAGAGCAACTAGAAAGATACCGTGATGATCAACAGGTGATGATGATAACCGGAGATGATTTTTTGCAGGACGATCTTCGTCTGAGATCTGGGACTAGCTATTATTTTTCAGCGATCCCATTCATATGGGGTTGGGCGACTTGGAAGAGAACCTGGGCTAAGTACGACATCGAGATGACACGGTGGCCGGAAGTGCGTGATTCTCAGACGATCAAAAATTGGTTAGACAATCGGGCAGCATATGAATATTGGGAACGGCTTTGGAACATCTATCACGGTGGCGTGCAAAAAACCTGGGACTGGCCATGGGCGTTCGCGATAATGCTGAACAGAGGTTTGTGCATAATCCCTTCAACCAATTTGGTAACAAATATCGGATTTGGTCCGGAAGCAACGCACACAAAAGACGCCGGGAATTCTCTTTCAAATATGTCGCGGCGTAGTCTGGACTTCCCGTTAGTTCATCCTCCACTTATTGCTCCTGACAAGAAAACTGACCTGCGGATGTTCCACCGCGCCTTTGGCATAAATTCCACTTATCTTCAAAAGATCAAGGCTCTCCCAAAAAGGATAGCCAGACGGCTATTTAAATAGATAACTATCGGTTGGAGCGACGCGGATATTCTCAAGCCGCTAGCTCCTTGAAGTACGCGGCGATGTTGTCGGTCCAGACCTGGCCGGCACAGTATTTGACCGTGAAAGCGCGTGCGGCGGCGCCCAGGCGCTTGCGGAGAGCCTCGTCGGAGAGCAATGACTGGATGGCTTTGCGCAGAGCCTCGGGGTCGCCTTCCGGCACCAGGAGCCCATTCTCGCCGTGTTTGATATAGGCCCGCATCGTCTCGGTATCCGTGGCCACGACCGGCTTCCCCGTCGCCATCATCTCCATCAAGGTCGAGAGGCCCATGGCGTCGTTGTTATGTCTGGCGAGCGAAAGAGTGATTACTAGGACTTTCGCTCTGGCATAAGCATCACGGAGCTCTAGGTGGCTGTAGGAAGCACGCGTGACATTCGGAGGAAAAGGCTTATACTTCGCGATCACCTCCTCCCGCGCGGTGATGACAAGTTTGGTAGGCAAGCCTCCCATAGCTTTGAACAAAGTCAGGAAATCCCTGCCGGCATCGCGGCCGGGACTGAAGATCACATCGTCCTCCGGAAAATCCGGCCTGGGCCGGAAATATTCCGTATCGACGTTGTGATATATGAACCGGATCTTGTCGCCTTTCTCCGGGAACATCTTGCGCAATGCATCATTCTCGGCCGGCGAGAGCGTCACGATGCCGTCAGCACCGGCGACTGCGCGTTGAAGAAGTTTTTGTTTCAGTGTCTTCCCTTCTCCGATCATGCCGATGAGCCCGAAGTCCAGGATCGCCCAGCGAGGATACTTGGCGTGCAGGACGCCTGATTTGAAATACAGGAGCGCGAAGGCAGTCGGAGAGAAGACGACGTCCGCCCAGAATATCCTCCAGAAAGTGATGAGCTGGATGGCGTAAGTCCCGAAGATCCTGCGCAAGCGGACGGCCAGCCAGCGCGGCGCGTGCTTCTCGATCTCGTCGAAGTCCGTCTCGAACCCCATCTTGCGCAAACGGTACATGCCGTGGAAATGGTCATCATGGTTCTCGCCACGGAGGATCTGCCTGTCCTGCTCGCCGCGATAGCCGTTGAAAAGGTAGAGGATTTTCATGTATGATATGATACATTCATTACATGAAACGGACAATCAAGATGCTCCTCCGCAGGTTCGGATATGACGTCGTCGAGTACAAGCCGGTCTTTGAGGGCGCGCTCAAGCGATGCGCGATAGACACTGTCATCGATGTCGGCGCGAATACTGGGCAATTCGCAACCGAGATCCATGGGCTCCTCCCGGCGGCCAAACACATCTATTCATTCGAGCCGCTGCACGACGTTTATCTGGAGATGGAAAAAAGGTGCTCCGGCATCCCGGGCTTCAAGGGCTTCAATATCGGTTTGGGCGAGAAGAACGGCACGATCTCGATAAAAAGGAGCAAGTACAGCCCGAGCTCGTCATTCCTGCCGATGGGTTCCCTGCACAAGAAGCGATACCCCAAGACCGCCGAGACTTTCGACGAACAAGTCGAGATGAAGAGGCTAGATGACGTCGCTCCCGGACTGGATCTTTCCGGCAACGTGCTCCTCAAGATGGACGTGCAGGGTTTCGAGGGAGCGGTCATAAAGGGCGGTCCGGCTACGGTCTCCAAGGCAAAGGTCTTGCTCCTAGAGACTTCCTTCGTGGAGCTCTATGAAGGCCAGCCGCTGTTCGACGATATCTACCGGCTTTTGCGGCCGCTCGGCTTCAAATACATCGGCCGCTTCGCCCAGCATTGGGACAACAAAGCCGACGAGGTCATGTATGAGGACTCGGTGTTCGTGAAGGCTTAGGCGGAGATCACTGATATGATCTCTTGAGCTAGTCTCTTGGATGTGAGCTTCTCTTCAAATAGGCGCTTGCCGGCGGCGGCGAGGTCTTTTGCGAGCTGCGGGTCATTCTTGAGCATCAATATCTTTGCGGCGATGTCTTCCGGATCAGCCAGGTTCGTCATCAGGCAATCTTTACCATCGGTCAAAAGCTCCTCGATCCCGGCGGCGCGGCCAGTCACGTACGGCAGACCTAGCAAGAGCGACTCGAAGGCCTTGTGAGGGATCGTCCGTTCCAGCCGCTCATGCTTCTCGAATTGACCGAGCGAGATGTGGCACTCCTGCATCCTGCGGTAGAGCTCCGGCGCCTCCATGTATTTCCTGTGCCAATGTAGATTGGACGGCTTGAGCGCGTCTATTTCGGCGGCAACTTCCTTTTCCAGAAATCCATGGCCTAGGATCAGAATGTCTATATTTTGAGATTCGAGGAGCTTAGCGGCACGGATGATGTACTTCACGCCCGCTTCCGGCAGGAATTTTCCGCGGAAAACGGCGGTGAAACGCGCGAGCTTCTTGATCGTCGGATCCGGACAAACGATCTCCTCATCCGCGCCTGTGAAAACTCTGAAAACCTTCCCGGCAGGAAGTGAAAAACGCTTGATGAAGAATTCTTTCTGCGCATCCGTCTCGACGAGGATGATGTCGGCGCGCTTGGCGGCCATACGATCGATGATCCGTATCCAAAGCCTCATGAACGGGTTACGCCGATACTTGCCGCGGGAGATGACCTCACCTTCGTAAAGCGTACAAAGCGCGTCGAATACCACAGGCTTCCTGGAGAGCATCTTGGTGAACGGTACGACGATATGGCCTGGATAGCCCACTACGAGCGCGTCATAGGCCTTTTCTGGGCCTCCGGCTGCACGACGGATGATAGCCGCGTGCTTGCGCCATAAGCGCCAGAATTTGAGCGGGCCGCGGGATGTATCGCGGCACTCTATGACCTCCACGCCATTCTGGCGCAGGCCGGAGATATAGACCTTGTTGCGGCCGAAACCTGGGTCATATATGCCGAAGTAGCAGATCTTCATGGAATGAAATTGTAGCAGAATCATGCTACGATTGCTCCCAAAAGACAACATGCCAAACGGATCGATCATACGCAAGCTCCCAGAGATAGAGCTCTCCACGGCCGACGATAAGCACTACACCCTCAAGAACGGCCCTCTCTATCGGGCCGGATTCTTGTTGCTCGGCATCCCCCACCTCGGCTGGAGGACGCGGGCACGCATCATCATGGGCGAGATGCGCAAGGCTCCGCTCGACGCTAAGGTCCTCGATGCCGGCTGCGGCTACGGCATATATTCCATGATGCTGGGAGACAAGGGATTCTCCGTTGACGCGATCGACATCGACCCGGACAGGATAGCGGCTTTCAAAAAATCTCTCGATTCGTTGCCGAAAGCCCGCGCTCATGTGACGCCGATGGTCGCTTCCCTGACCAAGCTCCCCTTCCAGGACGCTTCCTACGATCGCATCGTCTGCCCGGAAGTCGTAGAGCATATCGCGGATGACACTGCCGCCATAAAAGAGCTCGCGCGCGTGCTCACGCCTGGCGGCAAGCTCATCTTCACTGTGCCGGCTTGGTCGGCTTTCAATGCCGGATTCTACAAACAATTCGCGCACGAGCGCCCGGGCTACAGATATCCAGAATTGGCGGAGAGATTCAGGTCATTCGGGCTTGAGCCGGAAAAGGCGTTCTTCTATGAATATCGCCTCGGCACGAAGGTATTCATGTTCTATAACTCTCTAAGATCCAAAGCGCTGATGGGTCTGGCGTTCTACCCATGCTACTGGCTGCATCGCCTGGACTATCATCTGAAGCGTGGCGAGCCGAACTATCTGGCGATCATCGCCAAAAAATCATCAACGGGGCTCTAGGATGGAATACTTGTAAGACTCCTGGATTTCTTTGTATCGGTCGAAGATGCCGCCGTCATTCTGGGTGAAGCTGTCGGTCCGCGCGATGACGATATCAGCCTTGCCAGAGCGGAGAACCGATAGTTGTTCGCTGCCTATCGTGCTCCCGGCCGGAGCCAGCAGGAACTGATAATAATTCCCATTGGTATCGAAAGGAACGACTTCCGGCGTGTCGTAGAAGAACACCGAGCTCGTCGCTGGGAGCTTGCTGAAATACTCTTGCCAGAATTCGGTCTTATGGCTCGAATAAAAGTTGGCGACCCACGAAGAGAACATCACCTGATATAGGCTAGCCGCACATAAAACGATCATGCAGGCGATCCAAATCTTACGCGTATGCGGCTTCCAGAACTTTAGAGACCACTTCTCCGTCAAGAAGAGCGCCGCATCCGGGAAGAACATGATGGCCGCGATCTGGGCGTAAAAGAGGTACCGATAAAGGCCGCCGGTCCGTAGATACGCGAGCACCACGAGGACCGAGAAGATGAAAGAGACTGTCTCTTCGACCAGCAAGGACTTCCGAGCGCGCAAGCGGAAGAATATCGACAAGGCCCATACGCCCATGAGGAACATAGTGTAGAGGGTGCCGACGTCGGAGAAGAGGAGCTTGATATTCGAAAGGATCGTCTGGAAGATGTTGTTCAGATGGTAAGGGTTGGCATAGTGAACGAAGACCTCGGAGAACGACGTGCCGATCTTGAATTGGACGACCGCCCAGACCAGCATAGGGACGAGGATGGCGCAAGAAAGATAGATGGTCTCTTTCTTGGACAGACGGCTCTTCCGATATTCGATGAATAGGCCTACGGCCAGAGCCGGCAGGAGGAGAAGGTATACCGGCTTGGTCGAAACACACAGACCGGCGCAGACACCCGTCAAGATATACCAGAAGATCTTTTTATCTACGGAAGACCTTGCGACATTGAAGCACAGCAGGAACAACGCGAAATACATCATCCCGGGCACTTCGCCAAGGACGCTCTTGCCGTTGCCGTAGAGCGGCGGGAATGTAACTAGGAGAGCCAAGGCCGCCAGAGCAATCGGCGGACCGAGGATTCGCCTGACGAAAAGATAGCTGGCCAGGAGAAGCCCCATGATGAAAAGCACCATGAGCGAACGAGCGGCTAGGATGGTAGTACCGAACAACTGGAACCAGAGAGCTAGGGGATAGATAAGCGGATATCCTACGGTCAGGATGGCGATATGCTGGACATTGCCCGGCGACAGTTGGATCCCGTCAATGCCATGAGCCAATAGATTGGCCGACGTTTGGAAATACCAGCCCTCGTCATACCAGACCGATGGGCTCTCGGTCAAACGGAAACACGAGAAGAATATGCCCACAAAAAAAAGACACGCCAAGATGACGGCTTCATACGACACCTTCTTCATGGCGGCTATGGGCATCATGGTTTCAATATTATCATAATCCCTATTTTTCGGCGTAGATGATCACTGACCCGGCGATCTCTCGCAAGCCGGGGATTTTTTCGATCAGGCGGCCGGCCTTGTCGACGAAGGGAATCATGGCCGCAGGAGTGGCCGGATGCAGGAAATCATAGGGCGTGATCCGGATATTCGAAAAACCGAGCTCCTCCATCTGCTTCTTGAGCTTCCAACGGACGATAGCGGTCTCGTCCGGCGAATCGCCGAGGCGCTTCTTGATGAAAGGGATGTTCTTCTGGATGAGGATCTGCGGATTCAGCATATTAGGCTCGGCGAATACCATGCGCCCCCTCTTCTTCAGAACACGGAGGATCTCCCTCAAGGCTGCGTCAAAGACCATATGGTGCAAGATGGAACTACCGAAGACTACGTCGAATGTGCAGTCCTTGGATGACAGGTGCATGGCATCTTCCTCCGTAAACTCGATTCCGGTTCGTTGTTCGAGACTGTTTCTAGCGATAAGAAGCAGCTCTGGTGACAGATCGACGGCCTTGATGCGAGCCCCGGTCAGGTCAAAGACCTTCCGACTGAACAGCCCTGTACCGCAGCCGATCTCGAGAGCCAGATCACCGGACGCGATCTTGCCGGCCTGGACCAGAAAAGCCGCGCGGCGGTCAGCCCTCTTCCTCCCGGCCGGGCTGGACCAGTTCCAGACGGATTCAGCCCCTTCGCGCATCAGCTTTCGGCCATGCTCGATCTCGTGGTCCAAAAGGGTCTGTTGGCTAGTAGACATATGAATCACCGCTCAATCTCGATTGCCGGTAGCTTCACCGGAGATGAGGGAGACGATGTATAGAGGACGTCCTTTAGCTTCGGCATAGATGCGGCCGATGTATTCGCCGAGGATGCCGAGCATGATGAATTGCACGCCGCCCACGAATAGGACCGCCACGACGATGAACGACCAGCCCGGTACCGCATCAGCCGAGAAGAAGAGCCTGACGACCACGGCATAGATGATCCCGAGGACGCTTATCCCCGAAACGAAGAACCCGAACTTGGTCATGAATCGGAGAGGCGCGGTCGAGAATGAGAACATCGCGTCCGCGGAGAAGCGCAGCATCTTCCGCAGCGGGTAATGCGTCTCTCCGGCATAGCGCTCGTCACGATCGAACGGCACAGCCTTTTGCTTGAAGCCGATATGCGCCGAGATGCCCCGCATGTAGCGGTGAGCTTCCCGGTATTGCTTCATGGCATCCGCGGCCTTGCGGTCGAAGAGGCGGAAGTCACCGGCGTTCTCCGGGATCGGATAGTCAGACATCATCGCGAGGAGCTTGTAGAACGTCCTGGCGGTCGCGCGCTTCCAAAATCCGTCCTTGCGCGTGGCGCGGACGGCATAGACGACTTCGCTTCCTGCTTCCCATTCGCGGATGAGCTCGACGGCCGTGCGCGGCGGATCCTGGAGGTCGGTATCCATGATGATCACGGCATCCCCTTTCGCGTGGTCGATGCCGGCGGTGATGGCGATCTGGTGACCGAAATTCCTGGCGAATTCGATGACCTTGACGCGCTTGTCCTTGGCGGCGATCTCTTGGAGCAGAGCGTCCGTGGAGTCTCGCGAGCCGTCATTCACAAAAAGAAGCTCGAAGCGATATTTTCCTTCGAGCGGACGGATCGTCTCGGAAAGCACGCGGTAGAACTCCGGCAGCACTTTTGCTTCGTTGTAGACCGGCAGAACGAAAGAGATGGTCTTAGCTGCCATAGTGGTAGGCCTATTATAAGCACGAATCAGGCGCTATTTCAATCGCCCGCATGCCGCGAGTCAGAACGGCAGATTGACCGCCTTCAGGATATACGAATCCATGAAGAACGTCGCGAGCGCGTACATGACGAGCAGAGCGGCCCAGAGCCACCAGAGCTTTTGCCATCTCTTGAACGCGAAACCGGCGATGATGATGGCGAACGGCACGGTCGCGGTCAGAATGCGCTGGGTGATAGCCGGCCAGCAGAAGATCGGCAGGAACGAAGCCGCGGCCGAGACCAGGAAGATCCGCAGACGCGATTCGATCGTCTTCCACTGCTTGATGACCACGTAGAGGCCACCGAGGACAATGAGAGCCAGGAAGTTATAGAGAGACCCCAGGGATTTTATGTATTCTGTGATGCGCGAATGATATATGTAATGTGTCGCGTTCGCGCCGAACCAGTCGGCGTACGTGTACCCGAAGTGATGGAAGGCCCAGATATACAGGATGGCGGCCGGAGCCATGGCGATCGCTCCGGTCGCGATGCCCTTAGAGGCGAAGCTTTTCCAACCGGACACGGTTTTCAAACCCGGCCAAGCTTCGACGATTAGATAAACCGCGATGCCGACAGCCGCTAGAAAAGCATACTCCTTAAAAAGGCCGCCGACGCCGATCATGAGCGCGGACAAGAGGATATCTCTCCACGACCGCGAGCGCGCGTACCTGGACAGGAAATATAGAGAGCAAACGTAGAAGGCCAGACCGCCGACGTCCATAAGATAGTGCAAGCCGAACAGGAAGAATCCGTAGCTGGAAGCCAGGAAGAGCCCACCGAAGAACGCCGTGGCTCCGCTATCAAAAAAACCGTAGAGCAGCTTGAATAATACGATGCATCCGATGAGATACAGCACGACATTCAGGTAGAACCAAGCCGGGTACGTGCCGCCGAAGATCGGCGCCAAACCGCGGATCAATTCCATCGGGCCGAAGGTCGTGATGATGCGGTTCGGGATGAACCCGGCGGAGGGCGCATGGCCCGCCAAGACATTCATGGCGTCGATATATGAAGGCGTGTCGCCGAGGATATTCGGGCCGAGGAACCTGGTGAACAGCACGATCAGCACCGCCAAGCAGACGATGAAGCCCACGAGCCATTTGTTCTTACGGATGATCGAGACGATAGGTATGGGCATCATGATGGCGCTATTATCGGCTAGACGAATTTGAGCTTCCTCGACGCGAAGGCGGTCATCTTGAGGAGAAGCCAGCCATGCTTCCAGCGGCTGATATTGGTCGCACCGTAGACGCGCTCTTTGTAGTGGATCGGGAGATCGATGATCTTCAGGTTGAGCTTAGACGCGCCGAAGAGGAGGTCAAAATCCCCGAACGGATCGAAGTCGCCGAAGAATGCCCTGCCCCGCTTGATCTTCTCGTAATCCGATCGCCACAGGACCTTGGTACCGCAGAGCGTGTCCTTCAAGGACTGGCCGAGGATCCAGCTGAATGCCAGGCTGAAGAACTTATTGCCGAAGAAGTTCAAGACGCGCATGGAATCCTTTTCCAGAGGATAGACTAGGCGAGAACCGTTGATGAAGTCGGCCTTATTCATGACGATCGCATCGTAGAATTTCCTCATCTCTTCCGGAGGCACCGTCATGTCCGCGTCATAGATGGCTAGGATATCTCCGGTCGCCATGTCGAAGCCTTTGCGGACGGCGTCGCCCTTGCCCTTCCCTTCTTGCTTCCCGAAGATGATCCGGCGGGTCTTGCCCAAGGCCGCGGCTATGTGCTTGATCTCGTCATAAGTGTTATCGGTGGAATTTCCTTCAATGAAGACAATCTCCGTCGACGCTCCGAGCTCCGGCAATTCACGGGCGATCTTCTCGATAGTGCCGGCCTCGTTCCTAGCTGGGACGATGATGGAGATCGACGGCTTCGGCTGGACCGACGAGAGATTCTTGACCGGCAAGCGCGGCTCCGGCTTTCTGAGAACGACATAGTGGAACAAGCCGAGATGATCGAATGGCCAGATATTCGCGAGATAAGCGTTCAACAAGAATGAGGCAAGCGGGATATATACGGGCATGAGCATCTTCGTGCCGGATTTCACCGGCTCAAGACCGGCCAGGCACGCGAAATTCTTGAGATCTCCCATGGAGAGCCAGTTCTGCTCGACTGTTCCGGTGCGCAAGCCGAGGTGCGAGACAAGGCGCAAGACAGGTTCCCAGAGAGCGCTGTATTGGGTAATGACAATGCGGCCGTCCGGAGGCAACGCCGCTTTCTTGGCTTCCAGGTAGGCCTGAACATCTTCAACATGGCCCAGGCCGTCCGAGATGATCGTGTACCCCGCACTGGAATCTCCCGGAACCAGAAAGGAGATGAAGCCATCCAGGTACTCATAGTAGTAGCGCTTCCAAAAGGGCCTTTTTACGGAGACCGCCGCCGGATCAGGCGATCTCGTTGTCATGACGTGATCATTCATAGCTTGCTAATGGTCGCAATATCGTGCGGACAATCATAGACGCTGCCGGCGATCTGTCCGGAAGTAGCACGGAAGAGCACATGGCATTGCGCGAAGAATTTATAATAGAAGCCGTTCGGGTCGAAGCGCGGGATATCGATGACCAGATATTGTCCGTCGAAGGCCGCGAATTTCTGGCGGTATTGCCCCTCGGAATCCGGCGTAGCATATATGCGGCCGGTGTATTTGCCCATGAGCGAGAGCGGACCGGCGCCGATGTCGTTATAGGTCATGACTTTGGTGATGACGGGATCTTGGGCGATGAAGGCCGTGGTCTGTGCGAGAAGCGTCGGAGCGCTGCCGTTCAGTCCGCCATAGAACAGCTCTTCGGCGAAGACCAGGTTGTAGGCGATGCCGATCATGATCAGGATGATGGCTACGGGCGCGCGCCAGGCCTTTTTGAAGAAAGCGGCGATCATCAAGACGAGCGAGACCAAGAACGAAGTTCCGATGAACAAGAATGATACGTAAAAGCCCATCGGCCCGGAGCCGCCGTTGAATGGCGTCAGCACATTCCAATGAAGATGCAGGACACGCGAGAACCAAGCTGTCTTCGGGTAAAGCGCGACTACAGTCTGCGGCAGGAAATTCGCGGCGACTAGAGCGAGCGCGACTACGACACCGATCACGCCGGCTGTGATGAACTGCCTTTTGTATGATGACCAGACTTTGCCTTTAAAGACATCGGCCAAGATGACGCCGCCGATCGCTGCCAAAGGCACGATTGCGTACATCAGATATTTGTCTAGGACCGCCCGCGAAAAGTCGAAGAGCACGAAGTAGAAGACGAAGCCGAACGCGAGGTACAGCCAGAATGCGCGCGTCTTCCTGAAAGCTTCCCCGGTCGTGAAGAGTAGCGGCACGATCGCGAGGGGCGACAGGTAGAACATCACCTTCATGGCCTGGGCGGCGATCTGCGTCCAGTCGCGTCCGGCGGCAGCCACGAATTGATGCGCGTGGGTCAGCATGAAATGGATGCTGAAAGCCGGATAGATTGCTTGGATCAGATACAGTAGAGCGACATAAATGGCGCCGAATGCGATGAAGCCGGCCGCGCACCATGCCGTCTTTTTGAAGAGCTTATCGTGCAGGTGGGCCCAAAGGTAATCGATGATGAAGACGCCGACGATCAGGATAAAGGAGAGCTTGACCAAAAAGCCCGCCAGCAACGCCAGGATGAATATGGCGAACCACTTCTTTCGGGGCAAACGATCATAAGCAAAGACTGCCAACAGGAAGAAGAACGGTAGGATCGCGCCGTCGACATCGGGCTGGAGAGCACCCAAGATATTGTAGAAACAGACAGTGAAGAGCGCTACGGACCACAGGGCCGCCGCCTGGCCGGCGCGGCGCTTCATGACGAAGTAAAGAAGGATGGCTGCGCCTATCGAAAAAAGGAGCGGAAGGACACGGAAATAATCGATACCGAAAAGACGGTAGTCGAGCACGAAGAACATCTGCATGAACGGCGGGTGCGCGAAGAATTGCCCGGCGGCGGCCACGGTCGCCGATGACGCAACATTCTTCCATTCATCCTGATGATACGGGAGGCTTATGCCCGGCAGACGCAGAGCGAGATATATCACGACGGTAGCTACGGCGATGAGGACCGCACGGGCGCGCGACGAAATGGAAAGCGGCATCATTGTATTTCCTTGACGAGCTTGTCGGCCAAGTGAACCAGACTATGCTCACGGACGAGTTCGGAGATGTTGGACGCCTTTTTGGCGCGCTCCGCCTCCGACATCGCGAAGAAAGCTTGAAGCTTCGCGGCCAGATCCTCAGGGTCGTTGTACTTGAACATAAAGGCCTCGTCGATCTTCTCGCGCAAATCGTCATTAGAGGCGAAGACAAAACAGCCGCAGGCCATGGCCTCGAAGATGGTCTTGTCATACATGCCGTTCGGAGAGAGGTTCACGAAGATCTGGTGTGCGGAATATACCGCCGGGGTCTTGTAGTTCGGCACGCCCGCCGTGAAATGGATGTTAGCGGCGAGCTTGGCCTCGGCGACTTGGGCACGCAAAAGGACGGCATAGGCCTCATCCCCAGCCGGCGCGTTGCCGTAGATGTCGGTTGTGAAGCGGATGCCCTCGCCTTTCAGGATCTCGCAGGCCTTGATAAGCGAGGAGATGTTCTTGGAAGCGGAGATGCGGCCGAGCGACAGGATGGAATATGGCGCACGCTTCACATTCGGGTCAGGCTTGAAGAATTCCGTGTCCACGCCGACCGGCATGAATACCGTCTTCTTGAACTTGGCCGTGTATGAATAGCGCGAGGTGCAGAAGATCTTGGTGCAGAAAAGCGAAGAGACGTCGGTCAGGGTCGAACCGGCGTAGTGATTGCGCCACATGTAGACTTTCTTGCCGAGAAGCTTCCAGAGCCAGCCGGCGGCGAGGACGTACTCTTGATTCATGTGCACCAGGACTGCGTCGTAGCGATTGTAATAGCGGATCGAGAAATAAAAGAGCAAAAAGACGTATTTGACTGTGTTCTTCCATTTCTCTTTGCCGAGCGAGAGGACGGCCACGTTGCCGGGCAGGTCATAATCCCCTTTCTGGAGGCAGACAACGACTACGGACTTGAGCTGCTTGGAGAACTCCTCCACCCAACGATGGATGAAGCCCAGGACGGGGTCTTTGCGGTCTATCTTCTGTGTGATGATGAGTAGTCTCATGATTTCTTGAATATGAACGCCTGGTACACCAGATAGCTCTCGATGGCGATCAGAATGCTGGTCACGATCTGGGCGATGATGTAATTCATGCCCGTGTACTGTACGAACAAGTATATCAGACCGGTGTTCAAGACGAGATTCGTGCTTGTCACCGCGAAGTAGATCATCGCCTGGCGATGCATGCCTTCAGTGCCGTGATCCTGGAAAGTGAAGAATTTCTGGAGGACGAAGGAGACGCCGAAGGCCACCAGAAAAGCCAGGACGGATGAGACTAGGTACCAGATGTGGCAGATATCGGTAAAGACATACAGCAAGACGAGGTCCGTTACGGCCGCCGTGCCGCCGGAGAAGAGATAGCGGACGAGCTTCGCTGCCAGAGTCCGGCGCTTCTTCGATGGGGACGGATCAGTGCGGAGATCCGTGACGATCTTCGCCACAACTCCGGCGGTCTTCTCGATGGAGAACATCGCGGCCTTCTTCCGTCCTTCATCCACGAGCCTTCTCCTCAGACCGGGATCCGAAGAGATGCGCCCGACGGCAGCCACGAATCCGGCCTCGTCGTCCGGAGCGATGAGGATACCGCTTTGACCATCATCTATGATCTCGGGGATATCGCCTATCGAGGTGGTGATAATGGGAGCGCCGGCGGCCATGGCATAGACTATCTGGAAAGAGAAGCTCTCGAATCCGGTATTCAGCGCAAAGATCTCCGAACGAGATATCATGACGAGCAAGTCCTCGCTCTTGACGCGACCGAGCATGGTCACACGGCCAGATAAGCCTTCTCTAGCGATGATATCCTGGAGCTCCTGCATCTTCGGGCCATCTCCGGCTATCGAGAGCTTCCAGCCCGGTAGCCTCTTCATGGCATGGATGAGCATCTCGAATCCCTTCCAAGGAACCAGACGGCCGGCCGAGATGATCGTCTTCGGCTCGAATGCGCCAGATGTCCCGAGCTTCACGATGTCAGATGTATCGATCCCGTTGTATACGGCTATGACCTTATCTCCGTTCTTCAGCCAGCCATTCGCGAGCTTGGCGAAATATCTGCTGGGGGCGATAGCCTGGTCGGCCTGCTCGACCACGAGCCTCTGCACCCATCGCAATAGCTCTATCCGTAAACCGTATCTCTTGCTCTGAAAATCATCCACGGAGTCGGTGACGCCGAAGCGCTGCATCGCCTGTTCCCAGGCGTAATCGCCGGGGATGCGGACCATAAAAGTCTTTCCAAGAATGTATGAGGCGATAAGCGCCGGAAAGCCGACAGAGACGGTATCTTGCGCGAATATGGCATCCGCGGTGCGGGCGTGCCAAAGGAGCTTCAGGGCGTAGGATACATGCCTTATGACCTTCGGCAGGCGCCGGACGCTCCCAAAGCTTAGGACATCGACATCGATGCCTTCCTTCGGTAGTTCATCGCAAAGAAGCTTTGAATAGGTAGCGGGACCGCCGATATCGGGCGGAAATAGGCCCGTGGCAAGCAATATCTTCATGGGCTGTACTATAGCGTCAAGTGAGGATTTATGGAAGCTTGCTTCCATAGAATCCGAACGCAGACGATATACGAGCGGAGCGACTATAGCGCAAGCGCCTCTACGACGCCATGCGAGACGCTTTCCGGAGCCCAATCAATGATCATGGCACCCACCTCCTTCGCGACGCCGACATCGGTCGAAACGATCTTCGTACCGGCCGCCTTGGCCATGACGAGCGCCATGCCGTAGCCTTCGAATCGAGACGTGCTCAAGAATGCATCGCAGGTTTTGTAATATGAATAGAGTGTCGGTTGATCAGAGACCCAGCCTTCGAAGATGACACTCCCGCCAAGACCGAGCCTCGACGCGAGCCCCTGCAGCCGTCTCATTTGTGAACCGCTTCCGACTATAATCAATCCGGATTTAGGAAAAACTTCCAGGACTTTCGGCCATGATCTGACGGCTAAATCGATATCCTTTTCCGGTTCTAGGCGCGAGGTGACCAATACGATCCTATCGAACTGCGGATACTTCTTATGCAGGTCGACCGTGACTGGCGCGGCTTTGACCGCCTCCGTGTCCACAAAGATCGGGCGCACCGTTATCTTTTCAGCGGCGATGCCGAGCGTGTTCACGAGATAATCCTTGATCTTATTCGAGACGACACGCACCGTGTCGGCTTTCTGGAGATACGAGAGCGCCCACGACTTGCGGAGCCTGTTGCCGAGCGTGCGCGGGAAGTTCGGACTGCCGATGTCCGTATGGACTTGGAGCTCTAGCGGCAAGCCAGTCTCCTTCTTTAGGGACACGCCAGCCATGCCGCAGAGGAATGGGTCTTGGCAAGTGATGTCAGTGATGCCGCGGCGCGCAATGATGAAGCGGCCGAGGCGGATCATGCTGAAAGGATAGAGGGCCTTCACGCGCGAGCGCGTCGGATAGACCCAGACATTCGGCGCAATCGAGGTCTCCGTGAACTTGCGATCCGTGGCCACGATGATGTGCATCTCATCCCAATCCTTGCCGTATCCGGCGATGCGCTGCGCCACGGCGCTGTCCTTCTCGAAGAGCAGACGGTCGGTTCCCAAAGAGAGCAGGCGCCTCTGCCTCGCACTCTGTGTTTTTGAGTTTGTGTCGTTATCCATGATTCAATTCGAAGCCGTGAGGATTGTCTTCATGTCGGCTGCGACTTTTTGCCAGCCGTATTTGTTCATCACCATCTCCCTAGCCTGCTTCACGATGTATCCTCGCGACTCGCGATCCTTGATGAGCTTCTCGACCTTCTGGGCAATCGAGCGAGGATTGTCGACTTCACAAAATAATCCGGTCTCGCCGTCGCGCAGGAAATCAGGGATGCCTCCCACTGGCGTTGCGATGACCGGGATGCCGGCAGCCATGGCTTCCAGGAATGAGTTGCCGAGGCCTTCCGAGCGAGACGGCCGCACAAAAATCTCCGAAGCCTGCAGGTAGCCCGGCAGATCGGCATGAGTCACGAAGCCCTTGAATAGGACGCGACTATCGAACTTCAGCTTGGCGACCTGATCCTTGAGCTTGGCTTCGTCCGGCCCCGCGCCGAGGATGAGCAGCTTGCACGACGGATCCAGATATGTGAGCGCGGTGATGATGTCATCTGTGGCGTTCTTGAAGACTAGGCGCGAGGCCGTGACAAGCACGATGTCGTTCGGCGAAAATCCGAGCGAGCGGCGCAAAGCGGCGCGAGCGTCGGCCAAAAGAGGCTGCGAGAAGCCGTCGAAGTCCACACCATTCGGGACAACCGTGATCGGACAGGTCGCCCCCATCTGTCCCGACCAGTCGGCCAGGAAATTGGATATGACTTGGATGCGATCGGCGGCATGGAAGATTTTTTTGAACCACCGGTTGAGGACACCTTGCCTGCGCGCGAAATGATCGCCCTCCTGGATGGTCAGAACAAGCGGAATCTCCGGATGCTTATTCTTGAAGAGGAAACCAGCATACCCCGCGTAACTCGCCATGATGGACCAGACATCGTCGTAAGGGCGCGCACAGTGCAAGCGCTTGGCTGCGCGGAAAGCCGCGAATGGATAAAGGAGCTTGCTCACTGTGCTGACCTTTTTGAAGATCCTATGCACCGCGACGTTACCGATGGTCTCTTCCTGTACGCCTCGCCCGTCGCCAAGCGTGATCATATCAAAAGCAAACTCCCCTTTCGACAGCCTGTCGGTTATCTCTTTTACGGCCACTTCGGCTCCGCCTATGCCGAGCGGATAATATGACAGCGAGAATATGAGGATGTGGCGAGGCCTGGAGGCGCCGGCTGTGGTATTCATAGCATCATACTGGCACGCCTTCACTCTACTTTCAATACGTCTTTGAGCACTTTCTCGGGGACTTCTTTGGGTGAAGGAAGGCGGAGCTCCTTCGATTCTTCTGGCTCGGGAAGGAGGTCTTGCGGGTCGACAGTCTCCTTGGCAGGAACTTTGATCGGAGCCTTGACCGGTATTGGTACAGATGTTTGCAGCGGTACCGGAGGCGCTTGCACTGGTGGCTTCGGCGCGGCTGTCTTGCTCATGATCGCGGCCAAGGCGCTCTTCAGATCGTTGACATTCTTCTCGGTCGGGACCTTCGGGTCGGTTTTCGGCGCCGGTTTGGGTATGAGCGAAGCTAGCTTCACTGGTTGTGGCATCGGCTGCGGCACCGGTTGCGGAATGATAGGTGCTTTTGGTTTCACTACTTCCGGCGGCTTGACTGGCACAGGCGCCTTCGGAACTTCGGGAGCTTTTGATATTTCGATGACCTTCGGAGCTTCGGGAGCTTTTGGCACTACGGCTGCCTTAGGTACTTCCGGAACTTTCACAGATTCCGGCGGCTTCTGCGGGAGCACCTCTTTCAAGACTGCGAACGGCTGATGTGTCTTCGGCGGCTGTGGTTGTGATGACGGCTGTTGAGGCGGTGCGGAGGGCTTGAGCGGTATTGGAACAACTGTCGGGGCCGGCTTAGGCGTAGGAACGGGCGCTTGGACTGAAGCCGGAATCGATGTAGCCGCCGCAGCTGGTGCGGCTGTAGGAGATTTGATCGCCGCCGCTATGGCCGCCCCCATTCCAGGAGTAGCTATGGGCGCCTTCGGTGCTGCTGCTGTAGCAGGTTTCGCGGAGGCAGCTGGTGCGGGCTTGGGCGTCGGCTCATGGAACTTGATGATCCCTTCCTCGACTTCGGCGCGCGGCTTGGAGAATTGTTCGCGCGAAGCGGCAATGATCTCTTTCACATAAGAAGAGTCCGGGTGCGCGATTGGCGGCAAGGTCGTGGCCGAGAATGGCGACGACGATAGCCCGTCGATCATGAGCTTCAGGTAGATCTGCGCGAACCCGAGGTTGACGAGGTCTTCTATCTCGAATTGCGGCGCGAATTCCTTCTCCAGGATCTCGGCATCCGAGGCGCCTACGCGGAAGATGATCATCGTGCCGACGTTGCCGAAGACGGCCGGGCGCACGAATTCGTCCATCTGCTCCACGTATTGGTGAGCGATAGTCAGGTTGAGCTTATACTTGCGCGCCTCGGAGAGGATGTCGGCAAACGAAGCGTTGGCGAAGTTCTGGAATTCGTCCACGAAGAGATAGAAGTTCGGCATGACCTTCATGACGCGGTCCGGGATATCGGCGCGCGACATGGCTGCGAGATAGATCTTTGTGACCAGGAGGCCGCCCAGGAGCTTCATGTTCTCGTCACCGACCTTGCCTTTCGACAAGTTGATGATCATGATCTTGCGCTTGTCCATGGCCTCGCGGAAATCGAAGGACGAGTGCGGCTGGCCGATCATGTTGCGGATCAGCGGATTGGCCGTGAACTGGCCGACCTTGTTCTGGATGGCCGGCACGGCTTCGGCAGCTTGGCGTTCCGTATAGTTCGCGAACTCCTTGGTCCAAAATGCTTTGACCGAAGGATCCTTGATGTGCGTGATGATCTCATTCCGGTACGCCTTATCGGAGAGCATGCGGTTGACGCCGAGCAGAGTCGAGCCGGGCGCTTCGAGCAACGCCATGAGCGTGTTGGTCAGGATGTATTCCATGCGCGCCGACCAGGCGTCGACCCAGATCTTCTTGAACGTGCTCATCAGGCCGGAGACGACCAGGTGCCGCTTGTCGACATCGACGCTCTCGAGCACGTTGAAAGAGATCGGGTATTCAGTGTCGAACGGCGCTATATAGATGACGTCGCGAACGCGCTCCTTCGGCACGTATTCGAGGAGAAGATCGGCAGTCTTACCGTGCGGATCGATGAAACAGATGCCTTCCCCATTCTGGATGTCCTGCACGGCCATATTCTCGAGCAAACATGATTTGCCCATACCAGTCTTTCCGAGGACGTAGACGTGGCGGGTGCGATCCTTGGCCTTGATGCCGAATTTGACCCGCTTATTCCGGGCGTCAGTCTCGGCAAAATATGTGATCTTGTTGTCGTCCATAGCTATAGAAACGATGATTCGTGACAAATTATAGCACAAAATCAAACCCGCCTTCGAGAACAGTCTCTAGGGCGGGGTAAGCCGACGTTTCGATGCGTCGCTTATTTTTTGGTTGATAAGAAGTATTGGAACTCCCTAGTCGGAAGCAAAGCTCATCTGCCATCTGGGATCACAGATCCTCAGCTGACGTTGTCGCAGCTCTGCTAGAGCTACTGATTCCCTAATCGCGTATTCGGAATCACTTAGCTTCCTTTTGGGTACTGTCTTCGGAACAGTTCCAGAGGTATCACTCTCGCCCTGAGCGAGAGACGACTTCTTCTCTTTTTTATGTAACATTTTCAGTAACTAGTTCGATGTGAAGTGCCCGCTGGCACCTGATCCACCAAGCGTCATAGGCACGTGTTATCCACTATCCAGGTGAAATCCTACTATCTTTTACGGAATATGCAAGGGGTGTGGATAATCGCGCGGCCTACAATTCCGCCTGTGAATATCGATTCGCGGCGTCCCAGAGCATCCAGCCCGTCAGACCCGAATCGTAGACGGCCTGCACCTCTTCGTGGACCATGGCCGGGGTATAGGTCGCGCCGAGGTCGAAGGCTTGGAGCCACGGTCGGAGCTTGTCCAGAGTCGATGAGGCCGCGACAGCGCGCTCGACCGCGCTGGTCATCGTATTCTTGACGATCTGATACGGAAAAGCAGCCGGGTTCGCGTATCCTTCGAAACCGTCGATGAAATGCGAGGGGTAGACCATCGGCGCCACGTAGTCGAAATATGGCAGAGCATTCTCCAGAACTTGCCCGATGCCCATGTCGTCGGTGTTGACTGTCGTCTGCCCGAATAGGTCGGCCGACATCACGATCCCCTGCGGCTCGAGCTTCGAGCGCAAGTACGAGAAAAAGGTCTTGATGGCCATAGCCTTGGTCGTCGAAGCCGGCAGGGCGAACCTGGCGTCAGGTAGATCTCCGTCCGACGGGAAACGGATGTAGTCAAAATTGATCTCGTCGAAACCTATAGAATGCGACTCCATGGCGATCCCTGCTATGTAATCCCAAAAGGCCGGCGAATCCGGATCTATGTAAGCCAAGCCCTTGTCGTCGTGCCAGGGCTTGCCCGGATGCGAGCGGCTCTGGATCGCCAGGTCGGGATGCATGGATGAGTAAAGCGGGTCCTGGAAGACCGTGACGCGCGCGATCGCGTACAAGCCAGCCTTGTGGATCGTGGTCAGGAATTCCGGCAGATCATAGATGCGGCAGCCCGGGCCCTTCGGGTCGGACGACCCGGAGAGCGTGGTCGAAGCATAGGCGAGCGTGCCGCTGTAATCCTTTACGTCTATGACGAGCGAATTGATCTCCGTGCCGACGAGGTTAGCGACAAGCTTAGCGCGCAAGCTTGGTGTGGATGCGACACAAGAAGTCATATAGACGGCTTTGACCGCGGCGGGTGTAGGGACATGGCTTACTGGCGGTGGCGGAGGCGGTATGATCGGAGCGGTCGAGGTTGCGACCACGGTAGACCCGTCAGCCGATTGCGTACCATAATAGAGCATCTCATGAGATGAGACGGTTATAATGGCAACAGCCACGGCCGCGACTGCACAGAGCGCTACGGCCGCGATGATCAAGCCGGTCTTGATTTCCTTCTTCTTCATGAAGCTACCGTATCGGAATGAGTCTGAGGAACGCTGTCCGTTGTTGGCTTAGCGGGTTCGGCTGGCGCGACTGATGCGGACGACGCGGTTCCTTGTCGATGTTCGCTGTAAGGGAGGGTTTCATCTCCGTATACCTTCCTGGAATCCGGTTTGATGCCGTACGCGACAGCGATAATGAGGAGACCAGCTACGATCAGGACATATCTGCCCAGATTCCAATCAGACGGAAACCCCAGGATGCCAGGCTGGAATATGATCACGATGAGCCCGAGGAGCATGAGGACTTGTCTCTTTGACATGATGAAAGATTATTATAGCGCATCGCTCACGATTACGACAAACTCTCCGCGGACCTTGTCGGGGTGCGCCGTGAAGTATGCCGCGACTTCTTCCGCTGTCCCAGCTACGACTTCTTCAAAGATCTTGGTGAGCTCGCGGCAGACAGTCACGCGTTTCGTGGTGTCAATCAAATGCTTCGAAAGAGACTCCAGAGTCTTCTCTATGCGATGAGGAGACTCGTAGAAAACCATTGTGCGCTCAGCCAAGGCGATCTCCTTGAAAAGCGTTTCCCTGCCTTTTTTATGAGGTAAGAAGCCCAAGAATATGAAGTCAGCACAAGGCACGCCAGCGATCGAGAGCGCGGCTGTCAAAGCCGATGGACCCGGTAGGACTTCGATCTTTAATACACCCGAATCCAATTCCGCTGCCAATTCCTTTCTGACGCGCATGACCAGCTCTGCGCCAGGATCAGAAATGCCCGGCGTGCCCGCGTCAGATACCAGAGCAAGTTTCTTCCCTTCTTTCAAAAGCGCGATGATCTGCTCGACCTTCGAGAGCTTGCTGTGCATGTGATAAGAAAGCGTCGACTTTGAGATGCCGTGCTTGTCGAGAAGCCTCTTGGTCATGCGAGTGTCCTCGCAAAGCACGATGTCAGCCGAGGCGAGCGCCTTCAAAGCGCGCAAAGTGATGTCTTCGAGATTGCCGATGGGTGTCGCGACGATGGAGAGAGTGGCCATGTGAGAACATTACTGCCGATTGAGATTAGCGTCAAACTGTACTAGACTGGTCGCATGGCCGCCAAAGAAACGATCATATACGTCACCCGCGAGATAGAAAGAGCTCTAGGCATAGCCCCGAATGAGCATTATCGCATCATCACCAACCGCACTGCCTACGGCGAGGATATCAAACAAAAATACCCGGATTTCGTGACCCTCGTAGACGACCCGGCGAAGAGCGGCACGGAATCGCTCGGCACCGGCGATCTCATCTCGCACCCGGAGACTGCGAGAGTCATCGCGGAAATCACCGAGAAGACCGGCGTCCGCCCATATCTTCTAGTCTTCAA
>Ga0182027_10001888_pt1 | contig 34216 bp, 25 predicted proteins | sample 712E1DmetaG_FD_121300 | JGI IMG/M metagenome (GOLD analysis project Ga0182027, IMG submission 121300) | Permafrost microbial communities from Stordalen Mire, Sweden - 712E1D metaG (Illumina Assembly) | ecosystem: Environmental > Terrestrial > Soil > Wetlands > Permafrost | place: Sweden...
ATACCATGACCTACGATCCCGGCGCGTCGCTCCCTATGGTTGAGATTCATGTGATGGAGCACGGTCTTTTGATGCTCGAGGGCGGAGGCATTTATCGCCTCGGTGATTTGTGGTACCCGGTCTACGCAGGCGACTTCATCTGGATGCGCGCCTACTGCCCACAGTGGTTTGGCGCGCTGGGCAAGCGCCGGGCAAAGTACCTCCTCTACAAGGACTGGCGCCGCCATCCACTTGGGGAGCCAAGCGCATGACAACCAGCCGTCCTCAACTCTCGATCGATGGTCTGATGGCGGAGCTGATGGCTCTCGCGCAGATCTCCGAAGCCGCGCCGCCGGTGGTCACACGCGTCGTCTTCGGCGAGGCCGACCTGCGCGCTCGCGCTTACGTGAAGGGCCTCTGCGCCGCCGCCGGCCTCACCGTCCGCGAAGATGCCATCGGCAACACGTTTGCACGCTGGGAAGGCAGCGATCCTGCACTCGCACCCATCGGCACCGGCTCGCACATCGATGCCATCCCGAATGCCGGCCTCTACGACGGCTGCGTGGGAGTGCTTGGCGGCCTCGAAGCCATTCGCGTTCTCAAAAAGTTGGGATTCGATCCCAGGCGTTCCATTGAGCTCGTCATCTTCACCGCCGAAGAGCCGACACGATTCGGCATCGGGTGCCTTGGCAGCCGCATGATGGCCAGCGTGCTTACGCCACAACAGGCGCACGCGTTGCGCGACAAGAAGGGCCGCAGTCTGGAGGATTGGCGCGCGCAGGCCGGATTCAACGGGCCGCTCGAATCCGTCGCCCTGCCGCCTGGCCGCTTTCATCGGTTTGTCGAGTTGCACATTGAGCAGGGACCATTGCTTGAGCATGATGGAATCAACGTGGGCCTCGTGACGCACATCGCTGCGCCCGCCAGCCAGCGCATCGTCATCGAAGGCGAGGGAGGCCATGCCGGGGGCAAGCTGATGCCGGGCCGCAAAGACGCGCTGGCCGCTGCCGCCGAGCTGATTCTCGCGCTCGAGGCGGCGGCCAAATCGACGGGCGCTGTCGACACCGTCGGCACCGTTGGCGTCTGCGACGTCTTTCCCGGCGCAGTCAACAGCATTCCCTCGCGCGTGCTCCTTACGACGGATGTCCGCGACATCGATGGGGCGCGCCGCGATGGCGTGCTGGCCGCGCTCGGCGCAGCCGCTCAAGAAGTGAGTGCGCGCCGCGGGGTGAAAATCTCCACGGAGCTGGTGAACGCCGATCCGCCTGCCACTTGCGACCCTGCGATTCTCGCCGCGCTTGAAGCGTCGGCGATTGCCGCAGGCAAATCGTACATGAAGATGGTGAGCCGCGCTTATCACGACTCGCTTTTCATGGCGCGCATCGCGCCGGTGGCCATGTTGTTCATTCCTTGCCGCGGCGGAGTCAGCCATCGGCCCGACGAGTACGCGTCGCCCAAGTGGATCGGCGGCGGCGTACACGTGCTGTCCCGCACGTTGGCCGAGCTTGCCTCGTAGCATCGGTGCTTTCAAATACTCGCGCGCCGTTGTATGCTATGCCTCAATCCGTCCGGCGATATCGGCCTCGGCAACCATGAGCACGCATGCGACAACCCGCATCGTTGGCGCTCCTGTTCCGCGCAAAGAAGGCGTGGACAAGCTGCTGGGCCGCGCGTGCTATGTGGATGACATGGCGCGTGAAGGCATGTGGCATGGAGCCGCGGTACGCAGCTCGATTCCACGCGGGCTCATCCGCTCCATCGCTTTCGACCATCGCATCGACTGGAGCGAGTTCGCGATTGTCACGGCTGCGGATATTCCCGGCGAGAATTGCATCCAGCTTATTGTGGCCGATCAGCCGTGCCTTGCCGACGGCAAGGTGAATCACTGCGAGGAACCAATCGTTCTCCTTGCGCACCCTGACAAGCACAAACTTCGCCAGGCCGCCAGCGCCGTGCAGATCGAATACGAGCCGCTCCCGCCCATCTTCACTATGGAAGAGAGCGAGCGGCAGGATGCGGTCGTTTGGGGCGCCGACAACCTGCTCAAAGGCTTTCTCCTCGAAAAAGGCGATGTGGATTCCGCATGGGGGCGTGCGGCACACATCGTCGAGGGCGAATACCGCACAGGCGCGCAGGAACAGCTCTACATCGAGAACCAGGGCATCATCGCCGAATACAGCGCGGAAACTGGCGTGACAGTCTGGGGCTCGTTGCAATGCCCTTACTACGTCGTCAAAGCGCTGCGCGCGGTCTTCGATCTGCCCGAGGATAGAGTGCGCGTCATCCAAACCGAAACCGGTGGCGCCTTCGGCGGCAAAGAGGATTATCCCTCCACGCTCGCCTGCCATGCGGCATTGCTGGCCATGAAGAGCGGCCATCCGGTGAAGATCGTTTACGACCGCATGGAGGATCTGGCCGCGACCACCAAGCGCCATCCGTCCCGTGTGCGGCACCGCACTGCGCTTGACCGCGACGGCAAGCTGATGGCCATGGAGATCCATCTCGACACCGACGGCGGCGCGTACTCTACGCTCTCGGCCACCGTCCTCTCGCGCGCCACGCTGCACTCGACTGGACCGTATCTCTGCCCGAATGTCCGCGTGCGTTCGCGCTCCTGGGCAACCAACACGGTTCCCTACGGCGCATTTCGCGGCTTCGGCGCGCCGCAGGCCATCTTCGCCATGGAGCGCCACATGGACGAGATCGCTGCGGTCCTCGGCATGGATCCGGTGGAACTGCGCCGAAAGAACTTCCTGCACGAAGGCGACACCAACGCGACCGAGCAGTTGATGCGCGAGCCAATGTTCCTCGATCGACTGCTCGACCGAGCGCTGAAAGAGAGCGACTACTACGCCAAACGCGCGCAGTTCGCCCGCGAAAATCCAACGAGCCCTGTCAAGCGTGGCATCGGCATCGCCGCTTTTTATCATGGCTCGGGATTTACCGGCTCGGGTGAGGTGTACCTGAACTCGGTCGCCGGCATTGACGTCACACCCGGCGGCAAAGTGCGCGTGCTGGCGTCGAACACGGAGTTCGGCCAAGGCACAAATACGGTTCTTACGCAGATCGCGTCTGAGGCGCTCGGCATCGATTACAGCGATGTCACGATGGCCTCGCCAGACACCGGCGTCGTACCCAACAGTGGTCCCACGGTGGCTTCACGCACCTCGATGGTCGTCGGCCGCATCATCGAGCGCGCCAGCTTGCAGCTCCTCACGCTTCTTCGCCAGCACGCCGGACTTGGCGCCACCTACACGCGCGACGAGTTCTTTGCCGCCTGCGAGCGCTATCGCTCCGCGCATGGCGAGGTCGCCTCGTTGTGCCGCTATGAGGCGCCGCCCGGCATCGTTTGGGACGACGAGAAGTATCACGGCGAAGCCTACGACGCCTATGCGTGGGCGATCTACGTGGCGCAGGTTGCAGTCGACACCGTTACCTACTCGGCTGAGGTCGAGGATTTCTGGGCGGTGCAGGAAGCCGGCCGTGTCATCCACCCGGTGTTGGCCGCCGGGCAGATCGAAGGCGGCGTCGCGCAGGGCATCGGCTTCGCGCTCTACGAAAAAGTCGTCTGGCGCGACGGCCGCATGGCCAACAATCAGATGACCAACTACATCATGCCGACTGCGGAAGATGTGCCACCGATTCACGTGTTCTTTGAGGAGATTCCTTTCCGCCACGGCGGATTCGGCGCCAAAGGCATCGGCGAGTTGCCCCATGACGGTCCCGCCCCCGCAATCTTGAACGCAATCCGCGATGCGACGGGTGTTGGCTTCCGCGCCATTCCACTGCTGCCGGAGGATCTCTACGCCGGGCTCGCTCGGAATCAGCCGGTCGAGGAGCCGGCCGCGCGATGAACGCGGGTGGAAACACAGATGGGCGCACAACATTGAGCGCACGTTGGCCTACGATCCGCTTTACGGTGAATGGCGAAAGCCGCGCGGTCCATGTACCGCCCATGAAGCGCCTGCTCGACGTGTTGCGCGAGGATCTGCATTTGACCGGGACCAAAGAGGGATGCGGCGAAGGCGAGTGCGGCTCCTGTTCGGTGCGCATGAACGGTGAACTCGTGAACAGTTGCCTCGTGCCCGCGTTGCAAGCCGAAGGCGCCGACATTCAAACCGTGGAAGGGTTGGCCCTTGAGGGGGAACTTCATCCTCTGCAGGAGGCCTTTCTTCAGCATGGCGGCGCGCAGTGCGGCATCTGCACCCCGGGTATGCTAATGGCCGCCGCGCAGCTCCTCGAGCACAGTCCTCATCCGAGCACGACGGAGATTCGCGAAGCGCTCGCCGGCAATCTCTGCCGCTGCACGGGCTTCACGCGCATCTTCGAGTCGGTAGCAGCCGCGGCCGGCGCGCGGAACGGCGACCCAGCGAAAGAACCCTTATTGGAGCAGACGCACCATGCGCGGTGATCCGGCAGCGCACGATCTCATCGCACCTGGCAACCTGGGCGCGGTGCTGGAGCTGCTTGCCGCAGAGCCGGGCCAATGGACGCCGATCGCAGGCGGCACGGAGCTGATGGTGGCGTTTGCCGCGGGCCGTCTCGATGCGCCAAAGCTCGTCAGCCTGTGGGGCATTTCCGATCTGCGTGCCATCGAGACAACCGCGGAGAGTGTGGTCATCGGCGCCGCAGCCACGTTTCTCGAACTGCGCAGACACGCGGTCATTGCTGCCGAGCTACCGCTTCTCGCTCGAGCCGCAAGCTGGATTGGTTCGGTCGCCAACCAAAGCCGCGCAACACTCGGCGGAAACCTGGTGAATGGTTCGCCCGCCGCCGACTCCTCGCCTGCGCTGCTCGCCTACGATGCGGAGATCGAGCTCATCTCCGTGCGCGGCCGCCGCCGCATTCCCTACTCGCAATTCCACACCAGCTACAAACGCAATGTCCTTGCCGCCGATGAACTGCTTTACGCAATTCACGTGCCGCGGCGATTCGCGCGCCACAACCAATACCTGCGCAAGGTGGGAACCCGGCGCGCCATGGCTGTTGCCAAGGTAGCCCTTGGAACAACTGCACTGCTTGAGAAAGGCATGATTCGCGAGATTCGCCTGGGAGCGGCATGCCTGGCGCCTTATCCCGCGCGCCTGCTGCAAACCGAAGCAGCGTTGCTGGGCCAGCCGATCACGCGTGAGACGGTGCAATCCGCGCGCCGCACACTGCTCGGCGAAGTTCAGCCCATCGACGATATCCGTTCCACGGCAGAGTATCGCAGACGCGTGGCCGCCAACTTGCTCGATGAGTTTTTGCTCGAGCTGCGCCGGGAGGGATCGCGGCCATGAATTCCACGCTTGCGGCCTGGAACGCAGCCGGCGAGACAGCGGCCCTGGACGCGATGCTGGCCTGCTGCGGATCGAAACGCTGGGCCGAAGGCATGGTCGCGCTGCGCCCCATCGCCGGCGTAGAAGCACTGAGCGAGGCTGCCGATCGCATTTGGAACACGATGCAGGAGGCGGATTGGCTGGAAGCCTTCGCCTGCCATCCGCGCATTGGCGAACGCGAACCGGCGCACGTTGCGGCAAACGCCACGGCGCGCTCGGCGGTATGGTCGCGGCAGGAGCAATCCTCGGCAAGCGCGGCAAGCGAACTCGTGCTGGCCGAACTGGACGAGGGGAATCGGCTTTATGAGCAGCGCTTCGGCTTCACGTATATCGTGTGCGCGACAGGCAGGAGCGCCGGCGAGATGCTGGCGATTCTCAAGCGCCGCCTGGCCAGCAGTCGCGACGCGGAGCTGCGCGAGGCCGCCGAGCAACAGCGCCAAATCATGCAAATTCGTTTAGGAAAGTGGTTGGTCGAATGAGCGTCATTTCAACTCACGTATTGGACACGGTGCTGGGCAAGCCGGCAGCGCGTATCTCCGTGCGGCTCGAACGACAGGAAGGCGCCTCGTGGGCGGCGGTATCCACCGGCGTCACCGACGCCGACGGCCGCTGCCGCGATCTGGCGCGCGATGCAGCTATGGGCACGCATCGGCTCACGTTCGACACAGGCCCATACCTGGAGCGGCTGGGGCGGGCTAGCATCTATCCCGAAGTCACCATAACCTTCAACTGCGATGGCAACGCGCACTATCACTTGCCGCTTCTGCTGAGCGACAACAGCTACACAACCTACCGAGGAAGCTAAGGCATGGCCAAACTGGGCGAGAATCGCTATGGAAAATCGCGCGTGCGCCTGTCGAGGATCACGCGCGTCACGGATCCGATCCATGGGGACCGGCACGAGTTCAATGAGTGGACCGTGCACGTGATGCTCTACGGAGATTTCGAAGCCAGCTTTACCAGAGCCGACAATAGCAAGGTTCTGCCCACCGACACGATGAAGAACACCGTGTATTTCGTGGCCCGCAACTCGAAGGCGGCAACAATCGAGGCATTCGCCTGTGAGCTGGGCGATTATCTACTCGACAACCATGCGCAAATTTCGAAGGTGAGCGTCAGGGTCGAGGAGAAGGCATGGGAGCGAATGATCGTCGATGGCGTGGCAGACCCCACGACCTTCAAGATGGGTGGGCCTGAGCTCGAGACCACACATGCCGTGCGCCATAGGGGCGGCGGGTGGGCCGTGACCTCCGGCGTCGACGGCCTGACCATCCTCAAAACCACGAAGTCAGCCTTTACTGGTTACGTCGTGGACCGGCTGACCACCCTCAAGCCAGTTACCGACCGCATCCTCGGCACGCGTGCCACAGTCACGTGGGACTACACTGCTGTTTCACCAGACTATGCGCAGACGCGCGCGCGAATCGTCGCCGCGCTCCTGAAAGAGTTTGCCGCGCACAACAGCATGAGCGTGCAGCACACGCTCTTCGATATGGGCAACGCCGCGCTCGAGGCCGCGCCTGAGATCGCGCGCATTCAGCTCTCCATGCCCAACCTGCACCATCTGCTCGCGGATTTGAGCCCCTTCGGCCAGGACAATCCCAACCACATCTTTGTGCCCATCGACGAGCCGCATGGTACCATCGAGGCCACCGTCGAGCGTTAAAGCAAGAACACAAATGGCGAAGGGCAGACCCGTGACCGGCACAACGACCACAAAGGGCGAAGTGTACGCACAGAACGGCACAGCCGAGAACTACGGCCTACACGCGGGCGTGCTTGGTCCCGTGGAAACCTTGGCGCAGTCCGTCTCCGCCATGGCGCCCAGCACGTCCGCATCGCTCACCATTCCGCTGGTCTTCGCGCTCGCCGGCAATGCCACCTGGTTCGTCTATCTCCTCGCCACAGGTTCGATGTTGCTGGTCGGCTTTTGCGTGAGCCGTTTTGCGCGCCTCTCCGCTTCGCCGGGATCGCTCTACACTTACACCGCGAACGCGCTACCGCCAATCTTCGGCGTAACCGCTGCGTGGGGGCTCTTGCTTGCCTATCTCGCCACCGGCGCTTCGGTGGCAGGCGGAGCGCTCTACTACGCCACCGTGCTCTCCGAGCAGTTTCTCGGTTGGGCGCCTCCCGCCATTCCCACGCTTGCTGCGGTCTGCGCCATCGCCGGGACCATCGCCTATCGCGACGTCAAGCTCTCCGCCGAAGTGATGTTGTGGATCGAAGCCGTCTCTGTCAGCTTGATCGCAATTGTGCTCGTTCTGCTTCCTGTCCACCTGGGCCTGCGCCTCGACACGAGTCAATTCCGCCTCAAAGGCGCTTCCTTCAGCGCGCTTGGACCCGCGCTGGTGCTCTCCATTTTCAGCTTTGTCGGCTTTGAGAGCGCTACAACGCTGGGCAACGAAGTGCGCGAGCCGCTGCGCACCATTCCTCGCGCCGTGTTGCAGTGCGCGCTGCTCGCAGGGGTCTTCTTCATGCTCTGCGCTTACTCTGAAGTGCTGGGATTTCACGGCGAATCGGGCGCGCTGAGCAGCTCCACCAGCCCTTTGCACCTGCTGGCCGCCAAGGCGGGCGTCTCGCCGCTCGGCGTGGCCATCGACTGCGGCGCATTCATCAGCATGTTTGCCTGCGTGCTGGCCTGCGCCACCGCGACCTCACGCGTGCTGCTGCGCATGGCTCACGACGCGCTGTTGCCCGCCGCACTGCAGCGCACGAATCGGCGTCACGGAACTCCCGGAGCAGCCATTGCGGTGTCCATTGTGCTCATGTTCGCCGCCCCCGCCGTCATGGCGCTCTGCCGCAACACCGGCTCCACGATGTACGACCTGTTCGGCTCGCTCACGGTCTTTGGCTTTTTCACCGCCTACGCACTCGTCGCACTCGCGCTTCCCTTCGCGCGTCGCGCGCTGGGCCAGCACTCTCATCTGCTCGCGGCCGTCAGCGTTTTCACTGTTGCCGTCATCGTGCTGATTACGATTTTCGATCTCAACTCCGCTGCCGACGCCGTTCATGCGCGGATCCCCTATGTTTATCTCGCCTACATCGCCGCTGGCCTCGCCTGGTACGGATTGCGGCGTCCGAAGACAGGAAATCTCCGCTGAATTGTGGAAAACCTGTCCCTTTAGCGCGCAACTTTCCCAAAATTCTTACGGGAAATTTATGCCGTAGTCATTAAGATGGGTCTAACCCGCACCGCGAGCAGGAATAGTCCAACCAACAATCGCAGGCCGTGTTGGCAACTTCGTTCCTGCGTGACAGTTCAACGCTCAAAAAACTCGAGATTACACAATTACTTCAGCGGCAATTGATTCCCCCCAGGTTTCAGGGGGAGATTTCTATTTCGAGGTCAGTCCTTTGAAGCGATTCATGCGTGCGTTTCCATTTTCAACTTCCCGGCTGCTGGCAATTGCGGCAGCCGTTGCGCTGTGCGGCAGTTTCCTGGCGGCACAGCAAACGCTGGGCGGAATCACGGGAGAGGTGACCGATGCCTCAGGCGGCGTGATTCCCAACGCGACGGTCTCCCTTACCCACGAAGAGACTTCAGTCACTCGTACCACCAGGACTAACGGCTCGGGCACCTACACGTTTGTGAACCTGCCTATCGGCACTTACACGCTCACCTACACGGCGGATGGCTACCAGGCGCAGAGAACTCCACACATTACGGTGGAGGCCGACCGCACGGCCACAGTGAACGCGTCGCTCAAGGTGGGCCAGACAACCACCACCGTGGAGGTCGAGGCCGCGCCGCTGATGAACGCCGTGGACACCACCAACGGCTACGTGATGGAGACCCAGCAGATCGATTCCGTGCCTTTGCCCACCGGCAGCTTCACTGGGCTGGCCATCCTCTCGCCCGGCGTGAACGCGGAGCTAGGTGGCGGAACGGGTTCGAACTCCGGTCTCGGCAACGCGCCCATATGGGCCAACGGGCAGCGCGATACGTCGAACGCGTTCCTGGTGAACGGCGTCGACGCCAGCAACCTCTTTAACGGCAAAAGTACCAGCCAGGTTGACTCCTTTCGCGTGGTTAACAACACCGGGCAGGCCAACAATGCTGCCGGCGGCGTGATTCCAAGCGCGGCCTCGGTTTATCTCGCCATTGGCAATGCGATCCCCACTCCCGCGCCCGAGACCATCGCCGAGGTGCGCGTGAATGCGTCGATGTACGACGCACAGCAAGGTTCCGACAGCGGCGCGCACATCGACATGAGCACCAAGTCCGGGACCAACAAACTGCATGGCGAGCTCTATGGGCACCGCGAAACGAACTGGATCAACGCCGCGCCGTTCTTCTTCAAGAAGGACGACAACATCCCGGCCAGCGACAAGAATCCTGATTTGCATCGCTACATCGCCGGCGGAGATCTCGGCGGGCCGCTCATCAAGAACAAGCTCTTCGGCTTCGTCAGCTATCAGCACCTGCACATCGCCGACCAGGAAACCGGCGACGAGCTTCTCGATGTGCCGCCGGGAATGAATTCGGGGCCCATGGGTTCCGGAACCGGACGCAGCGTGGCGAACCTGACCGAGTCTGCCGAGAACAACTGGACCAGCAACATCGGTTACCAGCAGTTCAGCGGTTTCGATCCCACCTACGGCGGCACGTTCAATAACTTCGGCCCGGCAGGAAACCCTCTCGCCTATGCCCTGTTGACCGCACCGGCTCTGCCAGGCGAGCCTGGGAACTATCTGGTTCCCAGTGCGCTGGCCAATGCCGATCCCAATATCTACTCGCCTTACAACGCGTTTCTGCCCGGCACCTCGCGGTTCACTTCCGACCAGGCTGTCGCCAATCTCGACTGGAACGTCGGGGCCAAAGACATTTTGGCGTTGAAGTACTACTACCAGCACGATCCATCGAGCTCCCCCTACGCCTACTCCAACGTACCCGGATTCACGGCGCACATGGACACCGGCGCGCAAGTGGGCTCGATCAACAACGTGCAAACCATCGGCTCCAACCTGAGCATCTCTGAAACCGTCGGCATTCTCCGCGAAAAGACTTACGCCACCAACGATCAGCCCTGGGCGCCCGGCCAGGCAAATACGCCGGCGGCAGGCATGACTTCCAGTTTCGGCGGCTATTTCCCCGGGTTCACCATCAACGACGCCATCGGTGACGCGTACGACTCGTCCACCGGCCCGCTTTATGGAGGTGTAGCTCCTTCGCTTTCCATCGGGCCCGATGCCGAATACCAGGCGGAGAACACCGGCGTCTTTCAGAACCGCATCATGCCCTCGGGCACGGCCATCTGGGCCAAGGGCCGCCACAATGTGGCCTTCGGTGGAAGCTGGTCTTACACGCAGTTGAATTTGCGCGATCGCCGCACGGGCACCGGCAGTGTGGCCTCGCCCGACTACGTCGCATTTCTCGACAATTGGGTCACGCCCTATTCCACGCAGAACTTTACCGCGTCAACTTATCTGCAAGGCAACGCCGACCGCTATCTGCGCGCCAACGAAACCGGGCTATTCGTTCAGGACAAGTTTCAGGCCATGCCGAATCTGAGCATTACTCTCGGTTTGCGATGGGACTGGAACGGCGGACTGTGGGATAAAAACGGCGACCTCTTCAACTTCGATTCGTCGCAGTACAAATACGATCCATTGAACGACGTTATCGACAGTTCGGGCTTCATCATCGCCGGCAACAACAAGAATGGAACTTCGGGCGTGAGCAAGACCACGCTCACCGGGCGCCAGTGGGGCATCGCGCCGCGTTTGGGTATCGCATGGCAGCCGTCGATGTTCCACTCCAAGCTCGTTGTCCGCAGCGGCGGCGGTTTCTATTACGACCGCGGCGAGCTGTTCACCTACCTCTCGCCGGGATTCGCGGCGGGCGAAGTGGAAGCCGGCCCCTTCGGCATCATGCAGACGCCTCCCTTCGTCACGCAGCAGCACTGCCCCTACTCTTCGTCGTTCCAGGCCGCCGACCCAACCTTCCTTTACCTCAATTACATCCCCATCTGCGGCGGCGACGACTTCACCCCGCCTAGCGGTGGCGACTATACTCTCGCAGCCCCCTGGGGTCCCACCCTGGGACCCGGGCCTTCCAATCCCAAGGCCTCAGACATAGCCAACTATCTGCCCAATGCCGCAGCGATTGTCGACGGCACGGTCACCGGTTCCAACAGCGGGCAGCCATTTATCCTCGGCGTATACAACCGCGCCAACAAGCTTCCTTACAGCATCAATTTCACGTTGAATCTCCAGTACCAGCCGCGCAACGATCTGATGGTCGAGGTCGGCTATGTGGGCAACCTGGGCCGCCACCAGGTGATTCCGATTCCCTTCAACCAGGCGCAGATCGCCACTCCGGGCCACCCCATCCATCCGGGCGGAAAGGCCCTCCAAGGCGGCACCTCGGTGGAGCAGGATTACAGCTATGGCTACACAGTCTATGACCCCAGTGTGTTTTACCCCATTTGCGTCAATCTCGATCCCACCTGCCATTTCGGCCCCATGATGAACAACTACGAGGGCGGCAACGTGGATCTCCGCGTTCCCTACATCGGCTATTCGTCTGAGTCGGAGTCGTATACGGCGGCCGGCATCGCCGCTTATCACGCGCTCGAGTCGCACGTTGAAAAGCGCTTGAGCCACGGATTCCAGGCCGGCGTCTCCTACACTTTCTCGCACGCCACCGACGAGCAGAGCGGATTGGGCCTCTTCTATAACGGCAACAACCCCACCAATCTGCGCTCGGGCTATGGCTCGGCCGACTTCGACCGCACCCACGTTTTGAATTTCACCTACGGCTACACGACGCCCAAGTTCCTTTCCATGGGCACACTGGCAGGCAAGTTGCTCGATAGCTGGGGCCTCCACGGTATCGCCGTGATCCAGAGCGGCCAGCCGTACAGCATCATCGACTACTCGGGCGCCGTGGGCAGCATCTTCTACAGCACCTTCAACGGCATCACCAATCCCATCGTGCCCTTGAACACGGCAGCCGGTTGCACGCGCAAAAATGCGCTGACGGGACAGAACGGAGCGTTCTACAATCCGTTGGACCACTCGGGAGCCGCGCTCAAGGCAAGCTGCTTCACCCTGCCACTGATCCCGGTCGGCACCATGGGTGTGCCTGCGGGCGATCCATACGAAACCAACTTCACCAGCGGCCAGCGCAACATCTTCCGCCAGGGCTGGCAGCGGCGCGTCGATGCCTCGCTGGCCAAGGAAGTACCCATCCACGAGCAGTACACTCTGCGCTACACCTTCGACGTCTTCAACATCACCAACACGGCAAGCTTCGATATCCCCCAGAACAACGTGAACCAGAACCAGGCGTTCAACAACGTGCCCACGATCGGGACTCCGGCGGCGCCAACCAACGACTGCCAAGGCGACCCGACCGGGGCGAACTCAGGCTTCTTCAACTGTCCCGGCGGTCTTGGCATCACCAAGCACACCATTGGCAGCCCACGCGAGATTCAGATGTCGCTGGACTTCAGCTTCTGATCTGCGTTTGTTTCTATCCCCGGGGGCGGTCCCGCAAGGGACCGCCCTTTTGCTTGCGCGGCTGCTCGCGGCTACCGCTGAGCTACTAGAATTTCCCTATGACCGCTTTCCCGTGGACCATCCGCGATCTTCGTCTCGCGCTGGCAGCCGGAACTCTGCATCCATCGCAATTAGCCGAGACGGCGCTTGCCCACGCGAATCAGAATGCCGGCCACAACACCTACATTTGGCAGGATGCGGCGTGGACACGTGCGGAGGCAGCGCGTGCAGAAACTATGTCGCGGGCAGTGCAGAACCGGGGCGCCGGTCCGTTTGGCGATGGCCGTCCTGCGCTCTGGGGTCTGCCCATTTCGGTCAAGGATTGCTTCGACCTGGCCGGCTCTCCCACTTCGTGCGGTGTCCATTTCTATCGCGATCTGAATGGCATTGCCGCCCGCGACTCCTGGCTTGTAGAACAACTGCGCGCAGCCGGGGCCGTCATCGTCGGCAAGACTCATCTCCATGCGCTGGCCTACGGAATCACGGGTGAAAATCCGGAGTACGGCGACTGCGTGCAGCCTCGCGATCCAGGCGCGCTCACAGGCGGCTCTTCGAGCGGCGCGGCCGCCTGTGTGCAGGAGGGTTCGGCTGTAGCCGCCATCGGGACCGACACCGGCGGCTCCGTCCGCGTGCCCGCCGCGCTCTGCGGACTTGCTGGCTATCGCGTCTCCTTCGGTCGGGGCGATTGGCGCGGCGGCGCGCACCTGGCCGAATCCTTCGATACCATGGGGTGGCTCTTCCGGGATCTTGAAGACGCGCCGTTCCTCGCCGCACCGTTCGCTCCTGCGGAAGCCGCTCCGGAGAAGCGATTCACCCGGTTCGCCTTCGTCGCCGGTAGCTTTCTCCATGATTGCGAGCTGCAGGTAGCCGAGAGCCTCCGCGGCGTCGTTCATGCGTTGCAGGCTCTTGGCCTCGAAGCGCAGCCGATCGATCCGGACTGGTGGATAGACGCCATCGAAATCTTCGCGCCCCTTCAGGCGTCTGAGGCTGCGCGGGTGCACGCCGGCAACTTCGATCGCTTTGAACCCGCTATTCGCGACCGCCTCAAGTGGGGCGCCAGCTTTGCGCCCGACGAAATCGCGGCGCTGCGCCGCCGTCACGCGGATTTTCGCGCCCGCATGGACTCGCTCTTCGCCGCGCACGAGCTGGTTCTGCTGCCTTGCGCTCCGGTGGCGCGCCTCGCGGCCGGCGCCGACCACAGCCAGACGCGCAGCCGCCTGCTCCGCTATACAGCACCCTTCAGCCTCGCCGGCGTGCCCACGGTAGCCATCCCCTGCGCACACGGCGGCATGCAGCTTGCCGCTGCTCGCGGCTGCGATGACCCGCTCCTCGAGCTTGCCGCGCAGTTCGGCGCGCACAAAAAGACCGCCACGTCAGCTTGATTGTTTCTTGAGAAATGGTGGTGAACCCTAGGAGGACTTCTCCGTCAGGAACGGCTCCGTCTTCGCCGATCCGTCACGCTGCTTGACTAGCATCTGCACCTTGCCCTCGGCGGCGTCCAGTTCCTGTTTGCAGGCAGCCGACAATCCCACGCCCTCTTCGAAGAGCTTCAACGAGTCCTCTAGCGCCAGATCGCCTTTCTCCAATTGCTCGACGATCGATTCCAGCTTCCTGAGCGATTCTTCAAACGATGGCATGGCGTTCACTCCTTCCCGCGATTCCCCGCCGGCAGCACACTCGCGATCACCTCGGCCGCGGCCTCGTAGTCGCCAAACGGCGCGCTTACCTGCACACCTTGCACCAACGGCCGCACCGCCGCGAGCATCTCCTGCGCGATCTGAATGCCCTCCGCTCGCGCAGCTCCCGGCGTTTCCGCCTGCGCCATGCGCAGCATGATCTCCTCCGGCATCGCGATGCGCAGGTCGTTCTTCATGTACTCCGCGTTGCGCAAGCTGGTCAGCGGCCAGATGCCCGCGATCACGGGAATGCGGTGGTCCCCCATCCGATCTTTGACCCGCTCCAGAAACTCCTCCAGCAATCGCAGGTCGAAGACCGCCTGCGTAACCGCGTACTCGGCGCCGGCCTCCACTTTGTAGGCGAACCGCCGCAGCTCATTTTCGATGTCGGGCACCCCAGGATTCGCCGCCACGCCAATGGTGAAGTTCGTGCTCGCGCCGATGGAGTTCGAGCCGATATCGAGCCCGTGATTCAGGCGGCGCGCGATGTTCACCAAGCCGATGGAATCCACGTCGAACACAGCAGACGCGTCAGGATAGTCGCCCTGCTTGGGCGGATCGCCGGTTACACAAAGAATGTTGCGCAGCCCGATCGACGAGACACCCAGCAAATCCGACTGGATCGAGAGCAAGTTGCGGTCGCGGCAGATGTAATGCAGGATCGTCTCCATCCCCGTGTGCTGTTGAATCTGGATGCAGAGGCTTTGCCCGCTCATCCGCGCCGACGCTTGCGCCGCATCGTAAACATCGATGGCGTGCACGCCCAGCCGCGCCATCAATCCGGCGCCCTCGATCTCCTTCGAGCAATCGATGCCTCTGGGCGGGACAAACTCAACCATCGTGATGAATTTTCCGTCCGCAATCAGAGAGCCGAGGCGCGAGCGTTGCGCCAACGGCGCCGGCGGCGTCTCTTTGCTCGTGGCCGGCGCCGCGCCTTTCCCCTCCACGTGCGCCTGCTCATCCATGGCCCGTATGGCCGAGCGCATGGCCCGGATGTGATTCGGCGTGGTGCCGCAGCAACCGCCCACAATCTGCACGCCCGCGGTGATCGCCTTGCGCGCAAAGCTGGCCATGTGCTCCGGCGAGCACAGGTAGATGTTTCTGCCCTCCACAGACCGCGGAAGTCCGGCATTGGGCATCGCCGCCAACGGTAGTGTGGTCGCCGAGCGCATTTGCTCAATCGCCGTCAGCACCGTAGCCGGGCCAGTGGAGCAGTTCACACCAACGGCATCCGCGCCCCACTCGGTGAGCAGCGCCGCGGCCTGCGCCGCCGAAGAGCCGTCGAGACACTCGCTTTCGTCGTCCACCGTTATCATCACCAGCACGGGAAGTTCCGGCGCAACGGCCTTTGCCGCCTCCATCGCCTGGTGTGCTTCATTCAACGCCGGCATGGTTTCCACAATCAGCAGGTCCACGCCACTCTTGGCCAGTACGCCGATCTGCTCGGCGAAGGCCGCGCGGGCTTCGTCCAGGCCGGTCTTGCCCAGCGGCTCCAGCCGCACGCCCAGCGGGCCCACCGCGCCGGCCACCCATGCCTCGCCGGCTTGCTTTTCCTTCAACCGCTCCACTGCCTGCCGCGCCAGCCGGACACCCGCCGCATTGATCTCTTCCACCTTCCCGCCCAACCCATGCCGCATCAATCGGAAGCGGTTGGCTCCGAATGTATTGGTTTCAAGAATCTCCGCGCCCGCCTGCAGGTACTCCTCGTGCACAGAAAGGATCAGATTCGGGTCCGAGAGGTTCAGCTCGTCGTAGCAGCGGTTGATGAACACGCCACGCGCGTAGAGCACCGTGCCCATGGCGCCGTCAGCGAGCACGGGGCGGTCGGCAAAGATTTCGGCGAATCGCGTCATTCTGTTGTCATGCTACCGCATCGCCTGCAAGGTTGTACCTGCGATCTGCACCTTCCGGCCGGCGATCGCGGCGGGCGACTGCATTGCGGCGAGCCCAGCGGCCCCCACAAATCTCAGCCGGCATGCACACCCCTCCTTTCAGCGCCATTCCGCTCCCCGTCCCAACACCTCAAAGGGCCGGGTTGCTTTGTTATACTTCGGGAGTCAAAGCCTGCGTGGAAACCGGATCGGACCTGCAAGTTTTGCGACTTTTTTGTGTGTCAATAACGCCATTGTTTCTCCGACGCCGCGGATTGTTCCGCTCCATCAATCGAGGGTTGGAATTTTGAAGAAGAGAAGTTTTTTCCTCAGCGCCAGTACAGCCTTGACGGCAGCCGCCGTGCTGGCCGGTTGTGGAACCACATCTTACTTTGACGGCCGCGTGTTGCCGCCCAGCCGGCTTCCGAACCGCGTCGTTATCGCCATCCAGAACCCCGGCAGCTTCAACAAGGGAGTGCTCCAAATCGTCGACGCATACTACGACACGCGCAGTGGCTACACGGGCGTACCGGCTAGTTTTTCTATCTCTGGCTATAGCGGCGCATTGCCTATCAGCATTCAGAGCATGCCCGAGGAGCAGTTCGCCGCCGTCTATGGTTCAGGCGACGGGAGCCTGGCCCTGGTTGACTACGCCAAGGAGCAGACCACCACCCCCAACGTCGGCGGCCTGAATGGCGCGTCGTCCAGCATCTTCATCACGCGCAACAGGGCCTACGTCTTCGCTGCCAGCCAGGCCTCTCACGTCCTCACCGTTGTGAATCAGAGCGTCGGTTCGTCGACACCCCTTAGCCTCCCCGGCGTGTACCGCGTCAGTGTGAACCCCGGAGGATCTGTTGCGCTCGCCTTCGTCCAGAACTCCAACTACGTTTACTATCCGCGGGAACTCACGGGCGCTCAATCCACCTCCTACTCCGGCGGACCGACCACCTGGCCCAAGGCCGCCGTCGATTGTGAGCCGCAGAATGCACCGTCTTGGTGCCTCTTCCAAATGCAGAGCCCTGACAGCATCGACACGACCGGCAACTACTACGGCGCTCCACTTACCTTCGACCGCCCCGTCAAGGCCGTCTTTTCATCCGACGGTAGCACCGCCTACATCTTGAGCTGCGGGCCGGAATGCGGGGGTTCCAAGGCGTCCATTTCCTTGGTGCCGGTCGCGCCGCTCATCTTTCTCCTCGGCCAGTATTCCGGCTTGCTTCCCTGCAATCTTCCATCTGTCGCGCCCTGCCCCGACTCCGGCGTCGCGCCCATGGGAAACGTCCCCATTCCCGGCGGAGCCAGCAATGCATTGGTCGATTCCTCCACCATGTACGTCATCGGCCAACAGCCGCAGGTAGTGCAGGGGCAAACGCTCTATGCAGGCAATCTGACCCTGGTCAATTTGAGCAGCAAGACGGCGGGCACACCCATTGCCATCAGCGACGGACAGCCCGGCGCGATCAGCCGCATCCTCGAGGCCGATGACAGTACCCTGTGGATCGCCATGACCGGCTGTACCACCGGCGTCCGCTACGCCGCCAACCCTACCGGCGGTTACGGCTGCCTGACCATGTACAACACCTCCACGAACAAGGTGGTATTGCTCGAGCCGTACCTCGGCGACGCCACCGGCATTGCCGCCGTCACAGGTTTGCACAAGCTCTACACCGCGGAAGGCGGACAAGTCTACATCTACTCCACCAAAGACGGCTCGTCGATCGACAACCAGTATGTGACGGTGACCGGCACGGCGTACGACGTGGCCTACATGGATGCCATCACCGACGGCGACAACACCGTCTATTGATTCCCATGCCCGCCGAGGCAGCCGATTACCGAGCCGACATCCTCGCCATCGCCGCTCACCGCGACGATGTGGAACAGACCTGCGGAGGAACCCTCCTGCGCATGGCTGCACGCGGCCTGCGCACCGCCATTCTCGACCTGACACAGGGCGAAGCCGGAACCCGGGGCACCGCCGAGGAAAGGGCCCGCGAAGCCGATGAGGCCGCCCGCATCCTGGGCGTCGGCTGGCGCCAGGCGCTCAATCTTTCCGACGGCGCTATCGCCAACACGCTCGAGAATCGCCTCGCCATCGTCCGCGTCCTGCGCCTGCTCCGTCCCCGCGTCGTGATTCTTCCTTACTGGCAGGCTCGCCATCCCGACCACGCCATCACCGCGACGCTTGGTTACGAAGCCTGTTTCCTTTCCGGACTGAGAAAAGTCGAGACAGATTCTGCCCCCCATCGCCCCTTCAAGATCGTTTACGCCAGCCTCTATGCCGACGTGCGCCCCAGCTTCATCGTCGACATCACGCCCTTCATCGAGCAGCGTCACCTGGCCCTCATGGCTTACCGCTCGCAATACGCCAACCAATCCGCTGGCAGCGCCCTCTTTGTACCCGAAGAAGAGATTCGCGAGCGTACCTTCGCTGAGGCTCGCCACTACGGCCTGCTCGCCGGCGTCCGCTACGGCGAACCCTTCGTGCAAAAAGAAGTTGGTCTCGTCGACGACCTCACCCTCCTGCCCGTCCAGTCGATCTAAAATGGCTGGCGGGATTGTTTGACTGCTGTTCCGCACGGGGTACTTATGAATCCGATCAGCCGACGCCGCTTTCTTGCTACCACCGCCTTGTCTTTTGCCGCTACGCGCCTTCGTGCGCAGAACCGAACGCCGATCCAGGCCAATCTCATCATTCCGGCTGAGGCCACGGGGCCCCACATGCCCGCCGATTTTGTGGGCCTCTCCTACGAGGTCCAGCAGCTCAACGATCCGGGTTTCTTCTCGGCGAAAAACACCGGCCTGATTCGCGCCTTCAAGGCGATTTCTCCCGGAGGCGTTCTGCGCCTGGGCGGCAACACCAGCGAGTTCGCGTGGTGGAAAGCGACACCCGATTCTCCCGAGCCCGAACACCCGCAGACGCGCGAAGTCGTGGGCGAGCCAAAGGCTCGCTACTACGCCGTGACTCCGGAAGCCGTCCGCAATCTGGCCGCCTTCCTCGACGCAACCGGCTGGACCTGTATCTACGGCATCAACATGGGGACCAATACGCCCGCCCGCGCCGCTCAGGAGGCCGAATTCGCCGCAAGAACTCTCGGCCCCCTCCTGCAGTATTTCCAAATCGGTAACGAAGCCGACTTGTTTGACCGCCACTTGCGCGATCCGAAGACCTGGTCCGCCAAAACGTATTTGGAGGAATGGCTTGCGCTTGCCCGCGCCATCGTTGCGCGCGTGCCGGCCGCCCGGTTGGGAATGCCCGACATCGCCTCAAACATGTCCTGGCTGACCCAGATCGCCGGCATGTGGAGCGCGGTAGAGAATCCGCCCCACGTCACCACCCTCACGCACCACTACTACTTCGGTGGGCCGGCCACGAATCCCGATGTGAACATCCCCAATTTGCTCAAGCCCGCCACCATGGCGAAGGTTCAGGGAACGGCCGACACCGCCGCAGCAGCAGCGGTCAAGATGGGCATCCGTGTTCGCATGACCGAGGGCAACACCTGCTATCGCGGAGGCAAGCCCGGAGTCTCTGACGTCTTTGCCTCCGCGCTTTGGGCCGCCGACTACTCGCTCCTGCTGGCCAGCAACAACTACACCGGAATCAATCTGCATGGCGGCACGGGGTCGACGATCGCAAGCGGCTTGGGCGGGTTCCTGCCCGGCGACGATCTTCTCAAGGAGCAGGGCGCCACCCCGGAGCAGATTGCTGCTCACCCACACCCTTTCTACTCGCCCATCGCAAGTTTCGGCTCGGAGTTTGTCCTGGAGCCGGTTGCCTATGGCCTCATCTTCGCCGCTTCACTCGCGGGCGCCACTCTCATCCCGGCCGAGCTCACTCCGAACCTCCAGCAGGCCGGCGTCAACGCGGCCGCCTACGCTGCAAAGCTCGCCAACGGGAAAACGTCCGTCATCGTCCTCAACAAGGACGCCGCGAACGATCTGGCTCTCCAGATGCAGTTTGGGGCGGGCAAATCGGGCGCCGTCGAGATCGAGAGCCTGCACGCTCCATCCCTCGAGAGCCGCGAGGCGCACATCACGCGCGCGCCCAAGCCTGAACACCTGCAGGATGGAAAAGTCACCGTGTCGGTGCCGCGCGCATCGGGTCTTCGCATCACTGTCGTATGATGATCGAAGAATTGGGAACACGTTCCGCGAGAGAATGGCGCCCTTGCCTTGTTCCCCCAAATGGCCTAATTCGATTGCCCCTGGTCAGCCGTTGTCGATGCACGGTTCATCGCGTCGCAAGGATGTGCGCAACTCAAGCGACACCCGAACCGGAGGCCGCGCATGCCACAAACCTGGAACCCTGAAACGTATGGCCGCGACGGTGCGTTCGTCCATGAACTGGCTGGCGGCGTACTCGAGTGGCTTGCCGCACACCCTGGCGAACGCATCCTCGATCTCGGCTGTGGCGACGGTCAACTCACTGAGCGCATCGCCGCTACAGGAGCAAGCGTCGTCGGCATCGACGCCTCGCCACAGATGATCGAGGCGGCGCGCGCCCGGGGAGTGAAAGCCGATCAAGCTCCCGCCGAGAAGCTGCCCTATCCTGATCACATCTTCGAAGCCGTCTTCTCCAATGCCGTGCTCCATTGAATTCGCGGACAGGACGAGATGCTTTCCGAGGTGCGGCGTGTCCTTGGCCCCGGCGGCCGCTTTGTCGCTGAGATGGGCGGCCACGGCAACATCGCCGCCATCCGTGTTGCCTTCGCGGCCGTGCTCACGCGCCACGGATTTGCCTCGCTTGGCGAACGCGGCAACTACTATCCCACTGCGGAAGCCTATTCCCGTCGTCTTGAACGCCACGGCTTCACCGTGAGACGCATTCTTCTCTTCCCTCGTCCCACTCCTCTGAATGACGGTGGCATGACCGCATGGTTGAACACCTTCTGCCGTGGCGCGCTCGATGTCTTGCCGGAAACCCTGCGCACAACCGCCGTCGAAGAAACCGTTGCGCTGCTGGCTCCGGCTCTGCGCGACCACGATGGCCGTTGGACCGCGGACTATGTTCGCTTGCGCTTTATCGCCACAGTTTGACGGGATCGATTCCCGGATTTCTATGGTAGGTTGTAAAGTTGCGTGAGTAACTTAGCTGAGATTGCAGGAACTATTTTCGTAAATCCCTGCATTTATTCGTAACTTATGGCACATTAATCACTGCGTAGGAGAACGCCCGATGAACGTCAAAACGCAAATCTCGATGCGTAGGTTGGCGCCGCCCGATCAGGGCTGCACCGGTCGCCGGGCGTGGTCATTCTATCTGCCATAACCCGCTGCGGTTCGCCTCCTGCGCTTCCAGCATGAACATTGGTTTTTCCCGAGTGGTAGAGAGGACAGCTTTATCGTCTTGACAACGCGTCTGTCTTCACTTGTTCCCTCGGGGAACATTGGGCCGAGTTAGATCGGGCTTTATCTTTCGGCGCCGCAATAACTTGCGCTGCGCTCGAGGGAAGTTATGCCTCTAACTCGGAGTAAGTAAGTTTATCGCGCCGGTGGCGACTGAAGAGAGTTACTTCCTCCACCAACGAGGACGCGCGGGGCGGGAAACCCTGCCGGATGTACTTACTTCGCGGGGCGGGGGCGCAGTCCCGAATTACTTGGCACCGCGAAGATGAGGCTCCGATGTCCATCTCTCTTCGCTTATTCCCCGGCGCAATGTCAACTGACGATGCATTTGTCCAAAACCGGAAAAAAGACCGGTGGCGTAGGGCGCGGTTACTTCGCCTGTTAAGCCGGATACGCGGGTTCGATTCCCGCCCGGAGCGCGAGCTTCGGTAGTTCAGTGGCAGAACGCCGTCGAGTCCGCATCCGCTTGTTCCCCGGTCAGAAAGTTAACCGACGATACACTCGTCCAAAACCAGGAAAACGGCCGGTGGTGTAGGCAACGGATACTTCGGGAGCGGAAAATGCGGGTTCGAATCCCGCCGCGATTGGCGCAACCAGTCGCGTGGTCTAACGGCAGGACATCCGCCTTGTTCCGTCGCCGCTTTGTTCCCCGGCCAGAGTTTATGCGGACGATGCTCTCGTCCAAAACCAGGAAAAACGGCCGGTGGCGGTCGCAACGGATACTTCGTCGCTCCCCAAACGGGGGGCAGTGGGTTCGAATCCCGCCCGGAACGAAAGTTCCGGAGCTCAAACGGTGAGCACCGAGAGCAACACCGTTGCATTTGTTCCCCGGCCAGAGTTTATGCGGACGATGCATTCGTCCAAAACCAGAAAACGGCCGGTGGCGTAGGTAGCGGGTACTTCGCCTGATAAGCCGGAGGCGCGGGTTCGATTCCCGCGGCGGGCCGCAAGGCTCGAAAGCTCTGTGGTCAGAGCGCCGTAAAAAGTCCGCCACCGCTTGTTCCCCGGTCAGAAAGTTAACCGACGACACACTCGTCCAAAACCAGGAAAAACTGCCGGTGGCGCAGGACTCGGTTTCATCAGTCGGTAGAGCGCCGCATTTCAAAATGCGGAAGTCGCAGGTTCGATTCCTGCCTCCAGGGTGCGCGGCAACGTGTATCTTGGTGTAGCTGCCGCGTCCGATTTTCCCCGGCAGGAAGTTATCCTTGATTGTCCTAAGAAAGGGGGCGCACCGTGCGCCTGAATATATTCAAGCCCAAGCCTCGCCCGCGCACTCACGAAGGAGCCCGGGCTCGCGTCATCAGCGCCGAGCAGGCTCTGCGCCGCTCTGTCCTCTCCTGCATGTTGTGGGAGGGTGAGTTCTACGAGGACGGCGTGCAGATCGCCGGCCGCATCTGCGAGCTTGTTCCGCAGGTTGCAGCGGAAAAGGTTGCCGCGCTGGCCGTTGAGGCCCGCGAGCGCATGAAGTTGCGCCACGCTCCGCTCCTGCTGGTGCGCGAAATGGCGCGTCACGCCACGCATCGCATCCTGGTGGCCGACACGCTCGCCCGCGTCATCCAGCGCGCCGATGAGTTGAGCGAGTTCGTCGCCATCTACTGGGCCGGCGGGCGTCAGCCGCTCTCCGCGCAGGTGAAGAAGGGACTCGCCGGCGCCTTCGGCAAGTTCGACGAGTACGCACTGGCCAAGTACGACCGCGCCGGAGCTGTTCGCCTCCGCGACGTGCTTTTCCTTTGCCACGCGCGGCCCGTGGATGAGGCTCAGGCTGCGCTCTGGAAGCGCCTCGTCGACAACCAGCTGGCCACGCCCGACACCTGGGAGGTCGCACTCTCTGCTGCCGGACGCGGCGAAGGCCCCGAAGGCGATCCGGAGGTGGCCAAGCGCGCCGTGTGGGAGCGCTTGCTCACCGAGCGCAAACTCGGCGCGCTCGCGCTGTTGCGCAATTTGCGCAACCTGCAGCAGGCCGGCGTAAGCGAGGAGTTCGTGCTGGCTGCGCTTGCCGCCTTGAAGACGGACCGGGTTCTTCCCTTCCGTTTTCTCGCAGCCGCGCGCTCGGCGCCCAAGTGGGAGCAGCCTCTCGAGCAAGCGATGTTCCGCTCTCTCGAGGGCCGTGCTTCCCGCCTGCCTGGCCACACCGTGCTGCTGGTCGACACCTCCGGCTCGATGGAGGCGCCGCTCTCGCGCCGTTCTGAGATGCGCCGGACTGACGCTGCCTATGGGTTGGCGATCCTGCTGCGCGAGATCGCTGAGAAGGTCACGATCTACACCTTCTCCGATCACGCCAAGCTGGTGCCGTCGCGGCGCGGCATGGCGCTGCGCGATGCGCTTGACCAGAGCCAGCCGCACTCGGGAACCATGCTCGGCGCGGCTCTGAGCCACGTCGAGGCCGAGTGCCGCATCGGCTACGGCCGGCTCATCGTCATCACCGACGAGCAGGCACACGACAGCGTTCCCGCGCCGCGCGGCAAGGGCTATGTAATCAACGTGGCTTCGAACCAGAACGGCGTCGGCTACGGGCCCTGGACGCACATCGACGGCTGGAGCGAGGCTGTGGTCGAGTACATCGCCGAGCTCGAAGCCGCTCAGGTCACACCTGGCGTTTGATCAAGCCGGGCCCGTCAATCGACACCAACCAAAATCGGGGAGCAGCCAATCGGAGGCCGCTCCCCGGCCTTTTTTCGCGCGGCCTATTCGGCTGCCAGCAGCTTCGTCCGGAACATCAGCCCCGCTACAATCCCGCCCAGGCTGGGAAAGACGAGGAACAGCCAGACTTGCTTGATCGCCGTGCCGCCAACAAATAGTGCTGGTCCCAGACTCCGCGCCGGATTCACGCTCACGCCCGTGATGTGAATGCCGAAGATGTGAATCGCCACCAGCGTAATGCCAATCGCCAGCCCGGCCATGCCCGTCGCTGCGCCTTTCTGCGTCGATCCTAGAACCACGATCACAAAAATGAGCGTGGCCACAAACTCGAACAGGATGGCTGCTGCCATGCCGTACTCGCCTTGATAGCCGGGCCCCCAGCCATCCTGACCCAGACCATTCGCGGCGATGTTGTATCCCGCAGTGCCTTCGGCAATCACCAGCAGCACCGAGGCGGCAAGAATCGCGCCCACGAACTGTCCCACCCAATAGCCGATCATGTCCTTCACCGTCATTCGTCCCGCAACACAAACACCCAGGCTCACCGCCGGGTTGATGTGGCACCCGGAGACAGGTCCAATTCCGTATGCGGCGCCGATGAGAGCCAGCCCGAATGCGAATGCAATGCCCAGGATGCCCACCTTATCGCCGGCGATCACCGCTGTTCCACAACCGAAAAGCACCAGAATGAAAGTGCCCACAAGTTCGGCCAGGTATTTCTTCATGATTCCTCCTTCTTGATCTCAAAATACGAAAACTGCGCTATCCTCCACGCTGCACATTTCGTTCCGCGCGAGCCGCCGCGCCAAGGTCCTCGAGAAAACAAAAGGAATGAAGCGGCCGGAAGGGAGAAGGTCAAAGACCTCTCCCGCAAAATGCGCGAACGCAGTCTTGCAGACGCACTGCGGCAGAGTCAAGAAGAAATCCGATCCAGGGCGCGTGGCTCCTCTTGAGCAAGCGCCGCCTGCCTCTCGCCGGCCTGCTTCGTCCGCAAAAAACGCGAGGCATTCACCGCGCATTCCTCTTCTTTGCGGGCTTCTGCTGTGCTAACGTTCAAGCGTGAGCGTTGGCGCTCCAAGCAAAGCTGAAGCGAAAAAGGTAAAGCCGCGCCTCTTGCCGGGGCTCGCTCAAAAAGACGGCTTGATTTGCCATCCATTCGACCTTGAGTTCGGCGCGCGGACCAGCGGGTTGGTTGCGGGGCGTCATCTCGGCGCAGGTCACACTCACGACCGCCACGTAACGGCCTACTACGCGGTCGCGCCTTCAGTCTTTCAAGGCATCCTGGTGCGTTGGCGGCGATGCCGCCCGATTGCGCCCATTGATGGGTATACGTTTGTCGATTTGGGCGCGGGCATGGGCCGGGCTATGCTGCTGGCTGCGGCGTATCCCTTTCACGCCGTGCTGGGGGTTGAGCTGCACCCCGCGCTCGCGCGCATCGCCCGCAGGAACCTGGCGCTGTGGCGCTCCGCCGGGTACTCGCGCGTGCCCATGCGCATCTTCTGCCGCGACGCGGTCGAGTTCCCGCTGCCGCCGGGGCCGTGCGTCGCCTTTCTCTTCAACCCGTTTGGCGCGCCCGTGCTGCGTCGCCTGCTCCATTCCTGGAGTTGCGTCCTTGCCCAGCACGAGGGGCAACTGGATATCCTATACGTCAACAACGAGCAGGAGAGCGTGTTTGAGCGCGAGCCGGGATTTGAGCGCCTCTTCCGGGGCCAGATTCGGCGTTCGCATGCAGATACCGTCGCCGACCGCACGATTCTCAAGCGCCAGCCTGGCGCCCAATACGCCGCCACCGGCTGGGAGGATTGCTCGATCTACCGTTGGGTGGGGAGAGACGGAGAGTAGGGATCAGGGAATAGAAGGCTGTCAAGTTACGGACAACATCGACCGCGGCCGGCTCGTGACAACTGTTCACTGACCACTGTTCACTGTCAACTGTTCTTAGGGGCACGCACATGAAAGATCCGCATCTCATCCTGGGCATTGGCGAGCTGCTGTGGGACGTCTTACCGGACGGCATGCGTCTCGGCGGGGCGCCTGCCAACTTCGCTGTCATGGCCGGCCGCTTGGGCGATCGCGCCGGAATCCTGAGCCGCATCGGCCGCGACGAGCTCGGTCGCCAGGCCGTTGACCGCTTGGATCCGATGCCGGTGGAAACCAGCTTCCTCGAAGTGGACCTGGCTCACGAAACCGGCCGCGTCACGGTCAGCTTTGCCGGCGATGAGCCGCAATACACCATTCACGAGCCAGCCGCGTGGGACTTTCTGGAGATCTCGGATGAGTGGGTTCAGCTGGTCGAGCGGGCTGACGCGATCTGTTTCGGCTCGCTCGCGCAGCGCAATCCGCAGTCGCGGCAGACCATCCAGACATTGACTGCAGAGACCTCCGCCGCCTGCATTCGCGTCTTCGACGTGAACTTGCGCGCGCCGTTCTACTCCGCCGAGGTGTTTCAGGAGTCGCTCGAGCTTGCCACCGTTGTGAAGATGAACGAGGATGAAGCACCGCTGGTGCTCGAGCTGCTCGACGTTGCCGTTGAGGAGGAACCCGCATGCAGTAAGCCGCAGTCCCAAACAGAAGAGGCGCACCCGGCTGCTAATTTCCTTCGCACGGCCGCGGAGCGCCTGCTCCAGGAGTTTCCCGCGCTACAGATGGCGGCAATTACGCGAGGCAGCCGCGGCAGCCTGCTCGTCACGCGCGAAGAATGGAACGAACATCCCGGATTTCCCGTCAAAGTCGCCGACCACATCGGCGCAGGGGATGCGTTTACAGCGGCAATCACGCATTACATGCTGCGCGGAGCCGATCTGGCTACGCTGAACGAGGCCGGAAATCGTTGGGGCGGCTGGATGGCCTCGCAGTCCGGCGCCATGCCCGCCCTGCCCGACTCCGTCCGCGACGCGATTGCCGCAGCCATCGAAAAAGCGAGCTTCTAGCTACCTGCTTGTTCGCGGTAGCTCGTTCGCGGGCACGCCCACGAATCCAGGCCCGCAGGGAAAAGGCTAAAAGCTAGAAGCTTGCCAAGCCTCGGAGGGCTCTCACGCGTCTAGTAAGCGTTTCCCAGATTGTCAAACACCGCGTGCCCGCATTACGATGGCGGGGTTATGAAGAAACCCTCCGCAGTTGCCGCCCTCCTCGCCGTCCTCGTCTTTCCGTTGAGCCTGCTTGCCCAGGCGCCTTCGTTCACCGTCCAGGTGGACCACCCCATCGCGAAAGTCAGCCCCACGCTCTACGGCCTCATGACCGAAGAGATCAACTACTCGTACGACGGTGGGCTCTATGACGAGCTGGTGCGCGACCGCACCCTTGGCCACGCCTGGGACTCGCTGAGAATCTGGCCCATGGTGGCGCGCGGCGACTCCATCGTGAACGTCTCCGCCGACGAAACCACCGGCCCCAGCGCAGCCATCGCACGCAGTCTCCGGGTCACCGTGACCAAGGGCAGCGAAGCCGCCCCCGCAGGAATCGAGACCAACGGCTTTTGGGGCATCGCCGTGCGTCCGCACACCGTCTATAGCGGATCCTTCTACGCCAAGACCGATAGCCCCGGCATTCCCGTCACCGTCACTCTCCAGAACGATCAGACCGGCGTGGTTGCCGCCTCGGCCGCGGTTACCGGGCTCACCGGCGACTGGAATCAGTTCACCTTCACGCTCAAAACCGGCGACGTGCCGATTTCCTCGAGCAACCACCTCATCCTCACTATTCCCCGCCCGGCCACGGTCTGGTTCAACCTGATCTCGCTCTTTCCGCCTACCTATCAATCGCGCCCCGGCGGCAATCGCATCGACATCATGAATCTGCTCGCCGCCATGCAGCCCAAATTCCTGCGCTTTCCCGGCGGCAACTATCTCGAGGGCGACCACATCGCCGATCGATTCGACTGGAAAAAGACCGTCGGCCCGTGGGTCGACCGTCCCACGCACATGAGCCCCTGGCACTATCGCTCGTCTGACGGCATGGGCCTGCTTGAATTCCTCGAGTGGTGCGAAGATCTGAAGATGCAGCCGCTGCTCGCCGTCTACGCCGGGTACTCGCTGGCGCAGGACCACGTCGATCCCGGCCCGGCGCTCGAACCCTACGTCCAGGATGCGCTCGACGAAATTGAGTTCGTCAGCGGTGGCGCCGAAACGAAGTGGGGCGCCGAGCGCGCCAAAGACGGTCATCCCGCCCCGTTCCCGCTGCACTACATCGAGGTGGGCAACGAGGACTGGTTCGACCGCTCCGGCTCGTACGACGGCCGCTTCGCGCAGTTCTACCACGCCATCAAGCAGCGCTATCCCGATCTCGAGATCATCGCGACCACTCCCGTGAAGAGCGTGACGCCCGACGTGCTTGACGAACATTTCTACATGTCTGCTGCGCAATCTTTTTCTGAAGCGCATCATTACGATGCCGCCGATCGCAATGGACCCAAGATCTTCGTCGGCGAGTGGGCTACGCGTGAGGGCGATCCCACGCCGGACCTTGAAGCCGCTCTGGCCGATGCTGCGTGGCTTACCGGCCTCGAGCGCAACAGCGATCTGATCATCATGACCAGCTATGCGCCGCTCTTCGTCAACGTCAATCCGGGCGGCATGCAGTGGGCGCCCGATCTCATCGGCTACGACGCGCTCTCGAGCTACGGCTCGCCCAGCTACTGGACGCAGGTCATGTTCTCAACTCATCTGGGAACCGAGATTGTCTCGAGCACGCTCGAGAACGCCCCGCCGCGCGTCTATGCATCCGTCACGCGCGATGAAGCAACACACAAACTCTTCGTCAAGGTGGTCAACGCGACCTCAACCTCGCAGCCGCTCGCGATTGCGCTGACGGGCGTGAACAAGCTCGCACCGCAGGCCACGCTCACTACGATGAGCGGCAAAACGCCCAACGCAACCAACAGCATCACGCATCCTGATGCAGTGAAACCGGTTACACACTCAGTTGCGGTCGCCGGGCCGAAATTCACCGAGACTTTTGCGCCGTATTCGGTGAATGTGCTGGAGTTAAGCTACTAGCGCGGCGCGAAAAGTCATCCGGAACTCTCACGACACCATTCACCTCGACCTTGGTTGCACCGTCCGGGGTCTGGGGCCAGGAATTCAGTTGATAAATTGTTTTCAGCTGTAACGCCGCCGGTGTATAAATCTCTGGCGCGCTGATTTCGGGCCGGAGGCCAGACCAACAAGCCCGGATCGCGGCCCCAAACTCCCGTTCCACAGGAGCCCTCCCTATGTTGCGCAGCGTTCTCTCCGCCCTCGCTGTCCTTGCCCTGTTGCCGATCGCCGCCGGCGCCTCGGATCCGCCACGCACCTGGGTCGACCAGGACACCGGCCATCGCGTCTGGCGGCTCAGTGACGAGCCCAACTCGGGAGGCTTCTACTTCAACGTGAATGCCTACACGCCCGACAAGAATTCCATGATCTACACCGCGCCCGATGGCATTCACGTTCTCGACCTGGCCACGATGAAGACCCGGCTGCTCGTTCCCAATCCGCCGCGGCCCGCTGACGCCCCGCCAGGCCCTGGCGGCCTCTTCCGCTATGGCGTGCACGCGCTGGTGGCGGGATTCAAGACCAACAGCGTCTTCTACACCGAAACCGACCCGGCAACCAGCGTTACCTCCGTCTACAAGGCCGACGTCGGCACCGGAGCCATCCGCAAGCTGGTCGACCTGCCAACCAGGCACATGATCGTCTGCATCAACGCTGACGAGACCCTCGCCGCAGGCACCTATATTGAGGGCGACGCGACCGGCAGGGAGTACGGCTCGAACATGCCCGCTCCGGCGCAACCGGCCAACAGCGGCGGCGACAATCGCGTAGCCAGCGCAGAGCAGGGGCCGCACTACCAGCCTCTCGACAAAGGCCAGATGATGGAGCGGCGCCTGGCGGCGCGCCTGCCTCTCGTGCTCTTCACCATCCGCCTTGAGCCCGGTCCAAACGGCGAGAAACCCGGCGACATCAAGATTCTGCTGCACTCCACCGACTGGGTAAACCATCTGCTTTTTTCACCCACCGATCCCGAGTTGCTGATGTACTGCCATGAAGGCCCATGGCACAAGGTCGACCGCATCTGGATGATTCACACCGACGGCACGCACAACACGCTCATCCACAAGCGCACCATGGCCATGGAGATCGCCGGCCACGAGTTCTGGGGACTCGACGGCGAGACCATCTGGTACGACTGGCAGTACCCCAAAGGCCAGGTCTTCTTTCTCGCCAGCTACAACCTGAAGACCGGCCAGCGCACCGCGTACCACATGGAGCGCAACGAGTGGGGCATTCACTTCAACCTGACCCGCGATCTCGACCTCTTCTGCGACGACGGCGGTGACCCCGGCCAGGTGGCTCGCGCCCCCGACGGCGAGTGGATCGAACTCCTCCATCCGCAAATGCTTCCCATCACCGCGGACACGCTCAACACGGCTGACTTCTGGCAGCCGGGCGTCTTCCACTCCGAGCACCTCGTCAACATGTCGCACCACAACTATCGTGAAGAGCCCAACGTACGCTTCTCGCCCGACAAGAAGCTCGTTATCTTCACCAGCAACATGTTCGGACCGAGCTACGTCTTTGGCGCCGAGGTCGAGAAAGCCGTCAATCCGCCGGCCTCCGACGTGCAGTCCACGCCAGATCTCGCGCGGCAGTTCAACCCCACCGATCCCAAGCCGACGCACGTGCCATAACGGGAGCACCGAAAAGCAGCGCCGGCGTCCACGCCGGCTGGAACCTCCTGCGCAGGGCTTTACTTCGGCGCTGTTTTGAAAGGGCACATGTTTTGATCGAGGACTTTAGCCCTTGAGGGATGTCTTCCCTTAATCAAGCCGCCCGCGTGTTCCCTTCCTGTCCGCCGCACAACTCGAGTAAAGTAAGGTCATTGTGATTATCGATCTGGCCAGGCGCGCCCACGATCACAACTGGGAGATGGATCCCATCACCCGCTCCCTGCTCGACACCGACTTCTATAAGCTCCTCATGCTCCAGTTCATCTGGAAGAATTTTCCCCGCTCGCGCGCTACTTTCACCCTCATCAATCGCACGTCCTCAGTCCGGGTGGGCGATATGGTCAGCGTGTCGCAGTTGCGCGAACAACTCGAAGCTACTCGCCAGCTCCGCTTCCGAAAGTCGGAGCTGATCTGGCTCGCCGGCAACACCTTCTATGGCCGCCGCGGGATCTTCGAGCCCGCCTTCCTTGACTGGCTCGAGCACGATTTCCACCTTTCCGATTACGAACTCTCGGTTCACGATGGCCAACTGCAGCTCCGCTTCGAGGGCCTCTGGTCGGGAACCTCGATGTGGGAGATCTACGCCCTCTCCGAAATCGGAGAATTGAAGACGCGCACAGCGCTCAAGCATTTGAGCGAACTGGAACTCGACATTCTCTACGCGCGCGCCAAGACCAGGCTTTGGGAAAAGATGGAGCGCCTGCGCGGCGTCCCCGACCTCAACATCAGCGACTTCGGCACTCGCCGCAGGCACAGCTTTCTCTGGCATGAGTACGTGGTCAACGCCATGCGCGACACGCTCGGCCCTAGTTTCACAGGCACCTCCAATGCCTACCTCGCCTACAAACACGATTTTGAAGCCATCGGCACCAATGGCCACGAACTGCCCATGGCCATGGCCGCACTTGCCAGAGACGACGAGGAGTTGCGCTCCGCGCAGTACCGGCTCCTGGAACTTTGGCAGCAAAGTTATCAGGGCGAAGTGCTCATTCTGCTCCCTGACACCTTCGGCACTACTCAATTCTTGCGCGACGCGCCCGCCTGGGTGGCCAATTGGACGGGCCAGCGCATCGACAGCAAAGACGCTTACGTTGCCGGCGACGAATATATCGCCTGGGTCGATCGCTACGGCCGCGATCCCCGCCAGAAGCGCCTGATTGCCAGCGACGCGCTCGACGTGGAGCAGATTCTCAGCCTTCACGCCTACTTCGCCGGAACGCTGCGCAATGGCGCCTCGCCCGACGACTTCCGTTCTTCCAGCGACTTCCACGATCCCAATCGCTGGGTCCCCGAGCGCCGCATTCGCTTCAGCGCCGGCTGGGGCACTCTGCTTACCAATGACTTCCGCAATTGCAATCCCCAGGGCAACGACGGCTTCAACCCTGTCGGCCTCGTATGCAAGCTCACCGAAGTGGACGGCAGGCCCGCGGTCAAGCTCTCTGACAATTACTCCAAGGCTCTCGGCGATCCAAAGGAAGCCGAGCGCTACCGGCGCGTCTTCGGCGTCGCCGGCGTGGCCGACGTTCCCGTGTTGACGTGATGCCTGCAGGTTCGTATGCGGCGCAGCTTCGGCAGGAGCTAACCTTACGCAACCAGCGCTATGCGCGCGGGCGCGCCCATGTCGAAAGCTACGGCAGCGCCCCGGTCATCGTGTACGAGCCAGAAGGCAGCCGTCACGGGAACTTCTTCACCGCCGCCTACAAAGCCATCGCAGCAAACCCTGACTGGCTGCGCCGCTTCGACAAAGTCCACGCCCAAGCGGCGCGTTCGTTGCCCAAGCCGCAGCTCGACCCCGCCCGCCGCTGGCGCGAGCTCGACTCCTCCATGAGCTCCGACGCGCTCTTGATGAATATCTTCTGCACGCCCGGAGTCGCGGAGTCCACCGCGATCCGCAACGCTCTCGGTGTCGATGCCGCAGCTGCCCCCATTTTCGGCTGGAAAGCTCGCGTGCCCCTCGCCAGCGGGCGCTCCGATCGCACCGAAGTCGACATGCGCTTTGGCTCATTGCTGGTCGAAGCAAAACTTACCGAGGTCGGCTTCCAATCGCGCGCCGCCGCAATCGTCGAAGCCTACCGGGACTTCGATCTTGTCTTTGACCGCGATCGGCTCCCGCGCGTCGAGATCGCCACCGCGCGCTGGATGCAGGCCAGCGAGTTCCCTGAGAACGAGTCACAGGAATTCGAGAGCGTCGTCGCTGATCCCGCACTCTTCTCCCGCGTTGACAGCAGTTTTCGCGCGCCCGGCGAGGCTGGCTACTTGAGCTATCAACTCATCCGCAACGTGCTGGCGGCGTACGCTGCCGATTGCAGCTTCTGCGTCATCCACGACCAGCGCCGCCCTGACCTGCGCGAAGAGTGGTTCCAGATTCTCGCCGCAGTCAGGAGCGCCGCCATGCGCGTCCGTCTCAAGGCGCTCACCTGGCAGGAACTGGCTGCGCTCCTTCCCGCCGCACTGCAAGAGTTCCTCGATGTGAAATACGGCATCGTCGCGCCGGGAAAGACGCCTTCGCCGATCGGCGAAGTTTCTGAACTCGCCGATTGATGCCGTCTGCCAACCCTAGAATCCCAGAATCTTCCGGTTGCGCGCCGCATCCGCACCGCCGCCTGCAAAATCGTCAAACGCCCGATCCGTCACGCGAATGATATGGTCGCGCACAAACTTCGCGCCCTCCTCCGCGCCATCCTCTGGATGCTTGATGCAGCACTCCCACTCCACCACGGCCCATCCCGGAAAGTCATACTGCGCCATCTTGCTGAAGACCTGCCGGAAGTCAATCTGCCCATCGCCGAGCGAGCGGAAGCGCCCCGGCCGGTCGATCCAATCCTGATAGCCTCCATACACGCCCGAGCGCCCGCTTGGCCGGTACTCCGCGTCCTTCACATGGAAGGCCCGCACCCGCTCGTGGTAAAGATCGAGGAAAGCAAGGTAATCCATCTGCTGCAGAATCATGTGGCTGGGGTCGTAGAGGATGTTGGCGCGCTCGTGCCCGCCGACCACATCGAGGAATCTCTCGAAGGTGGCGCCATCGTGCAGGTCCTCGCCTGGATGCAGCTCGAAGCAAACGTCTACTCCAGCATCGTCGAAGGCCTGCAGAATCGGCAGCCAGCGCCGCCCCAGCTCAGCGAATGCCTCGTCGATCAGCCCCGCCGGGCGTTGTGGCCACGGGTAAAAATA
>Ga0182027_10001889_pt1 | contig 34199 bp, 29 predicted proteins | sample 712E1DmetaG_FD_121300 | JGI IMG/M metagenome (GOLD analysis project Ga0182027, IMG submission 121300) | Permafrost microbial communities from Stordalen Mire, Sweden - 712E1D metaG (Illumina Assembly) | ecosystem: Environmental > Terrestrial > Soil > Wetlands > Permafrost | place: Sweden...
AACTTCACTGCCGTCGATTTACGGTTGCGAGTCTGATCCTCCAACTGATCCCGTTCCTGCCGAGTGAGTGTGACTTTGTATCGTGGTGCCATGCCCGAGTGAATCCACTCGGGCTACGGACTGAAATACGAAACTAACGATGGTACATGGTACTAGCCGTCTCTATGCAATAATCATGGTGTTTATTCGGGGCCAATGTCCCGCGAGGTGACCGGCGTAGGAAGCCCGCTCGCCCGTTGGACGAGCTCATCCTGCTGGCCAGCAGAACGAGCGGGGTCGAGGGACGGGCGATTTTCACCTCGGAATCCTCTTTCGCAAGGCCTACGGAGGACAGGTCGCGAGCAAGCTCGCTTCCCACATTTTGCATAGAGGCGCCAATCCCCGACAGAGTCATCCCGAACGGGGGATGTCTGATCACTCCGTGCGGCTGCCCGAACGCATTGTTGGAGGCACCGCAGAATCCGATGGAGGGCAAGGATCCTGCCGAGCCGCAATCCTTTGTGCGAACGGCTCGCCGGGAGGCTCGCCCTCCACCTTTGGTTGTAGCTACGCCACGCGAAGTAGCGTTTGGGCTGGCAATCCGGATCTTTTCGAACCTCGGTCTTCGGATTTCTATCTTCCCGGAGAAAGCCTCGGTTCCAGCTGCGTCGGTTTCGGATATTTGCGGGCCAACTACGCTTCTGCCATCGGGCTTCTTTTCTCTTCCCTCTTCTTCCTTCGCTCGAGGAACGGCAGCAGACACATGAGCGCCATGACGGTCAATCCCAGGACCGCATAACCCGATATTTCGTGGATCGCACCTTCGATGGATATGGCCCCGTAGCCATAAGCCCATGAAGTGAGAAAAAGGCTGCGGAGCAGATTGGCCAGGAAAGCGAACAACAACGACGCACCAACAAGTGCGGCCTGTTTCCATCGGGACTGCAGGCACACGGCGGCGAGAAAGGATCCCGCGAAGAGACAACCGGTGAGAGACCGGATACCCGAACACGCCTCGGCCACGCCCACGCTGCCCGTCGGAAGCACCAGCACGTTGCCGCGCTGCTCGAGCGGCAACCCAAGCCGGTCGAAGACAAAAAACACGACGGAGGTGACCTTGTGCATCAGGAAAAGATTCAGGTTGTTCTCGACCACCGCGAGCAGCGGGGCGGAGAGCAGCCATAGGGCGGTCGGGAAAAGAAACAGGCGGACCATCTTCCCACGGTCGGCCGCCCGCCCGCTCGGCGAAACTGCATCCGTGGGCGCCAGAAGATAGACCGCTGCCAACACCGTGCCAATCATGCCCAGGGTGATTGCGACGGAGCTCATGTGCGTGGTGCCCGCCGCCGTCTTGTAAAAGGCGCCTCCCAAGAAGAGCACTGCCCCCCCGATCAGCGATAGAAACGCCACGAGAGGCGCCAGCCGCGCAGACCACCCGCGCTCATCAACCGGTTCACCAGACCGGTTCTCCGCCCCGCGCGCCAACGCGGTTACCTTCGGCCAGCGGTCGTAAATCAAATAGCCGACAAACAGGGGAACCAGCCAGCCAAAGCTGTAGTCCTCTCTAATTCGCCACCAGTACGACTGATCCCAAGCGGTGAATGCCATGAAGCCGCCCGCGAGTAACAAACCGCACAAAAACGGCGCAGGAATGGCGGCTTTTCGAAGCTGCTTTTGGGCCGACATCGACGGGCTTGTTGTTGGACAGTGCAATTGACCAGCTAAATCCGACCACGAATTACGCGGATCTCACGGATGCATGGGGGGTGCAGACTTGCTGAGGCCCACCTCCGCCGATCCCATCCGAGGGCGAGGAAGAACCCTGCTCTACAGCTCATGCCTTTGTGACTTGGTGCCTTTGTGGTGAGCATCGAATTCGGAATTCACCGAACTTGAAAAACCCCGGGCGGATTGTCCATTCCTGACTGGGGCTCGAATTAGACTTTCACGTTACGAAGGTTACGCCCGTGTGAATTCTGGCCCGGAGGTCCCACGATCGGGGTCTTCACTCTTGCCCGAAGGTTTTGACCGTCACATGCACGTCTTCCTTCCGTGTCACAGGACGAAGGCTGGATTGTGCGCCACCGCCACGTTAGCCCGCTCGAAAGAGTCTTCTTGATTCCCGCCTCTACCCGGAAGCGACGGGGCGAAGCTGTCGGGCCATGCGCCCATCGCCTTTGGAGGCCGATCAAAACTCGGCGGCTCCAACGAACCCGTTCGATGGTGACCAAACCTTCGCACCCCCTGCCGGCCAACCAACTGCTGAAGTGTCAAGATTGAAGGCCATCCATGAACTGTCCGATCTGTCAATCGCCCGATAACGCCCTTTTCCATACTTGGCCTGCATTTTCTGTCATGACCTGCAGCGAGTGCGGTTTCAGGTTTACCGATCTCAATACGTGGAAGTATCCGTATGCGACAAAAGATTACTACGGCGCCGCCAACTTAAAATCCCCCGATTATCATCAGCCATTCTTAGATCGCAGGCTGTCCCGAATCATCAAATATTGTAGGATTGGCCGATCCCTCGATGTCGGATGCGGATTCGGAGAAATGCCACTCCTTATGCATGAGCATGGCTTCTCTGCCGCGGGTCTGGACGAATCGTCGACCTCAATCAGTTTTCTGCAAACTCACTATCCGCAAATCGGATGGTTCTGCGGCGAGGTTGCTGCTCTCGTTCCCACACTCGGCCAGTTCGACGTCGTAACACTTTACCACGTCCTGGAACATATTCCCCATCCTGTCGAACTCATGTGTATTCTACGCAAGATCGTCCGCCCGGGAGGCTATATCATCCTCGAAGTACCCAACACCGGTGGACTTGGTGCACGCCTCGGAGGCCACAATTGGCACTTTTATCTGGAGCATCATGTCAACTATTTCTACGCCGAACATCTGCGGATGCTCGCGAAGAGAATCGGCTGCACGACGTTGGAGGTGGCCGGGGCTTATGATTTTACCTATCCTATAGGTGCAAAGTGGAAAGTTGCCTCGAAATCCCTTCTTAGCGCAGTCGGATTCCAAGATGTTCTGTCAACAGTGATGCAATGTCCCGCCTGATCTCATGCAACCCGATTATCGAATTCGTGTTTACGATCGTTATGTATCGGCCTTCAAGGCCAGCAGAGGCGAAAAACCCGACTTCGGCTTCAGCGATTCCAAATTGCTGCCTCTGTTGAGACCGTGGGTGAGGTCGATCGAAAGGTCAGCGCCTTGCGTCGATCTGGGTTGTGGAAACGGAAACCTGCTCCACGCGCTGGCCACCTTGGGATTCACGAATCTACGTGGCGTGGATGTCAGCGCCGAGCAGGTGGCGCTGGCAAGAAAGGTCAGTCACCAGGTGGAGTTGGGTAGCGCGAGGACGTACCTCGAGGGTCATCCCGACGGCTATTTTCGACTGATCACGATGTTTGACGTCATCGAACATCTGACCAAGGCCGAGATCCTGGATTTGATGGATCTGCTCGTGCGCAAGCTGTCGAGCGGCGGCGTGTTCATCGCCCATTGCCCAAATGCCGACAGTCCAATGGCCGGGCAGGTTTTTGCGGGTGACCTCACTCATGAGACACTGCTCAATCCCGCCAGCGCTGCGCAAATATGCGCCCTTGCCGGCCTCAAAGACTTCGAAGCGAGGGAACACTTAGGAACCTCCTCGCATTTTTCCGGAAAGGTGCGCGCGCTGCTCTGGCGCACGATGCGATGCTTCTGGCTTGCCTACAATCTAATCGAAACCGGTTCGCCCGGTTCCAGGATTCTGACACGCAATTTCGCCTTTCGTGCGATCTCCGCGTCTGGCCCTCTGCAAACCGCCGTTTAGACAGCGCCATGAATCCGATGGAGTCTCCGGTGTTCCTTGTTCCGCCCCGTGCTGTTTTTCGAATACAATCGTGACGCAATGGCACAAACGTGCTGTGATCCCTTGGGCGCGATTTTCTGCCTGTGCTCAAGGATCGGCGCCGGTGAATCAACGGTTGAAGAGAACGACCGCTTGGATATGCCTTCTGGGCACGGTCGGAGCGGCCCAGATTCTGACACAGAGCGTGGGATTTCTTTGCGGGATTGTAATAGTCCGGTGGCTCGCGCCAAATGAATACGCGCTTTACACACTGGCACTGACGATGACCAGTGCGCTCAATGTCCTGGCGGAAGGAGGCATCGCAAGCGGCTTGATGGCGGAGGGTGGCAGAGTGTGGCAGAGCCGCACTGGCCTCGGCTCAGTGCTGGCTACCGGTCTGGCGCTACGCCGACAATTCGCCCTCTGGGCAGGAGTGATTTGTGCGCCGGCTCTGGCTTTTCTAATGCGCTCCCATGGTGTCTCGTGGGGCACCATTGCGATCATGCTCGCGGCATTGTTGGCCAACTCATGGCTGACGATGCTGAATACCTTGTACGGCATCGCGCCTGCTCTCCATCAACGTATCTTCGCCATCCAGAATATCGGTCTGATCCAAGGCGGGATCCGACTGGCAGTCCTGGGAGCGATTCTCTATTTCTGGCCATTGGCCGGTCTCGCGATCTGCGCGACCATCCCGCCGCTTTTTTGGTCGTTGACGAGATTGCGGCACATATCTCAGGGATTTGCCGACTTTCACGCCCCTGCCGATGAGAGAGTCCGTCGTTCAGTCCTCGCAGTCGTGAAGCGGGTGCTGCCTGGGTCGATATACCTTTGTGTTTCAAATCAAATTGGAATCTGGTTCGTTTCGCTCCTTGGGAGCACTCACACCTTGGCCCAAATCGGGGCGTTGGGGCGGCTGGGCCAGATTTTCGCGTTTCTGCCTCCAGTAGCTGGAGCGCTTTTCGTACCACGATTCGCCCGTCTGCCGGCGGAGAGCCGGATCGTACTGGTCCGCTACCTGCAAGTAATGGCATTGATGGCATTCATCGGATGCACAGCAACAGGGATCATCATCCTTTTCCCGAAACCGGTTCTGGCAATCATCGGTTCTCATTATGCCGATTTGCAGCACGAACTGATTTTGCAGATGATTTGCTCAATGCTCTGGTTCCTCGCCGGAATCGCGTACAATCTAGGTTGCTCGCGAGGAATCGTCGTAAAGCCTTTTCTCAGCATCGGCGTTCAGGTCGTATGCCAAATCGCCCTGGTAACGATCCTCGATGTCAGTTCTTTGCGTGGTGCGTTGTGGCTCAGCATCATCATGGGGATAGTCCAATTGGTGATCTACGCTGGCAACGTGGTCGTCACGCTGCTGGCTATAGAACGGCAAATATAGTCATGATTCGCATCGACTCGAAGGACGGGGACATGGGCGACGTCTGGATGCGGCTGATGACGCTGCTTACCCTGTCGAAAATGGACCAGGGAAGCCAAATCGAGGTTGCAGTGGCCCCATCGCTCCTGGCTGTCGCCAGAATCCTGCTCCGTGATCGCCTCGCCCTGGTTTCGGATCTCAGCGGTCCCGGCTATATATTTACCCATCGAGGCCCGAGCGATCTGTGGCAGGACGTGCTCAACGGACGAAAAATGGCGCTGCCCTTTGCGCGAGTGGTCCAGGCCGGTCGGGCCCAAACGCGGCTCAAACGGGCGCTGAAAGCTGCACTCATGACTGTGTGCGACCAGGCCAGGCTGCTCTTCCTTCCTCCGCCCGGGCTCTTGAATGTCTACCATGGATTGATGCAAGTGCAGGCAGTGCCGGAATTGCGACATTTCGAGTGGTCTGAATTTAAGTTGGCCGCAAAGGCGGACATGCCTCTTTTGCGCGAAAGAATGCGGACTGCGTTTCCGGCCCCGAAGGATGGCGCGACAAACACCGTCGTCTATCCCAGTGGGCACCTCCCGCCAGATCCTGCCTCCGGAATGGGCTGCAAAGCATCTTCCGAAGGCGGTTTTTGCCTTCTTTCACAATGACCGATATGAGGAGGAGTTTCGTCACAACCGCCTGCATACTGTGACCTATCAGAATCTTGAGGAATTAGTGGCGGTCGGACTCTGCGCGAAGAAGACAATCTGCACGGATAGTTTTCCGCTGCATCTCGGGCAAATCTACGGCGCTGACATCACCCTAATGTTGAGCCAGCAAACGCCAGAGAGGGTTGTTCATCCGGTGTATGACGGCAAAACCATTGTGTCACAGGCTGCTTGCTGCATCTGTCTGCCGCAAGCACACGGCCTAAATCCTTCTGTTTGCGAAAGTGGATTTGTTTACTGCCAGACATGGGAGAAGATCGACTCTGATTCGGAACTCAGCGAATGTGAGTGAACCGCGACCTCGCAGTCCTCATCTGCAAGACGGTTTGCGCGACGATCTGGTAGGATCCTGCAGCCAATATCTCCCAGTCGGCGACACGAATTTGAAGATCCTCCTTGGCAGCCATTTCTTCACGCCATCGGTAGGAGGCGTCGAAACAGTTAGCCGTCTGCTGGCTGAACATTGGAGCCGGTTGGGGCATGAAGTCATCGTTATCACGACGACCTTAGCGAGTTCAGATGAGTTCCCCTATAGTGTCATTCGGCGGCCGACAGCGATCCGTTTATTGAAACTGATCAAATGGGCGGATGTTTTCTTCCAAAACAACATCAGCCTGCGCACAGCGTGGCCTTTGGCGTTTACCCGGCGACCCTGGTTCGTGACGACAGCGACTTGGCTGGATAGCACGGATCGACGCACCGGTTGGAGGATAGGTATCAAGTCTCTAGCTCTTAGGCGGGCAAAAAACATCTACATCAGTCGGGCGGTAGCGGCGCATGTCGGACTTCCTGGCTGCCTCATCCCAAATCCCTATGATGCTGAGATTTTCCAGCGACAGACGGATCTTCCGCAAGACCTTGACTTGGTTTTTGTCGGCCGGTTGGTGTCGCAAAAAGGGGTGGACATCCTGCTGCACGCCTTGGCGCAGCTTGCGACCCGCGGCCTGCGGCCTAACACTACCCTCATCGGCGACGGACCGGAAGAAACGGAACTGCGAAGGCTGGCCACAGAGCTGCGTCTGGCGGACCAACTCGTGTTTGCCGGGCCACGACAAGGCGCCGACCTCGCTCGTTTGATCGCCCGCCACCGCATCATGGTGGTCCCGTCGCGCTGGGCCGAAACATTTGGTGTTGTTGCGCTTGAGGGGATTGCCTGCGGATGCGCCGTGGTTGGCTCCGTAGAAGGTGGCCTGACCGATGCGATCGGGCCCTGTGGCCTGACCTTCCCCAACGGCTCCAGCGATGCCCTGGCCGAGGTTCTGGCGGGACTGTTGTCGGGCGACTGCCAACAGATCTCCAGGTTTCTCGACAACGCACCAGCGCACCTCGCCAAGCATGCTCCCGGGACGATTGCCAGGCGCTACCTGGAAATTTTCGCTCAATCGTCGGGTACATCTCTCTGATGATTGTCGTCCTCCATCCCACGGGCAACCGTAACGTGCGGGCCGTTCTCACCGGATTGCACGATGCCGGTTTGCTGGCTGAGTTTTCGACGACATTGGCTTTTCGGTCATCGTCTGTCTGGCTAGATTTTTTACCTACTGGTTTGCGGAAAGAGTTGCTTCGGCGCAGTTATGATATTCCCCACTCCTTGGTGCACACACGGCCCTGGCGGGAGGCAGTTCGCTTATTTATTGAGCAAAGGTTGCTGCGCGGTTTGACGACCCGGGAAACGGGTTGGACGTCGATAAATGCCGTCTATCGCGATCTAGATAAACACGTTGCCCGGCGACTACCCGGACTGAAGGGCCTTCGTGGTGTTTATGCCTATGAATATGGAGCCTATAATTCTTTCGCACAAGCCGAGCAATCGGGATTGAAGCGCTTTTATGACCTGCCAATTGCATATCACCAGGTGACGCAGCGATTGATCGAGGAAGAAGCCACTCGATTCCCGCAATGGGCTGTCACTCTTACAGGACGCCTTGACGATGCGGAAATGATTGCGCTCAAAGACGACGAGCTTCGCCGCGCTGACGTGGTATTCTGCCCGAGCAGGTTTGTCGCCGACTCCCTTCCCGCTTGGGTGCGAACGTCGAAGGACGTCTTTGTTGCGCCCTTCGGCAGTCCTGTAAACACGGAAAACGTAAAAAGGATTCACGCGGGGCGGGACCGCAAACTCCGCGTGCTGTTCGCCGGGAGCATGAGCCAGCGCAAGGGACTGGGCGATCTGTTTGCGGCCATGCACCGGCTCCGGCAGACAGAGATCGAACTGGTAGTGATGGGCTCGCCTCTGGCGCCCATGGAGTTCTATCGGCGGGAGTATCCGGATTTTGTCCACGAGCCGACGCGGCCTCATGCCGAGGTGCTCCGCTTGATGCGCTCTTGCGATGTGCTGGTCCTGCCCTCGCTTGTCGAAGGCCGGGCCCTGGTGATGCAGGAGGCGATGAGCCAGGGCCTGCCGATCCTGATCACCGCCAACACCGGCGGAGAGGACCTGGTCGAGCCAGGCCAGACAGGATTCCTGGTGCCCATCCGTTCTCCAGAAGCCATCGCGGATCGGTTGGCTTGGTTTGCCGGGCATCGCGAGGAAACGCGGGCCATGGGGGAATTCGCCCGCGCCAAAGCGGCCACCTACACCTGGGCCGATTATGGCGCCACGATCGTCGCCGCCATTGAGCGGCACCTTGCGCAACCAATCCAATCCCATTCTCGCCCGCAAATATCCTGACGCCACTCCACCGCAGCCGAATGCGATGATGACGTATTGCCCACGAATCGACACGAATGTGCACGAATGGACGGGCTCGGGAATTCGTGACTATTGGTGTGCATTCGTGGACCAAGCGGTTCGCTGGAGTTCCCTGGAGCAAGCTTCCGGGTATCGGACCCGTAGTGAATGAACCAAGAAGACACTGAGCGCAAAGAGATAGATCCTCCGGTGGAAACCATCTCGGAGTCCGGCACCGCGCCCGGAACATATCCCTTTCGTCAACTGCGACTGAACTCCTACCGGCATCGGACGGTTCGCCGGTGGATTTTTACCTATTTCTTTCTGCTGATCTTCGAAGGCGCCTTGCGCAAGTGGCTCTTTGCCGGAATTCCGCTGATTTCCCTACCCCTTTCGATCGTGCGGGATCCCGTCGCCATGATCATCTATTTCTTCGCCTGGCGGGCGAATGTGCTTCCAAAGAACATCCGCGCCGTGTGCTGGCTGGGGCTAAGCGGTTTCCTGCTGTTGGGAATCATCCAGCTCGTCGCCAATCCTGGACTGAGTTTTTTCGTCATGCTGTATGGCGTGCGCTGCTATTGGCTGCACGTTCCGCTCATTTTCGTCATGGGCGCGGTTCTAACCCGGCAGGACGTGCTCCGCATCGGCCGGTGGCTGCTGCTGCTGGCAGGCCCCATGGCGATTCTCATGATCGCTCAGTTCCTCGCACCACCCGACAGCATCCTCAACCGGGGGATGTTTTCAGAGGGAGTCGGCCAGATTGAGGCGGCCTTGGGGCGGGTCCGGCCGGCCGGGACTTTCTCGTACAACACAGGTGCGGGTAGTTTCAATCTGCTGGCACTGGCCTTCCTCGTCTTCTCGTTCATCGATAACTGCTGGACATCGAACCGAACCCGATGGATCGCGACGATATCCCTGGTCGAGATCCTTCCGATCTCTGGAAGCCGTGGATTTGTACTGAGTACCGCACTTTTCGCCGCGTTCGCACTGCTCGGGGGGAGCGCCAACGCCCGCCTGCGACGCGTGACGCTTCAGACAATTGCCATAGGCGGCGCAATCTTCGCTGTCCTAATGTTCACCAGCTTCTTCCGGCAGGGGTTGGAGACGTTCGCCGCGCGCTGGAACGAGGCGCTCGATGCGAGCGCGGCCGGGTCGGTCAAGGAATCGATTGTCATGCGCTTTTTTGGTGAATTCATCAGGGCGTTCAAATTGCTGGGCGACACCCCGGTTATTGGCTATGGCATTGGTTTGGGCTCGAACTTTGGCGCCGCGATGACGGCAGGCGGGCTGGGTTTCCTGCTGGGCGAGACGGAGTGGGAACGAACCGTGCTGGAAATGGGCCCTCTTGTCGCCGTCCTCTGGTTGGGTGTCCGGTGTGGTTTCGGCTTCTTCATCGCCCGGCAGGCATGGAGTTGTTTGCGGCGCGGCCACGCTCTGCCCTGGCTGCTGTTCGGCACGGAATGCGTGGCCTTCTTCAACGGATCGACCGCCCAGCCCACCCAGCTTGGCTTTGTCGTGGTCACAACGGGATTGTGTCTGGCAGCCATCAAATCGGTTGAACGGGGTGATTCACTTCTGGCGCCAGACGGAAAAAAGACCCGCCGCCAGATACCCTATCCGGCGGTCGGCCTCGCCTCCGCCGATATGCTTCGGGATCGATCATGACTACGCAACGGATCCTGGTCCACCGCTTGGGAAGCCTGGGCGACATGTGCGTGGCGCTGCCGGCTTTGCGGGTCGTCCGACAGGCCTTCCCACAGGCTGAGATCGCCCTGCTGACCAACCTGCCGGTCAATGTCAAAGCCGCCCCGGCCCCGGCGCTGTTGGACGGCATCGCCCTCGTGGATGACTATATCGCATATCCGGTCGGAACGCGCAGTTTCCTGACGCTGTCCCGGCTGTTCTGGCAACTGCGCCGGCAACGGTTCGACGCCGTGGTGAACCTGACGGCGTGGCGCGGCGCGCGTGCGCTGCGGCGGGACGCACGATTCTTCAGGATCTGCGGAATCCGACAGCATATCGGGTTTGACGCGAAAGCAGCCGGTGAGCTGCGCAGCGACGACAGGGGACACAGCGAACACGAAGCCGCCCGATTGCTCCGGCGGGTGTCCGCCCTCGGGAAGGCCGATCTCAACAAACGATGTTCTTACGGTCTGGAGCTGACCCAGGCTGAACACCGCGAGGCTCAGGCCATTCTGCACCACGCAGGAATGCCGTCTGCGTTTGTTGCCTTCAGCATCGGCACGAAGCTCTCGGTTAAAGATTGGGAACAGACACGATGGGTTCAATTGCTCGCCGCTCTGGCGAAACAGCTTCCCCAATATGGATGTGTCGCCATCGGAACCAGGGACGAGTCGCTTCGCGCAGATGAATGTCTGGAAGCATGGCCTGGTCCGAAGGCGAACTTCTGCGGGGATCTGCCCCCTCGCGGAAGTGCCGCCGTGCTGTCCCGGGCCAGCGTCTTCATCGGTCACGACAGCGGGCCGATGCATCTCGCCGCGGCGGTCGGCACACCCTGCGTGGCGATCTTTTCCGGGCGCAATCCACCCGGACAGTGGTTCCCGCTAGGCGAAGGTCACGAGGTTCTCTATAGACGCGTGGAGTGCGCAGGCTGTGGACTCGACGAATGCATTGTTGAACAAAAACGCTGCATCCGGGGAATCTCTGTAGCAGAGGCCCTCGCGGCGATCCTGCGGCAAACAAGGCGACTGCTTTCTGACAAATCATCTGAACATCTGTAGTTGTCGCCAATCACCAAACTGCCGAAATGAGGTTCTTTCCCGCCAGTCTCCTCGGACAAGCGATTAGTATTCCCTAGCCGCAACCAATGATAAAATCTGCATTCAAACGCTTCCTTAAGAGAACGGGGCTTCATCTCTTTACTGAGGGATCACTTCCGTCTGGGGTGGATTGGCTTGGTGACGTCAAGAAGCGCGGCCTCGACGCCTCCGCAACCTTATCTTTCCACAAATAATTTCCAGTTTCTCGGACTGTACGAGACGTGCTCTTTACATCACTTCGCCGAGCCAAATGTGTTCTGCAATGCGCTATTTGCGCGTCGCCGACCTCGAGCCAATACTGACAGTTTCCACCAGACCGAGGGTTCTGTCTCGTAGGAACCGCAGCGCTCCTTCAGAGGAAGGCGAAATACTCACTGCCCTAACCTATGCACGTCATCATCATCGGAGCAGGCCCGACAGGTCTAGGAGCCGCTTGGCGGCTGCAAGAGCAGAATCATCCGACCTGGCTTCTATTCGAAGCGGCCGACCAGGCAGGCGGTCTCGCCGCATCCTTTGTCGACGCACAAGGATTCACCTGGGATGTTGGGGGCCACGTGCAGTTCTCGCACTATGACTATTTCGATCAGGTCATGCAGAAGCTACTTGGGGCGTACGGATGGCTTCACCATCAACGGGAATCGTGGGTGTGGATCCGCGACCGATTCGTACCGTACCCCTTCCAGAACAACATCCGTCGCCTTCCCCCGGCTGAACTTGACAGGTGCCTGCAGGGCTTGGTGCAGATTACGCGTGCCCCACGACCCAAACCAGTCAATTTCGGGGAATGGATCGAGGCGATGTTCGGGCCCGGAATTGCCGAGGTTTTCCTCCGGCCCTATAATTTCAAGGTTTGGGCCTTTCCGCCAGAGATGCTGAACACGCAGTGGGTCGGGGAACGGGTGGCGGTCACGGATCTTGGCCGCGTGTTGCACAATCTTGTTCTCGCCAAGGACGACTTGTCATGGGGTCCCAACAATCAGTTCCAATTTCCCAGACAAGGCGGCACGGGGGCAATCTGGCGGGCCTGTGCCGGCCGTTTGCCGCCGGAGCGACTTCACTTCAATGCCCGGGTGACAAGCATCAAACTCGATCGACGGGAAGTTGCGACAGGCGATGGGCGCACCTTCCACTACGATCGACTGATTTCAACCCTGCCCCTGCGCCAGCTGATTCGCCTGACCGGACAGGACCAACTCGAACGGCTCGCCAAACAGAGTTTGCTTTACTCCAGCTCCAACATCGTCGGGCTTGGTCTGAAGGGCCGCCCCGGGCCAGAACTGGCCACGAAATGTTGGAAGTATTTCCCCGAGGACAATTGCCCGTTCTACCGTGTCACCGTGTTCAGCAATTATTCCCCGAACAACGTCCCCGAAACTGACCGGCATTGGTCCCTCCTGTGTGAGGTCTCTGAGTCCCGCTACCGACCGGTCAACCAGACCGGCTTGCTGGAGGAGGTGATTCAGGGTGCGATGAACGCCCGGCTAATCGAGCGACGTGAGGAAGTGATTTCCACGTGGTCCTATCGGGCGCCCTACGGCTATCCAATCCCCGGGTTGCACCGCGATGCGGCCTTGGGAGAGATCCTGCCGGCTTTCGAGGCACACGATGTGTATTCCCGAGGTCGTTTTGGGGCGTGGAAGTACGAGGTGGGCAATCAGGACCATTCATTCATGCAAGGCGTCGAAATTGTAGAACGGTTGCTACGCGGTCGACCAGAAATCACGATCGCAGATCCCAACCACGCGAATTCGAAGAAGCATCCGTTCCCTTTTGAGCGTTGGCTGGCGGCGGAGGCGGGACAAGCATCATGAAGATCAACTTAGTTTTAGGCCATCAATTGGGCTTCCCACCCGTAAAAGGCGGAGGGGTGGAAAACCTCAACTGGATGCTGGCGAAGGAATACGCGAGGAAGGGACATGCTGTCGTTGCCTATTCGCGGTTGCGACCCGGGCTAGCTCGCACCGAGGTCGACGAACAAGGCATTCGGCATGTGCGGATTCGCGGATACGATCTACATCCGAACTTGTGGCTCGATCATCTCAATGCGCTGCGGTACGGCCTGCGCTTATGGCCCGCGCTTGAGGCTGCAGATGTCACCACCTTCCATACTCCGTTCTCCTTTTTCCTGCGGCACAAGAAGCGCCTGGGGATTTGCACGCACACGATCCATCGCACCCCAAAATGGATTGTGAGATTCTATAGTGCGTTCGACCGGCTTTACTGCGGCAGTGATGCAGTCATCCAACAAGCACTGGCCATTTATCCCCGATTGAGAAACTTGAAACGCATCTATAACTGCATTGCCGTTCTGCCCGATCCCCCGCCATTCCGGAAACGCGACGGAGTTGGATTGACTCTGATGTATGTCGGACGTTTTGTGCCCGACAAGGGCTTGCAAGCGCTCATCGAGGGATTCCACCGATCGCTTGCTGAATTTCCGGACAATCGTCTCGTGACCGTTGGCCCCCAGCTGGATGAGGATGGCGCAGATTCCCGCTTCTTCTCCGCCATGGGTGCCTACATTGCGGCAAACCATCTCGACAAGAAAATCGAGCTTCTTCCTCCCGTCTATGATCGTTCGAAACTCGACGCTCTCGTCGGGGCCGCGGACATCGTTTGTGTCCCAACCATCACTGGCGAGACTTTCAGCATGGCCATCCTTGAGGCCATGGCCCAGGGTAAACCGATCTTGACTTCGGATTTTCCTCCAATGCTGGAGGCGATCGACGATCGAGTGACCGGCTATGTCACAAGACGGGGTGACCCTGAGAGCGTGGCCGAAGCAGTGCGCTGTTTTAGCAGGCTTGGGCCGGGACTTGAGGAGATGTCCCGAGCGGCATTCCGAAAGGTGCAAGAATGTTTCTCCGCCGACCGGATCGCGGATGAGTATCTCGCTGACTTCCGCTCGCTCATACTCCAACGAACCCTGATTCGGCAGGGCCACTAAGATTCCGATGCAACGATCAACGCTTGCCCGCCGACAGTCGACTGGAACACGGTCACCCTGGTCTATCAGGCGGCGGATTGCCATGGTTGTTTGGGAGTATGCCTGGATAATAGCGTGTGGATGGACGCCAAAGCCGTTCAATCCGTGGCGGCTGATGGTCTTGAAGGTCTTCGGGGCGAAGATCGATGGACGGCCTTTCGTGCATCAGCGGGCGCGGATTCAGATTCCGTGGAATGTGGAATTGCATGACGGCGCATGCATCGGCGACCGGGCCAATCTCTACAGTCTCGACCGAATCTGCATCGGCGAAGCCTCCGTGGTCGCACAAGAGGCTTACCTGTGCACCGGCACGCATGATTTAGCTGACCCGGCCCTCCCGTTGTTAACCGCTCCGCTCACCATCGGCGCTCACAGTTTCATCGGGGCGCGGGCCTTTGTCATGCCGGGAGTGTCAATCGGGGCAAACGCGGTAATCGGGGCCTGTAGCGTTGTGACGAGGGATGTCGCACCTTCGGCTGTCGTCCGGGGCAACCCTGCCCGCTGAGCCAATTATCCATGAAAGTCCCCTGCTCCATCATCATTCCGATCAAGAATGAGGCGGGCAACCTGCCGCGGTGCCTGGCGTCGGTGCGCTGGGCGGACGAGATCTGGGTCGTTGATTCGAACAGTACCGACGGCTCGCAGGCGATTGCGGAAGCTGCGGGCACCAAGGTCGTGCAGTTCGCCTTCAATGGCACGTGGCCGAAGAAGAAGAACTGGGCGCTGGAAAACCTCCCGTTCAAGCATGCATGGGTGTTCATTCTCGACGCCGACGAGGCGTTGCCGCCGGAAGCCGAGGCGGAGTTCCGCGCCATCGTCGAGGATCCCTCGCACCCGGTCGACGGCTATTGGATCAACCGGCGGTTCATGTTCATGGGGCGATGGCTCCGGCATGCCTACTATCCCAACTGGAATCTGCGATTGTTCCGCCATCACTTGGGACGCTACGAGAAGCTCACCGATGTCGACACGGCCAGCGGCGACAATGAGGTCCACGAACACGTCCTGGTGAGGGGACGGATTGGCCGGTTGCATTGTGAGATGGACCATTTTGCATTTCCGGACGTCGCCACGTTTGTCGAGAAGCACAATCGCTACTCCAACTGGGAGGCGCGGGTGGCGCTGGACCAGTTTCTCAAGCAGGGCGGTGCGCACCTGCAAGCGTCACGGGTCGGATGGCGAAGGCGGCTCAAGATCGCGTCGCACAATCTTCCCGGCCGGCCGTTTCTTCGGTTCTGCTGGGTGTATTTCTGGCAGCGGGGCTTCCTCGACGGCCGCGAGGGGTACGATTTCGCGCAGCTGCATGGGTTTTATGAGTTCCTTTGCGTGATCAAAACCCGCGAATTGCAGCAACGGTTGAAGTCTGCGGACTGAGAACGACGGATTGTTGAGAAGAAGACCTCGTATGGGATATCGCATTCTCCACACAATCCGGTCAGTCAATCCCGCTAGCGGCGGCACGATCGAGACCGTCAAACAGCTGACCGTTGTCAACGAACGCCAAGGCCACCGGGTCGAACTGGTCACGCTCGACGCGCCGGATAACCCCTGGGTGAAGGACTGCCCGATCCAATGTCACGCGATGGGGCCTTCGCTTCTAGACTACGGCTACTCGCCTCGGTACGTGCCGTGGCTGCGGGCAAATCGCCGGCGTTTCGATGTCGTGATTATCAACGGGCTCTGGCAATACAGCTCTTTCGGCGCGTGGCGTGCACTGGCCGGGACGCCCACACCCTATTTCGTCTTTCCGCACGGCATGCTGGATCCCTGGTTCAAGCGGACCTATCCGCTCAAACACATCAAGAAATGGCTCTATTGGCCCTGGGCGGATCATCGCGTTCTACGCGACGCCTGTGCGGTGCTGTTCACCTGCGAGGAGGAGCGGCGGCTGGCCCGCCAATCCTTCTGGCTCTACCATTGCAACGAATTCGTTATTAGCTTGGGCACTGCAGGTCCGACTGGCGATGCTGCGCTGCAGCGGCAGGAATTTCTCGATCGCTTTGCCCAACTAGCGGACAAGAGATGCTTGCTTTTCCTTGGGCGTGTGCATGTCAAAAAAGGCGCCGATCTGCTCTTCCGCGCCTTCGCCAAGGTGCTCGCCCGACTACCCGCCCAGTCCACGCAGGAAGTGCAACTCGTCATGGCGGGACCCCATGATCACGCCTATGGTCGCGAAATGGTCCGGCTTGTCCAGAAACTCGGATTAACAGACCGGGTGACATGGACAGGCATGCTGACTGGCGGCCAAAAATGGGGCGCATTCCGATCGGCGGATGCTTTCATTCTGCCTTCGCACCAGGAGAATTTCGGAATCGCCGTGGCCGAGGCCCTGGCTTGCGGCGTCCCGGTGTTGATCAGCAACCAGGTGAATATCTGGAGGGCAATCCAACAAGACGGCGCTGGTTTCGTGGAGACTGACGATCTGCCGGGAACGACGCAGTTGTTGGAGCGATGGCTGGCGGCCGACCGAGACGCATGGAACGTCATGAAACCACGGGCGCAAACCTGCTTCCAGGACCGCTTCGATATCGAGCGAACTGCGGAATCCCTGGTCCGGGCGTTCGAGATTCATAGGCTGGAACCCGCTCCTACGACGGAATTGGACTAGAGAAGAAATGCCACTACCGATCAACATACTAAGGGGCGCCGCGGGCGCCCTTTTTTGTCTCTGCCTGCTCCCGGGCTGTCGAAAAGGAGCCGCACCATCCAGCCAGGGCTGGGGCATCGATGCGTGTCTCACCGCTCATGTCGATTCAGCAGCCCGGACCGCATATCTGCCGGAATTGCGGTCAGCGGGCATCTCGATCGTGCGCGAGCGCGGACCGAATCCGGCGATGGCCGAGTTGCACGCGGCGGGATTCAAGATAGTGTCGTTTCTTGGTTTGGGTCCACTGCCCGATTCTCAAACAGGCGACGTGTTGCCTGGGGATCTCCAGGCCGTTTTTGACGCGGCGAAAGCAATGCAATGCCTGCACGGGCGGTATGTGGACGCATGGGAAATGGTCAACGAGCCCGATGTCGGCTATTGCCGGGACCTGCCGGACCGCCTAGTCGCGTTTCAGAAAGCGGTTTACCTTGGAATCAAGGCCGGAGCGGAGCATCAGAGGGCAGAGGTCAGAAGACAGAAGTCAGAAGACAGAAGTCAGAGGTCAGAGGTCAGAATTCAGACGCCAAACGAGAATGAACAGCTGTCCGAGGGAGAAACTGCGAAAGCGAAAAACCGGAGAATAGAAGACGGAACACCGCTGGTTCTCATGGGCGCGCTGGCGCTGCCGCCTGGACCCTGGCTGGAACGCGCGGCGCGCAACGGGCTCTTCGACTATACGGATGCCTATAACTTCCATTTCTATGGACATGCAGGAGACCTGGCCGGCGTGATTCAAGCGCACGAGGCTTTTGCTATGAAATGGTTTGATCTCCGCAATCGAGCGATAGTCGAGCGCGGCGCCGGTCAGGCTGGAGAAGAACCTGATCCTTGGGTTTTCGCATCCGCCCCATCTTCCATCTTCCATATTCGATCTTCATCGATTCCCCTCTGGATCACCGAGTGCGGAATCGACGCGATGGTTCCGGGCGACTTCCTGAATCCCGCGCGTCGCCAACTGCAGGCTGATTTCACCGCGGCCACCGCGCGGGAGGCGCAGGAAGCGGAACATGTTGCCGTCTTCATGCCGTTCATCCTGGTCGGCAAAGGGATTCCGCATGCGTTGACGCTTTCCCCCGGTCAGCCGCTGCCCGCCTGGAACGCCTACGCCGGTTATTGCCGGCGACAAGCATTCCCCGCACGCGCGCTTGCCATGCCTCCGCGCAATCCAAATCCGGTCGTGGTCCAATGGATGCCCGACAATCGGACCACGATTCCGCACAAGGTCTCAGGCGCCTACCGGTTCCGGCGGGATCAGCCGGTCGAAGGCGTTTTGCGGATCTATAATTTCGGGATTAAGCCCGTTCAGGGAATCTTTGAAGGCGGCGCATTATCGCATGTCCGACTGGACTGCCCGGACCTTCATCACATCGCACAAAAAACTGGGGGATATGCTGGGCCGTCGAGGGCGGATCTCTCGATTGACGGTGGCAAAAGTGGCATGGGCATCCCGTCCATGTCAGATGGCTCGGCACAAACCCACGGGCAAGATGCCCGTGCCACGGCGGACATCCAGACTTCACCGAAAGCGACGGAGGATTCCGGGAGGCCGGCGTTTCAGTCGTCCGAACTCACCATTCCAGCCATGGGGCGACTCGACCTACCCGTAACTTTTTCTCCTGCTACAAGGGGATATTTCCGGGATTTCTTCGAAGCGTCATTCCTCGACGACCGTGGAAGACGTTCGCCAGTATTCTTCGGCCTGGAGGCCATACCTGCTGAGGACGGTTTTGTCACCGTCCCGATCACACTGCGCCCGCCCGATCACGGAAGGATCGACCATCCGGAATTGGATGGCGCCGCAGTGACCTCGCAAAGCGGCGCATGGACGGGAATCAACGGACTGGTAGTAGAAACCCAAGGTTTGGGGCATGAACGCACACCGTGGGACACAGCCTCAAAAGCTAACCACGGAACAGGACCAACGGTGCTCAAGGTGTCGTCGGCCAAGTCGCACAATGATCCGTTGTCGCCCACAATTGCGCTCGCCAAAATAGACGGTTTGCCGCTTCGCGGGTTCCTGCGCCTGCAACTGGACCGACCAATGGACTCCGATTTTAAGATGCGGGTGGATCTGGTCGACCGGCAGGGACAACGCTTTACCGTATGGGAAAATCTCGGCGCGAGCTATTTCGGGCCGCGTGACGACGTCTGGCTGAATCTCGAAGACTTTCACATCTATTTCTGGGGCCGGTGCAGCAAGCGCCCAGTATTCTGCCCTGCGGACGTCGACGAAATCCGCCTGAGGCCATATTTCGCCCGAGCCAACGATGTGCGCCGAATCCGCCTGTCGCTTGTCCAGACGCAGGACGATCAAACCCTGCATGAATCTGGCTTTATGCGATGAAGAATTTAATCCCTGCGGCCTATGCTAGAGAAGCGCGCCGTTGGCGTTGGCTGACGCGGCTGATCCTGGCTAGCGCCGTGCTGGTCGGAGCAGCGGAATTGGCCCTCCGCTGTCTTCATTACGACGAGTTCCCCATCTACGATACCGACGCCAGGATCGGCTATATTCCGCGGCCCAATCAAGCCGGCAGTTTCATGGGCCGCTTCTCCTGGAAACTGAACGAATGCTCGATGCTCAACGGTCCTTGGGTGCCGGACCACGAGCGCGGCATTCTGGTCATCAGCGACTCCTTGGTCTGGGGAGAAGTGCAGATGGCATCACAGGATAAACTGGGCGCTTGCCTGCAAACATCTTTTGGGGACCGACACCACGTCTGGTCCGTCGGCGCCGGCTCGTGGGCCAACCTGAATGAGGTAGAATATTTGAATCGCCATGAGGATGTCGTCCGAAACATCCATGGACTGGTGTGGATCGCCAATTCCGGCGACTTCGATACCCGTTCATTATGGAGTTCCGATTTCACCCATCCACGTCGGCGACCCGTCTTCCTGCTGGGGTACCTGATCGGCAAGGTCACGGTTCTGCGTGTGAACCGGCTTTCTTCCGGTCTTGTCGGGCGGCAGGGAGGCGAAACCGAATCGGATGCCGAGGTGTCGGCGGAAACCGCCCGCGAATTGCGCGCCTGGCTCAAACGGGCTCCGCGCGATCTGATCCGCAACAGCCTGTTTGTGTGGTATCCGGATGCAGCGGAATTCAGGGCCCGCAATCCGGCAACAAGTCATTTGGTTTCCGAAGTGAGAAGCATCGTCGAGGCCGGCGGACTCCGTTTCTTTGATTTGGGCGGCGAGCCCAGCTGGCGAAGCGGATATTATCGGGACGTCATCCATCCCTCTCCCGAAGGGAACCGCGTGCTCGCCTCGATCATCAAAGTCCAACTGGCGCAACGGGACCAATCCATCGCAGTTCCTTGATCTGGCAATGTTCGGAAAGTTCTTCAACCCACGGGCGAGACGCCCGTGCCACTCATGGCCGGTTCTCGCGAACGTTCGATATCCAGCCAGCGCAGGATCACCGGCCAAAGACAGCACCAGGTGATCAAGATCGCAGGATTAGCGAAGGGAAAATCGATCGCCGCGTGGACCATGGTGGCCAGACAGCCAAGAACAAGGATGCCAATCGGCGCATTTTGCCATACGCGCAGGCCGATCAATCGGAAAAGACAGAAGCACAAACCAACCAGGAGGATGCCGCACCCGATAACACCGTACTCTGCAAGGAATTCGAGGTAGTCATCATGCGCATGTTCAAACAATAGCCGTTTGTGGCTGTCGGGCGCGATGCAGATCTCGGGATAGCGCACTTGGTAGACGGGAAAAAAGAAACGATAGCTGCCGGCTCCCCAGCCTGTCACAGTCCGGTCTTGAATCATCGCCCAGGTCGCCCTGGCCACCACGAGCCGGCCGTTTACAGATCCTCTTCCAACCTCCTTTTCCAGCTCGCGCATGCGCTCGGCAATCCGGTCTGTCTTCAGGGCATACAAGCTCAGACCTACGATCGAAACAAATACAACGCTGGCGAAAACGGTGGTAAGCGACTGGTGGCGGGCACCGCGGACCACAAACGTCATCCGGCCGATGATTGCTGCAGCCAGTACAAGGGAACCGATCAGCAGCAGCGTGGCGGTGCGCGAATAGGAATAGAGCACAATCGTCGCGAGGACTGCCACGAAAAGCCCGAAGACGACGGCGGGACTTGATGGTTCATGTCGCCGGATCTGGCGCCGATAGTACCAGCAGCCAAGCGCACAGGCGATCGCCAGCGTCAGATTGAAATAGGCGCCCGCGTGATTGCGATAGATGAAGCTGGAAACGAAATAGCTGTCAGGTGGTTTCCAAAACCAGAAGATGCGGTCGGCGTGCAGCGCCCGCTGGACCAAACCCAGAAGGGCCAGGAGAAACGCGTTGACGGACAGAACCACCAGGAGAATCCGCAACGCTTTGCGACGGGTGAAGCCGGTCCAGATCGCGCAGACCGACAGCCAGACGGTGCCATGGATCATCAACGCCCGCCAGGGACTGGCCTGCGCGAAAGGCGTGCGCATTCCAGATGGCAGCAAGTGGATGCATGCCACGCGCTGCATCCACCATCCCAGGTCGGACCGGACATAGATCCACGCGGGATTCAGGGCCTGAATCAGCGTATAAAGCAGAAACAGCCCTCCGATCCAGAAGATGGGGAAACTAGAAAGAATCGGCAACATCCGGAGGCGAAAGGAGGACTCTGCGTCGCCGTCCGGCGGATAATCGCGAGGCCAAACGGCCAGGCAAACGCTTAGAACGCTGAATCCGAAGCTGACACTCTGGCTCCAGACATGCATCGTCCCCAACGCCCAGGGAAGAAAGACGAGGTGGAGGGCGACAACCGAGAGAAGGGCCGCCTCCAGCGGATGAAGCCGATGCTCCGTCGATTCGCTGGCGGCCGTAGACGTGATTCGTCTCTTGGTTCCAACCATACGGAGAAATTGACGGCCACGCGGCATTGTGGACCACGAATTTGGGCGGTGGTGACGCGTTTGCCAGAGCAATTCGACGCGCATGATTTTCACCAGGGCTCCATGGAACTGTCACAATGTTGTGCGATGATCGAGACATGAATGCGTGCAGATATCCGGAAGCTGAACCCGCCGCCAACAGACGGACGGGCAAGACGCGGCCGCGGGCATTCACGCACATCTCCGTCCCGCGCGAAAAGCCATGGATTGCGTGATGGCTTAGCCCTCGTCCATGCGCATCATTGTCTGGGGAATCAACTACCTGCCCGAAGTGACAGGCATTGCGCCGTTCAATCGCGGGATGTGCCGTTTCCTCGCCGCGAGTGGGCACAACGTGAGCATGGTCACTAGTTTCGCCTATTATCCAGCCTGGCGAAAAGACGCGAAGGACCGGCGCCGTCTGTTCCGCACCGACATGGTGGAAGGTATTCCCGTCCATCGCTGCTGGCACTACGTGCCGGCAAGGGTGACAACGCTGCGCCGCATTCTGCACGAATCTTCTTTCGGAATCGTTTCCTTTTTGCGCGTGCTGAGTCTGTCCCGCGCCGATGTTTACATTATCATCAGTCCGCCACTCATCCTCGGGCCGCTCGCCCGGCTGGCCTGCTGGTTGAAACGCAGCAAATATGTGTTTCATGTCCAGGATCTGCAGCCGGACGCAGCGCTCGGACTTGGAATGGTGAGAGAAGATGGTGTCCTAGCGCGAGTGCTCCACCGTATGGCGGCACTGACCTACAAACACGCCAGCCTGGTCACCGGCATCTCCCAGTCGATGATCAAGGCGTTCGCAGAGAAGAACGTCCCACATGAGAAACGGTACTGGTTCCCCAACTGGGTGGAGATCGACAGAGCCGGCATCCAGGCAGAGGAGATGGGGCGGTGGCGGGCGCGATACGACATACCGCAAGATGCGTTTGTCGCCTCGTACTCCGGAAACCTCGGACGGAAACAGGGGCTGGAGGTGCTGGTCGACACAGCGGCACTCCTGGATGCATCGAGCCGTCAGGGACCGCGTCGGATCATCATTGTGATCATCGGGGACGGGACGATGCGGCCGTTTCTCGAGGCCCGCCTCCGCGAGCACGCCTTGTCGAACATACGGCTTCTGCCACTGCTGCCCGAGGCTGAGTACCACGGAATGATGGCCGCCTCCGACACCTGCCTGATCACCCAGGCGAAAGGCACGGAGCAGTTTTTCCTCCCGAGCAAATTATTGTCGATGCTTGCCGCGGGGAAACCTGTTGTGGTTGCCTCCGACGAAACTAGCGAACTGGCACAAGCCGTCCGGCAAGGCGGGTTCGGTCTGGTCGTTCCTCCTCAAGAGCCCCGAGCGCTGGCAGAAGCGTTGACCGACATCGCCGTCCGTCCTGCCGAATTGGTGCAACTCGGGTTAAAGGGATCCAGGTGGGTCGAACGATTTGAAGCCGACCTCATCCTGGGGAGATTCGAACGTAGGTTGCGCGAGTTGCCTTAGTGCCCGCTGGCCGGTGTACGGTCGTGATGGGAATCATCCAGCCAGCCACCGCTATGCAACAATTGTGTGACAACCTGTATTTTACTGGAAACCCGTGTTTGGAGATTTCAATCTCCCCCTCCCCGTTCCGTGGAAAAGGATTTTACTCCAGGCAAGCCCCAGAAGATCTTGGTTGTCGACGACGAACAAGATGTTGTGGAACTCGTTTCCTATCACCTTAAAAATGCCGGCTTTCAGGTGCGGACGGTCACCGATCCCAATTCCAGTTTTGAAATGGCACGCTCATTTCTGCCGCACCTGGTGATTCTCGACATCATGATGCCGGAGCTCAACGGCACGCAGATCTGCCGCATTTTTCGGGCAGATCCGGTGATGAAGAGCGTTCCCATCATCTTCCTGACCGCGAAGGGAGAGGAAGCCGATCGTACAAACGGATTTGAAGCCGGATGCGATGACTATGTGTGCAAGCCATTTAGCATGAGGGAACTCGTGCTCAGAGTGAAATCAATCCTGCGCCGGACGGGAGAGCATCAGGTCGAGGAGGTCAAAAGCCTCCACGTCGGAGAAATCATACTCGATCTTGAACGTCACCAGGCAAGCGTTGGCGGCCGGCGGATCGAGCTCACGCTCACCGAGTTCAAGCTGCTGGAGTTGTTGATGCAGCGGCTTGGCCGCGTGCTGACACGGGAAATCCTGCTTGTTCACGTCTGGAATTACCAGGCGGAGATCGAAACGCGTACCGTTGACACGTTTATCCGGCGCCTGCGCCTGAAGCTCGGGAGCGAGGGCGAGCGAATCGAAACTCTCCGAGGGGTTGGATACCGGATGGCCGAAAACAACTCCCATCCCCGCGCGACCTAAGCGCAGGGCTCTTCTGGATGCGAGTTCCGCCATTCAACCCAAGATCCTCCCGGACAGCGGACGTGAGAGGCGGCGGTCTTTCCAACGGCCCTCGGAGTCCAGAAAACCCCCAGAATAGTCAGGTCGGCGCCTTTGGACTTTCGAAGCGCTCAACCGTCGATTCCAGACCCGGACCCAGCGGTGCAATCAGTTCCATGATTTCCTGAAATCCCTCCTCGTTCCATAGCTCGTCGAAGGTGCTCCGGCTCGCAATTCGGATGAAGTACTGCTCTCCTTTATGGCGCAGACCATGCCGAAGCAGGGCATTGAGCGTGGTCAGTTGCGAATGCGTGCCGTCGGAACTGTAGAGGATCGCCCGACCGTTAAGGATATGCCAATAGAGCAGATATTGGCACCCGTTCAGACCGTCAAACTCCCGATATTGCGCCGGGGCCAGCCAGCGCCCCTCAAATTCGCGCTGGTAATGATAGTCGGCCGCGCGCTCCTTCCAGCCTACGGAAACCCAGCATTGGTCGGGTACGTGAAAGGCAATCTCGCGGGCCGGCATTTTCCCCGGTCGCCAGTAAGCGACATACACGGAGAACTCCTGATCACCCTTTCGATAGATCCTCAGTATCGCCTCATCGTATTGGAGTATCCTCTCGACCGCTTTGACTTGCTCCTCAGTTTCCGCCAATGGGCGGTCCTCACTGTGCCAGCCTGCCATTTCACGGGGAAAATACTCCGCCAATGGCGCCCCGCGTTTCACTGCGTTTGATTCCCGGCTGGGCAGGATCTGCAAACCGGTCGCTGCCGCCAACAACACAGCCAGCCAGGCCAGCAGGGCGCCACGCGTACGCCCCAGGCGTCCACCCCGCGCCCCGAAAACAGCGATCATGGATTCTGCAGTTGAGGCGGGATCCACTCGCCGTTTCGACGGATTCGACAAGCTCACCGCAGGCAGGCTCAAGGTCCCGAGCTTGTCGAGGGGCTCACGCTCGCCGCTACGAGGAACGGAAGCCTCAACTGCGGAATCGAGGATGATTCCAGTCGCGCCTGTTTCCGGCCCCGACATTGTGCCCTGCGGCCCTGCTGCGACATCAGGGCTACGCGAAAATGGTATGGGCATCTTTCCGTTCAACTTCCGATGGAGTGGAAGCACGGCATCAGCCCTTTGCGGTCACCACCGCGCCTTTGCCCTTACGATCGTAGTATTTCTTTACGAGTTTGTCGTGGTATTCCACGTAGTAGTCGCTCGTGCCCCGGACTCTCACGTCATTAAGTACCGCGCCAAACACCGGAATGTTCGCCGCGACCAGGCGGCGGGCACAGCGCTGCGCCGCCCGCCGCATCACCCGATCATACTGAATCGTGTAGATCGCTCCATCCATCAGGGGGAGCATATTCAGAGCGTCGCTGACCGCACCGAGCGGCGGCGTGTCGAACACCACACGGTCATAGCGTTTTGCCAGTTCCGCCAGTAGTGCCTCAAACTCTTTGCTGTTGAGCACCTGGATCGCGTTCTTTGCCCGCCCTCCGGCCCCAATCACATCGAGGTTGGGATGCACATCCTTGACGATGACATCATCGAGTCGCGCGCCATCCACGCAGTAGCTGATTACCCCTTTTGCCATCCGCAGCCGAAACGACCGCTGCACGTTTGGCCGCCGCAGATCGCAATCCACAATGGCAGTGCGCTGGCCCTGGGAGGCGAACGCCAGCGCAAGATTTGTGGCAATGAATGATTTCCCCTCCCCGGGAAGTGTACTGGTGATCGCAATCAGCCGGGCGTTCCTGCTTCCCTCGTTCACGCGCAAGGTTGAGTATAACGACAGAAAGGCTTCCACGATCATAGGGTCGGCTTCGTTTGAGACGATCTGCGCCTTGTCGGCCGCCTCCATCCGCTCCACTCGCGGAATGACTCCAAGCAAGGGGAAACCGATAAATGCCTCGACATCGAACGCGGTCTTTACCCGGTCCTCGATCATCGCAATCATGTAGGCAACGCCAATCCCGAGGAGAATCCCGGCGAGCACCCCGACCGCAAGATTGAGGCTGACTCTGGGCGATATCGGCCTTTGCGGTTCGGCAGCGGGATCGATCACCCTCGCGTTCTCCGTCTCAATGCTGCTGGTCACGGACGTCTCGCGCATCCGAACCATCATTGATTCCAACAGCTGGTCGTTCACCCGGAAATCACGCTCGAGATTCTCATACTCGACCGCTGATTTGTCCAGGTTCAGGGACTCATGTTCCTGCTCGGACAGGGCGTTGCGCGCCTCCGCATCCGTCTGGAATGCGTTTTCATATTCGGCCTTGATGGACGCAGCAGCAGCAACCAACGCCACCTTCATTTCAAGCTCGGCCTGCGCCACCCCGTTGGCCGCTTCGATCAACTTCGGATGCTTGGCTTTGTAATACTGTTGCAGGTCGGCCAGCGCAAGTTTGTCGGTCGTGATCTGCTGGGTCAGCTGGGTGACCTTGGGTTGGATCGCAATGAACGGGAGCTCCGACACCGCCTTGCCCTCCTTCGTCCACTGCTGCACTTGGTTCCAGCGAACTTCTGCCTCCTTCAAGCGGGCATGGGTCTGCGTTGCCATCATGTTCAAGGCCTTTAGCTTCTCCGTCACGATATCCTTGCTTTGTACCAACGAAATCAGGTTGCCGCGCTGCCGGAAGGCCTGCAGCGCGTTGGCGATTTCATCCACCCGTTTGCGTTGTTGATCCGCCCGGTCCTTCAGCTCATCGACAGCCTTCAACGCATCCTCGATCCGCTGCCTTGAATTGTAGGCGATGTATTCCCCCGCGATGAGATTCGCCACCCTCGCAGCTATCCTCGGATTAGGATGCTCGACCTCAATGGCCGTAATAAGGCTGAGCCTCTGTGGTATGATCCTCCGGTTTGCCGCGATGATTCCCACCGGGCCCGGCACCTCCCCGGGTCGCGCGCGGTACGGATCCGTCAGCTGCTTCAGCTCATCGGCAGACAGCCGGCCGACCACATTCTGGACGATCGACGTGCTTTCCAGGATCTTGATCTGGGTATTGAAATCCGCATCGCTGGTGACCGTGTTGTCGGTGACGTCCGTCACCCGCAGGACTTGCGGTGCGTGTTTCAGCACCTGAACTGTGGCGAATGCCTTGTAAATCGGCGTTGAGAGAAAGGTATAGGCAGCGGCGATGAGGACTGTGAGGAGAAACACCGTGAGGGCGTACCATTTTCGCTCCAGCACCAACAGCCAGGCGTTGCGCAGATTCATCTCCTCCTCTTCCTCACCGTACTTGTGAAGCTCATCCGGCAGATACCTGCCATATTCCGGCGGTCGGAGATCTGATTTCATGGGAAGCGACTGGTCAGAATCATGGCGGATCAAAGCATGCGTTCCGGAACAACGATGATGTCGCCCTCTTGAACGAGCCACTGGTTGGCTGCATCGCCGGACATCAACTGATCAGCGTTGATGACGAAATTCTCCGTCTGTCCGTTCGCACGGGTTCTGGTCAGGCTTATTCGGCTGCGAGTGGCGAGCCTTGAGAAGCCTCCCGCACGTGCGATGGCATCCAGCAATCTAAACTCCTTTTCCGGCGGAATCGGCACCGCTCCAGGTGTATTGACGGCCCCCAGCACATTGACGGTGCGTTGGCCATATTCGAGAACCGTGATGTTGATCTGCGGGTTGACGAGATAATCCCGTTGATAGAGGTCTGTCATCATCATCTCCGTATCGCGAAGGGTTCGATCCTTGACGTCGACCACCCCGATCAGAGGCATCACGATGGTATGGTCTTGCGACACGCGCACCTCGCGCTCCAGTTCAGGCTCATGATAGACCTGAATCTTCACCAGATCCATCGGATGAAGGACATAAAATGCAGACTTGACGCCGGATTTTGCGTCGGGAGCCGCCTGCCCGCGAGATAACAGCGCGAGGGCGCCAAACACGCCCGCTGTCACCAGGGCCATGCGAAATTGCTCCGCCAAGCTGCAGAATATTCTGGGCATAAACGCTTGGTTCCGGATCATCTTCAGTATCGCAAGCCGATAGTCAGTCCCAGGAGGTTGTCGGAGAATTCCGCGGCGGAAACGGTGGAGCGATTTAGGCGAATCGTGTAGTTGGCGCTCGCCCGAAGCCATCGGCTGAAAATGTAGCTCACATCCAGGCCGCCTTCCCAATAGTCATCTTTGCGTCGGTTGGGCACCGATACGTTTGTCACCGTGAAAACCGTCGAGCCGTAATCGATGCTGCGATACGTGAGATTCGTCCCCACCTCCCACTGCGGCGTCAAGTCGGTCGTGACTCTCAGCCGGTACGAACCGTTCACGAGGGTTTGCCCCAGCGCGCTCGTGCTGAAGCCGCGCGACAGGGCCAGTACACAACCGGTGTTGGTCGTCATGTTGTAGTTGAAGGAACCGTCAAATCCCAGCGTATGCTCGCTGGGGTAATTCGCGACATCCCGAGTCCGTTCGCCCACCGAGAATTCGGCGGTCAGCTTCGGAGTGAGGCTGCCTCGCAGACCGACGTTATAGTACTGATCCCGACCAGTCGGCCCGCCACCGTCGGGCCGTTCCATACTGTATGTGAATCCTGTTGAAACGTCCAGCTTCGGTGTAGCATGAAAGTAGAGGCTGAACGGGAAATCCATATTCTGGTTGGTGACAAGTCCGGCCGTCTTGTAGTCGGTGTGATTGTAATCCCCGCCGACCTTGACGCTGGTCAATGCCGTCATGAGCGCTTCCGCGCTGCCGCCAGCGGAGAACATGTTCGTACGCAGAAGCGTCGCCGTTCCCAAACCCAAAAGATCGGGGCTATTCTGATTTAACTGATTATATGAGGCGGTGGCGGCAAGCGTCAGTTTGCTATCGGAATACCCAGCGTCTGCGCTGCCTGTGCCGAGATTCGAACTCGGGACGGAATTGTCTAGGTAGCGGTTAAACGTTTCTTGTAAGCGGAGAGTGCCGTGGCCGAGGGAATCCTGGCCAAACCTGTATTCGGCGCCCGGCGCCATCGAAACGATCGTATCGGCCACCTTGTTTGTCTTCGTCCAAAAGACATTGTCGTCATACCGCACGCTCAGATCGCCGATGAGATCGACAACGGAATTGGCGCCCCAGGAAATCTTGGATTTGGTCGCACGGGTAGTGGCGGCCGGAAGATTCTCACTCCTAGCGTTATCGACGCCGGAGGAGGGCGTCATCGCAGCAGCGACAGGCCCGAGGTGCGTCTGAACGGCGGCAGATTCCGAGGATTCCGGTGACGGCACAGCAGTCTCCGCATATTCTCCAGCAGGGAGCTTTGCCCCGGATTTGCCCCTGGGAGTTTTGGCCGCAGCAAACGCCGCAACGCGAATTCGCGATGCAGCGCCGTCGATCCCAGAAATGCTCGGAGCGAACGCAACTGCGTTGACAATCACCTCCGTGAAAGGCGGGGCCGCTTGCGCCGCCGCAGTCGCGAGTGCCAACCCGACTCCAAGAATCTCCTCTGGGTTTTGCTTGTAGGCGGTGCCTGCAACCACGGCGACTCGCACTGCCGTCGAAATCCGCTTCTCCTTCTTTGTGCGCGAAATCATCGTCGAATGGCTGATTTCGCCCACTTGGGTCGCCAGATCCATGGCCGGCGTCGATTTGCTCTGCGGAGGCGCCCCGCCGCCTTCTCCTCCTGCGGATCCGCCGCTCTCGGCAAGTCCAGAAGCCGAACAACCTATGGCAATAACAAGTGCGAACAACCAAGTGTGAATAGCGCGTTTCATCGAGGATACCTGGTGGAAATAAAAATGAGGCTAAGTGCTAGGCGAATTTTCATGGCATGGATCGCAGGGGCGCGTTCCTGGATAATGCGGTTACGGACGATTTCTTCCTTTGGACGGGTTGCTCGGGAGGCGGAATCTCAGTCTTGGCCGGCTGTCCTGGGACCGCAGACCCGGCGATCCCAATATCCTCCTCAATAGGCTTCCCATTGATCGCGAGCTGCTGGTCGAGCTCGTCGAGGTGATCGATGATATCGAGCATCTTGAGGATCTTCCTTCCCCTCGGAGTGAGGCGAAATTCGACGACCTTGGACGGAGCCGGCCGGGGAAAGCGCGCGACGAGGCCGAACCGCAGCATGGTGCGCAGCCGTTGACTCATGATGGATGCGGTAAGGCTCGCTTCATTCTTGGTTATCTCCGCCGGATCGGTCACGCCCTTCTCCAAATACCGCAAGATGCTCGCCGACCATCTCCGCTTAAGCATGTCCTCGGTAATGGCGGCGGTCCCAACCATGGATGATGGCAGGGGCATGGCTTGGATGTTAATGGTTGGAACGGTTTGACGGAACTAATCGGAGCGCGATCGTATCCTCGCTTGGTGGCGGCACGGCAGCGACTTGGTTACGATCGTGAAAACGAACGGTGACGGGCCGGCGTTACGATACGGTGACGGATCGTCACCGATACCTGGGCCAATAGCCGGCCACCGGTGCCCCATTCTGACCGTCTCCGCAATGCCGGTCTGTTGCGCGTGTCACTATGGAAGGACCGAGAAGCAACGCCGCGTCATCAGCCCGAAATGTGACCGCCAGCCAGATCAAGATCGGAATCGCAAAACTCGGCCCCATCTGGTTGACAAGCGATTCCTCCAGCACACCGGCCAAATCCGGCCAAAAAGGCAGAAACGAGACCGGCACCGCTCCGGAGGACTGATTCCATAGAAACACCGCCACAACCATCAGCAGGTAGACATGCCCGAGGATGGCGCCCCAACCCAGCGCGCGCCACCGCCGGCTCCGGGAAACCGGCGATGCGATGATCAGCGCGAACAACAGGGCGGTCGGCGTCCAGCCGACGGCGCGCGTATCCAGTCCCAGGATCCTGGCGGTCGCCCGGCCGCTCGCATCGATCCGCGCGGCCTCCACGAGCACGATCTCGGTGTCAACCTCAGGCCGGGGCGGCCGCTCGGCGGCGCGGAAATGCACGAGCACCCGCCCCTTCTCCCGGCCCAGCATGGTTCCTCCCATGGCACGGAAGAAACCGCCGTACGCTCCGTTCCAGCCCGGCCACGGCGCAAGCAGCAGTCCGTAGACCCCAATGAGAACCACGAGGGAACGAACCAGCGGCCTATACGTCATCATCTGCGGGAAGGCGGCCACGCGCCCAGCCGATCCATGCGAGCCAGAGCGCGATGGCAGCGAGAATAAACGCGGCCGGCCACCACTCAAGATGGGCGGAGGGGAAAAGACGGGGAAGGCGCCGGCCAATGAAATACAGGCTGACGATCCGGAGAAGGTTGACGGCGAAAAGGATGGCCGAGCCAGCCAGCAGGCCCGGCCATTTCAGCCGCCACGGCAGGGGAAAGGCCAGCACCGCGGCGCAAAAGAACCAGGCAGGTTCGATCGCGTCGCACCCCCGCTGGATCGCCACGGCATAGCCGGCCGTCCGTATAATAATTCCGGATACGTTGACGTCCTCGCCGCAGCCCCGAAGCGCGGCCCCTGCGACGCGGGCGTTGGCGCAGAGGCAGCCGTAATACGCCCGGTCCGCCCAGGGCAGCAGCACGACGCCCTGGAAGGCGGCTAGCAACAGGGAGAACCTGCCGAGGAAGCCCAGCGCCGGCGCGTGGCGCGCGAGCCAGCGGCGCCCGCGGCCGGGTGGCGGGCCGCCCGGATCCGGAGGGATCGATCCGGCCTGCGCCGGCCGGGTCGGAAGCAACTGGCGGAGGGGTGCCATCAGCACGGTGGGGGCGGGACCACGGGCCTGGACAGCAGCACGGCACCGAGGCCCGCAAGCAGGCCGAGCAGAATTGCCGCCTGCGGACCGGAGAGCAAAGGCTCTTTGTCGGGCGGGAAAACGACGGAATCAATCCAGTCCGCCCGCACCGACACGCGCGTGGCGTAGAATCCGCTGGGCACCGGCGAAGCACCGGTGACGTACGTCCATCCCTGGCTGCTGTTCGCCGCGTATAATCCGCGGGCGTCGAACAATGCGGCGTTGAAGCCATCGCCCGTGGTCGTGGTATTGAACGGCCCGTCCACGGCATGCGCAACGCCAGCAAGCTTGTAGCCGCTGCCATCGTCGATGAAAACCGGACCGCTCGAATCTCCAGAGGCGAGGTGGCATTCATTGGCGCCGCCGGCGCCAGTGAACAGCGCATACAGGTGATCGCCCCATCCGGTTCCGAGGATGACCACCTCAACCACCGTGTTCTGCCCCCACCGCAACGTCCCCAGTGTCCCGCCCCATTCCCAACCCTTCAGGCCGTTCGCGACCCGTACATCGGCACCACGGCCATATCCCCGCCCGAACACCACCAGCGCCTTGCCGGATTCATCATTGTGTGTGTAAAGCGGCGCCCAGCTCGGAAACCCGCCCGAGACCTCCACGATGCGCAAGTCGGTGCTGAAATCGTCCGTGAACGCGATCGTTTGATAGCTGACGCCGTTGTAGACGAAGGGATCCCCAACCGTTCCTCCCACATGTTGGACGGCGAGAAAATGATGCGGCCCAATCACGGTGCCTTGAAACGCTCCCCAAACGCCCACCCACTGCCAGCCGCTGCTGGCCAGCGTCCCCGTTGGCGCCGTCGTGTTGTAGTTCGGATCAGCGGTAGAGTAAAAAATGACCGCTTGGACGCGCGCCGGCAGGAAAAGCGCAACAAACACGGCGAACCTGGCAATCAGGCTGCAGATTCTGAAGGTGCGCGCAGCCGTGCTTGGTCGTTGTGGCAAACCCGTATCCGATTGGGGGAATGCTTGCGTGTGCACTCCATCCGTGGCCTGCCGGCAAGTCTGAGGCTCTCCCCTGCCCGCCTGGGTCCGTGTCTCCGGGGGCATGAACCGACCATGTTGGGATGAAACGGCGGCTGGGCGTGCCCTACCCGCAAAGAAGCGGGGGCCCATTGGCACAGCACTCCTGCGGCTCCAGCCAGCCGGCCTCCTCCATCGAGGCCCAGGCGAGAACCTCGTCAGCAACCTCGTCGCCAGAATCCTGCTCGTACCAGCAGAAGCCGTCTGCTCCCGGCGCGCTTTCGACAGCCTCCGTGCAAAACGAAAGGATGTCCTGGCACCAAACATCAGACGGACCCTTCAAGACGGGAGTCGGTGATACATTCATTGCGTCATGAGATAACCCATCCGGGTTACAATCTGGCGGCGGATCTGCGAATTGCCCGTGAAAAGGACCGGAATGCAGATCCCGTCTGGCCTGGAATGTTCTCGCCGAAGCACCGGCGCGCCGGACCAGACGCCGACTGCGTTGTGGGGCGGGGCCGCCTAACCCCGTTTCGCCGCCCAACCTCCGACCACATCGTTCCGCCCTGAAAGATTTGACCTGTTTGTCACGCCTGCGGTTTGCCAGAACGCCCCTCCAGGCGAGGCTCTCTCACCGCTATGACCGACCACTGTGCGGATCAAACGGTGCGGAACCGCATCCAAGCTCCCGATGCGCTCCCTCTCGACGATGCCCGTGCGTTCCCGGAACCACAGCCACCGTCAACAGAGATCTCGGCCGAAAAAACCTCGCTGGAATCACTCGTCTATCACCGCTGGTCGGTGCCGCATGACGCCCCGTTCGATGTGGTCCACCGGCTGTTCGGCGAACGCAACGTCGATTTCATGGCCTTGACACGCGTCGGCAATGTAACCGGTCTGTGTTCCCGCGGACAGCTTGGCTTCATGCTGGGCTCCCGCTTCGGTTTTGCCCTCTTCAGCCGCAGCCCGGCGCATCTCGCACAGGTTGTCCATCCGCTGGTCTTCACAAGCGCCACGCCCGTGCGCGAGGTCCTTGACAGCGCGCTGGCGCGGAAGGGGGACGAGTTTCACGAAGACGTGATCCTGGTCGGCGAAACTTATGAGCTCCTGGGAATGATCTCGATCGAAACGCTGGCCCACCTGCAGAGCCGGCTTGTGGATGAACAACTCGAAAAACTGCGCCGGCAGCATGACCTCCTCCGGCGGCAGAACCTCACCCTTTTCGAGGCGAATCACGCCCAGCGGCAGACCCAGGCGCTCTATCAGGGGCTGTTTGCG